>Ga0190313_1000011_pt1 | contig 172344 bp, 184 predicted proteins | sample 4870071011_MG_FD_169989 | JGI IMG/M metagenome (GOLD analysis project Ga0190313, IMG submission 169989) | Hydrothermal vent sediment bacterial communities from Southern Trench, Guaymas Basin, Mexico - 4870-07-10-11_MG | ecosystem: Environmental > Aquatic > Marine > Hydrothermal vents >...
AAATAATAGTAACTGTTGGAGGATCCCAAGCACTAGACATTGTCGCTAGAATTATTCTTGAACCTGGAGACATTGTTATAACTGAGAACCCATCATATGTAAATACCTTGCTATGCTGGAAACACTATGGAGTAAGGCTTATCGGTATAGAAATGGACGATGAAGGAATGAAAACAGATAAACTTGAAGAAGAAATTAAGAAACTTAAAAGCGAAGGCAGGCTTATAAAGCTCATATACACTATACCGACCGGTCAAAACCCTTCAGGAATAACAATGAGTATGGAGAGAAGAAAGCACCTATTAGAAATAGCGTCAAAATACGATATACTTGTTGTTGAAGATACAGCGTACAATCACTTAGTTTATGAGGAAGTAGAAGTAAAACCATTAAGGTCCATGGACAAAGAGGGAAGAGTAATTTATGCAGGGTCATTTAGTAAAGTTTTAGGAACAGGCTTAAGAGTTGGCTGGTTAGAAGCACCAGAGGAAATAATAGAAAAAGTAAGATATAGTAAACAGCCGATGGATATGTGTGCTCCAGTACCTTCACAGTACTTAGTTTTAGAAGTTCTAAAGAGAAAAATGTTTAAAGATATTAAGCTCAAAGCTATTGAAGCATACAAACATAAGAGAGACTTAATGCTAAAAGCCTTAGGCACATACCTACCTGAACTCAAACATACAAGACCTGTAGCAGGAATGTTCATACTACTATGGCTACCAGAACACATAGAAAGTTACGCCTTCGCTGATGCTCTACTTGAGAAATACGATGTAGCAGTAATTCCCGCAACACCATTCTTCCTAGGTGAAATAGGTAAGAACGTTATAAGACTAAACTTCTCAATGGCAAAACCGAACCTAATAGATGAAGGAGTAAAGAGAATTGCCAAACTAGTAGAAGAAATGAGTAAGTAATCTAACCTAAACTACATGAAAGGTAGGGGTTTACCTGAGAAAACATTAACTTTCTTAGACATTAATTCATGGAGAAAACTAGGCTCCTTAACTATTTTTTCAAACAACTCCTCTTCCTCAGGCGTATGACGCATTACTAGAGGGTCGTCAGAATATTTCGATAGAACATAGAATATGAATCTAAGAATAAACCTCTTAGACTCTACATCCAACTCTCTGTTTAGGAGATAAAAGAAAGCCTTATCTAAAGCACTAATCACATTACTATCCAGATTAGTTTCAACAAGTAGCTCCTGAAGAGCTAAGTATGTTTTGAAACTCTTATCTAAACGCAGATAGCAAAGAGCCTCCATGTTAGCCCACTAGGATAGAAAGCGAAGAAGTTATATTAGAAAGTTATTTTAAGTTTGCCAACATTTGCACTGAAAAATTTACTTAAATCTCAAAATCCACTTGCCATGATGAAACTCACGGGCATAAGGTATGGTAAACGCTCTTCTTTTACTTCTATCTAGAAGTTTTATCTCTACTTCTTTTACACCATTAATTGATTCCAAGAATGCAGTTAATGTAATAATTTCAGAAAAAGGTATTACACCTATGATGAAAACTTCGCCTTCTTCGAACGCAATGCCTGCTCCTGTAAATGATGGATGTTCTAGAAGAGTAGAGATTAGAGCATGAAGCGACCTTTGATTTCCGTTAAGCCTAGCTATAAATAATGTGTTGTACTCTGTAGGTAAAGGAACAAGTCTGAGCCGTATACCTCTAATAACGCCTCTCTTTAATAGATGATTTCGAAAGTGTCTTAAGACTCTACCATATTTAAGATTTATACCATGTATTTTAATTCTTAGCTGAATATCCCTTAAGCTCATGAAGGGATTTTTCTCTAATTCCTTAGCAATTAGCAGGTCTATTAAATCTATTCTTGTAGGAGCTTCGGGCTTAGCAAAGAATACCTTACCTAGTTTTTCCTTATATCTGCCTTCCATCAGTAACCAGTCAAACACTATGTTTTTCTTATCGAAGTCATAGTATAAGGTATACTTTGGCCTTGAATGATACGTTTCCTCTATGACCCAATAGTGTTCAAGAAAGGCCTTGGGAAGGGATTTCAAGATGTCATCAATATCATATTTCAAAGGCAAATAATAAGTTAAGAATAAGCCTTTGGGAACCACCGGTACGTAATATCTTAAAAAAGCACTAGGAACATCGTTTATGCTAATTATTCTATCGAGAAACACAAAAAGCTTAATAAGACCTAGTTTATAATGATCTATGTCTGCGCCAAAGGCAAATCCTCCTGCTCTAAGTTTTTTAATTTTATACCAAACTGATGATATTTGTAAACCTAGTATTCTTGCCAAATCAGAAATTGTTAGTAATCCTTGATGAGCTTGCATTATTTCTAGTACCTTTGCTAAGTCTCGCGTGAAATGTTTTTTAAAAGCTTCTATATTTTCTCTAACACTTGATCTTTCTCGATACTTAGTACTATAAGAATGATACAATTTTTCACTTAATGAATATGCAGGTATTCTATAATGGCCTCCAGGAGTCTTTAGAGCTTTTAACTCTCCCTTTTTAATCATTCTAAGTACTGTCCAGTATGAGACACCAATATTTATTGCTACTTCTTTAGGTGTTAACATTTTTTTCAATGCCCATAACCTATGCAATGAATGCTTACAAACTCTCTACTAGTTACATTTCACTAAAATAAAATACGAAGCCATTTTTATTAAAATTTTCAAAGAAGCCGCTTTTATCAAAATAAAAAACTCTATTGATTCGAGAAACCATTTTCTTACGTTGGCTGATAACATGGAGAAAATAACAAGGATCATAGAAATAATATACAAGGATCCTGCGAAAACAATGTTAGCGCTGAAGCTCTCCCTACTAGCAGCATCCCTGCTTATAGGAATTCTAAGAGGAGACCCTATAGACGATGATTCATTTTAAATAGTGAGCAATCTTAGATTTAAGTGAATGAAAGTAACAATTTTAAATTATTCACTATATATTTTTTGCATGCCTGTTTTTGTTAATACGTAATAATCCTCCTTTACCTTGTCCTTCTTTACCGCTACATGCTTCAGCAGTATAATTCCATTTCTTAAGATATAAAGTTCATATATTTCCTCTTTTTGGGGTTTTGTCTTTATTAGTGGAAAGGTTAGAAGAGGTTCTTCTCCTGTTAACTTGCGTATTTGTAGCCTGTCTTTATTCGGTATTCTTATTACACTTAGTTCATAATGGTAGCTTATCTCGAAACCGAACCTAGAAAGATAGTTATTTAGTTCTTTTTCTATTAACTTCAGTTTCTTTTTAAATTCTTTAGCAAGAGAAGCTACTACTTCAGGGTTTACCGACGATATCCTAATAACTTTGGACATTTCTAGAGACGCTCAGTAGAGAGCTTTAGGAAGCTTACTGCTTTATTATTTAGTTAGGATATTGCAATATTTAAAAGATAAAGATATTTAGCCTTAAAGCATCTGATGTTAGTGTAGCACAGGGTTTCCTATATGTTAAAAGACAGATTTAAAAGACCTTTACTTCATTTAAGAATCTCAGTTACATTGAGATGCAATTATTCTTGTATTTATTGTCATAGAGAAGGAGAGTTAAGTTCTAGAAGATCCGATGAACTGAAGCCGTATGAAATCTATCTTATTGCGAAAGCTGCTTCTGAGCTTGGTATTAGGAAGTTTAAGCTTACAGGTGGCGAGCCTTTGTTAAGAGATGATATTGTTGAAGTAGTTAACTTATTAAATGGTCTTCAGCCTTTAGACTTAGCATTAACAACGAATGGTTACTTCTTGTCGGAATATGCTTATGAACTTAAGAGGGCAGGTTTAAGAAGGGTTAACATTAGTATTCCAAGTTTGAGAAAAGAGATTTATAGAGAAATCACAGGAGTTGATGGACTAGATAAGGTTCTAAAAGGCGTTAAAGCAGCAATTAGTGCCGGCTTTAACCCCGTAAAAATAAACTATGTTCTTCTACGGGGATTTAATGAGAATGAGTTTTGGGATTTTGTGGAGTATGCTAGGAATTTAGGTGCTATTCTTCAAGTAATAGAGTTACAACCTGAAGGACTTGGATCTAAGAATTACGAGAAATTACATGTAGATTTAAGTTCTTTTGAGAAAGCTATCAAAGAGAAAGCGTCTAAAGTTGTTTATAGAAGGTATATGCATAATAGGCCTCAATACTATGTTAATGGAGGTATTGTGGAGTTTGTTAGGCCTATATGTAATCCCGACTTTTGCATGCACTGTACTAGGCTGAGAATAACAGCTAATGGCAGTATTAAGACGTGTCTATTTCTAAAACCTGTGATAGATTTAAAAAGTATTCTTAGGAATGAAAACTACGATGACAAGGTTAAGGTTGAAAAAATAAAGGAAGCAATAGTTAAAGCTAATGAGTTAAGAGAGCCATACTATAAAGAGAGCATGAAGAGTGGTGAGTAACATATGAAGGTAAGGATGGTTGATGTTTCACCTAAGCCTGAAGTGTATAGGGAGGCTATTGCTTCAGGTAAAATTGTTTTAAAGAAGGAAACAATAGAGCTTGTTAAAAGTAAGAAAATAGAGAAAGGGGATGTTCTATCTGTAGCTACAGTGGCTGCAATTCTTGCGGCAAAAAAGACCTCGGAGATAATACCTTTATGTCACCCAATACCATTAACCCATGTTGATGTAGATTTTAGTATTGAAGATAGTTTTATCGAAGTTAAAACAAAGGTAAGAACCACAGCTAAGACTGGTGTTGAAATGGAGGCTTTAGTAGCAACTATGACCGCATTACTTACCATATGGGATATGGTTAAAAAATATGAAAAAGATGAGAAAGGGCAATATCCTGAAACGGTAATAACTGATATAAGAGTTTTAGCTAAGATTAAAGGTGAAAGATAGTTAATGAGAAGCTTAAACGTATACAGTCCTAAAAACGTAGTTTTAGCTGTTTTCGTAGTTACTTTGGTTCTCATCATCTACAGTTTCATAGCTAATGTGAATTTAGAATTCATTTTAAGTGTGAATTTCATTTATGTAATACTGTCTCTTTCTGCACTATTTTTCTCATTAATTATTTCGTCTGTTAGGCTTTCTCTTCTAAGTAAAGAGCTTAGGTTCGTAGATAGCCTTACAATATGGTTTTCTTCGCAGTTTATATCTAATATTTCGCCAACACATAGTGGTGGTGAAATATTAAGGTTCTACGCTATAACTAAGATTGCAAATAATTCCGGTAAAAATTTCGCAATAGTCTTATATGAAATATTATTGGATGTTCTTGTTCCCAATATGCTTGCCTTGTTCTTCGCCGTGTTTTACTTGGTTGCTGAAAGAAACCTGTACTGCGTTCTCCCAATGTTCTCTTCGACACTGATTGTTACACTGTGGGTTTCAATTTTTCTGAGACGAAGGAGAATCTATAGTGCAATATTGCGTGTTATTGAAAGATTTGGTTTTTTGAGAAGGTACTTTGACATTAAAACTATGGAATTGAACTTTTCCGATGTAAAACTCAACATCTTAGATCATGTAATATTTATTTCCCTAACCTTGTTGAAAATAGTTTTTGCTTCTTTTTCGGTGTTTTTAGCGTATTTAGCCGTAGGTGTGAATATAGAGTTTATTCGTTCACTGGTAGCATATCTTTTCGCACTATCTCTAGGTATAATACCGTTGCCCGCAGGTTCTATAGGTATAGAAGCTGGATTATCTATTATTAAACCTGGAGCAGGTGTGGTTCTGTGGAGAATTCTAGCTTACTATGTGTTGACCCTTATTTGCCTACCCTTTATTCTAAATCTTAGCAAAACATTGGCCATACGTAGAAGTCTAAATAAGTAACTGTCCTAATTCTTAACTTGGTGAAATTGTTTGGGTATTTTAGAAGAAATAATCAACTTAGACTACAGTGAGATCGAGAATAAGGCCTTAGATTTTATTAGGAGATATGTTTCCTCAGCGGGTGTTAATGGTGCTGTTCTAGGTTTAAGTGGTGGTGTAGATTCTTCAGTAACAGCTACGTTGCTTACTAAGGCTCTTGGTAGGGAAAATGTTCTAGCTTTAATAATGCCTCACAAGGAGACTTCTAAGAGTGATGTAGAAGATGCTGTTGAAGTTGCAAGACTATTAGGTATTTCATATAAGGTCATAAATATAGGTGAATGCGTTAAATCAATAATTGAGAGTTCTCCATGGCTTACAAAATTGATAGATAAAGTAGTTAAAGGAAACATTATAGCTAGAGTTAGGATGGTTATCTTGTATTATCATGCTAATGCATTGAAGAAGCTTGTAGCAGGTACTAGTGATAGAAGCGAATATTTGCTAGGGTACTTCACTAAGTATGGTGATGGAGCAGCAGACTTCTTTCCCATACTCGACCTGTATAAGACTCAGGTCAGAATGCTAGCTAAATACTTAGGATTGCCTAGAAAAATTTATGAAAAACCTTCTTCGCCAGGATTATGGAAAGGACATTTAGCTGTAGAGGAGCTTGGTTTCGACTATGATGTAATAGACCAAATCCTCTACGGATATTTCGAGAAAAAACTCGCAATTAACGAGTTAGCAAAGGAAATAGGGTTGAGAATAGATGATGTTAAAGCTATTCTGGAAAGAGTAAAAAAGACAGAGCATAAGCGGGCGCCATTACCTTATCCTAAATTAAGATTCTAGAGTCTCCTTTAGCTTCTTATACTCCTCTATAATGCGTACACCACTGCTCGTACCTATTCTCGAAGCTCCTGCAGATACCATAGCTATGGCGTCTTCGACATGTCTTATACCGCCTGCAGCCTTTACACCTATTTTACCTTTAACGGCATTATACATTAATCGTACATCATGTACAGTGACTCCTCTTGGGCCGAATCCTGTACATGATTTCACATAGTCTGCTCCAGCATTAGCTACTATTTTGGAAGCCTCAATTATTTCTTCGTCGCTTAAATAGCCTGTTTCAATAATTACTTTAACAACTATGTTACCCATGCCCTTTACAACATCTACTATTTCAGCTATTTCATTTAACACGTATTCTCTATTGCTTGTTTTAAAGGCTGAAATGTTCATTACCATGTCTATTTCTGAGGCTCCATTGCTTACTGCTTCTTCAGCTTCCTTCTTCTTCACATATAAGCTCTGAAAACCTAGAGGAAAACCTACTACTGTAGCTATCTTGCAATCCCTATATTCTTCAGCAATACGTTTCACATAGAATGGTGGGATAACTGCTACTGCAAAACCATATCTTAGAGTTTCGTCACAAACTTTTTTTACGTCGTTTAATGTAGCATTGGGTTTTAAGATAGTGTGGTCAATCATTTTAGCGAATTCCTTAACACTGATTTTCTTAATTGCTTTGCTGATAAAATTATTATGCATTACTCTATTCCACCGCTTATGTTATAGCGAACACTATGTTATTAATTGATATACTCGAATTTGAGTAGCTACTCTTAAATTTGTGTATGTTAAATAGTTATTCCTCGGCTTAGGTTAGAGTGTGCTTCACCATGAAATCTCGAGAAATAGCATGTGCATCTATTTTAGCAGCACTAGCTTCACTACTGACTTTAAGTGGAGCTAGTACTGTACTTAGGATGCCCCCACCCTTCTCTTATTTGGTTTTCGATCCTTCAGAAATACCTTCTCTCATAGCATATCTTCTATATGGTTTTAAAGCCGGCGTTTTAGTAGCTATTCTGCATTTTATATTCTTGCTATTTAGAGGAGAATTCGTACCTATAGGTCCACTTATGAAGTTTTTAGCTGTACTTTCAATGATCATTGGTTTTCATTTATTTAAAAGAAAAACACGGGAATTTACTCGTGTTTTAATATCCTCTGTGTTTAGGGCTTTAGTAATGTCTATAGCGAACTTTGTTCTTCTGGTAACTTTATTTAAGATGGTAGTAATGGTGGTTAATCCTAATTTCACCATAGGTTTAGTAATAGTATTACTTGTAACGGCTGCTTACAATATAGTTCATGTCGTAGTTTTCGATTACCCTATAGCAAAGCTTATCGTTTACAAGTTAAGGGGAATTAAGCGTAAAAGCGTTTAAGAGTAAATATTTTTGCTAATCTATCCAGCCACTCTCTATTTTCTCTGGTATGTATTTTTCTGCGAGGAAATTTATGCTCTTACTAGCTAGGGCTTCTATTTCTAATTTGACTTTTTTATTTATGAACATTAGAATTTCTTTCTTCCACTGCTTAGTTTGGAACCACTTATAGTTCAATAGTTCTTTAGCTCTTTTTATATCTCTTGGTGTTGCCTTAATTATGAAGTTTTTGCGTTCACTACTACTTAAGTATGGTTGTTTAACTATTTTTCCCCTGCTATTACGCTCGCCGAAAATATCTGTCATACTTACTCCCAGGAATCTTGCTTTAGGTGTAGCTAATTTCTCGCTCTCGTACGAAAGAGTTATTGAGCCTATTTTGAACACAGAATATATGTACCATCCATAAGGATCGGCATCTGTGAGTATGTACACGGGAAGACCACATTCCTCATTAAGTCTTTTTACAAATCTCCGTGTTGCTCTATCGGGTTGGCCCGCACTAGTTATTAGTAGGGCTCTATGTTTCTCCCAGAATCTATACCTATGTAGTTGCTGAAAAACAGCGTCTTTCTCTACAACGAGTACAAAGTCCGCATCTACGTCAAGTATTTCTATTAAGTCCGGTGTTGGTTCTAAGGCGTAAGCTCCATGACCCATTTTAGAAGCATCGATTACATCACCGCCAGATTTTAGCTTTATTTTCCCGACAAGCTTGCCCTTTTCCTTACTTAAAATTAGCATGTCTTCTCTTAGGAGACCAGTCAACACCTCAATGTCTCTTATTATTGCATCTGATTCTTTCTGCTCATCCCATGTATTTTCCTCTCTCCTTCTACCTTTATGATCATAATATATTATGCTGTGTTTTCCTCTATAATATAGGTCTCTTATTGTAGGATATTCGTTGTTTATTAGCGCTTCATAAATTATTTTAGCCATGAGCAGTGTTTGCATGAATTTCCTCGCTTCATTTACATCTAAGAATTTTCGTTTTTGTGTTTCAGGGCCAAGTAATAGGAGTTTTCTTTTCTCATCGTAGATAGTGTTGCTTAGTGTTCTCTTAGGGAAAATTAATGTGGGATTCTCCTTTCTCTTAATTTGCTCTATAATTTCTACGAAAGTTTTATGGAGAATTTCAGCAGCTTCAAGTCTCTGTTTATAGTCTACATCGTAAAATTGCTCACTCATATTTTTGGCACCTCACTTTATCCTTATGCTTTTTCTTAGGGATTCAATATTTATCGAGACACCTAATTTTTGAAGTTTTTCTCGTACCAGGTTTAGAAGCATTCTTTCAAGCTCTTTAACTGTTAATCCTCCCCCATTTATTTCCGCACTTGGTGGTTTACTTAGAGTTGCTAAACTATGCGCTATTTCCGGTATGTACTTTACATAGATTATTGTCTTCTTCTTTAGCTCTTCTTCCTTTTTCTTCTTAAATATGTATGTTCGCAGCCTCCTCGCTGCTTCTCTGATTGCGTTCTTTATTTCTCTTTCTATCTCAGGAACCTCAGCAATGCTTTCCTTCCCTACCCCCTTGTAGGGTACTTTTGTGCTACATATATGGACAAGTACCGCTAATGGTGCTGGAAAATCTACTCCATAGGCTTTCCAGTCTATAGTATTTGAAACTATTTTCCATGAAACATCAGCTTTTTCATCGTAAAGTAGTGGTATTTTGTTTGCAAATCGATATAGCTGAGGTTCTTCAGTAGGAGGTATTTTTCCTCCGTAGGCAATACCAACTTCAACTATAAAGGGGTGGCCAGAGTAAGCTGAAGGCTTTCTCGTTACCGCAGCAACAAATTCAGGTTCTAACACTCTCCTGAGACCTGCAATTACTAGGTCTTCGCCTAGTGGTGAAAGTGCGTCTGCCCTTGGAGGTTTAAAGCCTTTATACTTTTTAAGTTCGCTAGTTAAGGCCTTTATACCTTCTGTTGTAAGGTTTTGAGGAGACATGTTAGGGTCAAAACCTATGTCTCTTAGAAACTTCTCAGCTGTTATAGGCCCGACGCTTTGAAATGTTTTAACAAGTAACTCCTTCAATGTTGAAGCTTCGGTCATCGATATGAGCATTTTAAGCATTTCTATGTCAATGCCATGTGGATGAGGCTTAACCTCCTTTGGTGGCGGGGGCATTTTGTTTGTTACACGTTTGTAAACTATGGCCTCATCACTATCAGGAGGGACGAACGTTATATTGGCGTAAGGAGTGGCTATGGCTGTTCTCCTAATGTACTCGTAAATTTTGTTTTTAGCTCTCGACCAGTCTCCTTCTATAACGACTGATATAGTTGTTCCATGGGATTTCTTTTTTAATCTTCGTATTTTCTGCTCAAGAATTATCGGTTCATTTCTCTTTATATCAACCATTATTTTGAAGTAGTACCTATAGCGGCTTCCCAGCGGTGTTGTTTCAACTTCTACAGGTTTTCCTGTAGTTAGTTGGCCATATAGTATTGCCATCTTAGCTCCTAAACCGAACATTCCACGTGTTTGTCTTAGCTTATATTTTGACCCGAAAAGAACCTTGCCGAAAGCGTAAGGAACGTAATGTGGAGGAATACCTATTCCATTATCTGAAACAGTTACCTTGTAAAATGATTTTTGAGGGTTTACAAGCTTAATTCCAATATATAATGAGGGAAGAATTTCATGAGAATCGCAAGCATCAAGAGCATTTTCCACGAGCTCCCTAACTGTTTGATAAAGTGCTCTACTTGGATTAGAGAAACCTGCAATTTCCCTATTTCTATAAAAGAATTCTGCAGCGCTAAGGCTCCTAAATGACTCTCTTACATTTCTACCCATGGCCATTAACACCATTCAGCTTTATAGCTATTGTAAGCTCCGATATTTTATATTTATGCATATATTGCTTTATAAACAACAGTACCTCATAATACGGGCATGGTAAGTTTATCTTATTACCCTCTCTTACTTAAGTAGTATCTCATACCTATATACAGCAGAGGAAGGAGCAATGTAGCATCACCGTAAACCACAGTTTTTCTTGCTTCTGGTTTAATTTTGCCCCAAGATATAGCCTCTCTTGGCCTAGCTCCGCTTAAACTCCCATCGTACTCTGATGCTGTGGTAACGTACACTGCATAATCTAGTCCTTCTTTAAACTGATTCCACCATATCGTATGATGTTTGCTTATACCCCCACCTATTATTAGCGCACCAGTCTTTTTCGACGTAAAAACTATTTCAGCTAGTTTCTTCATGTCCTTGAATAGGTTTATTTTGAAAGAGTGCATTTGCGAGTACATGAATAAGTCTGTTCCAAAAGCTCCATCAACTATTCCGGGAACAAATATTGGTACCTTATTTTCGTAGGCTGCTCTAAGGATGGAGTTTGAGTCACTAATACGTTTTCCAAATTCCCAAAGTATTTCATAAACACTCCATTCATTCTTAAGCTTTGTAAGCTCATTCAGTATGTTAAATGTTACTCTTTCAATCAGAGGCCCATAGTCGTTTTGCGGTATAAAAACATTACCTAGCCTGTGAATTTTCTGCTCAGCAAGAACTCTATCATCTGCTTCGAAATACCCCTTATAGTATTTTCCACCAAATGCTTTGGCGATATCATGGTCTATGGCGCCACATGTTGTTACCACCACATTAAAGTATTTTTCCTCAATAAGTTGCGCTAATAATCCTCTTACACCTGTAGCGACAATGTTTCCAGTAAATGCTAAGAAGTTTACAGATTCTCTATCTGAAACCATTGTAGCAAGTATTTTAGATGCTTCAACAAGGTAAGCTGATGTAAATCCGTGAATTTTCTCGTAAACTCCTATTAAGTCATAAGCTTTGATTGAAGGATCTATTTTAACATCTTCTACGATGCCAAGTTTTCCAAGCAATGTCTTCACCTTATAAAACTATTAGCATTCCTTTCTAAAAGTAGTATTTATAAACTCTCTATCTATGGTATTATAGAGTTGAGGTGTAAAGTAAATGGCGAGAATTAGATGTCAATGTAGAGACTGCGCTAGAAAGGGTAAAGGAGGGTATTTTACGGTAAAGAATATTGAAGAGAAGGAGATTAAATGCCCATATTGCGGTTCCTCTAATGTTAAAGTTTTAGGTTGAAAATATGGAAACCATAGGTTCTGTTAAAGAAAAAATAATTTGGGCATCAAAAGTACTTTTTGATAGAGGATTAATTGAAGTATATGATGGAAACATAAGTTATAGATTTGCAGAAAACTATTTCATCATCACGCCTAGTCATGTACCTAAGAATAGTTTAAAAATAGATGATTTAGTTGTTGTTTACTTCAACGATAGGTGGAGTAACGTAAAAGGGTTAAGACCTTCCGTGGAATATAGAATGCATAAGCTAATATATCTAAGATTTGATGCTGTTAAGGCTATTGTGCATGCGCACAATCCGTGTACTGTGGCCTTAACAGATATTTTAACAAACATAGATGAGGCCTTGCTGGAAACTACTACAGAAACTAAATACTATATCCCCGATGGAATATCTGTTATTCCAAGATTACCGCCAGGAAGCATAGAATTAGCTGAAGCTGTGGCTAACGGTTTAAAGGGACCTAATTCGCTAGCTATCCTTAGAGGTCATGGTGTTGTTGGTGTTGGAGAAACTCTCGAAGACGCGCTACATAGAGTTCTTGTTGCTGAGAGAAACGCGAAAATGCTGCTTATTAGATCTATTGCTGAAAAGTTTCTAGGATAGATAAGGTATGTATAAGGTAATAGTTTTCGACATGGATGGAGTTTTGGTTAAGGAGAGTAGCAGTTGGCAAATCTTACATTCCTACTTTAATGTTAATGCTATACCTAACTTTAGAGCGTATCTTGAGGGAAGAATAACATATAAAGAATTCATGTTTTTAGACACACTGCTTTGGATTAAGAAAAGGAAAGTATCAAAGCGCGAAATAGTTAATGTTCTGCTTAAAGCTACAATTGACAAGCAAGCAAAGGATGCAATTGATGAACTTAAAAAACTCGGATTAAAAACAGCGATAATAACTTCAGGTATTAGTATCTTAGCGAAATACGTAGCTGAAATACTTGAAATAGACTACTACTTAGCAAATGAATTGTTGTTTAATGAAAAAGATCAATTAATACCTGGAGGCGTAGTTAAGGTGCCTTTGCTTGATAAGGAAAAAATATTAGCAATTTGGGTTAAGAATAAAGGGCTGAAAATGAGCGAGGTAATATATGTTGGTGATAGTGTTTTTGACGTACCTGTTTTTAAGAAGGTAGGGTTTTCTATAGCATGGACATGTAATCCAAATTTAGGTAAAAATGCATCAACGTACTTATGTTGCGATGGATTAAAATGTTTAGTTGACTATATTAGGAGGCTTTTTAGCCTTTAACGACACCCAATGGTCTTAGTTTCAGTAGAACCCTTGAGAGCCCTGCTTCATGAACAACTTTCACAACAGCGTCGGATGGCTTATATGCTCCTGGAGCTTCTTCGCAAACTACTCTCTTAGATGCTGCTCTTATTTCGATGCCCATTTTCCTAAGAGCATTAATTACTTCACTTGCTCTATATCTCCTGACAGCTGCTGCTCTTGAAAGTAAACGACCACTGCCATGGCACGTAGAGTAGAATGCTTCTCTACCTGTTTTTACACCTAGAAGAACATAGCTTGCAGTCCCCATAGAACCAGGTATTAGGACTACTTGACCTATTTCCTTATGGTCTTTAGGTATTTCCGGGTGACCTGGCGGAAAAGCTCTCGTACTTCCTTTCCTATGCACTATGAGTTTCCTCCATTTACCTTCTACTTCATGGTACTCTACTTTAGCTATGTTATGGGCGACATCGTATATAAGTTCGAGACCTAACTTATCGATGTCTTGATGGAATACTTGTTTAAATGATTCCCTAACCCAATAGGTTATTAGGGTTCTATTTGTGAACGCATAGTTAACCGCAGCGCTCATAGCTGCAAAATAGTCTTGAGCTTCTCTAGTATTCCAAGGTACCGAGACAAGTTCTCGATCAGGTACTCTTATACCGTATTTTCTCATAGCTCTCTCCATTATACGTAAATAATCTGATGCTACTTGATGGCCTAAGCCTCTAGAGCCGGTATGGATCATGACCACTATTTGGCCTACGTCTTCAATACCTATCCTCTTAGCTGCTTTCCTATCGTAAATTTCCTCTACCATTTGTATCTCTAGGAAGTGGTTTCCACTACCTAAACTACCTAGCTGAGGAGCTCCACGCTGTTTTGCTCTTAAAGATACTTTATCAGGATCTGCACTTACCATGTGACCCTTCTCTTCAATGTGTTCTTTGTCTTCCGACCAAGCATATCCTCTAACAATAGCCCAGTCTACTCCTTCAAGTAGTACCTTATCCAACTCACTTATGGATATTCTAATAAGACCTCCTCTACCAACACCTGAAGGAACATTTCTCGCTAAGGTATCCAGTAGAGTTTTCATTTTTGGTTTTAAATCATCTAGCATAAGGTTTGTTCTTAGAAGTCTAACTCCACAATTAATATCGTAACCTACGCCTCCAGGGCTAATAACGCCATTTTCTTCGGGATCGAATGCTGCTACACCACCTATAGGGAAACCGTATCCTTCATGACCATCGGGCATTACGAAGCTGTACTTTACTATTCCGGGCAGGCAGGCTACATTTGCCGCTTGAATTAGCGTTCTATCTGTTCTCATTTTCTGAAGTAAAAGTTCATCAGCATATATTCTAGCTGGAACATTCATTCCAGGTCTTGATCCCTTAGGTATCTCGTATATTAGCTCACTTACTTTCTTTAAAGTAACCATACAATCACCTTGCAAACCTTAATTATTTCCTATGTTGTTAATAAAAATTATTCTCCATATCTCTTCTAAAAGAGGTAAGCTATAAATTTTTAAAATTAGACACATATCATTAGTGGTTCAGCATTGAACACCGCATTTACGCTTCTTATCCAACCATGCGGCTTTGTAGAGTTCACTATTTTAAAGAGGCTTGTAGAGGTACTTAGTGAAAAATTTGTAAGTGAAATCGATGTTTCAACGGAGAACCTTACTCCGCCGCTAACATACTATAATTGGTTAAGAGAGCAATATCATGCAGGTAAAGTGTTGGATTGGATTTATGAAAAAATTAGATACTTAGGATACGATAGGGTTTTAGCGGTGTGTGGTTTTGACGCATATGTTGAGCCATTGAATTTCGTATTTGGCTTAGCGGACCCGTTTAAAGGTATAGCTGCGGTTTTCCTGCCGAGGCTAAGGCCAGAATTTTACGGGTTTAAACCAAACGTTGATAGGTATTTTGAAAGATTGGTTAAGGAATGTATGCATGAGCTAGGTCATACTTTCGGCTTAGAACATTGCCGTAATAGGAAATGCGTTATGAGTTTCAGTAATTCAGTAATTGATGTAGATCATAAGCTTGCAGCATTTTGTCTCAGCTGTAGTTCAAAACTTAAAGGTGTAGGTATTCAGTTAGGGTCTTCAGCTATACTCTCTCAATAATAAATTTAGGAGAGTCTATTCTCTGAGATTTACATTTAGGACACTTACTCGGTTTCCTAGGTTTATCTAGATTCCTGAAAATGTAACCGCAATTTCTACATTTAGGAGGTAGCATGTACAGTACTAGTTTGCCTTGACTTTCTCTTCTGATGGTTTTTGCAATATGCTTTAAGTGCTCGTATATTAAATCCTTATCTCTAGGATCTAAGCCGAGACTAAGGGCTATCTCTTCAACAGACAAGGGGTATTTTGTTTCTATGAGAAGTCTCTTTATTTTCTCTCTCAAGGTTTCCAACGAAAAATACACGCTCCCTTTAAATAATTACTTTTAAATCTGGGTTTTCTAGCATTACTGTAGAATCGTAGGGGTTAAAAAATATGCCCATAGCTTTCACCATAACCCCTACTCTAGTAGCTTCTCTAATCAATTCATAGATTTTTTCGTCAACAGCTCTGTTAGGCTTAAATGCTTTAGCATGAGGTATTGCTGCTATGAATAGTAAGATACCTTTTCCACCTTTTAAGACTATATTTATAAGTTCTTTTATGTGTCTCCTACCTCTAAGAGAAACACAGTCAGGGTACATTGCAACATTCCTCCTTCCTCTAAGAACCGCACTTTTTATCTCCAAATACGTAAGTATAGTATCACATCTCAGTAAGTAATCTAGCACTGATGAGTTTAATTTAGGATTTCGCTTAACTATGCGGCAGTTTCTGAGCCAAGGTATAAAGTTGATTTTTACAGTATTTTCAAAAGCTTTCATTTGTAAATAAACGTCAACTAAAGCAGCCATATCGGCATCACTTATTGCGATTAATCTCCACCCTATCTTAGTAAGCTTCATTATTTTCTGACAATAGGCTTTCTTGCCATACACTAGGTAATTAAGTAGTTTACCTGTATTGTTAATGTATGCTAGAGTCTCATTATTTCCTATTTTCACTTTAACTACGAACCTGTTTATTCTTCTTATAATAGAACATTCAGTAACGTTATTGACCTTCAATATCTTTAGAGTCAATTACCTCTCCACTACAATTTACCATAGTTAGTCATTTATTTGGTTTAGGTTAGGAAAACTAACATTCCTAAAATAAAAACTAAAGTTTATATTCTGAAATTCATATAATTTACGGGGAGAAGCTATATCAATGAAAGCGTTTGAAGAACTAATTTACACAACAGAGAAAGAAGTTGTAAGCAAAGCTAAGATACATAAGCCTAAAATAGAAGCACCTGATGTTGTAAAAAGGATGAACCATTTACTGTAAAGGTTGATGTAGGTCCCCATCCTAATGTCTTAGAAAGGTGTATTACTATGAAGAAGGTAGGAAATTTAACCCCATAAACCTGGCTAAAATATTTCTTACATCACCATACACTGAGCCAAGTATTGAATTAACGTTGAAATCGAAACGCAGCGGGTTGTTTTACGTCCTGAGCTACTGCAATATTCATGGAATTTAGGAAGGTAGGAAAAGTATAAAAGTGAAATGAGATATTCTTTAAGGGGAATATTATGAATAAAAATGAGGATATAGAGAAGAATATATCTAGAGCTATAAGACTATACAATAAGTACCGAAGCCCTGAAAGTAAAGCTAAGTTATTGAAAATAGTTAACGATGTAGTGTATGTTGAATTTAGGAGACCATTTTGTGAAACATGTGGAATTAACGATTGGGTTGAAGACTTAAAATACGTGTTAGAAGATCTTAGCATTAAAACGGAATTGGTGAAAAATAATTGAACCAAGAGAGCCTTTGGAAAATTATCGTATTGGCATATTTAAGTTACTAACTGATTAGTAGGAGATGATTGCTTATGATTGATGAGAAAGATTTAAAGATTTTAGAAATACTCCGAAAAAACTCTAGAACACCTTATAGTGAAATAGCTAAAATAGTAGGTATAAGTGATGTTGCTGTTATTAAGAGAATTAGGAAGTTAGAGCAATTAGGATTAATAAGAAAATACACGATTATTATTGACCCCAAAAAACTAGGCTATAACGCAGTGTCGATAACAGGAATAGATGTTGAACCTGAAAACATATTTCATGTGCTTTCATATCTTAAGGAGAAGGATTATGTAAAATATTTGGCACTTGCCTCAGGAGACCACGTTGTAGTAGCAACCATTTGGGGTAGAGATGGTAATGAGTTAGCGCAAATACATAAGGAAATAGCGCAATTGCCGGGAGTTAAGAGAGTTTGCCCTGCCATAATACTTGATGTCGTGAAAGAAGACTAAAAACTCGACAACTTAGTGTCCTTATAAATACTACTTCAAAGAAAAACAGGAAAAAAGTATCATATACTCTCTACAAATTACCAGTACGGGTATGTTCCTTTAGGTATTTGCGAACCTACATTACCTGCGATTTTTATACTTGGCTTAATCGTCGGTTTTCCTGGTTCCCATTGTGCTGGGGTAACTTCATCCGGGTGCTCACGTATGTGCTGTAATGCTTTAATTTGTCTTATTAACTCGTTAACGTTTCTGCCCATGTTTAGGTTTACTACTTCAAATGCTTGAATTACTCCATCAGGATCTATAATGAACCTTCCTCTAAAAGCTACACCTTCACTTTCACTATAAACTCCATATGCTTTAGCTACTTTACCCGTAGGGTCAGATCCCATTAGAAACTTAACTTTGCCTTTTAGCAACGGTTCTTGGGTAACCCAGCCCTTATGATCAAACACAGTATCTGTACTTATACTTAAAACTTCGACGTTCAGCTCCTTCAATGTGTCATAAACGTTACTCATAGCCGCTAACTCTGTAGCACAGACAAAAGTAAAGTCTGCGGGATAAAAGCATAGTACAAGCCATTTTCCTTTAAAATCTTCAAGCTTTACCTTTACGACCCCATCTCTTACCGGATCATATGCTTCTATTTCAAATGAAGGGGCTTTAATACCTGGCTGTAACATTATCTTCTCACCAGTAGCAGGTATTCGAGAAACCATATTATAAGGTTAATATTTAAATATTTTTATTTTATAATATTTTAGAATAAAATATAAGAATCAAATTATATAGTTCGAAAAATTAACCAATTTGCATTCTTTATTTTCTTGAAAAGGTTTCCATGTAAGTGCAAGTAACGTATATTAGTCATTACAACATCTATGTTGAATAAGAGTATTACGAATTATAAAGTAGGGTATGGTTTCATGAAATGTTACTTCAAGAAAATTCAAAGTTTAAAACGCAGGAATATTGAAGTAATTTATGAATGCAAAGATGTTAACTATGTGTTTCCTACAATAGAGGATTTAACTAGACTAGTTTATGAAATAACTTCAACAGTAGCGAAAATACTTAGCCTTAATATTGAAAAATTGATGTTTATTGAAAATGAGCCTATAGGATTAAATTATATATTTACAAGTTCCATACGCTGTTTAAGGAGATAAAAAACGCTTACTGTAGCTGTAGATTAATAGCGTACAATAACAAGGTCAAATTAATTATATGTACGTTGGATAATGAGCTTCTTAAATGTAAAAAATTACCTAGAAATAAGAAATAAAATAATGCGAGAAAGGAAAGTTGAGATAAAGCCTATTAGCCAGAGAAAAGCGGGAAAGTTTCCTAAGGGTCAGAAGACCATACCAAACTTCATAGTTTACAGAATTCTCGGCCAACCCGAAGTGAGTTTGAAAAAATGAAGTCTAAGAGTAAATGGTCTTGTAGAAAACGTATTGGAACTAACATATAATCAATTATTGGCAATGCCTATGAAGAAAATTATAAGGGACTTTCACTGTGTAAAAGCATTTAGCATATAAGGCTAAGATACTGCCCGAAGCTAAATGGGTTTATGTTTACGCTCTTGACGGATACTCTACTATTATTCCTCTAGAGGATTTTATTAGTGAAGACGGTTTACTCGTTCTTAAAATTAATGGAAAACCTTTAACTTTGGAGCAAGGCTTTCTGGCAAGAATATTTACACCGCATTTACATGGTTGGAAAGGAACGAAGCGGGTTTCGACAATTATTTTAAAGAACACTATGTTAATGGGTACTGGGAGGCTTTAGGTTATCATGAGAGAGGTAATGTGTGGTTTGAAGAGAGATTCAAGACGTGAAGATAGGATTACTGCGACGAAGAACCGTATAGTATTTGGGTGTTTAGACTGATAATAGATATCATAGAAATTTCTCTGAGATACCCTGTTTTAGGAGGGTTTATAGGTAGCCTTCTAGCAGGTCTTGCTACAGGGGTAGGTGCTTTACCTGTATTTTTCTTCAAGAAAATTCCACAGAAAATTATAGATGCTCTCTTAGGATTCAGTGCTGGAGTAATGCTTGCTGCAAGCTTCTTCTCATTAATAATACCAGCCTTAGATACTGGAGGACTCTACGTAACTTTGATTGGAATTATTTTGGGGGTCATGGCAATATTCTTAGCCAATGAATACCTACCCCATGAACATTTAGTTAAAGGCATAGAGGGATATCATTATTTAAGAATTAAGAGGGTGTGGCTTTTCGTTTTCGCGATAACCATACATAATTTACCTGAAGGTTTAGCTGTAGGTGTCGGCTTTGGCACTGGAGATGTTAAAGAAGCCGTGGTTTTAGCCTTAGCTATAGCATTGCAAAACGCACCTGAAGGTCTTGCTGTAGCTTTCTCCCTAATGACCACGTTAAAATATACAGCAAGATGCTCATTTACAGTAGCGCTACTTACGGGTTTAGTGGAACCCATAGCCGGGGTTTTAGGAGCCTATTTAACCACGATGTCTCATACATTACTACCATATGCTATGGCTTTTGCAGGTGGTGCTATGGTCTATGTTGTAAGCAACGAAATAATTCCTGAAAGCCACCGTTTAGGTCATGAAAAGCAGGCTAGTTTAGGGTTAATTACCGGTTTCCTCATAATGTTAATCCTAGATAACATGTTCTAACATTACACTATACCGCTCAGCATTAGCAACTGCTATCCCATCATAACTTAATAGTATGTTCGATAAGTATTTCTTTAGGTGTAATTATGCTAGCAAAAAACCCACTAGATCTTGTATCTAAAAAGCTTTCTAAAGACGAAATAGTTGAAGCTCTCAGATTAGCTATAATAGCTGAATTAGATGCTATTAATCTATATTTGCAGCTTGCCAGGTCAATAGATGATGAGAAATTAAGAAGAATTTTCGAAGATATCGCTAAGGAGGAAAAGACTCATGTTGGAGAATTTCTTGCATTACTTAAAATGCTGGATGTTGAACAAGTAAAGGAATTAGAGAAAGGAGAAAGAGAAGTTAAGGAACTTATTAGCATGTAATTAGTTTCTTTATTCCTCATTTTTTACATTAAAATATTTTCTATTAGTTTAAAGTAAAAGTATTTCTAAATTAATTTCCCTTAAAACTTGTAGAGGATAAAAAATTAAAGGATAGAAGCTATAGAAGTCAAACAGTATACTAAAGCAGCACATCAAACCTCAAGAGCATAGGTTTCACTTTCTACCCGAATAGGGGGACTTACGTTATGGTTAAATGTAATAGCTTTAGTTTCAAAATCATTGCTGTGGTTTCAATTTTAGCTCTTATTTATATTCTTTCGTTAGCTACTGTGATGGCCCATACAATGTGTAAGTCCTTAATATCATCGAAATGGGAATACTTAAGAGTTGTTTATATTAAGGAGAGATCGGGCATAGACCTTACTAATTATACTGTCAGAATTGTTCTTAACAGTACGAATTTTGACTTCGGTAAAGCTAAATCTGATGGTTCAGATGTTCGATTTTACGATGTTTATGGTAATGAGCTAAATTATTGGATTGAATATTGGAGTGCCGAAAAGCAGTACGCTATTGTATGGGTTAGAATACCTGTGATTAGGGCTAATTCTATGGAAGTTATTCACATGTATTATGGTAATCCTGAAGCGCGACCACATTCTAATGGAACTTCAACCTTCGTGTTCTTTGATGATTTTGTAGATAAACTGGAGAAAGACTGGCTTTTTAATCCTGGACAGTCAGGTACGGGAAGATACAACATTGTAGATAGCCACGTTGAAATAGGTTTCAAATACGTTAATGATCCATGGGGTCGAGATTTATGGACTGAGGCTGTAGTGTTTTACAGAGAGGTCCCTATGGAACTAACATCGTATAGTATTGAAGTTAAATTCTGGGCGAATACCATTGAGATAAATGCCGATACCTATCAGGTAGGCTTAGGCGTTCTTGAAGAACCAAGGTACGGTAATGGGTGGTATATCGTAGGTTTTTTAAGGGATAGTCCTGAAGGTGTTTCAGTAACACATACTCTCTGCGTTGAAGGCTGCTGGAATGGAGTATGTGTTGAGGACATGTTCGCAGAAAGACCTATTACTGATGCACAAGTTTGGCTCAGAGTAGATATTATAGAGCACAATGGTTATGCTGATTTCAAATGGTACTGGAAACAAGAAATCTACGATCCATGGGATTACAGAGGAGAGTTTAAGAACAAATTTGTGCCTAAGTACGTCGGATTATGGGGTAAAACATGGGATATATGGGGAGCTACTGAAATAGTGTCAAGAACAGATTACATACTCGTGCGCAAGTATGTTGACCCTGAGCCTAGCGTAATCCTTGGCACTGAAGTTAGGGTATGCGAAATACCTGTTGTGGGTGGGGCACTATTAGACATGGAGGTAGTCAAAAATACAACATATAGGGAAGAAGCTAAAACATTTATGTTCATAACGTTACTCATGGTTTCACTAGCAGGCATCGTTTGCCTAAGATACTTAAGGAGAAAATAATTTAATGAAACAAGTGCATCTAGCTGATCTGCCAGGTCGGCACTATCTGTAGTAACGTTCTTCCGTTTCAAGCTAAACTGTTTTAAACATGTTTTAAACAATTTAGTTTGAAAACTATTGTACGGTTGGAGTACATGAGTTCTGTTAAGAAGTTTCCTGTTTTCAAGATCATTGTTATACTTCTACTCGTAGCTATTGTAATATCGTTGGTAAGCGTTTTTCTCACATTAAAGCAAAGGGAGAAGGTTAAGGTTTATCGGAAAAGAGCTTTAGTTGCTGATAGTCTCTCAATAGATTTCCCTAACTTAGAGCTTGATAACTACATCGTTAATGTTCTTAAAAAGGCAGGTTATGAAGTAGATTTCTTTTATGGAAGCGAAGTAGATTTGAAACTCTACTCAGAATTAACAAACTATTCTTTAGTAATATTAAGAGTTCATGGAGGAAAAGCTATTGTGAAAACTCCTGAAGGAGTAGTGATTAGAGTGAATGGTTTATTTACAGGTCTTCCGTGGAGTGAAGAATACTCGTACTTGAAAACAGCATGGCTTGTCGCGAGAGCGCGACCTTACGGTTTAAATAAAACGTATTTAGCTGTCCTGCCCAGATTTTTTGAGGTATATCTTAGGAGCAAGTTTAGTGAAGACTCTGTAGTTATCGTAGCTAGTTGCTACTCCTTATTTACCGAGGAAATAGCTGATACGCTAGCTGAAAAAGGATTATCTATTTTTATAGGTTGGGAAGGAGCTGTAAGCCTACACCACATGGACCTTGCCCTTAAAGAACTTATTGATAACGTGTTTCTTAAGGGCATGAGCTGGGATGAAGCTGTAAGATGCGTAAACGAAGAACTAGGCCCTGACCCTATCTCAGGCGAGAAATTGAAAATAATAATCTATAGGAGGTAAGACATGGACATTAAGTTTTAAGATTTGGCGCCGGGGGCGGGATTTGAACCCGCGCGGGGACCATGCCCCACTGGCTCTCAAGGCCAGCCCCTTAGTCCACTCGGGCACCCCGGCACCTTAGGTCTAAAAAGAAGTTTAGAACTTGATTATTTAAACTAAACTTTTCTTGAGAAGAATTACCGCAAACATACTGCATGTATGAATATGTTATATGAGTTCTATTTCTACGTAAACATCTTCCGGAACTCTTACCCTCATAATGTGTCTCATAACTCTTTCATCAGCTGATATGTCTATTATTCTCTTATGTATTCTCATTTCCCATTTATCCCATGTTTTACTACCTTCACCGCAAGGTGATCTTCTTACTGGAACAACCAGTCTTTTCGTAGGTAATGGTATTGGCCCTCTCATTTTCACTCCTGTTTTCTTAGCTATCTCCTTTATTTGCTCGCATACGTAGTTTAGGTTTTGAACATTTGTACTCCAAAGTCTTATTCTAGCTTTTGAAACCACTACTTGGCACCCTTTAAATATGTTTGTTTAAGAGAAAAAGTTTAAGTTTACCGTTTTATTTCGCTTTTACCTCTATTTTAGCTGGCTCTAGCTCTTCAACTACTCCTACGCCTATGGTTCTGCCCATGTCTCTTATGGCGAATCTGCCTAGTTGTGGTATTTCCTTGAACCTCTCTATGACCATTGGTTTAATTGGTTCGAAAACTACTACTGCTGCGTCTCCTTTCTTAATTATCTTCGGCTGTTTCTCTACTATTTTACCTGTTCTTGGATCTATTTTTGCAATAATTTCCTTTAATCTGCATGAAATGCTTGCTGTATGTGCGTGTATTACCGGGCAATATCCTGCTGCTATTGCTGTCGGATGCCATAGTATAATAACTCTTGCCCTAAAGCTTTTAACAACTGTTGGTGGATTCGTTAGATGACCTGCTACATGCCCTCTTCTAATATCTCTTCTTGAAACTCCTCTTACATTAAATCCGATATTATCTCCAGGTACTGCTTTGGGTATTCTTACATGATGCATTTCTATTGAACGTACTTCACCAACCTTGCCTGCCGGCATGAACACTACTTTATCTCCAACCTTAAGTACTCCTGTTTCAACCCTACCAACAGGAACGGTTCCTACTCCTGTAATTACATATACGTCTTGTATTGGTATTCTTAGCGGCTTATCTATTGGTTTTGGAGGTACCTCTAAGAGGTCAAATGCCTCTATTAATGTTGGACCTTTATACCATGGCATTCTCGGGCTTGGCTCCATAACATTGTCTCCAGTCCACGCTGAAACCGGTATGAACGGTATTTTGTCCACCTTGAAACCGAATGCCTTCATGAACTTTGATACTTCTGTCTTTATTTTCTCAAATCTTTCTTTACTCCAGTTTACTGTTGGATCATCCATTTTGTTTACTGCTACAATTACTTGATCTATGCCCATTGTCTTAGCTAGTATTATATGTTCTCTTGTCTGACCTTCTTCGCTCATTCCTGCTTCGTACTCTCCCTTCTTAGCTGAAACTACCAGTAATGCGGCGTCTGCCTGAGAAGCGCCTGTAATCATGTTCTTTACGAAGTCTCTGTGTCCTGGCGCGTCAATTATGGTGAAGTAGTATTTTTTCGTTTCAAATCTCATGAATGATAGGTCTATTGTTAATCCTCTTTCTCTTTCCTCTTTCAGTTTGTCCAAAAGCCATGCATACTTAAAAGATTCTTGGCCTCTCTTCCTAGCTTCCTCCTCTATTTCTCTTAGCTTCTTCTCATCAATAAAGCCTGCTTTAAACAGTAGATGCCCTGTTAAAGTACTCTTACCATGATCTACGTGGCCTATTACTACTAGGTTTAAGTGTGGTTTTGTTGAAGACACTTAAATACACCTCTTAGCCATGTACACCTACTTTTTAGACGAGTCCGTGAGATAAGGACTAAAAGTCGTAAATATAAGGTTTTCGTAAAATCCAATTTACCTTGCACTTAAAGCTATTCTTTCTATTTCTTCTTTTCTCGAAATAGCATAGCTTTTCATATCATATCTCGATGCTAATATTATTTCGTCAGCCAAACATTCCTCCATAGGCTTAGGGTTATTGAATGCGCAGTTTCTAGCACCTTCAGTGATGTGTCTTAGTGCTAAGTCTACTCTTCTTTGCGGCGCAACATCTACAGCAACGAAGTACACTATGCCTCCATAAACTATTCTTGTTGTTTCTTCTCTTGGGGCAGCGTTTTCAATAGCTCTTACAAGAACTTGTATCGGATTCTCACCTGTCTTATAATATATTATGTCGAAAGCTACTTTCACAATATTGTAGGCTAAGTGTTTTTTACCAGCATTTCTACCAGGCTTCATTAGATGGTTAATAAGTCTTTCAACTATAGGCACTTCTGATTTACCGAATCTTCTATGCTCGTGTCTTCCTCCGGTATGCGGTAGCCATACTGGTTTAAGGCAGATATACTTTTTCAAGCTAGGATCTCTAACATCCACCCCTTCGAAACTCCACTTTCCAAATAGCTTTATTTCCTCAGTTTTTATTGTTGTCTTCCCAGACATAGCGTAACCCTAATATGGGGGTATTCGTATCAGCTAATAATACTTACAAGTTTATATGTTTAACGTGGGAGTTCAAACATAGTTTAGGGTGCAGGTAAGTGGGTAAAATGGTTAGAGTAGTGAAAATCGAAGCTTTTCTCATGCCTACACCACCGTATACCCCAGTTATTTCATGTCATTTAGAAGACGGAAGACAGTTTAACCTCTACTATGTTCCTTACGAGATAGTTATTGCAATAAATAGGATTCAGGGGGAAGACTATGAAGTCGATAGGGAAAGCTTATTTGATGTATTACCTATGATAGCGGGTGAGTTAAAAGACGCGTTGAAATCTAGGGTAAGAGCGGTTTACATAGATGGCTTAAACAGGAAAACTATGCTGTACTCAGCTACTATGGAAATTAAGGTGAATGGAGCTATCATTAAGAGAAAGATGATACCAAGCCACGCAATATATTTAGCTTTACTAACGAATTCGGAGGTTTATGTTGCAGAAGAACTAGTTAAGCATCAGGAAGAACTGTCTAGGACTCAAAGATAATCCTATCTAATAGGTTTCTGCTTTTTTCCTTTCAATAAAGCATCTAATGAGACCCCATTTACAGCAATTACCTTATATCTTACTCCTGGAAGATCACCCATGGATCTTCCTCTGGTTCCTCCTATGCCTGCTATTATTACTTCGTCATGCTCATCTATGAAGTTTAGAGCGCCATCCCCTGGACAAAATGCTGTAACAATTTTACCATTCTTAATTAATTGTACTCTGACACATTTTCTAACAGCTGAGTTTGGTTGTCTAGATTCAACACCTATCTTTTCCAGAACTATACCTCTAGCCATAGGCGCTCCTTCTAATGGATCAAAACGCTCCTTTATCCTAAGCATACGTACTTTAAACTCTCTCTGACTCCACCTAAACTTTAGCCTTTTCTTCCTAAGTTTTCTTGCTGCAAATAGTCCATAGGGGGATTTCTTTCCAGGCACCTTTCCTTAGCACCCTAGACTTTAAAATAATATTCTGGGTTTTTAAACTTTAACTCCAACTAAGTTACAATTACAGAGTCTATGTCAAAATACCTTTTAAGTATCATTCTTGCTCGTGCTACGTTTCTTCCCGCCTTCCCTATAGCAATACCCTTATCTTGCGGGTCAACGGTTACTATAACCTTTTTCTTTCCTGTAGGTGTTTGTAGAACTTTAACGTTTAACACCCTTGCAGGCGCCAAAGCGTTTTTAGCTAGTTTTTCCACGGTATCGGCATATTCTACGACCTCTATATTTCTACCAAGGAGTTTTCTAAGCCTCTTAATGTTAATGCCGTTTCTACCTATGGCTAATCCCATGTCTCCTGGTTTTACGAGAAAAATTATTCTGTTCTCACTTTCGTCTATTATGCAATCCCTTACTGTTGCACGTGTTAAATCCTGGAATAGAGCTATATACCTCATTTCTTCTGCAGTTAACTTTATTTCAGGCACTTTCTTCACCGCTTTCGACAAATTCTAATATCCTAGAGTCTCCTTCATCATAGATTGTTACGGCGGCAACCATAAACGGTTTACCACATATAGTGCCGAGATCAACTGATGTACCTTTATATATGTATATGGGGATTTTAGAGAGTTTTGAATAATAAACTATGTCATCTTTTATTTCCTTAGGTGCATTTTCAGCTATAATTATTAACTTAGCTTTACCTAGTTTTGCCGCTTTTATAGCTTCTTTAGAACCGAACTTTACCTTACCCGTCTTAATAGCCATTCTCAATTCGGATTCAAAGGAAAGAGCCAAAGGATTCCACCTTGAACTATTTCGTTTCCGACTTTCTTCTTAAGGTGGGTTTCATATAGAGTTCGACAATACCTGTTCCTAAGGGTATTATTTGCCCTACAATCACGTTTTCTGTTATCCCCTTGAGTTCATCTATTTCTCCTCTAGCTGCTCCTTCAAGTAAATGTTTTACTGTAACCTCAAACGCTGCTCTTGCTAGAACGCTTGGTTTTTCTCCGCTTACGCCATGTCTGCCTACTTGTCTAACCCTTCCAGTTCTTGTCATCATATCTGCTATTAATAGTATATGCCTTATATCTACATCTAAACCTTGGTCTTCAAGTACTTTCATTATTTCATTAATTATCGCTGCTCTAGCTGCTTCTATACCCAAAACCTTTTCTATTTCATGAATATCATTTGTTATTGTCCTTCTATGATCCACGCCTTTCATGGATAGTACGCTTGCAAAGTTCGAGCCATCGGTAATTATGACGTATTCCTTTCCCTTCTTTTGAACTATGGCTCTCTTTACACCCTTTAATCCTTTGATTCTAGTATTGGTTACTTTCTCTCTTAGTTTATTTAATTTGCTTATTCTTATAACTCCTTCAGTTTCTGGTTGTGGAATATTTATTCTTATTTGGTTTTCTTCAACTACTATTTTCCCTATTTTTAGCTTTTCAAGGGCCTTGATTATTTGTTCTAATGTAACACCTTTGTCTTTCATCATTTCCTTGTCTAGCTCTACTATTATCGAATTCGTTAGTAGGTCAACATCTATGGTTTTTGCTACGTTTTCTATGGTCGTGTATTCTATTTTTCTAGCTATTTCTAATGCTTTGTTCTTATCGTATCTATGTTCTTCATCAAGATACACTGTCATTATTGGTGTTGATGGCTCTCTTCTGGCATCAACTATTTCGATAAGTCTAGGTAAGCCTAGGGTTACGTTTAATTCTCTAACACCAGCATAGTGGAATGTTCTTAGGGTCATTTGCGTACTTGGTTCTCCTATGGATTGTGCTGCTACTGTTCCAACAGCTTCGCCGGGGTCTACTTCAACATATCTATACTCTTTAACTACTTCTTCGATTATTTTGTCTATTTTTTCTTCTGGTATTTCGAGGTCTTTTAGCTTAGTCGCTAATTCATTTATTATGGATTTAGGTAGTATGTTTACCACTTTCTTCAGCTTTTTTTCTAGGAGTTTTTGCGAAACCATGGTGTTGGCACCTCGCCCTACGAGCTTAAAACTTTTTGTATTATCCTATCTATATTAACTGCTTTCCCATGATCCGTTCTTGATGGATCAGCTCCATCTTCACCGTATTTAAATTGAACTATGTATCCTTCCGGGAGCCTTACTGTTCCATCATACTCTACTTTTAAGTCCTGTAGAGCGTTTATAAGTCTTCTCTGCATGTATCCGCTCTGAGATGTTCTAACAGCAGTATCTACCAAGCCTTCTCTTCCTCCTGCCGCGTGGAAGAACATTTCTACTGGTGAAAGTCCTCTACTGAAGCTTCCATATACGAAGCCTTTAGGTGCAGGCCCTAAGTCTTCGGCTTTGAAGTGGGGTAGTGTTCTTTTCGTGTACCCTCTTACTATTCTCTTCCCTCTAACTGATTGTTGGCCTAGGGTAGCTGACATTTGCGTTAAGTTAAGTATGTTTCCACGTGCTCCTGTCATTGCCATTATGTATGCGTGGTTTGTTCTTTTCAAATACTTTGCTGCTACTTCTCCTGCTTTATCTCTGGCATCTGCTAGAACTTCCATTATTCTTAGCTCTAATGTTTCTTCAAGTGTTCTTCCAGGTATAGGTTCTAATTCTCCTCTTTTGAACTCGTCTATTAGCTCATAAACTCTCTTCTCTGCTTCTCTCAAGATTTTTTCTACTTCCCTAATTGCTTCTTCAGGTACGACAACATCGTCAAGCCTCATGGTAAATCCATGTTTTTCTATGAACCTTAAAAATACTCTGAACACATTATCTAGGAACCATCTCGCATAGTCTTCTCCGTATTCTTTAACTAATCTATGTAACATACTTTCTGTTACTTGAGCCCCTATTGCTTTTTTATCTAAAACCCCTGCTAGTAACTGACCCTTTGAAATAACTAAATATGAGTCATATGGGCATTTTTCATAGTAGCATGTTTCACATTTAAGACATGTACTTGATTTGCTTGTAAAGGAGAACTCTTTGGGTAAAAATAGACTAAATACTTGCTTTCCTGTCCAGTACTCTTTGGGTGACAATATTGCTGGTTCAGGTATTTCTCCTTCATATTTACCTACTGTTAAAAGCTCAACTACTTCTTCCTTGGTTAGTAGCGTTGATTTAAGTGTTAGGAGATATGCCCCTGAAATATAATCTTGAAGAGCGCCTATTATTGGTCCACCATATCTTGGTGAAAGTATTTGCGTTTGTACAAGCATTAATGTTCTAGCTTCACCTCTAGCTTCAATACTTTGTGGTACGTGGAGGTTCATTTCGTCTCCATCAAAGTCGGCGTTGTATGGTGGACATACTGCGAGGTTTAATCTGAAGGTTTTACCTGGTAGGACTTTAACTTTATGAGCCATTATCGACATTCTGTGTAACGATGGTTGTCTATTGAACAAGACTATGTCTCCATCTCTTAAATGTCTCTCTACGGTGTATCCTACGGTAAGTGTTTCTGCAAGTGCTTTACGGTCTTTTACGAATCTTAGGTCTATTCTTCTACCATCAGGTCTTATTATATAGTTTGCTCCGGGCCACTTATATGGGCCGTTTAGTACAAGTTTACGTAGTTCCTCCACATTCCATGGAGTGACTTTTTCAGGAACTGTTAATATTTTTGCTACTTCAATAGGTACTCCCACTTCATTTATGCTTATGTTTGGGTCAGGCGAGATTACAGTTCTAGCTGAGAAGTCTACTCTCTTACCTGATAAATGACCTCTAAATCTTCCTTCTTTCCCTTTAAGTCTTTGAGCTAAGGTTCTTAGTGGTCTTCCTGATCTATGTTTTGCAGGGGGTATTCCTGGAACTTCATTGTCGAAATACGTTGTTACATGGTATTGTAGCAGATCCCATAAGTCTTCTATTATGAGCTCAGGTGCTCCTGCTTCGATGTTTTCTCTTAGCCTTTCATTTATTCTCACTATGTCTGCTAACTTATGTGTTAAGTCATCTTCTGCTCTAATACCTGATTCTAGAAATATTGATGGTCTAACAGTAACGGGTGGTATAGGCAGGACCGTACATATCATCCATTCTGGTCTTGCACTTTCAGGATCTAAGCCTAAAAGTTTTACGTCATCGTCAGGTATTTTCTCTAAGCGTTCACGTATTTCTATGGGTGTTAGTTTTCTTACGCCTTCTTTCCTCTCTTCGTAGAAGGTTGTAGGTTTTTCAAGCCTTATTTTGTACTGTTTTGCTTTACAATGAGGACATGTTGTAGTTTTCAACGCCTTCTTTAAAATGTACTCGTTTAGCCTTCTAGCTAAGGCAGGCCATTTAGCTTTAAGCTTCTTAAGTAATCTTAAATACCTTTCAACTTCTTTTTGAGGTATGAGAATTCTACCACAATTATAGCATGTAGCTTTAAGTAGGTTATGAATTATTTTAACGAAACCTACGTGGATTACTGGTCTAGCTAATTCTAAATGCCCAAAATGTCCAGGACATTCTCCCATAGTATTTCCGCAAACAGGACATCTCTGGCCAGGCTCTATTGAGCCTAGTTTCTTATCCATTAATCCTCCATCTATTGGTGCTCCATCCTCATCGTAAGTATCTGCTGTTACTATTGCTGTTACAGACATTTTCCTTATAATGTCCGGGGATAGTAAGCCAAACTTTATGGCTTTAATTCTCTTAGGAGCTTCGACCATTACTTATTTTCACCTCTTTCTCTCAAATATGTCTGTTAAGATGAGTTTAGGATAGAGACACATAGCCATTAACTCTTGAAGTAGAAGCTTGAATGCATAGGACATTTCAACTGGATGTAGTTTTCCTTTCTCGCCACATAGTGGGCATATGAATCTGTCTCTCATATAGTATCCTATCATACCGCAGTTTTCACATACGTAAACTATTGTTTTATCAGAACTGTCAAGAAGACGTTCTTTAAGAAGTACTGCTGCTCCGTGACCTACTAAGCAATCTCTTTCCATTTCTCCAAATCTTAATCCTCCTTCCCTCGCTCTACCCTCTGTAGGTTGCCTCGTAAGTATTTGTACTGGTCCTCTTGCTCTTGCATGTATTTTATCTGCTACCATATGGTATAGTCTCTGATAGTATACTATGCCTATGAATATTGGTGTCTTCAGCATCTCCCCTGTTCTTCCATCATACATTGTTTCTGTTCCATCAGCTCTATACCCTGCCTTAAGTAGCTCTATTTCGAGCTGGTATGGCTTTTCGCCGTAGAATGGTGTTCCATCAACAAATCTACCTTCTAAAGCTGCTACTTTTCCACCTATAGACTCTATCATTTGGCCTAGTGTCATTCTTGAGGGTAGAGCATGCGGATTTATTATTAGGTCAGGTGTTATGCCTTCTTCCGTGAAGGGTAGATCTTCTTGAGGTACTAGTAAACCTACAACACCTTTTTGCCCATGTCTTGACGCGAATTTATCTCCTAATTCCGGTATTCTTAGATCTCTTACCCTTACCTTTACCAGCTTGTTTCCTTCAATAGTCTCGGTTATCATTACTGTATCTACAATACCTTTTTCTCCGTGTCTCATAGCAACAGATGTTTCTCTACGTAGAATTTCAGGACTTAACTCTCTATACTCCTCTAGGAATCTTGGTGGGCTTGTTTTACCTATTAATACCTCTCCTCCGTACACTTCCTCTTCAGGGTCAACGATACCGTCAGGTCCAAGCTTCTTATATGCATCTTTTCCTCTGAAACCTCGAATTACTGGTTCAGGTTTCTCAATTCTATCCTCCAATCCTCCAGGATACTTTGCTTCCTCAGCTTCATATAGTCTGAAGAAGGTTGCTCTTGCTAATCCTCTTTCTACAGCAGCTTTGCTTAGTATTACTGCGTCCTCTATATTATATCCTGTAAATGACATTACTGCGACTATCATGTTTTGTCCTGCAGGTCTGTTATTGTATCCTATAACGTCTAGTGCCCTAGTTTGAACTAGTGGTTTCTGCGGATAATGTAAAAGGTACGATCTTGAATCCGATCTTATCTGGTAGTTTGCAGCGTAAAGGCCTAGGGCTTGTTTAACCATAGCTGATTGATAAGTGTTTCTTGGTGACTGGTTATGTTCAGGATAGGGTATGGTTGAAGCAGCTATGCCTAATATTGCTGGAGGCCATATTTCCATATGTGTGTGTTCGGAAGTTATGTCTTCGGGATTTAAGGCTATTAAGGCGTTTTCCTCCTCTTCAGCGTCAAGATACTCTACTAGGCCATGTTTTACTAGGTCTTCAAATTTCCATTCGCCCTTCCTTATCTTCTCAATGTGTTCCGGCTTAATAAGTAATTCCCCGTTCTCAACAATTAATAATGGTCTTCTAACCCTTCCGGAATCACAGTTCACATATATTTCGTTTATATATTGATCTTTATAATGGGCAATGTTAATTTCGTGACTTATTTTTCCTTGTCTTCTAAGCATTCTTACCGTTTTAACGAGTTTTTCAGGTTCATCCGTGAAACCTATTAGTCTACCATTTAGGAAAACTTTAGCACCGACCATATTTCCTGTTCTATGAGCTTCCTCTATCCTAACTACACCTAGTTTATATAAGATGTCTTCTATTTCTCTTTCATCTACTCCTACTGAGATATATGTCATTAGAGCTAGATTCTTTACGAGACCTATGTTGGGTCCTTCCGGGGATTCGAATGGACATATTCTGCCCCATTGCGTTCCATGTACATCTCTCGCTTCGAAATGAGGTTGACTTCTACTTAGTGGTGAAACAACCCTTCTTAAATGGCTTAATGCTGATATGTAGTTCGTTCTGTCGAGAAGCTGGCTTACACCTGTTTTTCCTCCAACCCAGTTTCCAGTAGCCAAAGCGTGTTTAAGTCTTTCAGTTACGACGTCAGGCCTAACTAGTGCTTGTATGTTCATTTTCCTTGCTCTAACATGTGTTCTTTCTATTTGATATTTTAGATCCCTTAGAAGAGTTCTAAATGCGACTCTAAAGAGCTGTGCTAGAAGGTCTCCTGCTAATTTTAATCTCTTATTTGCGTAGTGATCTTTGTCGTCGGGTTTTCTACGGCCAAGAACAAGTTCTATTAATTTACATGCCATTTGGCCAAGATAGAAAGCTTTCTTCTTCCTATCCTCAGGTGTTGAACCTAGGTGTGGTAAGAAGTATTTGTCGATTATTGTTTCTGCTCTCTTAATACGGTTTTCACGTGTTTGTCCTATAGCTACTCTACTTCCGATAAAATCTAATGCATCCTCTGTTGTTTTAATAGCTGCTGCTTGTTCTAGGGACGGTAGGACTTCTTTTTGTATTTCTGTATCTGCTGATACCGCTAACACTATGTCTCTATCCGTTTTCATGCCGAGAGCTTTCATCATTATTGCGAATGGTATTTTACCTGGTACGGCAGAGAATGAAACCATTAACGTACCATCCTTCAACCTTTCAAGTACAACAGGAACTCTGTAACCTGATGTAGCTGAGAAAACTTTAGCTATGTGAGTTACCGTTGTCCCCGAAGTTGAAACATCTACAAGGACCCTATTTACCGCTAAGTCCTCCTGAGTAACTATCACTCTTTCAGATCCGTTGATTATGAAGTAACCTCCGGGATCATAAGGGTCTTCTCCAAGCTTAATTAGTTCCTCTTCTGAAAGACCATGGAGAACACATTTAACTGATTTAAGCATTATTGGAAGCATACCAATAACTACTTCAATAGGGTTATCTTCGATACCGTTTTCAACGGGTGTTACAGTTAACTTTATGGGTGCAGCATAAGTTAGATTTCTCCTTCTACATTCCATAGGTGTAACTTCTTTACGGCTACCATCAGCTTCTCTGACCATGGGTTTTCCTATTTTGATTTTACCGAATTTTATGTAGTATCCTGGAATATCAGTTTCGAGAATTCCATGTTCATCTACTATTTCCTGTAGCTTATTGAGGACAAAGTCATTGTACGAATCAAGCTGCTGCCTAACGAGGCCTTTCTCTTCGAAGAAAGCCTTCATTATAGTCCAGCGGTCTTCAACACTAATCAAATTTTTAGGTTTTAAATTTGAACTCATCTTTCACACACCTAACCTGGAACAACATATCTATAAACTACGATTTCACCTGCAGTTGGACTTTTACGAGTAATCTTAACAATATCACCAGGTTTCGCACCTATAGCTCTAGCAACAGGGTCTGAGGCTCTAATCCATGGAAGCTTATCTGGTGTAACACCTAGTTTTTTAAGCACTTTTAAAGCTTCCTCTGGAGGTAATACCTCATGTTTAGGCACTAACTCGTGTTCCAATATTTTAGCTTTACGGACCACATTACACACCTAGTATAACGTGTAACTGAACCTACGCTATCAGAAAAGCACACTAGATTGGAAAATATAAAGCTTTCCACACCTCCAATTAGTAATTAGAAAAGTTTAAACATATCGGTTAAATTAAAGTAGCTACGAAGGACCTTGGGCCCGTAGCTCAGCCAGGTAGAGCGGCGGGCTTTTAACCCGTAGGTCCCGGGTTCAAATCCCGGCGGGCCCGCCACATAAAATATCACTTCGCTCCTAAACCTTAACTCATATTTAATCTTCATAGTGCTCGACCTTAATAACTAAGTTTTCACTATACTTTCTAGTGGTAATATAGGTTATGCCGTGGCTTGCTTTCGTAGGTTTAGGTTTAAAGTTAAAGCATTTAACATTAGAAGCTATTGAGGTTTTAAAAGAGTCTGACATTATTTTCCTTGATAGTTATACTAGCGTAGGCGAAAATATTTCTGCTGAAACTTTATCGTCTTTTCTAAAGAAGCAGGTAATACCTGTTTCTAGGAGAAATATTGAAGATGAGAATGGGAAAATAATTTTTGACGCTTTGGACAAAGGATTAAATGTATCTTTTGCTGTAATAGGTGATCCGTTTATTGCAACAACTCATATAGCGCTACTTCTTCAAGCAGTTAAAAAGGGTATCGAAGTAAAGATTGTTCACGGTATTTCCATATATTCTGTTGCTATAAGCTGTTCAGGCTTAATGTCCTACAAATTTGGGAAAAGCGCAACAATAGTTTATCCAAAGGAAGGTATAACCTATGAGTATTTTTATGATGTAATCAAGGAGAATAAGAAGAGAGGGTTACATACACTTCTACTACTCGATCTCGATGTTGAAAAGGGAATTTTCATGAGAGCTAATGAGGCACTTAGATTACTTATGGAAATTGAGCGTAAGCGCAAAGAGGGAGTAATACTAGAGAATGAGAAAGTCTTAGTTATAGCCAGAGCTTCACTAAGAGATCAAAAATGCGTTTATGGAGTAATAAGTGAACTTCTTTCAAAGGATTTCGGACCCCCACCTCATGTAATTATAGTTCCTGGAAAACTTCATTTCATAGAGGAGGAGGCTTTAAGAAGGTTTACGATTAAATAGCATGTTTAGGTGGCAAACATTGTCTGAAACAACTGAAATAAAAAGTAGGGCATTTAAATACCTTAGGAACTTAGAAGAAGCTTTCAAAACCTTGGTTTTTAAAGGTAAGAATAAAGAAGTTATGGAGGCAGTTAATGAGGCTAAAAGGTACTTCGAAGATGCAAAATACTATTTCGATAAAGGCTCGTTTATTGATAGTATAGTCTGTTCTACCTATGCTGAAGGAATACTAGATGGTCTTAAAATGTTGAAGCTGATCGATTTTGCTTGGCCCTTTGAGAGACATATTAAGAAGGTATTTGTTGCTGGAACCTTTGATATTATACATCCAGGTCATATTTTTCTCATAAAGAAAGCCGCAGAATATGGAAAAGTTTATGTGGTGGTTGCTCGTGATTCTAATGTTGTCAAGTTCAAAGGTAGAAAACCTATTATTGATGAAAAGCAAAGACTTTACGTTATTTCTAACATTAAAGGTGTTTATAAAGCTATATTAGGTGAAAAAGATGACATACTTAAGGCTGTAGAGAGGATAAGACCCGACATTATACTGTTAGGCCCTGATCAAAAAATAGATGAAAATAATCTCAGAAAGGAGCTCGAAAGAAGAGGGTTAAAGAATATTAATATAATACGGTTAAAGGAGAAACTAGAAACGTATTCCTGTTGTAGTAGCTCTAAAATTATAGACCGGGTAATAAGCTATTACTGCAAGTAAACAGTTACTGTGACCTCATCTCCGTCTTTAAGACCTAACCTTTCTCTAATATTGAACGGTGCTATAATCTCCAAGATGTCAAAACCATGACTTGTCCGTTCAGGTAGAACCACGGCAACATCATCCGTTAAATCGTTTATTCTTGCTTTAAACGCTTTAACTCTACCGTAGGTTCGTATACCGTTGCTAAATCCCTCAATAATTATTCCGGGAGTTTTTAGAAGTCTAGCTTTTTTAACTACGTCTTCAAGGTTTTTTAGCTTTAAATTTAACGTACCAGGGTATGGTTTAAAACCGAGTTTCTCTCTAAATTGTTTAATGTAGCCGTTCAACATTAAATAATATCTTCCCTCACCTAAACCTGTTGTTACAATTCCTCTAATTACTATGGTTTCAGGGCTTACAGTTTTTAATACTCTTCCCAGTTCTTCATAGTATTTTAGAATTATGCTGAGTCCTTTTTCAGTTATCTTAACTTCTTCACCTTTAGGTGTAACTTTTCGTGAAATATACCCTCTTTCGGCTATTTTTCTCATTATACGTGACGATGATTGTTGAGAAAACCCTAGGACGTTAGCTATTTTTCTTGTAGATATGCGAATATATCTATTTACTGCTCCAAACCTTGCTAATACGAGGATTACTAACAGCGCTTCGAGTTCCTCCTTCATACTTTTCCATTTACTATGTGAAACCGTCATAATCTTCTACTCTCCATTTTGGAGAAATTATGAGCTAATTGTATAGGTTTAGGTAACCTATATTCATTAGTTATTGTTTTTAACACTATTTTCTCAGCAGTTTCTAAGCTTACCCTGTGGCCAGGGCTAACGTATAGAGGACTATAAGCTCTTCTCTCTACTATTACTGCTGCTAATGTTCCATCCTTTAGCTGCAAGTATTTTTTCGATTTAATGGAAACTATTTTTCCAGTGAGTATTTTCTTTGCAACACCTATTGTGGGGATGTTTAAGGTAACACCTAGATGGCATGCTATACCCATTTTTCTCGGATGAGCTAGTCCATGACCATCGACTAATATTACTACATCATTTCTATTCTTAAAGTCATAGCATAGATACACATAGTATGGTAGTTCACGGTAGGCAAGAAATGTTGGAACATAAGGTACTACTGTGTTCTCCTTCACTAGACGCACTTCGACTACATTTAGGGTTTTATAGTCTAGTATTACGCAACATGCAACAGCTTTTCCACTTTTGTAAGATATATCAAGTCCGGCAATAATTTTAGGAGGATATGTTATGTCATCTTTTAATATAACATGTTTAGCAAGCTCCTCCTGCACCGTTTTTGCTCTTTTAAAGTCTAAGATGCCCAAGATTGAACCCTAAGCTATTGATTTAAACTCTTCGTATATACCCTTCTCAGTTATTGACATGATATCTATGCCGTCTCCTGACGTTGCGTCTCTTTCTATAGCTGCCTTTATTGCATTATAGGCTAACTTCCTTGCTTCTTCAACACCTATTTTATCCTTATATGTGCTTTCGATTATCCCTATAGCTATTGGCGCCCCCGTCCCTATAGCTGCGTAGTCATCCTCTATAACCGAACCTAGAGGATCAAGAATAAATAGATGGAAACCCTCATTATCTACTCCGCCGACAAGCGTCTCAGAGAGATATGGCATGTATTTTTGACTATAAAGTATTATTGAGAGAATTTTTGCAACTGATTTAACATTCATAGATTTATTCATTGTTAGTTCATAGAACTTAACTTCTGCTTCTAAAAATCTAGCTAGAGCCTGCATATCAGCAAACAGTCCAGCAAAGGCTACCGCTAATTTATCTGTTATTTTGAAGACCTTTTTAATACGTTTACTTAGGATATATCCTCCGTAGGACATCCTCCTTTCTGAAGCCAAGACTACACCATTACTACACTTTATACCTACGGTTGTAGCTCCAAAGTACCCTCTAGACATATACATCGACACCTCTTCTAAACCGAAACACGTACTTAGAAGTATTTATAATTTAGCTAGAATAGTTTCGGTAAACTCTCCGGGAACGAAGATTAGTTCCGGTTTACTTTTTAAATCCCCAGCTTCTTGTATCCTCATGATGATGATTATGATTAAGTGCCCGGACTGTGGTTGTCAAGAAATAGTTTGGTGCTTTACCGAAGGATCTATTGTATGTTCTAACTGTGGAATGGTTCTTGACAGAATATATGACTATAGTGTTCCACGTAATTATTATAATTTGGAAAATGAAAAAAGCTTCGCATCTAATGGGCTAACAAAATACTATGAAAGTAAGGTTAAAAGAATTAACCAAAGCTACCGTAACTATGAAAAACTCATCAGAAGATATTCGAACCTCAGACCAGGCCTAAAAATAAAGGAGGAAGCAATACTTTCAGCATATAATGGTCAGAAGGTAAAAATGGTAAAGATTATAGTGAACGAAAAAACAGAAGAAATTAAGAAGGAAATACTTAGTGAAAACAAGGTATACGAGATAGTTCTCAAGGAATTTGCAAAATATCCCAGAATAGCTTCTAGAACAGATAGAGTAAAATTGGCTCTCGCTGTTATAGCATATTCCGAAGTGAGCAAGGGTATAAGACCTAGCTTTACAGGTATAGCCAAGAAATTTGGCATAAGCATTGTAAATCTGAGGAAAGCTTACAGCATTATGAAGAAATATAAGGATTTATATAGAAACCTCAACCACATTATCAGAGAAAGCGTGAAAGTGCATGAAAAAGTCTGCTATCAGAGAAACAATAAACAGGCTGCTTTGGGATCCGCGTTATAAGAGTAGTAGAAACCATGTTATAGAGATAAAACATAGAATAGGAAATAAAGAAGTTATCAAAAGAATAATTATAAGAGATGTAGTATCTGTGAAGGCATGGTGTATTGTCATTAAACAACAAGGCGAGGAAAGGATTATACCTTTCCATAGAATAATTAGAATAATTAGCAGCAATGGAGAAATCTTATGGTCTAAGTCCTAAACCTTTTACCGTTAACTTAAAAGGTTTCCCTAAACTACCTTCCAGCTTAATATTAACTCTGGCAAGTTTTTTAACAACCTCAATATTAGTTATTGTGTGCATAGTTAATTCTGAAGCAGAAATTTCAGATACCCCATCAGCCATAGCCAGAAACGGTATAATCATGTCGCCCATGTGCTTATCATAGCATGTTCCAGCACTTAAAGCTTTTAAGAGTTTTTCAGCCGCTTCTCTACCAACAACTTCCGCTGGTTTCCCTTTAGCACCTAAAGCATCTGCACCTATGACGCTATGCTCCGTTAAGGCCCATAAGACTATGCCACTACCGGGTCCTAAATGAGGATCTTTACCACGCTCGTAGTATTCTAAGTGTATATTTACGTCGCGATACCCGTGTTTTTCTAGAACCTGCTTGGCAGCTTTTGCTTGCCGCTCAGCTACATGTTTAGGTAGTTTTACAGCATGAGAAATACCCTCTATTGCTAATACTCTTCCCCTGTTTATACATGTTATAGGATTCAGTTTCTTAACAGGCCTTGTACATACCTCCACTATGCCTCCTCCTTTGGGATAGTGGCCTCTCCTTAAAACCTTTATTTTCACATGCGCGCCCATTTTTCCAAGTATTGGCACTAAAACGTTCTTAATGTAGTCTATAGGTGGACTCCAAGAGACGTCAGTGCCTCCTCTAATTCTCAACTTAACTTCTCCCGGAGCAAAGAGCATAACAGGTAAAGATGCTTGAAGAACTAATGATATACTTCCCGCTGTTCCAATGTTGAACTCGAAAGAACCGCATCTTCTCTCTTTGGGTATGAACTCAAGAACCATAGAACCCTTGTACAAACCCTTCACGCTAGCATTAGTTAATGTAGTTAGTACTTTAACTGCGGTTATATGCTGCATTTGTAAACCAGGATTACGTCTCTTGGCCCTTATATTAATTATTCTAACTGGTTTTAAAAGAAGTGATGAGAGAGCAATAGTTGTTCTTAGTATTTGACCTCCTCCTTCACCGAAACTTCCATCAATAATGAGCATTATTTAAACAACCTCATCAGTTTGCGCTATTTCTTTTAATCTTTCAACCCCACCTATTTCTTTTATGAAAGATGCTACAGATTTAGGGACAAGCTTCTCCCAAGGACCGTTTGATAACATAAGTTCACGTATACGCTTACCACTAAACCTGCTTCTATCATATAAGGGGATTCTTTTTGTCTCATAACCTGCCTCTTTAAACAGCCTAATTACCAATGGGTTATTAGAGTAAGCTATATGGAATGGTGGTACGAGCATAGAGACGTATCTAACCCAAACATGGTTCATTTCAATATCAGGTATGGGAATGATGTAGACTCTGCATAAGTCAATGTTGTGTTCTAAGAGGGCAAGTCTAAGCATGAGAAGCCTTTCTCCAGCAGTAAATGGATTATCTAAGGTATGACTTATCTGTGCACTACCAACACCTATGATTAGCTCATCAACTTCTTCAAGAACTTTAGATATGGCATATATGTGTCCTAAATGAGGTGGCTGAAAACGACCTATGTATATTCCTCTCCGCATAACTTTAATCACCTTCAACTAAGCTTCTCTATAGTTACTTTATCCCCATATTTTAAATTATATTTCCTTCTAGCGGAACCCTTATTTACAGCTAATTCGAGGAAACCGAAACTATTAGTTATAAGTAATGTTTCGCCCTCTTCAACTTCACTATATGCACGTAGAAACCTTATTATTAATGATGCTTTGTCATGTATATTCACCCGTATTCTCATACCGTATTTTAGCCACGGCACTTCATCAGCTGGAATATTTGTTGATGCATTGCCGAACCCGTCGAAGTACACGAAATAGCCTTCAACTTTATTTTTACTTATTTTGGACTTAGCCCACGAAGGTTTTACAATGCTATTAAGGTTTATTTTTCTTCCTAAAATCTCAGGTGGTGTACCAAGGGTTAAGTAGGCTGCTACTGGTGCAAAAATGTCTCTACCGTGAAAAGTTGAAGACAACGGTTTCAAGAAGAAATTCTTGTTAAGTATTTCGTATAAGTTCTTAACACCATCCTTAATGGCTGCTGGTACTAAAACGCCATTATCGGGCCCTATGAACGTAAAATTCTTAGTCTGAATAATAAGGGCCCTCCTTGAAGAACCAACACCCGGATCTACTACTACGACAAACACTGTACCTCTTGGAAAGTATTTGAGAGATGCTGCGAGAATGAAAGATGCTTCAGCTATATTAAACTTCTCGACTTCATGCGAAATATCGATTATTTCAACATTAGGATTTATGTTTAAGATAACAGCTTTCATTATTGCTACATAGGGATCCTTTAGGCCAAAATCCGTAAGCAAGCCTATTATCCTTCGTAACCTTCCCATTATTAATCAACCTTTATTATAGGTTTTCCACCTAAAAATTAAATGTGTCAGAGGTGCTTAAAGCTATAGCTATCGCCGATATTCATGGATCTGTAGCCTACATGGAGCAATTGGTTAACTATGTAAAATTACATAACGTACACTATATTCTAATAGCAGGTGACCTTGCAGCAGATAGAGATAAAACAACATTTAATAGAGTAATTAAAGGATTAGGCCTTAGCATCAATACCAAAATAATCTATGTTAGAGGAGAATCGGATCCTCTAACAGAATATACTGAAAACAACATATTGAACGTAGAGAATAGGCAATATGTAATAAATGAAATAACCATTGCTGGTATTCCTCCATTCTTAGATTACGAATTAAAACTACCTGTAGAAAGTAAGATTAAAGCTTATCTTACACGTCTAATGCGTTCAAGCAAAATATCACGTGAAAAGTACATAATATTAACCCACATACCACCATATGGTTTAGTCGTTGATAAGCACCCATTAAAAGGTAACATGGGCAGCATAGAACTAAGAGATTTCATCAAGAAAATAAAACCCTACATAGTAATTTGCGGGCACGTACATTCAGGTATAGGAGTAGATAATATACAAAATACATTAGTGCTAAATCCAGGGCCTTTTAGAAGAGGATATTTTGCAGAATTACTAATATACTTTAAGGAGGGAATTATCGTAAAATTTAATAGATTTACTTTGCCCTTCGAGATTTAAGCTTCAAATACATTTCTAAATATGTTCTTTCTTCAACACCTTCACATATCTTCATCTCTTTGAGAGCATCTATAAATTTAAGTATTAGGTTCTCGTCATCGCATTCAACTTCCACAAAATACCCCAGTTCTTTAACTTCATCCATAAATATCCGTAAATTATTCAACGTATACTCCTTCCTATATTTGACAATTTTAGCTAATGGGTTAAAGCCCAGTTTCAAAAGTATGTCCCTTACAGCATTATAGTCGCTCACTTTTACAGAGATTTCCTCCCTAATCTTAGGTATCCGAGAAATCCTTGAACATTTGTAGGTTAATATTACTTCCTCGGCTTGAATTCTTATTCTCAATGCCTCATCAGTTTTCTTGAAATCCCTACATGGGTGGGAAAAGTATTCGTCAACAACCACATACTCCTTTTGAAGGACACCACCCTTACTTACTACATACTTCTCTAATACGTTAAGCTTATTCTTATCATTAATCCTTATTTTAATCTCCTTCTCGATCACACTTAATTACCTTTTAGCAGTATTGTTACACTGAGGAATACTATGATTAATTCCTTTAAAACGTTTAACATAGATTTAAACTATGCGAAACCTTCTACGTTGGCGTTAAAGCTAGCTAAAAAATACGACTTCCCACCATATCTTATTGAAAGATATGTTAAAATGCTAGGCTATAGTGAAGCAGAAATGCTCTTAAACACTATTGGTAAGGGTTTAAGGAAAGCAATAAGATGTAATAGGCTTAAAATAAGCTGTAAACATTTAAAACAAAGATTAGAAAGAAAGAACATAATACTTAAGAAAATAGATTTCTTAGACTATGGTTTCTGGGTTATTAGAGGAGAGGATAAAATAGGGCATACCCTAGAATACCTCTACGGATTCTACTACATACAAAATCCAGCATCCATGCTTCCCCCACTCATCTTAGCACCTACACCCGAAGACGTAGTACTTGATATGTGTGCTGCTCCTGGTGGTAAAACAACCCACCTAGCAGAAATAATGGAAAACAAAGGAATAATTGTCGCCACTGATATAAGCAGGGAGAAAATGAAAGCACTAAGATCTCACTTGTCAAGAATGGGTGTTGAAAACGTCATAGCCATCAGAATGGATGTGCGAGAAATAAGAAGGCTTAGAAACACATTTACTAAAGTTCTTCTAGATGCTCCTTGTAGTGGCGAAGGACTTATCCCTATAGATCCAGAAAGCATAAGAAAGAGAAGAGTAGGAGACCTCTATATTATGGCGTCTAAGCAAGTAGAACTCCTCAAAATAGCATACGAAGTAGTAAGAAAAGGTGGAGAAATAGTTTACTCTACATGCTCTATTGCTCCCGAGGAAAACGAATTCGTGTTAAATGAAATACTCAATACTCTTGAAGACAGAATACTAATAGAGGACCCCGGAATAAACGTAGGAGTACCTGGTTTCACAGAAGTTTTTAACATTAAATTACGTTCTGACCTAAGAAAGTGCATAAGACTTTACCCCCATAAGCATGGTACAGAAGGTTTCTTCATATGCAAACTTAAGAAAATAGGGTAAGTAAACCATGGACTCTATAGTGTTCGCCCCCATGCCCAGTAAAATACAAGACAAAGTATTCGCAACATTGGTTCAAATGTTTGGACCCAGGAATGTAAGGTTGTTCTTTAAGAATAGAAAGCTACTAATAACCAAAGGCGGTCCTAGGCATGAAGTATTCGCGGTAACTAATGAGCAATTTAATTTCATATTTAATAAAATAAAAGCAGAACTTGGAAGAGAACCTTACTGTGCTGGAGTATTTGTAGGCATATATGGTAAGAAGTTTAAACCAAGCTTGGACATCTGCGAAAAACTTTTCAAAATAGCTAAGAGGAACGCAATAATGATAAATGAACAGGCAGCTATTCTCTTCAGCTATGGTAGAGACGTAATGTTAAAAAGCATAACCAAAGTGTATGAACCTTTACATGAAATAGTAGTTGTCGTAGATCCTCAGGAAAATGTTGTTGGACTTTGCAAGCTAATTGTGAGAAACCTTAACAAAACGCTCTGTAATGAATGCATAGTATGTGAAAACATCATAGATAAAGGTTGGTACCTAAGAAAAGGACATTAAAACTTAAATTCCAAAAGAGAAATAGGGCAATAACTGAACATAGAAAGCCTTAGAAGGTGAGTACATGCCCTTTGAGAAAAACGATTTCATACTGATAGACTACACAGCTACAATTAAGGAGACCGGAGAACTCATAGATACAACAATAGCTGATGTAGCTAAGAAGCATAAAAAATATAGTGAAGGAAAAGTGTACGAACCACTACTTGTGATATTAGGTGAGCATAGGGTAGTAGAGGGTCTTGAAGAAGAACTCGCGAAAATGAATATTGGCGAGGAAAAAACCATCGAAGTACCCCCGGAAAAAGCTTATGGTAGAAGAGACCCAAATAAAGTAAAATTAATGCCCTTAAGAAACTTCACAAGAAGAGGAATATATCCTAAAGTAGGTGAAGTAGTGGAAATAAATGGGGTTCCAGCAACTATTAGAAACATTACTGGAGGAAGAGTAATAGTGGATTTTAACCATCCCTTAGCAGGGAAAACAATAGTTTACCAGGTTAAGGTTCTCAAGAAAATAGAAGACCCTTTGGAAAAAGTAAAGTACTTGCTTCATAGGAGATTAAGGAACATACCTCCAGAGAAGTTCACAGTAAAAGTAGTTGAAGGTTCTCTGAGAGTAGATATGCCTAAGGAAGCGTACCTTATAGATAATATTCAATATGTAAAGCAGACAGTTGCAAAAGAAATAGAGAAATACGTACCCATAGCACCAACTGTAGAGTTTGTAGAAAAATACACTATAAAGCTACCTGAGGTGCAGCCGGTTTCTGAGAAAAAGGTTGAAGCTAAGAGCACCGGTTAATAAGTGCTTTTGTTAGCGACAGATTTCTTGGGCAATCTATTTTACCATATATTTTCACTATCTTACATTTATCACCACTTTTTAGCCCTATAGGGCTACATAGTTCATAATTTATACATGATAGTTTAGAGCAATTAATAGGATGAAATGTGATTATAGCGCCCTCTATGGCATATGATGTACGTATAGCTACCTCTAATGGTGCTTCTCTAACTTCTACAACTACTAGGTCAGTGTTGAGTGCTTTACATTTGTGCTTTTTCTTTCTGACATTAATTACTTCATATACTCTGTCTTTCTCGAGATTGCCTATGCAAACATTATATAATGGGCATAACCTACATTGCTCATAAACTTGCCCTTCAAAGAGAAACCTATATCCCTTCTTAGCGTTTTCTACGGAGATTAATGTTATTATTTTCCCTTGTTTCATAGTACTTCATCTCCTAAATGCTACTAGTCAATGACTCCAGTTTTCTTTGCAAGGTTTTCAGCTGCTTCCCATGTTAAACCCGATTCTCCGAGAATGGTGTACCTTTCCGGTCTAATCCTGTGAGCTATCGTTAGTGCCTTGATTATATAGTAATCGTCTATACCTAACTCCTTAGCCGTAGTAGGCGCCCCTACCTCTCTCAATGTTTTCCGTATTTTTCTCCAGTTTTTACCATGCAAGTACGCCATCATGATTGTGCCTACACCACATTGTTCTCCATGAAGCGCAGGCTTAGGAGCCACAATGTCTAATGCATGGCTAAAAAGGTGCTCAGACCCGCTGGCTGGTCTAGAAGAACCAGCTATGTGCATAGCTATACCGCTACTTATAAGAGCCTCCATAACAACTCGTACAGACTCTTCTGTTCCTCTACGTATAATTGAAGCATAGTTTATTACGTGTTTTGCTGAGAACAGAGCTAGAGAAGCTGCATAGTCACCATAGTACTCATTTTTTAACTTATGTGCAAGTCTCCAATCCAAGACAGCTGTAAACTTAGCTATTAAATCACCTACACCAGATGCCAATAATCTATAGGGTGCTTTAGCTATGATTTCGGTGTCAGCAATTATAGCTACAGGCCCTTCAACCTTAATAGATGTTGGTCTTTCAAGACCTTTAATTGAGGCGAAGGGAGAAGCTATTCCATCATGTGAAGCTGCCGTAGGAACACTTACGAAAGGTTTACCTAGGCTTGTGGCTATGTACTTCGCTGTATCTATAGATTTACCGCCACCGAAACCCATAATAACATCGTATTTTTCGCTTTGTATTTGGTCCAATAGTTCCTTTAAGTGGTTTATATTTGTGCTTCTAGTTATGAGATAATTTACATTAAACCCTCCATCTTCAAGTATTTGTATAATCTCCTTTCCATACAATTTAATAAGATTGGGGCCTGTGATCAGCAACACGTTTTTGCCAAGCTCTAAATCCTTAAGGTACTGAGGGATTTGTTTACTAACACCCTTACCTATAACTATCTTACGAGGAAGTTTAATAACGTGTATATGTGCTGTTTTACTCACTAAGCTCCCTCCCATATCTTTTTAAGGACAACAAATCTTATATAGATGTAATTCAATGATATGGTAACACGGCTGGTTAGTTTCTTTCTAAAGTACAGTTAAAGTAAGTGAGAAAGTGGTTATTTAGGTCTTTCACTTGGTGAAGTAAATGTTTAAAATGGAAAATATTAAGCCCGAGGTAGGAAGTAGAATATTACACGGCACTACAACGGTAGCTATAAAGTTTAAGGATGGAGTAGTTTTAGCAGCAGATAAAAGGGCTACTGCAGGCTACTATATTGCACATAAAAAGGTTAGGAAAATAGCTAAAATAGATGATAAAGCGGCTTTAACAATATCTGGGCTAGTCGCTGATGCACAAATGCTCGCTGACATAGTCAAAGCGGAAATAGAGTACTACAAGCTCACGGCAAATAAAGATTTGACAATAAAGAGTATGGCATCTATTCTCTCAAATGTCATATTCTCAAGAGCAAGAATACTACCATATATTGTTCAACTAATAGTAGCAGGGTATGACAGTGAACCAAGGATCTACACTTTAGACTGGTTTGGAACAGTAACTGAGGAGAAATACGTTGCTACAGGTTCAGGTTCCCCAATAGCTATAAGCATTATTGAAACCTCGTACCGTGATGACTTAAGCTTACATGAAGCCTTAGCAATAGCTGTTAAAGCAGTAAATGCTGCTATGAAAAGAGACGTAGCTTCAGGAGAAGGCATAGACGTTGTTGCTGTAACTAAAGAAGGTTACAGAGAATTTAGCAAAGAGGAAATAGAGAAAGTAATTTCAAACATGGGGAAGAAAGGGCTATGATTAATGTTTACGAATATATAAAGAACACAATAGTTTCGTTAATGCCTTCTGAAGCTCAAATAACCAAGATAGAACTTGAAGGTCCCGAGATCGCGGTTTATGTGAAAAACGTAGAGGCCGTAGTTAGAAGCTCTGATGTTATAAAGAAAATAGCTAAAACAATAAAGAAACGTGTTGTCATAAGAACCGATCCAAGCGTTAGGAAATCTGAAAAACAAACCCGTGAAATTATAACCAAAATAATACCCAAAGAGGCAGATATTAAGAGTATAGAGTTTGACCATACCCTAGGAGAAATAGTCATAAAAACAGCTAAACCCGGGCTCGTAATAGGTAAGGGAGGAAATCTACTTAGGAAAATACTGCTAGAAACAGGTTGGAGACCTAATATTGTAAGAGCGCCACCCAAAGAAACAAAGACCTTAACCAGCGTTCTGCAAATACTTTTAGCAAAAAGCGAGTACAGGTTAAACGTATTAAGAAGTGTTGGACATAGAATACATAGATCACCATTATTCAAAAACACCCATGTTAGAATAACAGCTCTCGGAGGATTTAGGGAAGTAGGTAGAACAGCAATACTTGTTGAAACAGCTGAAAGCAAAGTATTACTGGATGTAGGTTTGAACCCCGGTGCAACAAGCCCTATAAATGCTTATCCGAGATTCGATTTAGCAGATTTCGATATAACATCATTAGACGCTGTTGTAGTGACCCATGCACATTTAGATCACTGTGGTTTAGTACCGTATTTGTTTAAATACGGATACGAAGGCCCAATATATACTACCAAAGCTACGAGAGACCTTATGGTATTAATGCTTCAAGACCTTTTAGAGATAGCTGAAAGGGAAAACAAGTACATACCCTACAGTATAAGGGAAGTTAGAAAAATGCTACTACACACTATACCGTTAAGTTATGGAGAAGTAACGGATATAGCACCTGATATTAGAGTTACTCTTTACAACGCAGGCCACATACTAGGTTCAGCTATGGTACATTTACACATAGGTGAAGGCTTACATAACATAGTGTTTACCGGGGATTTCAAGTATTGTAGAACAAGATTACTGCCACGAGCAAACGATAGATTCCCAAGAGTAGAAACATTAATCATGGAAAGTACCTATGGAACAGACTATCTACCTCCAAGAGATGAAGCAGAAAGAGAGCTCATAAACAAGGTGAAGAAAATTATAGAGAAGAAAGGAAAAGTGTTGATTCCAGTGTTCGCTGTCGGCAGAGGGCAAGAAGTAATGCTAGTACTGATAAACGGTATAAATAAAGGACTTCTACCTAAAGTCCCTATATATGTTGATGGAATGATAGATGAAGTTACTTCGATACATGCTGTGTATCCAGAATTGTTATCGGAGGAAGTTAAGGAAGCAATATATAAAGGCGAAAATCCCTTCGAGGCTGAGTACATTAAGAAGGTAGAGCATAGGGATGAGAGAAGGGCGATAGTAGACTCAGATGAGCCAGCTATAATATTAGCAACATCAGGCATGTTGACAGGAGGCCCTTCCGTGGAGTATTTAAAGATGATGGCTAGAGATGAAGAAAACGCACTAATTTTCGTAAGCTACCAAGTTGAAGGAACATTAGGTAGAAAAATAAAAGATGGCCAACGCGAAATAGTAACATTCACACCCGAGGGAAAAGTGGAGGTGTTAAAGATAAAACTTAAAGTATTTAGTATTGAAGGTTTCTCAGGCCATTCAGATAGGAGGCAACTACTTTCATTCTTAAATAATATTTCACCAAAACCTGAAAGAGTAATATTAATTCATGGAGAAGAGAGCAAAGTATTAGCTTTAGCAAATACCGTTAGAAGAATGGGATTCGAAGTATACGCACCACGCATTATGGATAGTTTAAGAGTAGCTTAACCTCCATATCTTATCTCCTATGTAGTGAATGTTACGTATGACCTTCCCTCTTTTCATGTGCCTGATCTCGTCGGAGCTGTAGAGAGCTAAACCCACCGCTATTGGCTTATGATATTTCTCATCAATAATAAGCACCAAATCACCTTTACTAAAAGACCCTTCAATGTCCACTATACCAGGAGCCATGATGTTGGCACCATTCAGTATATGTTTAACCGCACCCATATCAACTATGACCTTAGGCATTCGTAAATCATTAATGTTAAATCTCAGTACATGTCTTAGCAATGGCACTAGCTTGTCTCCTATTTCCACTAAAATAGGTTGACCTTCATAGAAGTAAACCGTGTAGCTATCGCATGTACCTATTTCCAAGTTCTTTTTAGGACTTACATTTAGAAAAGGAAGCTCAGCTAATATTTTCTTTATCAAGGACTTTTTCTCCTTCTTAGATAGCGCATGTCTGATACAGCCCAAAACCATACCCCGACGAATATTTTAGGGACTACATTTTTAAACCTAAGTAACTTTATATATACCGTGCATTTAACAGTATATGAGTAGGGGTTATTTTACTTAGGAGGTGCGTTATAGGCTTTGGCAGAATCAGCAAAGAAACTGCTAAGCGAATCTCTAGGAAACATAGTCCTTGTGAAACTTAAAGGTGGAAGAGAAATAAGAGGAATATTGAAAAGCTATGACCAACACTTAAATCTCGTCCTAGAAAATGCAGAGGAAGTTAAGAGCAACGGTAAAACGAGAAAACTAGGAACAATAATAATTAGAGGAGATAATGTAGTACTAATATCCCCCGTACCTATACCTATGTGAAATTTTAACCAGCATATGTAATGGTGTAGTTTATGGTTAAAGGAACAACATCTTTCGGTAAACATGGAAGAAGCAAATCACATATCAGATGTAGAAGGTGTGGAAGACACTCATTCAATGTGGCAAAGGGTTATTGTGCAGCCTGCGGCTTTGGTAGATCCAGGAGAATAAGGAGATACTCATGGCAAAACAAAAAAGTAAACAAAGTTAGAATAGTTTAAAACCGTGCCCAAAATAGGCTAAACCATAGAAACAAACGTAACACCTTATCAATGATCCATGTATTCTTTAGAGATGTTAGAGATGAAATCTTCTAGAGTGAAGCTTTTCAGTTCCTAAGTTTGTAGCTTCAATGGAACAGTACAAGGTAAGGCCAAGCGAGCCGTATATTTCACATAGCTATAAGAACAAATTAAAGAAAGGGAAAGAAAACTCTTAAAACAGCTCATAATAAAGCTGCTGAACAAAATAGGCAATATTGAAAGAATAAATGAAGATTGGTGGACCGGCCGGGATTTGAACCCGGGACCTCTCGGATGCCAACCGAGCGCTCTACCAGGCTGAGCTACCGGCCCACATACCATAGAAGTGTTTATGCTTCACTGATTTAAAATTTTATTGTTTAGTGTTATTATCAATAACTTCTACAGCAGCTTATGTACGGTATTGCTTCAAGGAGTTTCCACTATACCTTGTCTCTAATATTACCTGTTTTTATGTAGGATTGTTCTAGTATTTGGGATATGGTTTTACCGTGCAGTAACATTACTTCACAATGTATTTTTAAGTTAATTTTAAACCCTAAATTAAAAAGGTGCAAAATGTATGTACATAGGAAAATCTATAATGGGAATATTCCTAGCACTCGTAATGTTAGCGTCTATGAGCGTAGCCCTCGCTATGTGGAGTGAAACACTAAGAATAAATGTGACAGTTAATACTGGAGAAGTAGATGTCGAATGGAGTAATTTCTGGGATAATGACACTGTAGAAAAACCTGAAGCCCGTCCGCCGTTAGATGTAACACAGGTATATGTAGAAGCTGAAGATTGGGATACCGAAGAAGACACTATAAAGCTTAATGTCACTATAGTCAATGCGTATCCATGTTATAATGTGAGTATTTACGGTAACGTTTCCAATATAGGAACAATACCTGTAAAGCTGTTAAGCGCTACCATAAAGTATACTATTAATGCTGAAGAACAAAGCGTCTCGTTGCCTCTCGACACATGGGTTGATTTAGACTTAGATAATGACAGCAAAGCAGACATCAACGTGTTCTTAGAAATATCTAACGACGCAGACTGCGATGGCATACAGATAGACCCTGGAAGCTTTGACGTATACGAACTCACTATACATGTTAAACAGAACGCAGCGGAGTTAAGGACCTACTTCTTCGAAATAGAAATGGTATTTGCACAGTGGAACGAAGTTTAAACGCTAAAGTGAAATGAGGCAGCAATACAATGAATCTTAAGAAATTACTAGTTCTACCCATATTTTTAATATTGATATCATCTATGAGTGTCGCTCTTGCTATGTGGAGCGAAACACTAAAAATAAATGTAACAGTAAACACAGGAGAAGTAGATGTAGAAATTGTTAGAGCATACGTAGATGATGACATACCGCCACCAACCATAAAACCGGACTACAATGGAACACCCAATGCTTGGCCTAACTGCACTAATTTCAATTATACTGGTGAAGGATGGGTTGCTGTCATTAAAGGTGATATAGATTTTGAGGAGCTAGATAAAGATGTTGCATGGGCTGAAGCGTGGACAGAAGATACAGATGGCGATGGAGATAACGATACAGCTTATGTTAAAATACATAACGGATACCCAGGATACATGGTATGGCTTAGTTTAGAAGTAGATAACGTAGGTACAATACCAATATTCATAGACTACTATGTTGTTAACGGTACAACACTGACAAAGGAGGAAATAGAGGAAAACAACTTAGTATTCCTAGATGCTAATGGTAATTGCGAACCCGAAGTTCTAATACAGCTCTACAACCTTCTAGGAGAACAAATAGATCCCGGACAGGGTAGAGAAAGTAGCTGGAGAATAGTTGTGCTACAGCCAGCATCAGAGAATTCAGAGTACGTGATTTCAGTAAAACTTGTAGCAGTACAGTGGAATGAATCGATATATTACGGGAAGAAATAAAATCACACCCCTATTTTTTATTTTAAACATTTCACTAGTGTAAGGTGCTATGGATGAAAAACTCAACATATTACGCATGTACGATTTTAGCCGTAGTATTGCTCTTCGTAGTACTAAGTAATGTTGCTTATGCTATGTGGTCTGAAACCTTACACGTAAATATGAAGATGTCTATGGGGGAATTTGACACTAGAATATGCTGCTACAAAGTACTTACATGCTGCCGTCACTGTAATGTGACCAGTCAGTTAAGCGATAATAGTAAAGCATTATTTGTAAGCTTCGAGAATCTGCATCCAGGCTGGATTGAATGGGTAGCTTTAATAATATGCAATAAGGGAACGCTTCCAGCCGAACTTATTGGGACAAGCGTGACAATAGTGGAAGCAAGTGATGGCATAGAGGATCATTTCCACTACGAAGTTCACTACTATGGACCACTAAGAATCCATGATTTGAAAAACATTAGATGTTGCCGTCTACCGTTGCCCTTCAATTCAAGCTTACCTTTACAATTTGATCCCGGGCAAAAGGTTCTCGTATTAATAGAGCTACATATAGATGCCTTATATCATGGAGAAGGCGAACTAAACACGGTTTTTGCTATAAGAACCTCACTATGGCATTAACCTAGGCGATACAGAGATGAAGGTAGTAATAACCTCTAAGATAGCTTTGATAACTTTATTTTTAATGTTTCTACTAAGTTTTACATTAGCCAATATCCTAAAATTAGGAGGTTCAGCAGCATATCTGATACCTCCTATAATATGGTTAACCATGTTCATTATTTCTTATCCAAACACAAAACCCGGTATTCTTCCTTATAGGAGTCTTGTATTACCCATCGTTCTTATGGCATGCTTTTCCATTTTTGTAAGAAATATGTTAGGGTTTATTACAGGTTTTGGTTTGTCCCCATACGTTATGAGTGTACAGGCTCTAATATTTAACATGTATTTCTTCTTCAGCAGAGTTCTCGGCTTCGAATACGCTCGAACATTTATAGCTCAAAAGGTATTTAAAACAAAAGAAAACCTTGCAACACTGCTAGGAATAGCTCTCTTATTCACTACTTTAGATATTAACGTCATACAGTTCTTTTACATAGGTAGTGAACTTGAACTCCTAAAGTATCTGTCCTCAGAGTTTTTCCCTATATTTTCCTTAAACATATTCCTTACTTACCTAGTATTTTGGGGTGGTGCTTTACCGTCGATAACATTCATTACCATAAGCAAAGGGTATTACTACTTCACTCCAATAATTCCTATCATTCCATGGACCCTTGAAAGTATCATTGGAGTATTAGTACCCTTCATAGGTATTGTAGTTATAAGCAACACTAAGCTTTTCTCTGTTTACGTTGCGAAGAAAGGTGAGAAAATAGGATTTAAAGGAATGGTCCAGATAATTCTTCCCCTAATAATACTACTTATTACAACAGGTTTTCTCGGTCTAAGACCCTTAATCATTGCAAGCGGAAGTATGCAACCAACATTAAATGTTGGAGATATAGTTATTGTTACTAAAACATCCATGGGTGATATAGTTGAAGGAGACATTATAGCTTATGTAAGTGAACAAGGCATCGTAGTACATAGAGTCTACGAAATTGTTGAACACGAAGGCAAATATTTAGTAATAACTAAAGGTGATGCAAATAAAGAACCCGACAATATACCAATAGATGAAAGAGTTATTATTGGCAAGGCATTACTCACCATACCTAAGGTAGGTTTATTACAATTGTATATGGGAGATGTTTTTCTTAAAATACAAGAGACTTTATCTCAAATACTGGTACTAACTAATTTATATATCTCCTCAAAGTTAGGTACTATCATTAGTAGGGGTACGTGATTAATGAAAATAGGGATAAAGAAACTTAAGAAAAATCTTTCTTTGAAAAGAGTTAACCGAAGAAAAACAATAGTTTTAACAGTACTTTTGGCTGTACTCATAATGTCAACTGTAGGAACAGTTGTTTCAAGTAAAGTACCTGTAGAAATTAAGAGTAGAAAAAAACTATATATTCTAAGACATAATTTCCAATACACCTACTTAGTTGGGTTAAGGCCAAACATCCTATATAATAAAACTATTATTGGACCTGATGAAATACCTTACCTTCCCATATCTAAGAGTATTAATGTGACTTTAAATTACTGGGTCGATACATCTATTAAAAACATAGAGGTTGAAGGATATGCTAAGGGGGTAATAGTAGTTAGAGAGGAAAACGGGTGGGCTAAGGAGTTTAGAATAATTGTACCAGTAACGTTTAATTCTACAAGTTATAGTATGTTTTTCTCCATAGACTTGGAAGAAGTAAATAGTTTGATAAATAAGATAAGTAAGGAGACTGGTTCAAGAAGTCTCATATACACCATAGAAATTAAACCTGAAATAAGTGTGGCGACGAGGTTTCTTCAAAAAGAATTTAAAGAAACATACCATCCAACATTTAAAATTAAAATAGATCGTCAAAGTAATGTTTTAAAATTTGAAGGAGAAAAGTACACGTTCACAAGAGACAAGGAAGTAGAGATAATAAAACCTAATACAGCTAAAATATTCTATTGGCCTGTACCCGTTGCTGTCATAAAGACATTCTCATATACGGCCTTAATTCTCTCATCTCTTGGATTAGTGTCTTTAGCTGTAGCTATGTTCAAGTCTAGGGAAATCTCAGAGATAGAACATATATTTTCAAAATATGAAGATATTTTAGTGAAAACAAATAATCCCTCTAAATACTTAAATGAAGCTGTTGAACTAAACAGTTTTGAAGATTTAGTAAAAATAGCAACCAACATGGAAAAACCAATATTCTACACTGCAAAAAGGCTAAGTGAAAATGTAGAACACGTATTCTGGGTAACAGATGGGAAATTAACGACAAAATATACCGTAACAGAAAAACATCATATCAGAAAACAGTGATTTAGAAAAGGATAATAAGCAAAAGTTCAGAGAAACAACACAGCCTCCTTCATCTAACATGAATAAATATAATCCTTTTTAAACCATATATAAATTCTGGAAAAGGAAGGGCCCGTGGCCTAGCCTGGATAGGGCACCGGCCTTCGGAGCCGGAGGTCCCGGGTTCAAATCCCGGCGGGCCCGCCACACAAATGGTCTTTTCAATATATTTTTACGTAGAGGATGTGCTCATCTTCTATGCTTTATTTCTAAAGATGTGGTATAGCGGCATGTTAAGTATACATGTTAGGTATAATTGTGTATAGCAGGCGACCATATTTTTAATTGTATAACATGGTTGCTACTCACATATCTAGGTTATGTCGTCTTTCCCTAATTTAGGTCTAGTGTTTGAGACTTAATTGTGGACTAGTGATGATAACATGCTGCTGGTAAATAGTAGTGCTAGTATTAGCCATAGACCTCTATATGTTCGTGTTCTATGACTATGAGTAGTCCGGGCTTAGGTTCTAGCTGTTTGGCTATAGAGGCTATTCTTTTAGCCAGTTTTGGTATCTCGTCCCTAGAAGGTTGATACGAGATATAGATCACCCCATTTCTGACCAGGGATAGAAGGCTTGGCGTAGTAAAATCAGAGTTTCTTGTTAGTATTGTTCGTCTAAGCTCGTTTGCCGTATTGATTAATTCCTTATCACTAATGCCTCTTAAGCCTAAGTCCTGTAGACGTGTAATATCTACGTTAAGCTTCTTCAAAAGAATTGCCAGCTTCTTTGGTATGTTTTCATCTACTAGGAGCCTCAGCAACTACTATAACCCTCTTTAATGCCCTAGATGCAAACTTCAATGCCTCATACACAGCCTCCAACGGTATCTCAAACTCCTCAGCAACCTCTTCGGGTTTCCAACCAGCAGCAAGCATCTCCAGAATATCATCAACAGTTATTCTCGTACCTTTCACAGTAGGCCTACCACCACGCCTGTCAGGAACAATTTCAAGCCACTTGTAACCGGACAAGAGAACCACTTCAGACACCACTAAGTATTGCTATCGGAACTCATGCTTTTATCTATTTAGCTTTAAAGATGAGTTGAACTCGTCTTTTAACTCAGTATTATTTCCTAAGAGATTAAGGTTGAAACATTTAAATAAAATCATTAGTTATCTAGGTAGCGATTTTATGAACATAACTGATATTTTTAACTAAGTTAAGATTGATATTACATAGCCGCCTAAGTTAAAGCCCATATGGGTTGTTATCGCCGGTATTATAGAGTTCGTTCTCCTACGTAGATACCCTGCTATTGTACCTAGTAGGAACGCTGTAAGCAAGATGGAAGCTTTTAGGTTAAGAGGGGCTTGATGGAATGGGAGCAAATGTATTAATGCGAACAATGTGGAGGATGCAGCTATAGCCGTCCATGAGCTTACATTGTTTTCAAGCAAGTAGCCTAGTAGGAGTCCTCTGAACAAAGTTTCTTCGCATATTGGGGCTATAATCATTAGCATTAGTACCCCAATAATGTTAAACATTAAAGTGTGTGGTAAAGGGGAATAAGGTCCTTTCACCTTTACCACGTGCACCGCAGTGAGAGAAATAATGCTTGATATGAGTATGGAAGTGGTTAATGCTACAATAGGCAATGTAAGCTTGGTTTGCTGAAAACCTAAGAAGACCATACTCCGTTTGAGAACATACTTGGCGAAGATAATTGATAGTATTAGGAAGAGAGACTGTGTTACGATAGCACTAGCTAAAATGTTACAGCTAACCATAAATATTATGCTACCCGTAGAGAAACATATCGCCAGTATCGAGAAACATAAACCAATCCCTTTAGCTACAGTAAATAGAAGTCTAAACATTAACAACACCACGTACAGTGTGATAAAATAGCTCATATAAAACTTTGTAACAATAAATGTAGTAGAAGACGGTAAAAAATGCTATACTCCATGGTATCCAATAAGATCCATACCGTTGCGGGTAACGTACGTTTCTGTCTTATTAGTTTTACGAAATCTTAGCTTTTTAGCTGTAAAGACTAGAGCGAATATTGTTGTGAAACAAGCTAAGCGACGTATACAGCTTGGCTAATATTTTGTAGGTAGTAAATTAATTATTGTAACGTCTATGGTGGACACTAAGGCCGAGAAAACTAACTTCCTCTCTCTAATCCACGGTTTATAAGCTACTCTGAAGTATATAGCTTCTGTAACTATTATTGGAACTAAAATGCTCCAGCACCATGAAACATTGTTAAATACAGGTTCCAAACTCGATTCGCATCCAACAATTTACCATAAACTCCAAATATCCCTACATCTACCTAGTGTGAGTCAAAAAACGATTTTACTGCTACCCCCTTTTCAATAATACCGTAAGCTAATCCTAACAGTAATAAACCTAAACCGTACAAGTAGGTAAGTATGCACAAGTTTATGAGATTAACAAAATCTACAAGTGAAGTAGCACTACTAAGCACTTCAGTGGTAAAAGGCGATAACAGAGGTAACATAAAAAATAACCTAATATAGTTTCTTCAGCTAACTCCTTTAACCTAAGTAAGAATCCGCTCGAAACATCTTTAATAGAGATGTAGTTCAAAAACTTAAACTGTCATTAGCATTTGTGTGTTTGCTTCCAAAATATCATTTTGGAAAATTGTTTAGTTTATATGGCTTGGGCAAGTTTTTAAATTTTTATACTAAATCTCTATAGGAGGAAATTAGCTAGGTTGAAGACTATGAAGGTTATTGTTGAAGACGTTTATGATCATATTTTGCGAGAAATAGCTAATAGTACGTGGAATATTTGGAGTAAAGCAGGTTTTGAAGTAAGCATTAATGATATTTACGAATCCTTAGAAGAACCCCCCTTAGAAAAATTTGGCGATATAGCATTACCTACCTTTAGATTTTCTAAGAAATTCAAAGTGAATTACAAGGAACTTATTTCAAAAACTCTACGTGAACTAGACCTAATAAGATTAAGGGTAATAAGTAGAGTTAATGTCATTGGAGGTTATATAAACTTCTTTATCAACGAAGAATATGCTGCAAAGGAACTCTTCCAAACCATATCTAATATAGGATATAGTTACGGATTAAAGACTGTGGAAAAACCTTTACGTATAGTTGTTGAACATACAAGCGCAAACCCCGTTCACCCCTTACACATAGGTCACGGGAGAAACGCTATTTTAGGCGATGTACTTTCTAGAATACTTACTAAGCGGGGTCATAGGGTTATTCGAAGATTTTACATTAACGACATGGGCAGGCAAGTGGCAATACTAGCTTACGGTTGTTTAGCTCTTGGCAGCATACAGCCTACGGGGAAACCTGATCATTTTTACGGTATAATATACTCAGCAACCAATGCAGTAATAGAAATAGATAGACTAAAGAAAGAACTAGAAGAAGCAAGAAAGAAAGGCGATTACGTAGAAGCAGAGAAAGTTAATAGTGAATTACTTGATTGGCTTAATGTACTAGCCGAGCTTAAGTCTAAGAACAATAAGCTCGTAATGACCCTTATTGAGAAGCTTAAAGGGAAAGACCATGAGAGAGAAATTCAAAACATAATGAGAACCTATGAGAAACGACTAGACGAAAACATTGTTAAAACTGTGCGAAGAATATGTGCAGACGTTATTGAAGGGTTTAGAGAGACTCTAGGTAAAATGGGTGTAGAGTTCGATTACTGGGATTGGGAAAGCGATTTAGTATGGAGAGGTATTGTAGACGAAGTTATGGCAAGAGCTGAGAAAAGTCCGTACTTTACAACGTATAAGGGTGCTTTGGCATTAGATTTCTCAACATTACAGAAAATAAGCGAAATTAGAGAAAAACTTAAATTACCTAAATCCTTCGAAATACCTCCTTTAATACTTAGAAGAAGTGATGGTACAACACTGTATACGACAAGAGATATAGCATACAGTATTGTGAAGTTTAAGAACGCTGATAAAGTAATTAACGTTATAATGTCTGAACAGAAACTTGCTCAAGCACAGTTAAGATTAGCTCTTTTAGCTTTAGGTTATAGAAGGGAAGCATACAATCTAATACACTATTCATATGAAATAGTTAACCTGCCTGGAGTTAAAATGTCCGGTAGGAAGGGAAGATTTGTTGATTTAGATTCTTTAATTGAAGAAGCAATTTCAAGAGCCTATTTTGAAGTTTCGAAGAGAAATCCTAACATGGCCGAAGAGTGGAAAGAGAAAATAGCTAGGATTGTGGGTTTAGGCGCGGTAAGATACGCTTTGGTTTCAGTATCTGCTTCTAAACCATTAACCTTCATTTGGGATAATGTGTTAAATTTTGAAAAGAACAGTGGACCTTATATACAATACACATACGCTAGAGCAATAAATATTCTTAAAAACTATGGTAAGAAAGTTGACTTCGACTTAGAGACCTTAGACTACAATGTGCTAAGGAAACCTATTATTCGAAGACTACTGATTCTACTTATCAAATTTCCTAAAACATTTACCAAAGCAGCAGATGAATTGAAACCAGAATGTTTAGTTGAGTACGCTGGAAAACTTGCAGACACGTTTAATTCATTCTACACTACCGAGCCAGTAATTAAAGAACCAGATGAAGGAAAAAAGAGAACTAAGCTGTATATTGTGAAGACCGTTGAAATAGTGTTGAAAAACATATTAACGTTATTAGGAATAGAAGCTCCCGAGAGAATGTAGGGCCCGTAGCTTAGCCTGGATAGAGCGCCAGCCTCCGGAGCTGGAGGTCCCGGGTTCAAATCCCGGCGGGCCCGCCAATAATGGTTTTAATTTCATTAATTTATAATGTAAGCTCTAGAGGTAAGCTGTGTTTAAAATGATTGTGGAAAAAATATTAAATTTGTTTAGCCTAGTAGGTCGCGCCAGTATTCTACTGTTTCTTTGTCTAGTGCTAATGGTACTTCTACTTCTCCTTTCCTTATTTTATCCTCTAACTCCTTTACAGCCTCCCATATCCAGTCCGGTATAGACTCTCTCATAGCCTTAACTTTCTCTTTAATTTCATCAGGGCTCATTGGCAGTACTTTCTTTCCTGTAAGTTTCTCTGCTGTTATGCCCATTTCAATGAATTCGTCTAGATCTGCTAAGGTGCTTACAGATATTCCTTCCATTAGTTTACCTTCGATTTCAGTGCCTATACCTAGAAGTAGTACTCCATCGTACTTCTGCACGACATCTCTGAATTTACCTTCTAATACTAGCCATGTTGCGTAATATACTCCTTTGTCAACTCTCTTCATCATGCTTGCTATTACGAATCCTGGGTTAATCCAGTCTTGGTTAGCGTCTACACCTATCCAGAATGGTGGACCCATTTCTAGACCTTTTTCTTCAGCTATTTCCTTGACGGCTTGGTTTATACCTAAACCTAGTGGACCAGCTATGTTATACACCGCTACAGCGCCTTTTTCGTACATTGGCTTTGCTGCTTCATAGCCCTTAGTTATATCGCTAAATGTTCCAGTATATGTCCATAAGACTCTGTTCTTATACCAGCAACCTTTACCTTCAGGGCAGTACATCCCATCCTTCCAGTCTGGTCCAGAACCATAGTATGAGTCTTCACCTATTATTGGTGCTTTCTTACCGAACTTCTTCTCATACCATTTAAGTGCCCAATCACAGCCCCACTTATATCCTATTTCGAACTTCCATAGTACGGGAATTTCTATGCCAAGAACTGCTCCAATATGTCTAAATTCATATCCTTTTTCATTATAGTATGCCGCTAGTAAGCATCCTAGAGCTCCTACTAGAGCGCTTCCTTTGTGTTCCTCGAATTTTATGTCCAACATGTTGGGTAAGATGTGTCCAAGCTTCTCTTTAGCTATAGCTTGAGTAAACGTATCTATACCTGCGAAATTCTTATCTGGGAATTCTTGAGCAACAGTGAATAGTGCATCACTTAGTAAGAAACCTACTCCTACAATTAGTATTACATCGGGGTCTTTGGCTGCGGTTCTTAGGTTGGGTAAGTAGTCCGCTTCTGTTTTGCTTATTAACTCAATAACTTCTACTCCAAAATCTCTTGCTGCTTCATCTGCTCCTTTACATGCCATATCGTTGAACGATAGATCTCCTCTACCTCCGATGTCGGTGACTATAGCTATTTTAGGTTTCTTCGTTGGTGTTGGCGTTGGCTTAGGAGCAAATGCAAACGCTGCAGCACCAATTATCGCTATAACCACTATGATTGCTATTATTATTGCTACTTTAGAAACAGCTTTTGGAGACAATAATCTCATGTAAGAACCCCGTGTATTTAAGTGTGGTTGTGGGAAATAAAGTTTTACATTAAAGTAAGTGAACGAGTAGAATAAATAGGAGATTTATACTTTTACACCACCCATCATTAAACCTATCTCCTTTCTTGTGATCTCGTCAGCTTTCTTTATTCCCATAAATTCTCCTTCGTACATTACAGCTATTCTATCGCTTAGCTGCATTATTTCATCTAAATCTGCAGAAACAAGCAGAACAGCTTTACCTTCATCTCTCATTTTAGCTAGTAACTGTCTAATGTACATTGTTGAAGCTATATCGAGACCTCTGGTAGGATGCACGGCTATTATTAGACTCGGGTTTTTGCTAAGCTCTCTACCAACAAGAAGTCTTTGCCTATTTCCTCCGCTTAAACTCTTAGCTACCGTGTCTATACTTGGGGTTATTACGTTAAAGTTTTTAACAAGTTTTAGAGCATACTCTTTAACCTTCTTCCAGTTAAGTCTAGAGAGCTTAATGTTTCTACTTATTTTAATTTCTTTCAGAAAACTATGTTCCCATTGCCTACTTAGTATTGAGTTCTCAGTTACGGTGAACTCTAAGACTAAACCGTATTTCTCTCTATCGCCTGGTATATGGGAGGCACCAAGCCTATATACGTCTATTGGGCCTTTATTCGTAACTTCAATGCCGCTTATCAGGATTTTTCCTTTCTCTACTTTTCTTAACCCTGTTATTGCTTCTACAAGTTCTGCTTGACCGTTACCTTCAACACCAGCTATACCGAAGATTTCACCAGCTTTTACTTCGAATGTAACTCCTTTAACAGCCATAAGGCCTAAGTCGTTTCTTACATATAGGTCTTCAACTTTGAGCACTGTAGGTGCTGAGGGAGGTGCGCCCTTACCTCTCAATAGTATGTCGAGTTTCATCTCTTTACCTACCATTAGAACTGCAAGTTTCTCGGGTGTTGCCTCTCTTGTAGGTATTTCTCCTGCTACTATTCCCTTCCTTAAAACAACTATTCTGTCGGTTATTGCTAAAGCTTCTCTAATCTTGTGAGTTATGAAGACCACTGTCTTACCTTGTTCTTTAAGCCTTTTCATGATCTTAAATAACTCTTCAACTTCTAGCGGTGTTAAGAATGTTGTGGGTTCATCAAGTATTAAGACGTTTACGCCACGGTAAAGCACCTTTAGTATTTCTATCCTTTGACGGGAACCTAAAGGTAATAGTTCAACAGGCACATCCAATGGTACTTCCAATCCTGTTTCCTTCATGAGTTTCTTTATCTTTTCCTCTGCAGTACTTGTATCTATTGGTGAGATAATCAGTGATGTTTTCTTTCCAGTAGATTCTATACCTAAGATGATGTTTTCTAATGCAGTAAATATGGGTACTAAAGTAAAATGTTGGTGAACCATGCCTATTCCTAAGGCTAAAGCATCTGAGGGATTTTTGAACCTAACCTTTCTACCCCTATAGTATATTTCTCCTTTTGTTGGTCTTAGCAAGCCTGAAAGAATTTTCATTAGTGTAGTTTTTCCAGCACCGTTTTCCCCAAGGAGCCCTACAATTTCACCTTCATGTACTGCAAAGTTTACTCCTCTTAAAGCAACAGTTCCATCAGGATAGATTTTTACTATATTCTTCATCTCTACTATTGGTCTTCTCTCCATAACGTTCAACCTAGAATATACTTCATAATATTTAGCGTTGCAAGTTAAATTTAAACTAACCTCATATATCATATATAGTACAGTAAATTTTTAAAAAATGATAGTTAAGAAGTTACTAGGTGTTTTCATATATGGAAAAAACGTTGAAGGTTCCGTCAAAGATTTTTCAACCATTACTTCATTCAGCATTAGCGCTAGTACTTGGTCTTATTGCAGGAGCTATACTGATGGCACTTTACGGTTATGACCCCTTCTTAGCATATGGTGCCTTGGTTAGAGGAGCTTTTGGAGGCCCAGCAGAATTCGCTGAAACTCTATCCTTCGCTATACCGTTAATGCTTACTGGAATAACTTTCGCTATAGGTGTGAAAGCAGGACTATTCAACATAGGCGCCGAAGGACAAATGTATATAGGGGCTTTAGGAGCTGTTCTTGCCGGTGCATGTATTAAATTACCTCCTATAATACATGTAGCTTTTACAACACTTTTCGCAATGCTTTTGGGAGCTCTATGGAGTATAGGACCCGCCTTGTTAAAAATTTGGCGCGGTGTACATGAGGTCATATCTACTATTATGTTTAACTGGATAGCCTTTTACCTCACAATGTACTTAGCTCTTTATTATTTAGCTGAGCCAGGTAGAGCTGAAAAAACAGTTTCCGTTTTGAAGACAGCAAGATATGCTGTACTGATGCCCGGCGCTAGTTTAACAACAATAATTTTTGTTGCAATAATATTTTGTGTAATTATTCATCTATTCCTTATTCTAACTAAAGCAGGATATGAGCTTAAGCTTTTAGGAGCTAACCCCGATGCTGCAAGATATGCTGGCGTAGATGCTAAGCGCGTAATACTTACAAGCTTCATTATTGGCGGTCTATCCGCAGGTCTTGCAGGAGCATCCCAGATAATAGGAAGACCCCCAACATGGGCCCTATATGGAACACTAGGTAATGTTATTGGATTAGGTTTTGACGGTATAGGTGTTGCTTTAATAGGAAGAAATAACCCGTTAGGTGTAATAATTGCTGCAATATTTATTGGAGCTTTAAAGAATGGAGGTAGATATATGGAGTATACTGCTGGAGTTTATTCTGAGCTTGTAGGAGCTATAAATGGTCTAATAATTATAGCGTTAGCTGTTCCTGAAGCAATAGTTCTCATTAGGAGGGTTTTAAGGAGGTATAAGATATGAAGACTGCAATATTCAAGCAGTATTTTAAAGTAATTTTAGTGCTTCTTGTCTTAGCTACAATACTGTTTATTGCTAAACTGTTCGGGCTTAACCCTGTAGCTCTACTTGAAGCAGCTTTACTTGCTATGACGCCTTTAGCCTTAGCTGCTATGGGTGAAAGTATAAACCAAAAAGCAGGGCTTTGCAACATAGGTTTAGAAGGAATATTTCTAATTACAGCAGCTGCTGGCGTATTTGGTGCCGAGTTAGCGCATGAAGCAGGATTACCCTACAGCGGTGTTGTAGGATTACTTTTCGGCCTCCTTGTAGGAGCGTTGATAGGGTTAATATTCGGTGTACTGAGCGTATATGGTAGAGCGGACCAGGTAATTGTTGGTATAGGTATAAATGTTTTCGCAGTAGGTTTTGTACCGTATTTCATGATGGCGGTATGGCATTTTCCCGGAATACATATTCCACCGAAGGAAGTTCTTGTGCCTCCTCTTCCAGTACCTATAATACGTATAAGCGGTATAACAGTGTTAACATTAATACTAGGTGTTCTTCTCCATTTAATGCTTCATAAAACACCTCTCGGCTTACGAATTTTAGCGGCAGGAGAAACACCCGAAGCTTTAGATGTTGCTGGTGTTAGAGTAGACTATATTAGAATATTAACGAGCATCCTAAGCGGTGCCTTAACAGGATTAGGTGGTGCTTTCATGCCTTTATGCTGGTTCGGAGGCATAGTTAAAGAAATTTCCGCCGGCAGAGGCTTCATAGCTCTTGCATGTCTTGTTTCAGCAGGTCTTGAACCTTTGCTAGCTATGAGCTTCGCTTTCATATTCGGTTTCGCCGAAGGACTAGCCTACACCATAGCTGTAACACCGGGTATTAAGGAAGCCGTACCATATCACTTGGTTCTCATGATACCCTACATCACAACGTTAGCTGTAGTAACTATATTCATAGGGAAAAGAAGATTTCCTAGAGCGCTAGCAACACCGTATACGAGGGAGTAGTGTTAAAGAAAATAATCATTTATTTTATGTTTGTAAGAGGCAAGGCTAGCTCTTTAATTTTCTCTTCCCAGCTTTTAGCTTTCACGATAGCTGAAGCTACCAATACCCCCTGCGTACCTAGATTTAACGCCTTTTCTACATCGTCTTTGAATGTAATACCAGCCCCTGTTAAGATAGGTATGCTTTCATCTATTTTCCTGATAATGTTAACAGTGTTTGTTATTACTTCGGGTTTTGCTTTAGAGACAGATATTCCTGTACCTATAAGTTCTGGGGGTTCTATAGCTATGGCCGTTGGCTTCAATACTGCTACAGCAGCGCTTGTTTCAGGCTTATCGGCGCAAACTATAGTTTCTAAACCTACTTCTTTTGCTCGCTGAATAGCTTCATTTATTATGTCAAGTCTTAACCTGTTTTCTGAATGATTAAGCAAAGTACCCTTAGCGCCGGCTTCCTTCACAGCTTCAGGCAGTATGTGTCCTGTATGTGCCCCAGGTTTTATAGGGTCTACGTGTTGCGCATAAACTGGAATTTCGACATTCTCGGCGACTAGTCTTATGTCAACAGGTTGGACGGCAACTATGATCTCAACGTTTAAATCTTTCGCTACTTTTTCAGCTACTCTAGCTAGTTCTAAAGCCCTTCTTCCAGTGGCTTGAGCATACGTTTTGAAGTTAATTACGAGAACAGGTGTTTTGAACATTTTCAATCACATCTCAATTTAAAGAGGTTAAAAATTGTTTTTGTTAAAAGTAGGATTTGTTTTAGCTAAATAGTTTATTAGTACTATACTATATTGTTACTTTTCCCTTTTCTTATATTTTTCAACTTCCATCATTGCTTGCACATCAACTACAAACCTATCCCTCAATTTTTCAAGTACTTTAGGTAGTGTCGTATACTCCATTTCTTCTGGTCCTAGTCTGTGCGGCATGAAGGGTCCGTGTCTTCTTATATACTCTGCTATGTTTTGTGCTAATCTTCTTGTTTCATCAAATGCTGGATCATCAAATAGGTCTGCTGGTCCTACAAGCTTACCGTTCTTTACTTGGAAGCCTAGAGCAACAATTCTTGGCGGTCCGTCAAACCTGGTACATTTAGCATGTCTCTGCGGTACAGGCATTAATGGGCCGAAGTGACTTCCTCTCATCCATCCTGCAACTAAATGGGGAAAAGCGAAGGCCTCTAGCACTTCGCCAACTGCTGGTAAGCCATGTTGACACCTAACTATAGCCACAGGATCGTCTTTGCCTACATAGCGACCAGCAATCAGGTTTAACCTTTCGCTACTTACAACAGCTGCTATCATCTTGTCCGTTTTACGATAAACTCTCTTAATCACGTATCTGCCTGGAGTCCCTATTAGAGCTAGTATATCATAAATTTCCTCTGGAGCATTAAGTAAAACTTTCTTTCCCTCATAAACGTCTAATACTTCAAAGATAAATCCTTCATGCATTCTTGGATCTATAACTAAGCCTGCTGTGTTGAAGGGATCGGCGAAGACTCTAAATAGCGGTAGGTTAAATGCTCCAGGCTCTGTTTTATCAGCCATAAACACTATTATTGGTTCAGCAGGTCTTTCCTCAATTTCCATTTCAGCAACTCCTGGACCAAGACCTCTCACATTTCCTGAGAAAGCCTCTGATAAAAGGTCCTGTCCTGCAGCATATAGCCCAAGTTCTTTAGCCACTTTAGCTGCTTCTTGGAAAGCCTTCCATGCTGTTCCATGTACTTCAGCGCTGTCTACGCCTTTCTTATGCGTCATAATTAGCTCTAAATCGTCCCCTACATTTGTCACATAGAAGTCTACTAGTACCCCTTTACTCTTTGCTTCAGCTAAAACCTTAGTAGCTGCTGCTATAGTATCGGGGTGTACTACGTGATGCCCTGCTAAAGACCCTATATCTGCCTTTATGACGCTTATTGTAATTTTCTCTCCCATAATATTCACCTTTCGTGTCAAGATAGAGGGGGTTGTCTCTTATATTTTTATTTTCACAAGGTGTCTCTCAAAGCTAGCATAAAATTCTACGTTTCAACGTAGTAGTATTCACCTATGCTTTTCTGTAAACGGTCGAGATAACTGCCCTCCTTATTTACTCTTGGCCTTTTCGTTCTTGCATCACGTCTAAACGTCACACCAACATCTTTGAGGAAAGTATTTATTCCCCTTCTTAAGTTCGCAGGTGCTTCGGCATTACCTTCAATACCAGGTGTTCCTCTAAAAACCATAAGGGAGTGCGCCAGGTAGTCTTGAAGCATTATGTCGTGCTCCACTACGAACGCAGCTGCCTCACGCATTTCAACAACATTTTTTATTGCTTTTGCAACAGCAAGTCTTTCTTCAACATCCAGATATGCTGAGGGTTCATCGAGAAGATACAGTTTTGCTTCTTTTAACAAACAAGACACTATAGCAACTTTCTGCAGTTCTCCTCCGCTGAGCTCACCTACTAGTCTCTCATAAATTCTATCTACCCCAAGTTTTACGATAATTTCTTTCTTAAACCATTCCGGTATTCCCGAAGGAGACACAGTATGCAGTAATTCAATAACCTTATAATTGCTAAACTTAGCGTAATGTGTCGAAACGTATTGAGGTTTGTAACTTATCGTCATTTCTGAGTAGGAATAAATAACCCCCTCTACAGGTTTTACCTCACCAGCGAGAACTCTGACGAACGTTGTCTTACCTATGCCGTTTGGACCTAAAATACCGATTACCTCCCCCTTGTGAATGCTTCCCTCACGAACTTTGAGTTTGAAATTACCGAGTTTAATTAACATATCAGTCCATTTTACAAGCTCAAGCTCTGGAAGCCAAGCGATAGTTGGAGGTTTTACGTGGAAGCGTATGGGCTCGCTTCTAATGCGCATATTTTCATCGGGTAAGAAACCATCTAGGAAGAAGTTTATTCCCGACTTTACACCATATGGATGGGAAACTATGCCATATGCTCCTGGAACACCATATATTATGTGGACCAGGTCTGATAAATAATCCAGAATTGCAATATCATGTTCAACTACAATAGCAGTTTTACCTTTTTGAACAGTGTACCTTCTAATAATTTTCGCTATTCTCATTCGTTCGTAAACGTCAAGGTAGCTGCAAGGTTCATCAAACATGTAGACGTCAGCGTCTTTAGATAACGCTGCCGCTATGAGGAACTTCTGAAGTTCGCCACCGCTAAGCACCTTCAATTTTCTATTCCATATTTTTTCAAGGCCAAGCTCTGTCTTCAAATCTTGCACTATATTTCGTTCATCAACCCTAGTTAGGAGCTTGCCTACCTCTCCTTTAAGGTATCTAGGTACCGCATCGACGTACTGAATTTTCAATATTGTCCGTATCTTCCCGTCTACTAGCTTCTTGAAGTACATTTGAAGCTCTGTTCCCTTGAATGCCTTTATTATTTCATCCCATTCAGGAGGTTTTTCAATACAACCTAAGTTGGGTTTAAGTTTTCCAGAAAGTATTTTAAGTGCTGTTGTTTTACCTGTTGCGTTTTTACCAATAATCCCGGTAATCATGCCTTGCTTAGGTATTGGTAACCTATAGAGCTTAAAGGCATTTATACCGTATCTATGTACGAGATCTGTTTCTAGCTCTTCAGGGAGATTTACAATGGTTATTGCTTTGAATGGGCATTTCTTTACGCAAATACCGCATCCTATGCATATTTCCTCATATATGGTAGGTTTCTTACTGTCCTCACGAATTTCAATGGCCTTTGTGCCTGTTCTATTTATAGGGCAAAATCTTATGCATTCCAAATTACACTTCTTAGGTTTACATAGTTCTACATCAATAGTAGCTATTCTAACCATAGCGCAACATACCTCTTCCTACTGTTTTCCATATAGTTTCATATAGTTCAGTTGTTAGAGAAGTATTCTAGAGAACTAGATGATGAATGGTGACGGCTAAGAGACTCAGTTGATGATTTAAACTAAAAATGCTGATAGCCTATGAGCTTTCCTCACTACTTTCTTCTTCACTGAAGGTTTCAAGAAAGACCTCGTAATACTCTTGTAGTATTTCTCTTTCTTCACTTCTCCTAAGCGATTTACCTGTTTCTTCAGAGATTTTTGATGTAATAACATGTTTGCTTTCTCCAACTTGGCGAGATAATTTATAATCAACATGCGCTTTTTCTAATTCAAAACCACATGCTCTACACTTCAATATTGTTTTTTCATGTCTTCTTACGGGAACCATCAAATTGCCGCACTTGGGGCAAAATTCCATACCTGAACCACTCTCACCTCAGTACTGACTCACCATTCCTCCCATTCTTCCTCTTCTTCTTCCCAAAGTTCTTCCTCTTCTTCCCACCATTCCTCTTCTTCAAAGAACAACACAGTAACACCTCCAGTGCTACATTTTCTTCGAATAGTTCTGTATATTTAAAGGTATCGTGGTATTTAGACATAGAAACTTAAATGCCCACGTTTTCACAGCTAGAACTTGAAGTATATGCTTAGCGACTTTAACATGATGTTTTTCTCCAGTTTCTCAACAGATGTTCCAGTCGTTGATTTTAGTTCTTCTGTTGTAATTTTAGTGGCTAATGGTGCTTTCATATTAAATGTCTTTATTAACTCCTTATCGACGTTCAAGCTATGTTTCTTTACGTAGCTCTCAATAATTTCGCTTATGTAGTTTCTTTCCTTGTTTACAGAGAGAACTATTAAGTATGCTCTCTTAGTGTCCTTAGAAATTCCTGCCATGTTCACTGCGTTTCCTATTTGTCTTGCCCCCGTTAAAACTATTAAGAGTTCTATGTGGGGATTTCTAGTGAGTGATTCGCGGCTTAAGTACTTTTTTAATGATACATATGACGAGAATACTAAATGCTTAAGCGAGAAAACAGCTTTAGCATTTACGAGTTGAAACCATAGCCCTTCCTCAACTTTCCCTATATCCCTTATTAATTCTTCGATTTCAGTTTCCTTGCTTATTCTTACAGGAACTATAGCTATTATTAGCTTTCTTTGATCTTCTTTGTAGTTCACTATGATAGACATTTTTCTTTCCTCAAAATTTTCAGAGTTCTCAATACCTCACTCTTTCTTAACCCTGTTTGTTTTGAAATAATCTCAGCTATTTTTTCTAGCTTCTCCTTTCTCTTTATGCTCATATTTAATGATTTAAGTATTTCCTTGACTGTTTCCCTAATTTCCCAAGGAAATATGACCCAGGCATCTGTTTTTAAGGCATAGAAGTCTGGATTTATTATAGACCATGGTTTTACAACTAAAGCTGCTGTTTTTATTTGCAATGGTCCATAAAGTTTTAATGTTTCAACAGCTACTGAAAGGCTTTTACCCGTGTCAACAACGTCATCAACTATTAGAACCTTCTTATCTCTAATATCAACTATAAGTGGCTGCGTTAACACGGGTCTCTCTTTAACCTCTCCTATACCCTTATAGAACTTTATTTCAAGAGCTGCTAGAGTGCTTACATCGAGTATGTCCAGCATTATCCTTGCTGGAATCCATCCGCCACGCATAACACCTACAATGACGTCCGGCTTAAAACCCTCTTTTAGTATTTGATCACATACCTTATATGATAATTGCTGTACTTTTTTCCATGTAAGAGTTAGAAATTTAAGCTTTATTTCCTTAGACAACAATGCACACCTTAAACTTAAAACTAAAAATGGACTGTTAATTTACTGTTTCTAGTAACTTTTCTCCTAAATATACTTTTAGTTTTACAATAACGATTAGGTTTTTATAAGGGACTCGGTAGTAGTTATTTCGCTGCTTGTTGTTCAATTCTCTTCCTTATTTTAGCTAAATGTGTTAGGTAACCTGCTATTTGGTTTCTTAGTTTTTTAGATTTAACATCAACAACTTCTTGGACAAGTTTCTTATTTTCCTCGAAACTTAGCGATACCCTATCAGGGTATAGTTTGAGTATTTTTCTTGCTGTTCTCTTAACAATCGATGTTCTTACTTTGCCCATTACTGTCACCTTTTTGTGAAGGTTTACTGAACAAGTTACTATTAAGTCTACCTTTTAAGTTTAACACCGAAAGGTATATATAGAAGTACTAGCTTCATGGTTTCCGGACTATATACCATTAAGTGTAAGAGGCCTGATACGAGATTGTGGTGAGAGTATGGCGCAACCTGTTCAACCTGTAGGCATACCTGTACTAATATTAAAGGAAGGTACTCAAAGAACAACCGGTAGAGATGCTCTAAGAACAAATATTATGGCAGTTAGAGCAATATCGGAAACTTTAAGAACAACGCTAGGACCCCGCGGCATGGACAAGATGCTTGTTGACACTTTAGGTGACGTTACAATAACTAACGATGGAGCGACAATACTAGATAAGCTTGATGTTCAGCATCCCGCAGCTAAAATGCTTGTTCAGATAGCTAAAGCTCAGGACGATGAAGTAGGTGATGGGACAAAAACGTGTGTTATCCTTGCAGGCGAATTATTGAAGGCAGCAGAAGCTCTTCTAGAAAAGAACATTCATCCAACAGTGATAATTTCGGGTTATCGTAAAGCATTACAGAAGACTGTAGAATTCATTGACACGCTATCTAAGAAGATAAGCATAGACGATGTTGAAACGTTAAAGAACATAGCTAGAACAGCGTTAACAAGCAAGGCTGTTCATGGAGCTAGAGATCATTTAGCCGAACTTGCAGTAAAGGCTGTAAAGCAAGTTGCTGAGAAACGTGCAAATAAATGGTACGTTGACCTAGATAATGTACAGATAATTAAAAAGCATGGAGGAAGCATTCGCGACACACAATTAGTATATGGTATAATAGTAGATAAGGAAGTAGTGCATCCGGGTATGCCTAAGAGAATAAAGAATGCTAAGATTGCCTTACTTAATACAGCATTAGAGATCGAGAAAACAGAAATAGATGCTGAAATAAGAATAACAGATCCAACAAAGATGAGAGCTTTCCTTGAAGAAGAGGAAAGACTGCTTAAGGAAATGGTTGAAAAAATAGCTAAAATAGGAGCTAATGTAGTTTTCTGCCAAAAAGGTATCGATGAAGTTGCCCAGCACTTCCTAGCAAAACATGGTATCTTAGCTGTTAGAAGGGTTAAGAGGAGTGATATGGAGAAGTTAGAAAGAGCAACAGGAGGAAGAATAGTAACAAACCTTGACGAACTATCACCTGAAGACCTTGGAGAAGCAGAACTAGTAGAAGAAAGAAGAGTTGGAGAAGATAAAATGGTATTTGTTGAAGGATGTAAGAACCCGAAAGCAGTGAGTATTCTTGTAAGAGCAGGGTTAGAAAGAATGGTTGATGAAGCTGAAAGAGCTATCAAGGATGCATTAAACGCTACAGCCGATGTTGTTAAAGATGGAAGAATAGTACCAGGAGGCGGAGCTATAGAAGTAGAATTAGCTAAACTGCTTAGAAAATATGCGTCTGAAGTTGGTGGTAAAGAACAATTAGCTATAGAGGCGTTTGCTAATTCCTTAGAAGCTGTTCCTAGAGCATTAGCTGAAAATGCAGGTCTAGATCCAGTAAACGTCATTGTTGAACTAAGAGCGCTACATGAAAAACCAGAAGGGTTACCTTACGGAATTAATGTGTTTACAGGAAAACCAGAGGACATGTATAAACTTGGTGTAATAGAGCCTGCTAGCGTAAAAGCTAATGCCATAAAAGCTGCAACAGAAGCAGCAACATTAATACTTAGAATAGACGATATAATAGCAGCTTCAAGATTGGAGAAAGAGGAAGAAAAGAAGAAAGAGGAGAAGAAAGAAGAGGAAGAGTAAAATATTTTTTATGGTTTATAAGCATAGTTTTTGTACTATTTTCTCCTTAAAATTCTTGAGGAATAAAATTGGTTAAAGTTGTAGTTTTAAGTGGAGTTCCTGGAGTGGGTAAGTCAACCATAGCTGAAAAACTAGCTAAAAAACTTAATGCTGACGTCGTTCATCTATCTAAACTTGTTATCGACAATAAGCTCTACATTGGTTACGATAAAATCCGCGAAACTTATGTAATAGATGAAGAAAAAGTCTCTGCGAAGATTAAAGAACTCATAAATAAGTGTAGAAAAAAGTATATGGTAATAGAAGGCCATTATGGTGAGCTTGTACCAAAGGAATATATAGATTTCTTCTTCGTATTAAGACTAAATCCTTTAATCCTCTATGAGAGATTAAAGGAGAGAAAATGGCCGGAAAGGAAGATAAAGGAAAATGTAGCAGCAGAAATCTTAGCTGTACCTACGGCCAATGCTATTAGCGTACTGGGGGAAAGTAAAGTATGTGAGATAGATGTGACAAATAAGGGAATTGAGGAAGTTGTTAATGAAATACTTGACTCTATTAGGGAAGGGGCTTGCCCTTCAAAACATTTTATAGACTGGACGCTGCTATTGGACTATAAGTTATTGGATAAGTTTCTTAGAAATCCTGTATCCTAAATGGAAGCTCAATATGCACCTTAACAGGGTGTTGCATATCAACTTTATAAACCACAGCTTCTCCTACGGTTAAATTAATAATAACATCTTGATATCTTGGCCCATAAGGCAGAATATTTACAAGCTCTTTTATATCCCTATATGTTTTCACAGAGTGTATTATCTTAGTATTTACATTTCTAAGAACATAACTGGGTAAATCAAAGAGTGTTTGAGAAACCACTATGAGACCTACACCAAATTTTCTAATTTCCGAAAAAAGCCTCTCAAGCACGTCGCATGAAGTACTTGCTAAGTTATGGAATTCATCAAGGACCACTACTAGTTTTAATTTACTACTTAGTCCTTTTTGGGTATACATCGAGAATATCTCTTTTAGAAGAAATAATGTGTAAATCCTTCTAAGTGTGTTATTCCTTATTTTTCCCAACTCAATTATTGTTATAGGTTTTCCCATAAGTTCCTTCTTAGCAGAACCTGTATATTCAAAAAGCTTTTTAGCTTGTCCAATAGTCAGAGGTCTTATTTTCCTCATGAGCGCGTATCTTGCTTCTCTACCAGAGTATCCTTCTGTAACGTCACTATACTCTTTAAGCTTACTTAAAAGAGTACTAAATGAGATCCCGGAAACATGGTCTCTTAGTTCTTCCTGAAGGATTTCGTATAGGTAGTACGATTGAGGAGCTGAAAGACTAAGTGTTGATTCCATTATATCAACTATAAAACTTACCTTCTCATCTACGCTTTCGCCGTGTTTGAAATCGAAGGGATTTAAGGGATACGGTTTTTTCGCATTATACACTTTTATCATTTCACGTGGAATACCTATTTTCCGAAGAAGTCTAAAATATTCATCATGCCAATCTATTATTAGAACTCTTATTCCATGCTTAGCAAGCTCAGATATTATTATAGATGACGTTGTCGTTTTCCCGAGACCTGTGCTTCCTAGAATTAATATATGCTTATTAATGTCGTCTACTGTTAGTACAAAGTCCTCACCTGTACCATCTATTTTACCCAGTTTTATCCCTATTTCCTGCTCGACTTCTTCAACACGTTTGTAACTTACTATATCGTGATCCAAGCCTAGACTGTAATCGTAAGGTAATGTGAAATACACATGTGGTAGAATGAGTTCTGCATTCATCGTCTTTAGCGAGAAACAAAAGAAGGCCGACTTAATAGCATCTATTATGTCATTGCTAATACCGTAATTATGAATAGTCCACCTCCTGCATGAAACTTTTAAATCTGTAACTATCATTTTAGCAAACTCTTCTTGCAAAACGTCTGTAGAAGGATTTTTAACAATTAACAATATCTCTACAGCCTTTCCTTTGTCGCTTAAAAACGTTAATGCATAACTGAAACCTTTTTTCTTTAGGTAGAGGAGAAAAGAATTTAATTCTTTAAAAGCATCTTTTAATTCTTCATCCTTCAATTCCCGCAGTTTAGGTTTGAGCTTAAATAAAACTACATTGCCTATATGCCTCTTCCTACCTTCCCAGCTTCTAAGATAGAAAACCGCCGAGCAAACTACAGCTCCCGTGATTAAAACCAGCATCGTTATAAAGTACATTACATTACTCAACACCACACCACCGTATCCTACTATAGTCGTTTTTACTAGACTATGTAGCCAATCGACTCCGAATACTGAGGAATAGAGTAGTAAGAGAGCAAATATGATAAGTAAAACAACGTAGAGAGTTTTCATGGCCCCCCTATATTTAGGAGGGTTTAAAAAAGTACTACGCTATCTTAGAAACTTTAACATAGATCTTATCGCCTATGCCAGGCACAGATTTCATTTTACCTTCAATAGAAACCAAGAACCCCCCTATAGAGATCAGTAGGCTCTTTTTCTCCGCTTTCATTACTATTCCTACTCCGAGAAAATCGTCTTTCTTAAATTTTGGCTTATTACGATGTAGGCTTAGAGCTACTTTATCACCCTTTCTAAATATTAGTATATCTTCATGTATTTCCATGGAGACTTTGTTTCTACCATGACTAGACTTTATATTCAAAGTAACTACACGAGGTATTTCACTTAACTCAATGCTTTCTACAATGCCTTTCATTTCGAAAATTTTATCTTGCTTAACCACTAAAGTCACCGCTATAATTGTTGAAACCGTAACCCCCTTATATATCCTTACTCTATCCATTCTACGAGGGATAAAATTGAGTAAGGAGGCGCAGAGAAAATTCCTACTAGACCTAGCAGGCCTCTTAGAACGAGCAGTAATTATTGTTACTAAAGATGGTAAAGTATTTGAAGGTACTCTTTCAGGGTTTGATCATCCCTCGCTAAACGTAAGCCTTGTAGACGTTAAGGTGAGTGATAAAACATACCCCAAGGTGATCATTAGGGGGGATATGATAGCTGAAATTATAGCTAAAGAGAAACCGCTATTTGACGCTAAAGAATTCGCTAGGATACTTGAAAGATACTTCCCTAACCTAGTAAAGGTGCATGAGGAAGCAGGTATTGTTGTCATAGGGGAAAAGATAAAGGTCTCTGAAAAAGGTGTTGAGGGGGTAGGACCGATAGCTGATAGGGTAAGAAAATTATTTAATGACTATATTGAATCTAAAGAGAAAGAGGTAAGTTCATAGGAAAGGTGTTGAGGAAAATTTATGGCGAGAGAAATATTCGAAATAAAGGATAAAAGTTTAGCCGGTAGAATAGGTGAAATATTAACAGCTCATGGAAAAATACGTACACCCACACTTTTTCCTGTAATTAATCCCATAAGGCAGGAAGTAAGTTTAGAAGTAATTAAGGATATTGGTTTTGAAGCAATAATAACTAACGCTTACATCTTAAAAAAGCATAGAGAAAGAGAAGCTCTTGAAAAAGGCATTCATGAACTCATGAAGTTTAAGGGACCAATAGTAACAGATTCTGGCGGTTATCAGATTCTAGAATATGGCAGAGTCGATATAACACCCGAGGAAATAGTTGTATTTCAAGAAAACATAGGCTCAGACATAGCAGTTATCTTAGACGTTCCTACAGGAGGCTATGCAAGCTATGAAGAAGCTAAATGGACTGTTGAAGAAACAATAAGGAGAGCAATTATCAGCCTAAAGTACATGAAAAGAGACAAAACACTATGGGTTTTCCCAGTACAGGGAGGCAAATATTTAGACTTACTAGAGTACCATGCAAGAAAAGCTCTTGAACTCCCATATGACATAGTTAGCATAGGTAGCCCCACGCAAATACTTGAAAAATACGACTATGCAACCATAGTTCACATGATAGCGACCGTAAAGAAAGTACTGCCACCAAGTATTCCGGTTCACCTTTTTGGCGCAGGACATCCAATGTTCATACCATTTGCTGTAGCTCTAGGTGTGGATACTTTTGACTCAGCATCGTACATATTGTATGCTAAAGATGAAAGGCTCATATTCCCTCATGGAACAATGAGGTTAAAAGAATTATCCGAAATACCATGTTCATGTCCTATATGTTCCAAGTTCTCACCTCAAGAATTAATGGAAATGGAGAAAAGTGAACGTATAAGACACATAGCTATTCATAACCTATACGCTATAATGCAGGAAATTAAAAGAGTAAGACAAGCAATAAAAGAGAACACTCTATGGGACCTATTAGAAGAACGTAGTAGATGTCATCCATCATTATTTAAAGCATTTAAAGCTCTTACACAGTACAGGTCATATATAAAACAATATCACCCTATGGTCAAAGCTGAAGTTCATGGAATATTTCTGTACGATATTTTATCGCTGCACAGGCCCGAAATTATACAGTATCACGATAAGTTACTAAACAATTATAATCCAGCACTACATGAAGGTATAGCAATAGTGCTTCTAGATATAGAGGAAAAACCTCTAACTAGAACTGAATTCTATACGAAAATCAGAGAAATAATTGATAAAAGTAATCTTAAAAACGTTCACATACTGGTTTTCATGCCATACTTTGGCATAGTTCCTGAAGAGCTTTGTGAAACCTTCCCCCTTTCCCAACATGAGAAAGAGTATGATGTTAATGTTTTAAACTACACAGTAAACATTACCGAAAAATACTTTAGAAAAAATGTTGACGCATATTCTAAAATAATATTTGTAGTCAAAAAGGAAAATAAGAGACTTGCAGAAACCTTATGGAAAAAATTAGAAATTCTATTTAAGAACATGGAGATAATAACTTATGAGAAAACAGCAGAGGTAATTGATAAATTATCACATATAATGAGAAATTCTTCCTTGGATTCTTCTCTCTAGGAACTTTTGAAATTCTTCAAATCTTTTTAGGTGCTGCTCTAAAGTTCTAGCATCTTCATACAGTTTATCAACATTAACTTTTAAACCTAACATGTTCCCAACAGTTCTTACAGCTACCGCAGCAGCCGCTGGATCAGGTCTTAAAGTTTCAGAGTAAGGTAATATAGTGAGACTAGGAAAATCATAGATTTCAGAGAATGCTATGAGCAATGCTAAAGGACCAACAACAACAAGTTCTTTGCTAAGAGTAGGGCCAGGTATTTTGAAATTGTAACTTGATGAAGGTAGACATTTAAACTCGCTCCGCTCATGGGGCTTCTTAGTGGTTTTGTCTAACCCTCCTATGAATATGCCTCTACTAAAGGAATTTTCAATACACCACTCTATTATCTTCCTCGCATAGAGCGCTCTTTCATGAACTAATGGTTGAGCGTTATTGAGTATGAAAACTAGCTTCAGACCTTTCCTGGAGGTATAATAAACTTCATAGGGTAATATTACCTTACCGTTCTCAAATAACACTACATCTGACATAAACCTGCTTAGGATAAAACCTATTCTCTCAGCACCTAACTCCTTAATGAGATGCTTTGTAGCAATGTAGCCTACTGCACCTATTCCTTGAAACCCCGTTATGAGAATAGATCCTTCCAAGTTTTCCTTTCTTTTCAGCACAATACTTATTCTAGACATTAATTATCACCCCTTCTTCCCGATTGCGTGTCTAACTCTAACAGCTATTCCTCTTTTTAAACTTAACATCTCACTTGGACTTAATTTGCATCTGCCTACAGCTAAAAACCTATCATCTTCATTAACAATAATAACTTCGTCTCCTGCTCTAACTTTTTTGTCTACGTTGACTACATGTTTAGCGAAAACGTCGTGTCCTTCGGCTACGAAGGAAGCTACATCTTTTCTTACAACAACTCTAAACATGGGGAAGGAGTAATTTTCATGAAGTAACTTACCACCCAAAATGTGCAAAGAAAATAGTGCATCAGAAGGTCTTAATGTTAAGACAATTTTATCTTCGATTAAAACATGTCTTATTCTTCCAGTAGCAGGCGATATAGAGACTAAGATATTATCAGGTATTAATATGTAACCTGCATTTCTACCAAACTGAAAGTTAGCTATACCTCTAAGAAACCTTAGTTCAAAAAACGTAGGTCTTCTGATGATCATATTTTAGTCCTTAGCTAAATGGATGTAAAAGTTGCTTCCCTAGATGATCTCAGCTTACCCATAATTTTCTCTATAGCTTTCAGAAAATCTTTTCTCGTAACTATTGTCCTACCTTCTCTAATGGCGTTCATTCCCGCTTCAGTACATATGGCCTTAATATCAGCTCCAGTTGCATTCTTCGTTTTTAAAGCTAACTCCCGTAGATCAACATCTTCAGCTAAGTTCATTTTCCTAGTATGTATTTTGAATATCTCAAATCTACCTTCGTCATCAGGTAAGGGTATTTCAATAAGTTTATCAAATCTACCAGGTCTAAGCAATGCTGGGTCAAGTATATCGGGCCTATTCGTAGCAGCAATTATTTTCACATTACCTAGCGGGTCAAACCCGTCTATCTCGGCTAGTAATTGCATTAAAGCTCTTTGAACCTCCCTTTCGCCGCTTGTACCGACCTCAAGTCTCTTAGCAGCTATTGCATCTATCTCGTCGATAAATATTATGCTAGGTGCTTTTAGTTTAGCGAACTTAAAAACTTCTCTAACAAGCCGCGCTGACTCTCCTATCCACTTGCTTATGAGTTCGGAAGCAACAAGCTTAATGAAGGTGGCATTAGTATGATGGGCAACAGCTTTTGCTAAGAGAGTTTTACCGCAACCTGGAGGACCGTAGAGTAAAACACCTTTAGGGGGTTCTATACCTACAGCTCTGAATAAGTCTGGTCTTTTAAGTGGTAACTCTATTGCTTCTCTTATTTCCCTTATTTGCTCCTTTAAACCACCAATATCGTCATATGTAACATCAGGTCTCTCAATAACCTCCATGGCTTTTATGTAGGGGTCAACATGTGAGGGTAGAATCTCAACAATGGTTGATCCTCTCTGATTTAGAGCAACAATGGCTCCAGGTCTAAGTTTGTCACGGTCAATGCTTTCACTTACATGAACTATTAAGTTAGGGCCTGTACTGCTCTTAACAACGGCTCTCCCATCATCAAGAACTTCTAGTAGCTGAGCTTCAATAAGAGGAGGAGATAGGAGCTTTTCAACCTCGCTTCTATAGTAATCTAATTCCCTTTTCAAAGCATTACGTTCTACTTCAAGTTCTCTTACACGTCTCTCCAAATGCCTAATATACTCTATTAGCGATTCGAAATCTGGAAATCCTCTATCACTAGCTAATGCCATGCTAACCTAATACCTCTACTAGTTTCTTATCATTTACCTACTAATAAACTAATGTTATAATACTCAACTATTCCGATATATATTTAACTGAAGTCTTCGGTAACTGATTAAGGAGGAAAGTATCTAAGAGGCTTATAGTAGTATGGTAGAATGTGAATTTTGCGGGCAGCAGATAGCAGGTAAAACATACAGGGTAACTATCGAAGGAGTAACCTTAGTAGTTTGCCATCGGTGTTTTTTAAGACTTATTAGTAGAAGCAGGGTTAAACAGCAACCATCATACATTATGCAAAGGGCAAGATCAAGTATTCAACCTAGCCTAGGTGTAAGACAGAAAAGAGTAAAAGCAAGCGGTGTAGTTAGAAGGACAATAGAATTCGATTATGAAATTGTTGAAGACTATGCTGAAAGGATAAGAAGAGCAAGAGAAGCATTAGGGTGGAGTACTAGTATACTAGCACAAAAGATTAAGGAGAAGGAGTCTGTAGTTAGAAGAATAGAAGCGGGAAAACTTAAACCCACAATAGAACTAGCAAAAAAGCTAGAGAAAATCCTTAAAATAACTCTACTAGAGCCTATAGTACCCGAATATACTACTAAATTAGGCCCTAAAGAAAGCTTAACTTTAGGTGATATAGTAGTCCTAAGAAAAAAGAAGGGAGGATGACAAAATAGAGAAAGCAATAATCGTAACATTAAATCCCAAGAATAAAGGCAGGGTAAAGGAGCTTATAGCATTAGCTGAAACCGCAGGATACAAGGTAGTTGACCTTATAGTGCAAAACAGGAAAAGACCTGATACCAGATTCTTTATTGGTCGTGGAAAAGTAGAACAGCTAAAGCGCATAGTAAGTAAATACACTGCACAGAAAGATAAAATAACAGTAATAGTAGATGGAAGTTTAAAGCCAATACAGTACTTTAATTTAGTCAAAACCTTAGGCAATGTAGAAATAATTGATAGAGTACAGTTAATACTAGAAATTTTCGACAAGCATGCTGGCTCCAAGGAGGCTAAGCTACAAATAGAACTAGCAAGACTAAAGCATATAGTACCGATAATTAAGGAATGGGTAAGGCAGAGAAAACTAGGTGAATTACCCGGTTTTCTTGGCGCTGGAAAGTACAAGGTAGAATCCTATTATTTACTAATTAAAAGAAGAATAACCCACATTGAGAGGGAATTGAAGAGAATAAGAAGTCAAAGAGAAAAACTGAGAAAGCATAGGCAAGAACTAGGACTTAGAACAATAGCTATTGTTGGATATACTTCAGCGGGAAAAACAACGTTATTTAACGTATTAACAGGTGAAGCAAAAAAGATAGGTAAAGAACTCTTCACCACTCTTTCGCCAAAGGTAAAATCAGCTTTCATAAACGGAGCAAAAGTATTATTCTTAGATACCGTAGGTTTCATAGACTATGTTCCATTAGAAATCATTGAAGCATTCTTCTCAACACTAGAAGAAATAGTGGACGCAGAAGTACTAATATTAGTTGTAGATATTTCCGAGGAACACAGCGAAATATTGAGAAAAATGAGAGGCGTTATAGAGACCTTTGCAAAAATAGGGGTTTCAGGAAAGCCTATGGTTATAGTTGCCAATAAGATAGATCTTGTAAGAGACTTTAGCGAAGTCGTGGAAAAGTCTAGAAAAGTATATAACGTATTGTCAACATCATATGATGGACCTCTAGCTATAACCTACGTTTCTGCTTTAAATCGTATAGGCATAGATGATTTAAAATCTACACTAGCTATGTTTATAAAGGCAAAAACATTTTCTATTACAGCAACCATTCCGGAAGACTCATTGTATAAGATTAAAGCACCATTCATACTGGCAAAGAAGAAGAATGGTCTATGTTACTGCATTTTTGAAGTAAAAGACTATGAATTGAGCAGTGTCATTAATGAATTGAAAAAATGTACAGCAAAGATACTGGAAGTTAAAAGAGCACAGTAATCAGGGAGAATATGTATGAAAATCTACGTACTGAGGATAGGTCATAGACCTGAAAGAGACAAGAGAATAACAACTCATGTAGGATTGGTTGCAAGAGCATTCGGAGCCAACGGATTTGTCCTAGGAGATATAAATGATGAGCGAGTAATTGAAAGCCTAAATAAAGTTCTGAAAAAATGGGGAGGATCAATGGAAATAATTTCCGGGGTAAACTCTATCAGATTTATAAAAGAGTGGAAAAGGAGTTATGGGGAAGTTATCCATTTAACGATGTATGGTTTACCTATAGACTACGTAATAGATAAGATAAAGAGATCAAGGAAGAACAAGTTAATAATAGTAGGAGCTGAAAAAGTATCTCCCGAATATTATAGATTAGCAGATTACAACGTATCTATAGGAAATCAACCGCACTCCGAGGTTTCGGCTCTAGCTATATTTCTTGATAGACTATTTGAAGGAAAAGAATTATACAAACGGTATCCAAAATCAAAGATAGAAATAGTGCCTCAAGAGCGCGGGAAAAAAGTGGTGCTAAAACAGTGAGACACCGGAGGAACAGTATAGTGGAATTTGTAAGGTTAATGCTGGGAGATGATGCGGCAAGAATATTTGAAGAATTGTACAAATCAGAGGGCGAGGTTAACGACGAAGACATAGCTAGAAAACTTGGCTTAAAACTTAACGAAGTGAGGAAGCAACTATATTTTCTTTCCGAACAAGGACTTGTATCTTATAGAAGAACACGGGGAAGAAACGGGGAGTGGTATACTTACTATTGGAGAGTTGACAAAAACAGATTACTAGGAATAATAAAAACGAGAAAACAGATAACACTAATGAAGCTTAGAGAACGATTAAACTTTGAGGAAAGCCATACATTCTACCTATGTTTAAATTGCAACATCAGATTCACCTTCGAGGAAGCGCTTGAAAATGCTTTTAAATGTCCTAGATGCGGTTCGTCTCTTGAATACTTCGACAATAAGGAAATAGTAGAGTTTCTCAGAGAGAAAATAGCGGAGCTAGAAAAGAAGTTAAAGGAGAGCTGAAAAGGCAGTATGACCCAGTACAATGTAATAGACTTATTTTGTGGCGCCGGAGGTTTTTCCAAGGGATTTTATGATTTAGGTTTCAACATAGTCCTAGGTTTAGATAATTTCGAACCCGTAGCAAGAACATTTAAGTTCAATTTTCCAAACTCCATAGTTATATGTGAAGACATAAGGAACATGTATTCAGACGAAATACTAACCTATTTAAGGGGGAAAATACCTCACGTAATAATAGGAAGTCCTCCTTGCGAACCTTTTACCGCGGCAAACCCGAATAGAAAAGAGAGACCTCTAGATAGATTATATGTTGATCCTCAAGGACAATTAACTTTAGAATTCATACGCATAGTAAAGCAGCTAAAACCTGAAATATTCATCATGGAGAATGTACCTCAAATAATGGAAAACGGTTTAAAGAAAGCTCTAATCCGTGAATTTAAAGATGCAGGCTACAATAGAGTATTCTTTAATATTTTAAGAGCTGAAGATTATGGAACACCTTCACATAGAATCAGGGTATTCATATCGAATATCCCGATAAAACCCAAGAAAAAGCATAAAAGAATAACTGTAGAGGAAGCTTTAAAGGACTTACCACCCCCCGGTACATCTGGGGTTATGAATCATGAGCTACCTCCTTTGAGTAAAAAGAAGTTGAGAAGGATAAGAAAGCTGAAATGGGGCCAAGCGCTTATAAGGTACTATGGTTTTAAGGGTAAACAACTACCTAACCTGATTCGCTTACATCCCAAGAAAATAGCTCCAACAGTTTTAGGATCTTCCAGGTTCATACATCCATACGAGGATAGATTTCTAACGGTAAGAGAACAAGCCAGGCTAATGGGATACCCAGATAACTTCGTGTTTTTAGGCGGTAGAGACGTTCAATATAATCAGGTTGGAGAGTCCGTGCCCGTACCTTTATCTAGAGCTATTGCTGAGGTAGTTTTAGAATATCTTACAAGATAGAAATTAGGTGCTTTGCAATGTTAGCTGTAATGGTACATAATATAAGCAGCGCTCAACGCTTAATAGAAATAGCTAAATTAGTCTTTAACTATACAACTCAATTCAAAGTTCAAACGCTAATTCTATCGAAAGTTACAGGATCCGCTGCTCAAAGCGGGATACCTGAGGTAAGTAAACTAGCCTATAAACATAACAGGTCAGTGCTTATAGTAAATGAAATTGAAGAAGCAATAGAGTTAGTTAAACCAGAAAAAGTCTTCATAGCTACCACAGCGGCTAAACCCGGTGCCAAAATAGACGAAGTAGTAAGGCTTGCAAAACATGGCAGAATACTACTCATATTTCCCGGTACAGAAGAGGCTTTCTCAAAACATGATCTAACGCTAGGTATACCGTTTAACATAGAGGGGATTAGTGAGAAGATAGGTGTAGTACCCTACATTTCCATTATGTTACATGAATTAATTAAGCAACTTAATAGATAATATTTTAAGAGAAGACACACTACAAGCATTATCGGGCCCGTCGTCTAGCCCGGTTAGGACGCCGCCCTCACGAGGCGGAGGTCCGGGGTTCAAATCCCCGCGGGCCCACCACCAAAACTGTTTTGCATAGTTATAGTTTCTCAAATATACCGTGTATCACTTTAATAACATGGGGCCAAGTATGTGGAAACCAGTACCTGTAGAGAAAGCTATAGGTAAAAAACTATTACACGATATTACGTTAATTACTGAAAGAGCTAAAGGAGCTATTTTTAAAAAGGGACATGTAATAAAACCTGAGGATGTTGAGTTACTGAAAAATGCAGGACACTACTATGTTTTTGTTGAAGAATCTGTAGAGGAAGATGTTATCTTAGAAGATGAAGCAGTAAAGAATTTTGCAAAGTACATTTCAGGACCCAACACCTACATTAAGAGTGTTGAAGAAGGTAAGGCGATGATTTTCGCTAAACATAAAGGCTTACTTAAGGTTAGCTATGAAGGCCTCTTGGCTGTCAACAATTCAGGCACGTTCATCGTAGTTACACGACAAGATAATATAGGTGTGAGCAAAGGAGAATTAATTGCCGTAGTAGACTTAGTACCATTAGCTATAAGAAAAAATGAAATGGAGGAAATAAAAGTTAGAATAAGAAAACATCTTCCCTTAGTGTATGTAAAACCTTTTAAAAAGAAAAAAGTCGGTCTCATAGTTACTGGAACTGAAATATATGAAGGAAGAATTAAAGATTTAGCATCAGACAAAGTGAAGGAAAAAGTGGAAAAATATGGTGGAACAGTATGCGAAACAGTAATACTTCCTGATAATGAGGAGCTTATAAAAAGCAAGATTCTGGAATACATAGCAAAATACGATATCGTTATCTTAACAGGGGGTATGAGTGTAGATCCAACAGACAAAACACCAAAAGCAATAGCTTTGACGGGCGCCAAAATAGTAGCGTACGGTATACCTGTGAAACCTACAACAATGACAATGATAGCGTATTTGAATTCAAAGCCTATAATAGGAGTATCTTCAGGAATAATATATTTCAAAGAAGAAAATGTACTCGATATCCTACTACCTAAAATTATGGCAGACGAATACTGGACCAAAGAAGATATTGCAAAACTAGGCTATGGAGGAATAATGCCAATATATCTAATGAAGAAAATAAGTAAGCATAAATCAATGTCCACGTAAAAATAAAAATCTACACAAGGAAAATTAAGATAAGGAGGAAAGTAAACTCGAAAAGAGATGATGAGCCAACACCTAGCCAGAACATGGATGAAGAATTCCCTGCTGGCTGATTAATTATCACTAGATCAAAAAGGTTTATTTTTGGATTAACGAGTAAGAGGTAATACTTATAGATTATATAGTGAGTAAAGGAAAATATTAGAAAGAAAACCTTTTTATAGATTAACTACTTTTTTAAATAACAAGTGCGTGCCCGTATTGAGCTATCCTAAACCCGTAATCGCATATTTGAGAACTATACCCGTTGTAGACGAAGTTTCTATAGAAAAACAAATTCAGCATATTGAAGAATGGGCTGAAAAACACGGTATAAGTATTGATAGAAAGATAGTAGAATTAGAGGAATATAAGGCTGAGGACAAAAGACCCCTCTTTAGAAGTTTATGGGATAGAGTTAAGAAAAAGCGCATAGGTACAATAGTCGTGTTTGATTTAAGTAGGCTAAGTAGGAAACCAGCTACACTAGTAGAGTTTCTCTATGATTGCTTAATAAACAATATATTGGTGGTCTCAGTAAGTGAGGAATGGTTTGAGGAAACACAAAGAGATGCTAAGTGTAAAAACACGTTACTATTGATGATCAAAAAACTAAACGAGCTAAGGCTAAGATACATTAGCGAACAAACAAGAATAGGTATGGCTGCGGCTAAAGCAAAAGGTAAACCTATCGGTAGACCGAGGAAGAAAATATCTCCTGAAGAAGTGTTTGAACTTGTCAAGAAAGGTTGCTCTAAGGCCTGGATTGCTAGGAAGTATAATGTTTCTGTGTCGACGGTAAAGAGAAGATTGAAAGAATATATGGAAAAACGTGGCGCCGGGGGCGGGATTTGAACCCGCGCGGGGATACCCCCACCGGCTTAGCAGGCCGGCGCCCTACCAGGCTAGGCGACCCCGGCATTCACCTAGCTAATATTGTTGTGTAGTAATTTTTAGAGTTTATGGTTTAAATCCACTTCTTTTTTCTGAAATAAGCCAACTGCCCTATAGCTATGATTAGCATTACCGCTAAGACTACAGGGTATGCTAGGGGATGATTAAGTTCGGGCATGTATTTAAAGTTCATACCATAAATGCTGGCTATAAGTGTTAAGGGCAGGAAAATAGCTGATATTATCGTTAATTTCTGGACAACAGTATTCACTTTATCGCTTAATACCATGTAGTGGAATTGCGTTAATAACGTTATTCTCTCAAGTAGTCTATCTGCATGGTCTAGTAATCTCCGAACATCATCAACTATCTGGTCGCTTATTTTTACACTTAAGATTGTTCTCGAAGTGAAACTATTTAATTGAAATATGGCTTTCCTAATTTTCCTGGCCTTACTAAGGATCCTATGTAGTCTTTTAAGTTCCGGTTTTTGAGTAATTATTTCTTCAAACCTATCTATTTCCACACTTACGTTTTCAATAGCCTTGTATAGTTCTTCAGAAACATAGGAGATTATAGAGTCTAAAATAGCATTAATAGTATTAAACTTGTTTGAAACGCAATATTCCATGATGTTTTTAATAAAGCTTAAAGGCACGTCGCCCCAACTATAAATTCTCCCATTGTAAAGTATAATGTTTAATTTACGTAAATAACCGTTGAACGGTATCAATAAGTAATTACGCAGTATACTTCTGTAGGAGAACGCTCTAGCTTGAATAACGTTTTCATGTAGTAATCCACGTCTATCTAATTCCCCATATTCCTCCACATGTATCCAAAGGCTATGCTTAATATCCTTTAAATCTTCCCCTACTCTAACCTCTCCATTCACCATGTAAAGTGCTAGCATTGTAACATACCTTGTATCGACTAAGATGAAAAGAACTAAAAAACATTATGGGGCACGCGGCCCCCGCCGCCTAAACAGTGTACACCCTAAGGAGCCTACGGTAAGTGATCTCAACCCCGTGAACCCATGAACGTTAGCGTCCGGGGTTAGGTTGCTCCCTTCCGGGCCTAGCCATGTTCCCCCGGTAAAGGCGGTACCAACCCGCCCTCCAGCGGGCGGTCCGCCACCGCTAACCCCATGGGGCGGGGTTTCATCGACACTTACCGTAGGACTTAGGGTGTACACTGTACAGCGGCGGGTTACTGGCCCCCGCATATCGCCCATTTCGGGTTACGAGGGAGGGCGAGCCCCTCGGCCCTACCCGCGTGCCCCATTTCTAGTATGTTAAGGTTAGAAGTATTTAATTTACTATGGTGTTACCGCATGTACAGTATGAACGATGCGATAATGTTTATCAACACAATCGATACAAATAGAAATTGCACACTTCTTGAAACTCTATATCCAAGTTTACCAAGTTTCGACTTAGAAAATTCGTCCAATGCTTTACCGCCATCAGTGATGAACAATGGTGTTGCATTGATAGCGGCTAATCCTAAGTTTAAAGCAAAAGACCATATAAGAAAAGTTTGTAGACTGGTACCTAAAAGTTTTGCAATAAAGTTTCTAGGTTCAAGTACAGCATAAGGGTATAGTACGACGCCTATAGGCTGGGTAATGTTTTCTCTGATTATAGTGTAATTATGCACATCATAAGGAGGTTTAGGGTTCATCAACGTAAGCACAAGCACCCTTCCTTTTTTCTTAAACCCTGAGAGTTCTCTAAGAAGAACTCTAGAGTTAAATAGGTAATCAAACATACTTAGATTTCCACCAAGCTTTGTCCCATTGATGGCTACAATAACTGTTCCATTAGGTAAGTTAGCTTCGTAAGCAGGCATATCTTCAACTACATGAGAGACATATAGGCCCCAATGGACGTTGAATAGTACAGGAATAAGGTATATGAATAACAAAAGAGATAATAAGGCTAAAATAACATTACCCGCAACGCCAGCGGAGAGTATTCTGAGCTTGCTTCTCAACTTAAGTTTTGCAAAATCGTTTTCATCTATTTCCACGAAAGGTGCCAATATTATAAAAACTAGGGCTACTCCAAAACTCTTTATTTTAGTTCCCTCGATTAAACCCACAATAGCATGCATACCCTCATGTACAAGTACAGCAACAGCTATGACTAAAATAAGCATAGGTAGCATTGACAAAGAAACCGTTATACCAGGTATTATTGGAACTATTGGAGTTACAATACCTTTTTCAGGACTTTCAGCTACCATAACAGATTTCAGCATGCCTACCAGATTTTCAACATATATTTTTAACGCTAAAAGAAAGCTTAAGACAATAAGTACTACGAGTAAATCAAGTAATAATCCATGCTTCTTTAAACGCTTCAAAACTTTAACTGTAGGGTAAAGTTCCTTCCTAATAACCCGCCAAATTAGGGTTATACCTGCAACCTCTATGCCCAGCGATTTAAATCTCTCTCTATACTTAATATAGAGCATGTTGAGGAAGGCGTAAAGGGAAAGACATATTGCGAATAGCAGTAGTAAAGAAATGTTGTTCATGTTTGTTTCTCTCCTAAACCTTAAAACACCACCCTTATAAATATTGGTTTCTATTTAAACGAATACTGAATGGGAAATTTTCAAGGAATATAGATATGGTTAAAGAAAAAGTCGTTAGAGTAGGAGATATAGTAGAAGTAATTTATAGCGATACGAGATGGAAGATCCTAAGGGAGAAGAGAAAAGAAGCACTAGCCATAATGAGCGCCCTCAAAAAACTCGGACTAAACCCGATAGTTCATGGAAGTGTAGCCAGAGGGGACGTAAAAGAAACGAGCGATATCGACATCGCTATATTGTACCCTGTACCTTCATATAAAGTAGAAATTGCCTTAGAAAATTCAGGCTATGAACCTTACAAGAGATTAATAGTACAAGCAACACCTAGACATGCTCCTAAGGCGTATATTGTACTCGATGAAATGGAGATGAAAGTTGTATCATTTCCTCTAGTAAAGCTTTCAAGAAAAGAAGTTGAATTTTACAAGTTCGGCGGTCTCTTAAATTTTGAAGACCTAAAGAAGAATTTAAGGGTACCAGGCGTTAATAAGAGACTCATTCTGATAAAACCCACAAATAAAGGTCACATAGAAGTGCCTGTAATTGGTAGAGAAGCAGAAGTATCTTCAATACTAAATGTATCATTAGACGTCGTTGAAGAAAGGATAAGAGTCCTTACAAGACGTGATAGGTTGGGGAGAACAGGAGTTTTTGTGAAATACATTCTAAAACCTGATGAGACATTTGAAGAAGCATTAGAAGAGCTTATGAAAACCAATCAATATGTTCGGAGGATAGTTTATGAAAGATCTTAGAACTTTAAAGAGTGGTAAGGCAGGTTCAAAGTTCATAGGTCAATTACCTAAAGGTTGCCAGCTATGCTATGATGGCGCTAAATCAGTGATCTTCATAACAGGTATATGCTATGAAAAGTGCTACTACTGTCCTATAAGTTATTCAAGGAGAAATAAAGATGTCATATTCATAAACGATTTGAAAGTTGAAAGCTTTGAAGATATCCTTAGGGAAATATATGATTCAAAAGCACTTGGCGTTAGCATTACAGGAGGAGAACCGTTGGTGGTCCCGGGTAGGGTTTTACTCTTCATTAGGAAGTTAAAGGAAATATTCGGAGAGGAATTCCATATACATCTATACACCATAGGAAAGCAGTTAACAAAAGAACTCATTATGAACTTGTACGAGGCAGGTCTAGATGAAATACGATTCCATATTGTAGAATACGGGTTACTTAAGAAAGTCGAATATACTGTCAAGCATACTAACATGGATGTGGGTGTAGAAGTTCCAGTAGTACCGGGGAATACGGATTTCTACAAAAAGCTCATCATAGAAGCTGAAAAATATGGTGCCAAATTCGTAAATTTGAATGAGCTCGAAATTTCCGAAGGTAATTACAGAAGCTTATTGGAAAGGGGATTTAAACTCAAGAAAGGGACAATAGCATCCGTTGAAGGTAGCGAGGAAGATGCACTAAAGATACTTAAATGGGCTGCTGAACACACGTCAAATATTAATGTACATTACTGTAGCGCTCTGTATAAGGATCTTGTTCAAACCAGAGTTAGGCTGAGAAGGAAAGCATTGAACACTGCTAAACCTTATGAGGAGATATCCCATGAAGGAACAGTATTGAGAGGAGAAATATGGACAAGTGTTAGATTCAAAGATAAAGTATTTAAATTTCTTAAAAAGACTGCCTTCGACTATAAAGTCAATAATAACAAGTTAGTATTGTTTGTGCCAGTCGGCTTTCTAAGAAATATTGTTAGTTGTTTAAGGAATGAAAGAGTACCGTTTAAAGCTCTTATAGTTGAAGAGTATCCAGGAAGAACAAGAATAGTGAAGAATGTTATGCCTTATCATACTTGATAGGATACCTTAAAAGAGCTATCATTCCTCCTAAGGCTTTGAGCTGAAGTCCTGCTTCATGATGGATAGTGTAAATTTTTATCTTACCATTATGTTCTTCAACGCTATTCAATATTTTTTCTAAAGTTTCGCTTTCCTTACATGCAAGGTCCTTTAATGTTCTATCTAGGATTAACAGGTACTCCACAGCACCTAATTCAGATGCTCTGAGAACCTCGTCAAGCCCTATTGCGATTTTTTCGGGTTCTTGAGATAGTCTTTTCATAACTTCCTCGAATAATTTTTCTTTCTCCGTAAGTTCAAAGTATCTAATGAATTTCCCCAGAACCCCTGATTTCACTATCTCATGAACTCCTTTGGTACCCCCTGTTGAGCTATGTTCTATTGCTATGTTCATACTCGTTCCGATTACACTAAGACTTTCGCGCAATATTCTAGCAAACTTCTCCTTTAAGAAGCCAGGCCCGGAAACGACTAAGTTATTCACACCCTCAGCTGAAAGTATCTTAATAGTCTTATTAGCTAACTCAGCGATCCTCTCTTGTAGCACCTTTTCCCTAGAAGCATCCGCTTTACCCGGTATGTTGAGAGAAGCAGTAAACAACACTTTAATACCGTGACCATAAGCTAAAGCTAGGCAGAAGTCCTCGTAATCAATAGCTATCACCGCTATCTTTTGTTTTATTCTCTCTGAGAGTTTTATCTTCCTAAGTAGAGACCTTGTAATCCCTTTTTCTTTAACTACAGTTACTGTGTGGCCTACACTTATGGATAGTGTATGATAGTGTCCTTGTAAACCGAATTCTTCAGGACCATGTATAATTATTCCTGTAATCCTTAACCTATTGGTAAAGGGGTGATATTCTGTCTTTCTAACTCTTATCCCTAAAAACATTGGGAGTCTTCTACTTTTTCCTCCGCTTTTTGCTTTAACTTCTCTTGTTGTATGCGCGTAAACAGTATCATTTTCAGAAATTATAAGGTCAAGTAACCATAAGTCCTCTTCTGTTTCTACTTTTAGCTCTAATATTCCTTTCTTTTCATCCACGGATAGGATAATCATTTTAAATGTTCCTCAGCTTAAAAATAAACCTCGGAGTTTTTAACGTTTCGAACCAGTGTTAGAAATGGCTAAGGGGAGAATGGATTTAAAAGTGAGACCAGCTAGAGAGGACGATATTGACAGAATATTTGAAATAGAAACCCTATCGTTTAAAGAACCCTATCCTAAGGGTCTATTATACATATACCTTAAACTTACCCCAGAACTGTTCTTCGTCATAGAGAAAGAGGGTAAGGTTTTAGGCTATATAATAGGACTTGTAAGATCAGATAAGCTGGGGCACATAATTTCTCTTGCAGTTGACCCTAAAGAGAGAAGAAAAGGTTATGGAACACTTCTTCTTAAGAAACTTCTTAAAAAATTTAAGGAACTAGGTGTGCGTAAAGTTAGGCTTGAAGTTAGGGTTTCAAATAGAGCTGCTATAAATCTTTACAAAAAGCATGGATTTAAGATAGCCTATGTTATTAAAAAATTTTATCTAAATGGGGAAGATGCTTACGTTATGATGAAAAACATGAATGAGTGCTAGAAAGCTTATTTTAAAGGGAAAGAATAGATAGAGAGTGATAGGAATAGGAGTGCTAAGCAATGGTAATTGTAAGGTTCTGGTTTTTAGATATAAATTACCAAGTAGTTGGTAGAGAACCTCACATAATGATTTGGGGGATTTCTGAGAATAATGAAAGAATATTGATAATAGATAAAAAGTTTAGACCATACTTCTACGTTTTACCGAGAGAGAACATTGATGTAAATAAACTAATAGCAAGGATTAAAATGCTCTCTTCAGCAAGATCGCCGATAACATCTGTTGAAATTGTTGAAAAGAAGTATTTCGGTAAACCGGTTAAGGTACTTAAGGTTAAAACTGTAATTCCAGACCAGGTTCCCAAATATAGAGAAGAAATAAGGAAAATGCCTGAAGTGAAAGAGGTTTTAGAAGCTGATATACGCTTCTCGATGAGATATCTTATAGACCATCAGCTGCAACCATCAGCCTGGCATGAAGCTGAAGCTGAAGAATTACCTTTGAAAAGACCAAATCTTAGAGTAGATAAGGTATATGAGCTTAAGGGATCCATTAAGCCTATAGGATTGGTTAAAGAACCTAGTCTTAGAAAAATAGCCTTCGATATTGAATGTTACAATCCTCATGGAGCTCCAAGCCCCGAAAGAGACCCTGTGATCATAATCTCGGTATATAATGATAAAGGGGAACTTGTACAATTCGCTGCTACAGATAAGAATGATAAAACTGTTTTAATGAAGTTCGTCAAATATGTTCAAGAATATGATCCAGATATAATAATGGGATATAATAACAATAGATTTGACTGGCCATATCTAATTAGCAGAGGAAAAAAAGTAGGAGTCAAGATAGCTATTAGCAGGTTTAGCAGCGAACCTAATCCAAGCGTTTATGGACATATTTCAGTTATGGGTAGGGCTAATGTGGATCTCTACGATTTTGCTGAAGAAATAACTGAGGTCAAGGTAAAGACTTTAGAAAATGTTGCAGACTATCTAGGTGTTATGCCTAAAGATAAAAGAACATTGATAAACTGGTGGGAAATGCCCAAATACTGGGATGAACCTGAAAGAAGAAAGATATTTCTAAAGTACGCAGCTGACGATGTTGTTTCAACTTATGGTTTAGGAGAAAAATTCTTACCATTTGCTATACAGTTATCAAGCATTACCGGTCTTCCTCTAGACCAAGTAGGTGCAGCTTCTGTTGGTTTTAGAGTTGAATGGTTTCTCATGAGAGAAGCATATAAGGCAAATGAACTAATACCTAGTAAAGTTGAGAGACCTTACGAACCATATAAAGGAGCTATAGTTCTCGAACCTAAGAAAGGTGTTCATGAAAACATAGCTGTTTTAGATTTCTCAGCAATGTACCCTAACATAATGATAAAGTACAATATTTCACCTGACACATATGTTCCACCAACAGAAGAGATAAACCCTGAAGAAGTATGGGTAGCGCCGGAAATGGGGCATAGATTCAGAAAAGAACCGCCAGGATTCTTCAAGAAAGTGCTTGAAATGCTGCTAAGTTTAAGACGTAAAGTAAGAGAGGAAATGAAGAAGTACCCTACTGATAGTGTTGAATACCGCATTCTCAACGAGAGACAGAAAGCTCTCAAAATACTAGCAAATGCGATGTACGGATATCAAGGCTGGGTTGGAGCACGATGGTATTGTAAGCAAGCAGCTGAAGCCATTACTGCATGGGGTAGACAAACTATTAGGAAGGCTATAAATATAGCTAAGGAGCTAGGTTTAGAAATAATCTATGGTGATACCGACAGCATATTCGTCAAGTATGATAAGGAAAAAGTTGAAAAGCTTATCGAAAGAATAAAGAACGAACTAGGTTTCGAGATAAAAATAGACAAAATATACAAGAGAGTATTCTTCACTGAAGCAAAAAAGAGGTATGTTGGACTATTACCTGATGGAAGAATAGATATAGTAGGTTTCGAAGCAATTAGAGGTGATTGGTCGGAATTAGCCAAAGAGGTACAGGAAGCAGTTATGGAGATTATTCTTAAGGAGGGAAGTACAGATAAAGCTGTAGAATACGTGAGAAAAATAATTGGTGATTTAAGGGAAAAGAAAATACCAATAAGCAAATTGGTAATATGGAAAACGATCAGTAAACGGCTTGACGAATATGCGGTAGAGGCACCCCATGTAGCAGCGGCTAGAAAAATTATCGAACGAGGAGGCAAAGTGACTGTAGGAAGTAAAATAGGTTATGTAATAGTTAAGGGTACTGGAAGGCTCTCAGATAGAGCACTACCTTACTTCATGGCTAAGATAGACGATGTAGATGTAAATTATTACATAGACAGACAAGTAATACCTGCAGCTGTTAGGGTATTGGAGTACTTCGGAATCTCAGAGAAAGAGCTAAAAGCCGTTACCGTTAAAGCTCAAAAGACACTTTTCGAATTCTTCGGAGGATAAGAATGAAGTTAATCCCTGAAGTTATGCGTTCTGAAGTTACTAAAGCAAAAGAGATATTGAGAAAGGCAAACACAGTAACACTAGTATACCACGATGATGCTGATGGCGTGTGTTCAGCTGCTTTAGCAGTACTCGGCTTAGATAAATTAAGAGTGAGCATAAGGAGAAAAATTTGTCTTGAAAAACTCTTCCCACAAGCAATAAAGGTCATACACTCTGAACAAACAGAGAACGACGTTGTTCTATACGTAGACCTAGGATCCCCTCATGTAGACAAGATAATTAAAGAAATTAAGAATGAAAAAGTAATTATAATCGACCATCATGACCCTAAAAGAATCACAAGCGAGAACGTCATACATATTAATCCTGAGCTTTACGGATTGACAGGAGAACGTGACGCATCAGCTTCAACAATGGTTTACTTATTCTTTAAACTTATTAATCCAGAAATACAATTTTACTCCTTCCTAGCAATTATAGGTTCAGCAGAAATACCTGGACCTCTCGTCTCACTTAACAGTATACCGCTAAATGATGCAGAGTATGTAAATAAAGTAAGAGTGTTGAGGTCAAGGAAAACTGTTAGATACTACGTGGACTTCCATGGTCTAAGAAAACCCCACACGGCGCTTTCATCAATGCTTTCAACTATGGCCAGCATAGGGTATTATAATGGTGGACCGGAAAAAGCTGTAAGAAGCTGTATTGAAGGATTTAGCGAGGAGGTTCTGAAATTCCATGATAGAATGAAGGCTCTAAAGAGTGAATTATTCAAGAAAGCTTACGATAAAGTATATGCTCATGGACTAAGTATGAGAAAATATGTTCAATGGTTTGACATAGGTGATTTATTTTACAATATTGGAGTAAAAAGTATAGGCCTCTTCACCTCGCAGTTAAAGTATAGGAGAATTGTTGATCAAGAAAAATATCTGCTAGGATTTATGAAAATGAACCCTAATATACCCGGACTAGGTAAGCTTGAAGGAGATTTCGTTAAGGTTTCAGGGAGAACCCCGCCAGCATTAGATGAGAAGGTTAGAAAAGGAACTATGCCAGGATTAGGTAAGATCATGACCGAAGCTGCAGAAGAAATAGGAGGTTTCGCTGATGGCCATGATTTTGCTGCATCAGGAATTATAGGCGCGAACAAAATCTTAGCATTTATTGAAAAGTTTGAGGAAAAAGTAGTAGAGAAAATTGAGAGTAAAGGCTTATTTAAATACTTCATTAAATGAGTAAATTTTCACTGTAAGTGGTCTTTTCATTATTCCTCCTATTCTAGCCCCTATAACATACTTTACGTTCTTAGATGCAGCAATGTCTACAAGTCTTTGAGTTACAACACCATCAAATATAATCGCGTAAATTTCTTTAGTAGATTTACTTAGATTGTCTACGAGCTCTCTTACTGGAAATTCTTCAATAAGCTTCCATTCTCTATCATATACTCTCGCCTTCAACGTTCCTTGAAGACTCTTTATGTCCTCAAGAACATTATGTGGTATAATGAACTCCTCTCTTCTTCTTTCCTCCACCTTTTTTGCTGCTACTCTTTCCTCTCTCGAAATTTCCTTTGCTAATCTTTTTTCTTTTTCACTGCTTAAGTACTGTTCCACGGGCACAGCGTTTTTGAGGGCTTTCACTATTTCCTTTCCTGTAAGTTCCTCAACCTCCTTTCCTGGAGGAGCTCTTGCTATATAGTCTACGTCTACAAACTTTATTAGTTCCTTGAGTATGAGATCTCCGCCTCTATCTCCATCCAAGAAGGCTATTGTTGTTTTTTCTCTACTAAGTTTAATTATAGTTTCTGGTATTTTCGTTCCAGCACCTTCTATTGCTATTACGTTTCTGTAGCCATGCTTTAGCATATTAATTACATCAGCTCTCCCTTCAACTAAAATTATGGTGTCTGCTTTATCAACATCTGGTCCTGCAGAAAGGCCCTCAGGACCATACTTTATTATTTCCGCGCTTCTAACATCCCTAATGACATTATTCATTATTTCCTTAACATCTATTCTCCTTTCTTGAATCATTTTCTGTAAAATTTCTTTGGCTCTTTCTACAACCTTCCTTATCTTCTCCATTCTTAAGTCTAATATTTCTTCTACTCTAACTTTTGCAGGATAGGGTCCTACTCTATCTACTACTTCTAGGAGAGCGGCAAGTAATGCTGTTTCTACCCTGTCAAGGTTTGAGGGAACAACTATTTCGCCTATGCTTCTCGAACCTATAGTCTTTAACTCAACCTGAATTCTTCCTATTCTCCCTCTGTCCTGAAGTTCTCTTAAATCATAGTCTTCGCCTAATAATCCTTCAGTTTGCCCAAATATCGCTCCAATTACATCGGGTTTTTCAACTATGCCTTCAACTTCGATTTTTGCTTTAATTAAGTATTTCAAGTATTACTCACCTTGTAATGGTCATTTTAAGCATATCTTCAAGCAATTTCTTGGCCTCAATATTCTTCATGAAATATGATCTTACAGGTTTTAAGTACTCTATTAATGCGTCTGCTACAGCATTTTTTAGGTCTAGTGGATGTATTTTCCCCTCCCTATATAACTTTTCCAATTCATTAAAACTTTGTACCTCTAATGTTCCACCATATTTTTCCGGTCTTTTAATTGTTAATGAAAAGTTAGGTTGTTTGAACAGAATGTACCTTGCTATTTCAATTACCGGATTGTATTCTACGGTTTTAGGAGGACAGAATGCCTTTCTTATTTTCTTCTTTATATCCTCCGGTGGGTCATGAATTAGTATTGTTGACTCTGGTTTCGATTTGCTCATTTTAGTGCTTAACATTAACTCCTCTTGGCTAAGAGCCTCCATTCTTTGAGCTCCTTGAAGACCAGTTAGTAAAGGCGTATGGATAGCTATTGGCTTTTTTAGTTTGAGTTTTTCAGCTACATCTCTGGCAAGCATGTGTGCTTTTCTTTGATCCATACCCCCTAAGGCTATATCGACATCCAAGTAGAACATGTCAGCAACTTGCATTGGAGGATATATGAGCTTTGAGAAATCCAGTTCTGCTTCACTTTCCCTTCTACCCATAATTGTTAGTGCTCTCTTCACTCTCGCCAGAGTTGCGTTTTTTGCTATTCTTAACACCAATTCCCAATATTCCTTATTTTTAACGAGATCTTCTGCGTCAACAATACGTAGTTTACTAACATTAACACCTAACGCTTTTAACGAGTACTCCACATATTTAGCACATTTCCTTATATTGTCTAAATTACCTCCCAGCTTATCATTGATCCATGCATGCCATGTTGCCTCTAAGAGAACGGTTTCAACGCCGGCATTTAAGAAATCCTGAAGCTTCTTAGCCCAGATAATCCAGCCTATGTGAAATAAGCCGCTAGGTTCAAAACCTAAATAAGCCCTCAGCTTCTCGCCGGATTCGAGTTTAGTTTTCAGTTCTTTTACTGTAACTACTTCAACAGCATCTTTAATTATCATGTGCAGCTTCGTCTCTACATCCATGAAATTAACACCTGGCTAACGGGGGCCGCCGAACCCGCTGTCCTCGCCAGCTAACACCTAGCTTCATAGCCGGCCTAAAGCCGTCTCCGTAGGCTCTTCCCTGGCGAGGAGGGGTTGGTCGCAGGTTCGGCGGCCCTCTTTAAATTAGGTATTAACTAGCTGTTTAATGTTTTTCCCAAAGATCAGTTAAATCTAATTCAAACAGGGCAATAGGGTATTCGATACCCATCTTCTCTAGAAGGAATTGAGGGTTAAGCTCTCCTATTATGCCTCTTTCTTCTCCTTCTACAATTATTTTGGCTGTTCTTCCTTCTATGAAGAGCTTAGGGGTTAACTTTACCTCTTCAAGTTCCACGTTTAAACCAAGATTATTAGCTAAAGAATAAAGCACTGCTTGAATGTCTTCAAACCCTACTTTGTACGATAATATCCCTGCAGCAAGTTTCGTCCTAGTTTGCGGCTCGCCTTTAACGACTACTACAGTATCTCCTATTTCAAAAACCTTCACTGGGTGATCTTCATGCTGATTAGCTTTCAAGAACATGACAATATTGGGTATAATGCTTGTCCGTATAGTATCATATAGTGGCGAAATAGGGTTTAGTATTTCAACATGCTTGCTTTTCTCTAGTTCAAGCATTTCCTCTAATATACTACTTGAAGATAGAGTATATGTTAAGATTTCTTGAAAACCTAAACCAATCATTATTTCTCGTAGTTTTCTCAAATACTTTGTTTTCTTAAGCTCTTTACCTATAGTAAATGTTCTAGGGACTTCAGGTTTAAGGTTATCGTAACCTATAGCTATGGCAACATCCTCTACGATATCTATAGGGTGCAGAATATCATATCTATATGGCGGACTAATTACCTTCAACATTTGGTCGTTAACTATTTCGACTTTGTGTCTTAGAGACTCGAGAAGACTTATGATATCTTCTCGTGTTAAATCTCGCACGCCAAGGTTATTTCTAATATATTCAAGACTAACCTCAGTTATTATGGGTTCAAGTTTAGGAGTGTAGTATACTTCATTTCCATTAACTATGCTTACTAACCCTATACATTCAGCATTTTCGGCGAGTGTTGTAGCTATTAAGTCCAAAGTTTTTTCTACAGTGTACTTGTCGGTGCCTGTTATGTCAATAAATAAGTTTCTTGTACCTTCCTCAACCTTCGTAACTTCACTATTAAGTATTGGGGGCATCGAAAGAGTTTGGCCCTTATCCGTGACCAGGTGCGGATATTTGCTAAAACATCTTACCAAATGAGCATATTTTCTACCTTTATCGGTAAGTTCCAAAATTTCATCTGCTGTTAATTCTCTATCATAACCAAGCGGAGTGTACTTTATTTTCTTAGGTTCCTCGGCCCTATAAAGGATGATGTTTGAGTTCAATTTGTCCAGATCATAAAATCCTATGGCTATTTTTCTTCTGTCTCTACCCATGCTAATATTTAGTTTTTCCTGAAATTGCAAAAGCTCTTCGAGAGCATATTTATCAACGTGGTACCCGTAAATTGCAGCTACAGCAATATAGGGTCTTATGAACTTAATTTCGCCATTTACAATCAATTTAAAACATGTTTTTTTAGTTCTATACTTAGGAAATCCTTTCTCCAAACCTAATATTCCTTTAAGTTCTCTTGCAATACCTTCGCTAATTAGTAAGTCTAGCCTATCTGGTGTTACTTCAATTTGCAAATTCTCTTCATCTAAGACCTCAGCTTCAATTTTGATATTGGATAATAGTTCTATAAGCTCTTCATCTACCATATCTTTTCCAAGTAACTTAAGAAGTCTCTTCTTTTTAATTGTGGTTACAGGCATGGAGTAATTACCTCCAGAGAACCTTCTTGCTTCTTAAATAGCTTATGCTTTGAGAATATAGGTCGCGTATATCATCAATACCCATAATTATCATTGCTACCCTATCCACTCCTATACCCCATGCTGCTGTTGGGTATTTAACATCAAGTACTTCTAGTACTTCAGGTCTAAACATTCCTGCACCAAAAGTCTCTACCCATCCTACTCTAGGGTGCCAAATATAGCCTTCAACTGATGGTTCTGTAAAAGGAAAATATGAAGGTTTAAACTTTACCTTCTCTATGCCAAGTTTTCTAAAGAACTCTTGAAGTATCCCAAGAAGGTTTCTAAAGTTAAGTCCCTTATCCATAACTATACCGTCTAACTGATGAAATTCAGGCAAGTGCTTAGCATCTATTGTGTCTGGTCTGTATACTTTCCCTATAGTGAACATTTTTATTGGTGGTTCCTTCCTTTTGGCTAGAAATCTTACAGAAACACTTGTCGTTTGCGTTCGTAAAATAAGCCTTTCAGCTATGTCTTTGCTCCAGCTATATCTCCAACCTCTAGAACCAACTTTACCGCCGCGTTCATGAACTTCTTTAACTTTTAAGGCGATGTTTTCATCTATTTTCATTCTGTTTGGGAATTTAAGTCTGAAAGTATCATGGATTTCTCTTGCCGGATGGTCTTGAGGTTGAAATAGAACATCGAAATTCCAAAGTTCAACTTCAATTATTGGTCCTTCAGCTTCCTCGAAACCCATAGACAATAGAATCTCTCTTATCATATCTATGAATTCTAAGTAGAAATGTTTCTTTCCAGGATAGAGTCTGGGAGGCATAGCTTTAATATTGTACGGTTTAATTTCTTTTGTCAGCCACTCCTTTCTCTTAATGATGTCATGGGTTATTGCAGTAATGTACTCTTTTTCCTCTAAAAGTAGCTTTAAACCTTCAGATGTTATTTCTATTTCAACTTCTTCGTAAACCTTTTTTCTAACAAGATTTCTAGAGAGAAGCTCGGAGACAGCATTACGTTCGGCATTTGTAAGAGTATCTAGCCTCAAAGAACCTACTTTCACTATTTTCTCTAAAGTTTCTTCAGTTATCGTTTTTGAAGGAATACTATCTACTATTAGCTCTGTTTCTCTTATTATAACTTCCTTGACCTTGCCTTCACGTGTTAGTGTACGTGACTTTAGCGTTCTTGAAACTATCTTTCCCCATTTCTTTCTTCTTATCCAGCCAAGCCCTATTGCTATTTCTTTTTCACTAAGCCCCGTAAGATCCTTTATTTTTTCTAGTTTAACCCTACCTCCCGCTCTATAGACCTTTTTAGCAATAACCCTCTCAGGTAAACCTTCAATAGCTCTTTTAGATCCTTCTTCTGTAGGTTCTATAAGCTCTACCTTCTTAGTATGTACTATAATTGCTTTCTTTGATTTTAAGCTCTCAATAACAGACATTAAGGTGGATCTTGGGATACTTGTGTTATCCTCTATAACCTCTAAACGTGCTCTCTTAAGATTTTTTAAAGCCTCTAAAACTTTCCTTTCATTTGCAGTTAGCATAGAATCACACCCTGCGAATGAGATATTACTGAATTTCTCCTATTCTAAATCTATGAGATGAAATAGGTCTTCCTTGAATATCTTTCACTATCGGCACTATAATCGCTTTTATTTCTTTCATTCTCTTTTGCCTTCTTAAGATGTTAATCATTACCGCTCTAGGCAGTGTTTCATCGCTTACAATAATGTAATCTATGTTGTTCTCCTCTAAAACTATATCATAAGGCCCACTTATACTGACTATTTTAAATGTCTTATTAGTGTAAATATTTAACAATTCACTTATGTAAGTTAGCAGTTTCTTAACTCTCCTCTCATAGGGTTCAACGTTTTCCCTACATATTTTATGTAGTTTTTCTAAAGCATTATCTTTCATAACACCGATTATAACATGGTCTGCGACTTCAAACGCTTTAGAAATCATTAGCTTATGTCCACTATGTAAATGATCGAACGTTCCAGCTACTACAGCTACCTTAGGTCTTGTTGAAAATAGAGATCACCGTTGAAAAAGGTGTTAAATGGAGCTTAAAAAGTTTTCCATTAGAACTCAAATTTTTCTCCAGGCTTTAAAATAATTACTCTCGCCGCTGGATATAATTTTTCTACGTATTTCTTGAACTCCTCGGGATTTCCTTTAATTACGGGGAAAGTGTGGTAATGCATTGGTATAGCAACTTTGGGCTTTATGAGCTTCACAGCATATGCTGCTTCATAAGGTCCCATAGTGTACCACCCGCCTATAGGTAGGAGAGCTATTTTGGGTCTATAAAGTTCCCCTATTAGCTCCATATCTTTAAATAGACTTGTGTCGCCAGCATGGTATATTGTAGTCTCCTTACCTTTGATAATAAATCCTACTGGGTGGCCATGTAGACTACTATGAAACGCTAAAGTTAAACCTATTTTTAATCCTCTGATTTCCACTAAACTACCTATGTTTAAATCTACGCAATCTACTTCAGGATGTTTATTTTTAATTGCCTCGCAAAGGTCAAAAATAGAAACTATTTTTGCACCTGTCTTCTTAGCTAAGTCTACGGCGTTGCCTAAATGGTCGCCATGGTCATGGGATACAAGTATTAAGTCCGCTCTGTCTATGTCCTTAAGTTTAATAGGGGACATGGGGTTTTCTATCCACGGGTCGATAAATACTCTAACGCCATCAACTTCAGCTTCGAAAGCAGCATGACCTAGCCACTTCAAGTAACCCATAGAACCACCTAGAAATTAGAAACGTTTTGTTTAAAATAAAGTTTTATTATTGTCTAGACTAAAAGTCTGCCTTGGGTTTGGAAATATTGATAACTGACGAAATTATCGATAAGTACTTGAAGGCGGGAAAGATAGCTTCGAGAGTAAGAAAATACGCTATGAAAATAGTGAAACCCGGAGTAAGGATTTATGACATATGTGAAAACATAGAAAAAAAGATAATTGAGGAAGGAGGATTACCGGCATTTCCATGTAATATTTCAGTAAATGAAATAGCTGCACACTATACAGCATACATAGACGATCCATCAACAATACCGGATAAGTCCTTGGTTAAAGTAGATATCGGCGTACATATAGACGGATATATTGCTGACACAGCAGTTACCTTAGCTTTTGACCCAAAATACGATGAACTAAACATAGCCGTTGAAACAGCGCTGGAAAGAGCTATAGAGGTAATAAGACCCGGAATAAGGGTTTCGAAAATAGGTGAAATCATAGAATCAACAATAAAAGCTTACGGGTACAAGCCTATTAGAAACCTGAGTGGGCATTCTATTGAACGCTATAACTTACATTCCGGAACATCAATACCTAATGTAAAAGATCTTTTCAGCTTAAGCAGAATAGAGGCTAATAAAGTATATGCTATTGAGCCTTTTGGAACAACTGGAGTAGGGTATGTTGTTGAAGGAAAAGGAGTTTATATCTATAGTTTAAGGAGAGAAGGAAAAGTTAAAGGCAATTTAGCAAGGAGAATAATTGAGAATGTAAAGAAGAAATACAATGGACTGCCATTTGCTGAAAGATGGTTGAAAAACATTGTTCATAGTAGAGACGAGCTTGTCGGAGTATTGAAAAGGCTTGTTAAAAGCAAAATACTAAACCATTACCCTGTCTTGGTGGAAGCATCAGCTAATCCCGTATCCCAATTTGAGCACACTGTTTTAGTTCTTGGGAAGGAAATAGTTGTAACCACCTTGTAGTTTCATGAAGATTTAATTTCCACTATGCGAGAAATGTTATAGGCAGTTAAACTAAGGCGAGGTGCTGCTGAAACGATATTCCCCATATCAGGGCAGGATACTAGCTGGATAGCGCTGATAAATACCCTAATATTTCTTATATTCATGATACTCATCTTTACAGGTTTAAACCAGAGAATACAGATGCTGCTGTGGGTTAGAAACATTAAGATACACTTAGTAAGAATAGAAAGACTCGCCAAGGATGCCAGAAGGAAAGTATTGGACATGTTAAAGAAAGGGGGGATTAAGGGGGATCCTGAAAAATTCCTTAATACCTATCTTCAATTCTTCATAATAGATCCCGTCAAGGATGAGCCTACAAACCTTATGAGAAGACTTGAACATTTGCTCAATATTAGGCAGAGAAGATTTAAGCTAGGTTTGAAGCAGGTTCTTCCAAATCTAGGTGAATTTACTAGAGCAAATCTTGAAGTAATGATTGAGGCTGCTAGAGCCCTAGATATAATATATCGTCTCGTAAGACACTACCTAATGCTTGGAGAGAAAACAAATAACTGGATTCTTATAATGCAGCTTGAACTTGAAATGCCTCAAATAGTTAAGTTAGCAGAAACATATCATAAAGCACTAGACGCATTTAAAGATGGGAAACCAATAGGCGATGGTATAGGCCCATTAGTTGCTGCAACACTAATGAATTCTAGGGGCAGTGCTGTAAAGAGGGAAGTTGTTGAAGATACTATTGTAGGTGTCGTCGAAAGGAAAAATAGAAAACTTTACGTGATTAAAGCTAAAGGACCAGGAGGAACAGTAGGTAAACCAGGTGAAGCGGTTAAGAAGGTTGTTGAAGAGCTTAAGGGCAAGGTCTCAAGGATAATAATGATAGATGCAGCGTTGAAACTTGAAGGAGAGAAAACAGGAGAAGTTATTGAGGGAGTTGGTGCTGCTATAGGCGATCCAGGCCCCGAAAAGTTTAAGATAGAAAGCGTAGCTATGGAACACAATATTCCGTTAGACTCAATAATCATTAAAGAATCACTTGAAGAAGCAATAACACCTATGAGAAAGGAAATTAGTGATGCTGTAGAGAAGGTAATAGAGAAAATAGATAAGGCTTTAGAGGAAAGAACAAAGGAAGGAGACGTAGTAATTGTCGTAGGTGTTGGAAACACTATAGGAATAGCTCAGTAAAAGGTGGTTTGCCCATGCAATTTTCAGAGTTCTACACGCTCCTTCTCCTCATGCTTCTCCTATTCCTAATAACGTCTCTTATAAGAACAATAATTGAAAAGAGGAAAGTAAAGAAGGAACAATACAAAACAAGAACACTAATAAAATGCGCTAAATGTGGATATACTGAAGAAAGAGACTTCCAAATAGGAGACTACGTATTAAAGCCTGAAAAAGAATGTCCAAAATGTAAATCAATAACACGAATCCACAGAATATACGATGTTAAAGTTCCAAAGAAATAACCCCCCTCCCTAAACCTTAAATACACAGAAAACAGAACACTAAAATGCGGCTCGCCGGCCATAGGAGGCAGGCAACGCCCGGACTCATATCGAACCCGGAAGCTAAGCTGCCTCCGCGGCTACCCCCGTGAGGTCCGAAAGGCCTCGCAGGGGTGCCGTGCCGGCAGGGCCGCATAATTCCATTATTGTTTTTAATTCTTTATTTTCTAGGCCGACGACAGATTGGTATGAATTTTTATAGAGTAATGAACATCATTTTACATTGCTTTATTTTAGTAGCTTTTCAATGCTCTCTAATGCTCTATCCGAAGGTTTAGAGCATGGATGAATTCTCATGTAATTCTGAGGCTTCAATAGTTCAACTACGCTCCTTGTTACTGTAGTATATGCTATTTTATTTCCTAGTGTTTCCTCTAGTATTTTTAATGCTTCCAAGTATTTTCGTCCGTCGTATATCAGTGCTTTTCCCGGTGCTACCACCAATACCTTATCAGCATTTTTCACTGAGAGAGGTGTTGGGGTTGCTGCATTATTAAATGACTCAACAATTACTACTTCATACCTCCTAGTGAGCCTCTCTAACTGTATGTCTGCACATGTAATCGGTTCTGGACTATTGGTTAGCTCAACCATTTGCTTGTATGTAACAGGTTTTGGTTGAGGTTTCAGCTTCCTAGCTAACTCAATGAGTTTAGGTCGTAGTGTTGAAACAGCTTTTCTTACATGCTCTACATTTACATAATGTTTTGTTATGGTCCTGTTTGTTTTAAAACATGAAATCCTCATAATACATGCCTGGCTTAAGAAGCTCTCTAACATTGAAAAATAAGATCTTATGTTGGAAGACAAAATGCTAAAATCCATGGGAACTGTTAGTATGTCTATGGGGTTTATTTCTTCGATAGCAACTTCGCCTCCCATGTCTTTCCAGTAAAGGTATGCATCATGACCTACAAGAACCCCTAATTCAATACTTTTCTCAACAGTTTCAAGCTGAAACCACGCATTATGGGCTGCAATAGGTTTGTAAGCAATAGCACTATAGCCTACACCTCTAAAGTATTTGAGAAGAGACCTACCAACGAAAGTCTTACCCGAATCGTATGGAAGCAATCCTGTAACCAAAATTACAACCAACCCCTTACAAACACCCCCTGCAGCACTCCTATAATACATCACTTAGAGGTTAACCTAAAATCTTATTTACACCCAGAAAAATTTCTTCTCCACAGAAAAAGCCGCCGTAGCTCAGCTCGGTTAGAGCGCCGGACTCATAGGGTGTCCTATTCCGGAGAAATCCGGAGGTCCCGGGTTCGAAGCCCGGCGGCGGCACCAAAGTACCTACTTAATCTCTCCTCTTACTCAATATAATAAAATTTAAAACCCTAACATGCTAAATTAAGACAATGAGCCGCCGTAGCTCAGCTGGTAGAGCGCCAGCCTTGTAAGCTGGTGGTCGCGGGTTCAAATCCCGCCGGCGGCTCCATTAGGGGCCGTAGTTTAGCCTGGGAGAATGCGCGGCTTGGGCCCGCGTGGTCCGGGGTTCAAATCCCCGCGGCCCCACCATTTTCATGTATTCTCTACGAACCTTGACCCTACACTAGATATGGAATTTATTTATTCACTTCCCTACTTTAAAAGTAGATATGCTAAGCTTAGTATCCCTATGGTTATGAAAAACAATCCTATTATTCTTGCTAGTTTTCTCAATCTTACTTTAACATATTTGGAAAGCACTAGCACCGTTAACATATTTAATGCGAAGTACCCTAGGACGCTGCCAATAAACACATTTAATATTGAAGAGAAACTTAAGGCCATAGCTAAGATAGATAACTGAGTTTTATCCCCTAATTCCGAAGTAAAAACAAGTATGAATGCTGGAACAGCGCTTTCGTACATTATTTGCCTGGTTTCTCTAGGTTTAAATTTTAAGTAGAATAGTCCAAACAATATGAAAAGTATGGAAGACGCTATGAACAATATTTGCTGTTCAATTATAAGCCTTAATATGTACGCGCATAAAATAACTACAATATTAGCTAAAGTAAATGCTAAGGTAGAAACTAAAACTATAGGTAATGGTTTCTTAGAGAGTAATGCTAGTGAAACGGTTGCCAACATAGTTTTATCTGCGAACTCAGCTAGGAAAATTACAGTAAATGCTGCCAATATTTCATGAATGCTTGACAACATGGTTTTTCAGATTGTCCATATTGAGTTTTAAATATAAAAATTTCTATAATCCACGAGCTCGTTTCTTTTAACGTAAGAGAAAGTTAACGAGGAAGAAACATAGTCATGGATAAGTGTTGTCCACGAGTAGTTTTCATAGACTTAGATGGCACTATATGGGATTGTCTAGACGTATCAGCGTTAAAACCTCCATTTCAGAAAGTGGGTAATGATACTCTAACTGATAGGCTTGGTTTTAGATTAACAGTGTTCCCAGGTGTTCGTGATTTCCTTAAATGGCTAAAAGAGCGCGATGTTGTAATAACTGTTTTGAGCTGGAACATGTTTTCTATAGCATATTCTGCTTTAAGGAAGTTGAATTTAGTTAAATACTTTGACCTACTATATATCGAGCCCCACCCTCACAAAGGCTACATGATGAAGAGAGCATTAAAAGAAGTAAGTAGGAGATTAGGTGTTGAAGTTTCACCATGCGAAGTAGTTTATGTTGATGATAGAGATATTCACTTAGAAGAAATAAGGAGGCTTGTAGGAGATATTATCTTCATAGAAATGTGGAAGGACGTAGCATCATACAATGAGCTTAAACATAGGATAAAACATCTACTTGAAAAATGTTCCCAATAAATAGCATGGTGAATAATTTAATGGTAGAGGTTAGGGTTTGTGGGTTAGACCTAGCAGGGAAAGAGAAAAACCCTAGCGGTATAGCTTTCATAGTAAACGGTGTTCTAAAGGAGTACATGCTACTACACTCTAATGAGGAAATAGTTTCTAAAATTATTGAGAAGAAGGTAAGCGTTGTAGCTATAGATGCTCCACTATCACATGCTAAAGGTTATAGGAAAATAGACTTAAAAATGATTAAGAAAGGGTTTAAACTACTACCTCCAGGATGGAGGAGTATGAAGCTTCTTGTTGAACGAGCGGTGAAAATAAAGAACTTACTTGAGAAGAAGAAAATAACCGTTATTGAAACTCACCCTTTAAGCGCATACAAGAACACTGGTGTAAGCGATCTTAGAAGTGCGCTTAAACATTTTATTAACCTTCGAGAAGTAGATGTTGAAAAACTGCCTAAGGACATTATTGACGCAATAATATGTGCTGCCGTGGCTTGGGCCTACGTGGTTGGCGAAGTCGAGGTTGTAAGCGATGTTGATGGAAAAATATTTTTGCTAAAGAAAATACGCTAAAATTCCGGTATAGCCTTCAGTATCATACCTTCTAGTGTTATTGGTTTAAGTTTTAGTGAGAGAGAATATGCTTGAGAAAGTTTTACTGAAGACTCAGCATATATTGTGTATAGCGGATCTCCTTTTTTCACCTTATCTCCTGCTTTAACATGTATTCTAACTCCAGCTCCTTTGTCAAAGGGTGCTCCTGCAGTTCTAGCTATGAGGGTTAAAGCTACGTTATCTACATGGGTTACGTAAGCATCTGTTGGCGCATCAAACGTTATGCTTTTATTACCTATAGGAAGCTCTTCTGGTTTTACATTTGGATTTCCTCCTTGTGCTTCAACAATCTCCTTGAATTTCTCATATGTTCTGCCACTATAGAATATTTGCTTAGCAAGCTCTGTTCCTTCACCTCTCCTAGCTTTCCCAGCTAATTCGAAAACTAAGCCTGCTATTCCTAGAGCTTTTTCAACAAGACTTCCAGGGCCTTTTCTTTTAATCATAGTTTCTAAAGCCTCTTTAGCCTCTAAAGCTGGTCCTATATAGTACCCTACCGGTTGGCCACCATATGTTATAGCGCACTTAGCTTTTATGCCAAGTCTATTTGTTTGTTCTAGGAAAAGCGATGCTAATTTCTCTGCTTCACTCATGTTCTCAACTTTAGCTCCCTTACCTACAGGTATGTCTATTACAAGGTATGAAACGCTCATAGCTAATTTCTTAGATAATATGCTTGCAACCATTTGTGATGGTGGATCTATCATAAGTCTGTGTTCGACGTGAATGAATATATCATCTGCAGGAGCAAGATCTAACGCACCACCCCACGCTAAAACGCCTTTGGTCTTACTTGCGATTTCCTTAATCTCCGTTGGAGTAAAATCTACTTTAGCAAAAACCTCCATTGTATCCGCTGTCCCAGCAGGACTTGTTATTGCCCTACTACTCGTTTTAGGTATTAGAAGACCGGTTGCAGCAACTGTGGGAACTGCAATTAAAGCAACCTTAGAATTTCCAGGGACACCACCTATACTATGTTCATCGTAGACTGGTTCTTCAAATTCTATCTTCGACCCTGTGTCTACCATGGCCCTGATTAAGGACTCGAGCTCATCAGAGCTCATACCTGAAAAGTATTCTGAAAGCAAGAATGCTGCCATTTCAACGTCTCCGATGTTGCCATCTACGACATCCTTTATTATGGCTCTAATTTCTTCAGGTGAAAGCTTAGCACCACCTAGCTTCTTTAGAATGTATTTAACAGATATTGGCTGTGTTATTATTTTTACGCCAACCTTATCTCCTTCATGTACTTTAAGTTCGTCAGCTAAAGTCTTAGGTATACCTATATGACCTGGGGGGATAACAGTCTCTGAAACAAAGACTGCTGCTGTTCTTGATCTGTTACCAAAAGTTATCCTGACCCTATCATAGGGTTTAATAGTTCTTTTTACAGCATCTGATATATTTATTAAGACCGTTCTAAACTTGCCGGTGTCCATGTCAAGAATTCTAACTGTCATCACCATGCCAGGAACTTCCATTACCACATGCCTCTAACAGTGCTATTCAAATTAAAGTAAGATTGGACATAGATGGCAATAGTATAGTTTATATTTCGCAGTATTTCTCTTTAACTCATATCACCAACCTATCTTATTGAGGAAATAGTAAATACTGTTCATGTACATTTAGAAAACGAATACTTTATGTATCACCCCTGTTACATCATATTACAACAACGCCAAGTAGCCGGAACTTAGGTGAACATATTATGGAATTCTGTCCAAAATGCGGAGGCCTGATGATGCCTCGTAGAAGCGGCGGTAAGGTTATTTTAGTTTGTATTAGTTGCGGATTTTCCAGAGAAACAAGCAGTAAAGAAAGCTCCTACGTATTTAGGAAAAGAATAGAGCATACCGAGAAAGAGAAAATGATTGTTATCGACGAATCTGTTAGACTACCTAGGATAGCGTCAATAGCTAAAGGTGTTGAATGTCCGAAGTGTGGAAATAGAGAAGCATATGTTTGGATGATGCAAACAAGAGCCGCAGACGAGCCACCAACAAGGTTCTACAGATGCACAAAATGTGGTCATACATGGAGAGAATATGAGTAAGTTTTGGTAGCCGGGCGGGGATTCGAACCCCGGTCACGGGGGCTCTTCTAGCGGCTACCGCCCCGTGACGTATATTACTTGTAAAGATATTTTTAAATTTTCTTCGAAATTACCTATGTTGTGGATGCCCATGCCTGACGGGCTTTATCATGGTGATGTAGAAAAGAGAAATTGGGGTTATCTTATAGGCTTTTACCTAGGCGATGGTAACATATATGTTGATAAGAAGCGCTATGATTATAGAGTAAGGTTTTTCTTGAATCCTGCAGAAAGAAAAACTTTGAGCAGACTTGTTGACTTACCGCATCAATACGGATTGAATTGTAACGTCTTTAAACAAGGCAGCGAATTAGTTATATCAGTTCGTAGCAAATGCTTTTTATATAAGTTAATAGATGCTGTTAAAGAATTACTACATGATATCAATGGATTTGATAAAGAATTTCTGTTAGGGTTTCTAGCTGGGCTTATAGACTCTGATGGTAATGTAGAAAGAAGGAGAAGGTACTTCTGTGTTTCGATAACTAACAAAAACAAGTTATTAGTAAATGCTGCAAGAAAAGCTTGTCTGGCATTGGGGTTCAAGTATAGTGTGTACAATAATCGTTCAAGATGCCGTTTATTTATCTTTAATAAAATGGATGCTCTGTCGTTCTCTATTAAGGTGCTAGAAGAGTTTAGAAAAAGAAAAGAGAATGCGGGGCGGTAGCCGCTACCCAAAGCCCCGCATCCTTGACCGCTAGACGACCCGGCTATTCCAGTGGTTACCCATGTATGGGCTTCCCCTTCATCCCTTCTTGGGTTTGCATCTGGTTAGGGGCTTTCAGGGCTTCCACAAAGCCACCGGAGCCCCACATCTCGAATTAAGAACTTCAAAGGGAAACCTTATAAACTTTGCTAAGCTAATGCAAACTCAAAAAACCATCCAAGCACCTAAACAAGCGAACAGTCTTAATACTGGATATGTTTGGTTTTTAAGAGTAACCTATTTGCCTTTTCTTCGGGGCGATTGTTTTAATAGTTTCTTAACTATACATGCTAGTAGGAGAATTAGCCCATGATAATTCATTGGGTAACGAAACTCGCCGACAAAATAGTGAAGGAGCGAGGCTACAAGGTAACTGTAGCTTCGGGCATAACTACAAGTGGGCCTCCGCATTTGGGAACAGTATGTGAATTCCTTTACCCATGGGCTTTAGTTAAGGAACTTAAGAGAAGAGGTGTAGAAACGTACTTTATATTTGTTGGAGATATTATGGACGCTTTTGACAATATACCATCAACTCTGAAAAAGTATGAGAGAGAATTAAAGCAGCATTTAGGGAAACCCCTATGTAGGGTTCCAGATCCTTATGGATGCCATGGTAGCTATGGTGAACACTTTCTCAGCGAAGTAGAGAAGGTAATGAAAGAATTCAATGTAGCGCTTGATGAAATTGTAGGTTCTAATACTCTCTACGAAAGAGGGTACTATGACAAATACCTGAAACTGTTCATTGAAAAATTCGATTACGTGAAAAGAATTCTAGAGGAAACATCACTAAGGAAGCTTCCGGAGAATTGGAAGGACATAGTGTTGCCTATTTGCAAGAAATGCGGTAAAATAGCAACTACTAGAGTACTAGAGTTCGACACTAAAAATAATAGAATACGATACGTTTGTGATAAAGACATAGGTTATACTAAAGGATGCGGGTATAAAGGCTATGTTACTATAGATTCTCATGAATGGAAACTTGCTTGGAGACTTGACTGGCCAAGTAGACAAGATTTCTTAAAAGTAGATGTTGAAGGAGCAGGTGTAGATCACCACACTCGCGGAGGCAGCTGGGACACAGCCGTAGCTATTCATGAAAAAGTTTTCGGTAAAAGGCCGCCCATAGGGTTTAAATACGGGTTCATCTTGATCCATGGTAGGAAAATGAGCAAAAGCAAGGGTCTTGGAGACTTAAAATATGTTTTATCGCTTGTCCCTCCGGAAATATTGAAATATTTTCTGTTTAAGGGAAGTTTAGAGGAAAATAAGAACTTTAAGGACGATGCACGTTTCCTTCTAAGACTTTATGAGGAATTTAAGCAGGTAGGGCTCTTAATTGAAAGAAGAGTTGAAGTAAAGGACCCTGCTCTTGCAAAGAAAGTATACGCTTACACCTTAGCTACAGACGTAAGCAAAGCCGTTTTCCACATAAGCTTTGCTGATATTCTTGTACTTTATCAGATATACAAGAATTGGGAACATGTAAAGAGAAGACTAGGATATCCTGAGGAAGTAGAAAGACTATCCAAGTATATTAGAAACTGGATAAACTTAGGCATTGTACCTAAAGAATATCTTATAGAGTTTAAGCCAACGCCAATAAAAGAGTATAGAGAGGTAGTAAAGGAGTTCGCTCAAGCACTTAATCCTAACATGAGAGACGTTGATGTCCATAATTTGGTATATGAAGTTGCAAGAAAGTTCAATGTAAACCCTAAAGATTTATTCAAAATACTGTATACTGCTTTACTAGGCCAGCCGCGAGGACCAAGACTCGGTAGGTTAATTGTTGCTCTAGGCATTGAGAAGGTAAAGGAAACATTACTTAAGCTAATATGAGATATAGGATCTTGATGTACCATACCTTTACGAAGAAAAGTTTATATACCCCTACACCTAACAGTGCATAAGGCGGAGGGAGGAATTCTATATAAATTTAACTCATATAGGTTTAGAGGCGAGTAATTATGGGTACACCAGAGTTTAGATTAAGGAAAAGAGAGAGTGCACCTTACAGTTACGATGAATTATTTAAATGTCCAGTATGTAAAAGTAATAACATAATTTACGATCCTGAAAGAGGACAATACGTTTGTGCTGAATGCGGAACCGTTTTAAGCGAAAAAGCTGTCGATCAGGGTCCTGAATGGAGAGCTTTTACACCTGAGGAGAGAGAGAAGAGAAGTCGTGTTGGTTCACCTCTTACACAAACTGTTCATGATAAAGGCCTCTCGACCATTATTGATTGGCGTGACCGTGATGCTTTTGGTAGACATTTAGAGCCTAGAAGAAGACTCGAAATCCTACGTTGGAGAAAATGGCAAATTAGAGCCAGAATTCAGTCAAGCATTGATAGGAATTTAGCCCAGGCAATGAATGAGCTAGATAGAATAGCTTCACAACTAGGATTACCAAGAAATGTCAGGGAAGAAGCAGCAGTAATTTACAGGAAAGCCGTTGAAAAAGGTCTCGTAAGAGGTAGAAGCATAGAATCAGTCGTAGCAGCAGCAATATATGCAGCATGTAGGAGACTCAAAATACCTAGAACATTAGATGAAATAGTGAAATACACTAAAGTCGGCAGAAAAGATGTAGCAAGATGTTATAGGTTATTGCTGAGAGAGCTAGAATTAAGAGTGCCCATAGCAGACCCTATAGACTACGTGCCAAGAATAGGAGCACTGCTTGGTTTAAGCGGTAGTGTAATGAAAAGAGCAGCTGAAATATTGAAGAAAGCAGAGGAGAAAGGAATAACAGCAGGAAAGGATCCAGCAGGTTTAGCTGCTGCAGCGATATACATAGCCTCCTTACTTGAAGATGAAAGAAGAACACAAAAGGAAATAGCTCAAGTAGCTGGAGTAACTGAAGTTACTGTAAGAAACAGGTACAAAGAACTGGTTAGAGAACTTAGAGTACCGTTACCACCACAATAAACTTAATTTTTATTGAAATGAAAAAATAATTATTGTTATTTTTAATCCACTATTAGAATGTTTTCTTCCGGAAACCCCATTTCCATCAGAAGTTCTTTAACGCGTTCTTTGTGATTTCCTTGGAGCTCTATTCTTCCATTCTTTGCTGTTCCACCGCATGCAAGTTTAGATTTGAGCTTTGCAGCCATTTCTTTTAAGTTTATTGAGGGATCATCCAAACCCTCGATGATTGTTACTTCTCGTCCCCATTTTCTTCGCTCAACCCTTATCCTTATCAGCATTTCCTCTTTCGCTATTTCTCTGAAAAGTTCTGGAGGTAAACCACCGCTAAATTCAAATTGAAACATTCTCTTGAACCATCCACCTTTAGGTATTTCTAGTTTCAAAAGAAATACATATATTAAAGAACTTATAAACTTTTATAACCACAATAGACATTAAGTATCGAAATGGGGCTGAAAAGTTTATGTCCATAACTGTGAAGTATAAATGCGCTAACTGTGGAAGAATAATAGATGCGAAAGACCTAGACATACTGCCTGGAATTAGATGCAGCTACTGTGGGAGTAAAGTACTTTACAAAATTAGGCCTCCTAAAATTAAAAGGGTTAAAGCAATTTAGAGCGTGTTCTATGATAGGTTACGATCTCCATAATTAACTTAGCCGCTAGAATACTTGTAATATCGTTAACATCATAGCTAGGCGTTATTTCGTTAATATCTAGTCCTATAAGTTTATCGTTTATAATATAACTTAAGATGTCTAGAACTAATGTAGGTGTTAAGCCCTCAGGCTCAGGATTACCAACAGCTGGTGCAAATGATGGATCGAAAACATCCATGTCCACTGTTAAATAGATTTTGTTGCAATTTCTAAGAAATTTAAGAATCATGTTTACAGTCTTAGAAATACCATGTTTAAGAATAACATGTGCAGGTAAGTGTTCTACACCCTTCTGCTTAACCAAGTTAGCCTCCTCACTACAAAATGCTCTGACACCTACAAAGAACATGTTTCTTAATCCTATTATTTCGCTAACCCTACGCATAACGGTTGCATGACACATTCTAGAACCTAAATATTCATGCCTTAAATCAAAATGAGCGTCAAGAACTACAACACAGGGTTTAAATGCTTTAAGAACTTTAATTACAGGATATGTTATTGTATGCTCTCCACCAATAATTATAGGTATTTTACCGTCTAAAACAATACTTTTAAGAACTTCTTCAACTCTATAAAGTGTTCTCTCTAAGTCTCCTGGAGCAACGACAATATCTCCTAGGTCATGTACAGGACTTCCTTCGTAGTCCATGTTTACCCTTAAAGAAAATGTCTCTAGAGCCTCAGAAACTTCTCTTACTCTGTAAGGGGCAAGCCTATAACCTGATCTAAAAGTACCTGTTTCATCTAAGGGAACTCCTAATACGACATACTTAGCCTTATCATATGGTATGCTATAGCCTCCGAAAGCTCTAATAGGCTCTTGTACATATAACATAGCCTTAGAGTTAAACATCCTTAATCCCTAAAATATGTTTAAAGCTGTGATAAACACATAAGTATTTTTACCCGTAACATGTTGATTGATGTGTGAGGCTGAGTTTTAGCCTTGAGCAAGGAAAAAGACCTCTATGAAAAAATAGTTGAACTAGCTGCTAGAAGAGGTTTCTTCTGGAGATCCTATGAAATATATGGAGGCGTAGCTGGTTTTGTTGACTTAGGCCCATTAGGTGTTGTTCTAAAGAAAAATATTGAAGAAAAATGGAGAGAATGGTTCATACTGAAACATCAGGACTTCATAGTTGAAATAGAAACCCCCGTAATAACACCCAGAGCCGTTCTTGAAGCTAGCGGACACTTAGAGCACTTCACAGATCCTATTGTTGAGTGCAAGAAGTGCGGTAGGAAATTCAGAGCAGACCATTTAATAGAAGATGAAACAGGAGCAACTGTTGAAGGATTAAAACCATATGAGTTATCGAGGATTATAAAGGAGAAAAACATTAAATGCCCTATGTGTGGAGGTAATTTAGGTGAAGTTAAAGAGTTCTGTTTGCTCTTCCAAACAACTATTGGACCCTACAGTGAAAATATTGGTTTCTTGAGACCGGAAGCTGCCCAGGGAATGTTTACCTCATTTAAGAGAGTATATGAGGCTATGAGAAGTAAATTACCCTTAGGCATTGGGCAAATTGGAAGAGTTGGTAGAAACGAAATATCACCAAGACAGGGAGTTATAAGGCTAAGAGAATTTACAATAATGGAGGTAGAGTTCTTCTTTGACCCTGAAGAACCTTCATGCCCTTTACTGCCCGAGGTAGAAAATGATGAACTAAGAATAATTACTGGAGAGCTAAAGAAGAAAGGCAAAAAAGAACCCATAGTTGTGTCAGTAAAGGAGGGATTGGAAAAGGGGTTGATTGTAAATGAGTGGCTTGCGTACTTTCTCGCCATAGGTCAAAAATTCGTGAAAGATCTAGGTATTCCACCTGAAAAACAGGTCTTCGAAGAAAAACTGCCTCACGAGAGAGCCCACTACTCAACTCAAACCTTTGATCAGCTTGTTAAAGTGTCTCGCTGGGGCTGGATTGAAGTCGCAGGCCACTCATATAGAGGAAAATATGATCTTTCAAGACACATAGCTTACAGTCATAGAGACTTGACAGTGTACAAGCAGTTCAAGGAGCCTAAAGTAATAAAAGTTGAGGAATTAGAAATAGATGTTGTTAAGCTAAAGGAGTTTTATGAAAAGCATGCAGCAAAAATCATTAAGGCGTTTTCAGAATCTGATAAAAACATACTTTTAAGAGAACTAGAAAGTAAAGGATACTTAAGTATTGCAGGATTTAAGATACCTAAAGAATTTTTCAAGGTAAAAACCACTTCGAAAAAAGCTAAAGGTAAAAGGTTTATACCTCACGTTGTTGAACCATCGTTTGGTGCAGAAAGACTCCTCTATGCGACATTAGAGTATGCATATAGTGTGAAGGATGGAAGAGTTATACTTAAATTACCGAAAGATATAGCACCAATAAGTGTAGCTGTTTTCCCTCTTGTTAGTAAAGAACCTATAGTGAAAATGGCTAAGAAAATATACGAAGACCTTAAATCTATGAAACTAAGAGTACTTTACGATGTTTCTGGAAGCATAGGAAGAAGATATGCAAGAGCCGATGAAATAGGAATACCATTAGCAATAACTGTAGACTATAGATCAATAGAGGACGATACTATAACGTTAAGAGACAGAGACACATGGAGACAGGTACGAGTAAAACGAGAGGAAGCATATAGGAAAATACCATTATATATAAAAGGCGAAATATCTTTTGAACAACTGGGAGAACCTCTGTAATATAAAATCAAGGGCAAGGTGTAGAATTTTGAGTAGAGAGGAAAAAAGAGAGAAAATAGATATAAAAGCATTAGTGTCCATAATACCCCCGGCAAGCAGCTTGGCTAAAGAAAAACCTAGAAAGGAAAGAAGAATTCGCGTAAGAACAAGCGAAAACGTAAAACAGGGATTTGCGAAAATAAATCCAAAACTAGCTAAAACGCTCAGTATAAAAGATAAATTGGAAATAGTTGTAGCTAAGAAAAAGAAGTTAAGATTAACTGTAATTATAGATGAAAACATAAGTGAAAATGAAGTATGGTGCAATGCTGAACAACTTAGAGAGGAAGGTATTGCAGACAATAGCATAGCAACCGTTAGAGCAGCGTAAAAAGCGAATGTAATGTGGAATTCATGTTTAACAGTTACTTTAAATTATTAAAGCTTTATAGTAGGTTAGAATCAGCCATAGAAACCCATTCTAAGAAGCTGAAGTCCCTTAAAAGGCTAATTAAGGAATATTTAAGAGAGAAAAGTGATGTTGCTTTAAGAAAAACCATTAGTAATATAGAACAGCTAGAGTATGAACGAAAAATAATTGAGAACATATTAATGGAATATTCAAAAATACCTATCAGTGCTAATTATCTTAAAAATGATATTGAAATAAAAAATACTTTAAAAACATTAGATGACATACATGCACTACTAGATTACTTTAGCACCGTTGCTCTTAGAACGGAGTACATGTTACTACGACTTCTAGAAAAAATATCTCACGAAGATTATCTAATAAATCAGTATACTGGCTTGATTAAACACAACAAAGAGCATATAAGGAACCTTAAAAGAAAAACAAGCGTTTTTCTAAACGAATTAGAGAGTAAGGTGAAGGAGTTAATAGGGACAGTGGAAGATAAGGAGTTTGTTGAGGACTTTCTAAGAGATCTCTCATTTTCTCTTAAGTGCTCTTAATCTTACATTACTTAGGACTTTAACTACTTCTCCCATAACTAATCTATCACTTATAACATTACTGATTTTCACCAATGCTTTAAACCCGTAATACCTTCTAGCATTCTTAACTAAAATTACAGGCCCATGTGGTAGAGTGTAAGCTACATTATACTCAGTATTTTTAGCGTATGGATTAACTATTACTGCTGTAACTGTTTTACCGACAAGCTGCTTCTTAAATTTCATATTCATTTTCCGGGCTTCCTCCACTATTGCTCTACTCAACCTATCTACTTTAGCTGAGGGTGGGCTTGGATATTTCTCAAAAGCTGTTCCAGGAATAGGAGTAAATTTATACACGGTAAATTTCTCCACATATTTTCCTAGAATATCCATAACCTCTAATGTCTTTTTAACGGTTTCAATATTTTGCCCAGGAAGTCCATGTATAAAGTAAACATAGGGTTTTAAACCGTACTTCCTGAGTAATTTAGTCGCTTCGATAACGTCCTTGGGCGTAGATGGTCTACCTATGAGAATAGCGTGATTTATGGAACCTGTTTCACAACCTATATGTATAGGTGATCCTTTAAAGTATTCTCCAAGAAGCTTAGCAGTAGTCTCGTTAACTAAGGATGCTTTTGTATTTTCAAGAAACACATGTACTTCATTTTTCGAAACTTCATCAATATTAAATATTCCGTTGAACAGTTTTCTAAGCCACTCAATGTTGGGTGGAGGGTGTTTAGGGTCTGTGAGAGGAGCAGGTTCTACAAGTACGTCCCTACCATAATCTAGGATGTCTGAAGCGCTAAGAACTATCCTTGTAACGCCATACCTTATCATGTCCTTTATCTCTTCTATGATAGCTTCAGGGTTTCTTGATCTAGAAGGGCCATAGAGTGCAGGAACGGAGCAATAACCACATCCTGGGGGAACATTAAGTGGACACGTTAGCCGTTCTAACATAGATCCTTTGAAGCACGCTGAACATTCTTTACAACCACCTTTTTCCTTGGTAACTATTAAGGGTCTGTGAAAGTTACTGCATCCCCTTACAACTTCAACATATACTCTATAAGCCCAATACTGTTCATAACCGGTTATTGACCGTGTAGATGGTTTATACTGGTTCAGCACATTTCTCTTAAGAAAATCCCTACGACCTGTGAAGACTATTTCACCTTTACGTTTGAAAACAACACCTTTAACGTTGGCAAGCTCATCTAATGATGGAAGCTCTGCATCTTTTAATCCCAGCTCTAATAGTTCATCTAACGTTTTTTCAGCTTCACCATAAACTGCTACGTTAAATTCCAATTCCTTTAAGCTATAGTACCCAAAAACTATAGGCCCTCCAAGTATTATAGGTCCTTTCCCATATTTCTTCCAGTATTTAATAGCCATCATTACCGCTTGTTTATCGGTGCTCATAGCACTTAGCAAGAGCATATCATAGGTTCTTACTTTATGCTTAAGTCTTAGAAATTCTTCAATAGGCTTTATATAGACGTACACTTTGTGTTTCTCTAATACGCCAGCAACGCTTCTCGGACCGGCACCTATGACGTCAACTGTTGAAAGTCTTTTACCTTTAACCCTACCTAAGCAGTCCACAATTATCGCTCTAGTCATGAAGCATACTCTCAGGATTACACTAGGTCACATTGTTTTCTTCAACTATGCTCTAGTTTAGCTAACTTTTAAATACTTGTATCTCTTTAACACATTTTGCTGGTAATACCGGAGATCCCCTCAGATACTCCTAGCTGAGCTGATGAAGAAATGACAGCATACTATGATCCATCAAAAATAGGTGTTCAGGAAAGTTTAGCAGAAATGACTGCTATTGAACTACTTCAGTCTCTCGTAAGAAATGGTTTTGATTGCGTTAAAGAAACGTATTCTCTAATTGATGCGTTATCTCAAAGAAAGTTAGAGGTAATTAAGGCAAAATATCAACATGTCTTAATGTTTAAAGGGAAAACAGAAGAATCACGGTCTACTATACTACAGTACCTCGTTAGAACAACACCTACGCTAACGCATAAGGATTCTTTTAGAAATATAGCCTACAATATAGAACGAGTATCACAGCTAATGTCAGGTCTAGCTAATAGGCTAGCTATAATGGCCAACAACAATGTTGAAGTTCCTCAGGAACTCACAGAAAAACTAAAAGACTTCTCAAAGAGATTTCTCGAAGAATACGATGCTATGCGCCAGGGTATAATGATGTTAAATATAAATCCGAAGGTGACTGTTGAACATGCCAAAAACGCCATAAAAATAGAAGATGAACTTGATGAGAGATATAGGCTCTTCACATTTACATTATACGAGAAGTACAGCTCTAACATAATGCTCGTACTCTTCCTAAAAGAAATAATAGATATTGTTGAAGATTCCGCAGATCTGGTTAAGGAAGCAGCTGAGGAACTTATGTACTTGGCAATGCACAAAATATCTTAGCCTTATAGGTTTCTATAATGAATAAAGAACCTATTAAAGGATATTTGATCGGAATTAAGGTCATAGTATGGGACCATAATGAAGCATGTAAATTATATAATTTAGGTTTCTACGGAAAACCTTTAGGTTTAAGAAAACCCAAGAAAATAGATTTCAAATCCCCTCTAGTATTATCTATAATAGAAGCATTGTATTTATGTGAAAAAGGAATATTGAAAATATATAAGGATAATGAACCTATGAGTTTCAAAGATTTACTAAACATATGTTGCTCATATATTCCAAGATGTATCATGTTGTATAACGTATATAGAGATTTAAGAGAAAAAGGTTATGTTGTAAGGTCAGGTCTTAAGTTTGGTGCAGACTTTGCCGTATATGAGAAAGGGCCTGGAATAGATCATGCCCCCTATTTAGTCCACGTACTATCAATTGATGAAACTTTAAACCCTGTAGAACTTGTTAGAGCAGGTAGGCTTTCGCATTCTGTGAGAAAGAAATTTATTATAGCAACGACAAGAAATGAATTGGGAAGTAAAGTAGAAAAGATAATGTTTAAATGGTATAGGCCATGAATTCTTAATGTTGTTCTAGGTTAAAAGAGGTGCCTAATTTTGAAAAAACAAAGTGATAAGGAATCTTCTAAGACCATCGCTCCATTAAAGGGAGAAGCGTCAAGAACTACTTGTAAACCTACATGCCCCCTGTTTAGATGTAGTAAGAACGCTTTAGTAGTTGTAACTCGCTTCTATAGAGGAAAACCGAGAAAAGTAATACTGTGCAGATGGGTCGGCGATCTATGTGTAGGTGCTAAGTGTCAATACGCTTATTGTGTTAAAAGAGCAATGCTGCCCGATGGAACATGCGGTTTAGGGTTACGCGAGAAGAAAATTAAAGACTTACTCAAGGAAATCGAGGAAGAAGAGTTCGGTAGAGACGTTAAGAGCATACTAACTAAGAGATTTGGTAAAAAAGATATGCTATTAGAATGATTTAAAAGCTAATATGTCTGCCATTTCTTGTAAAGTTTATGGTGTATCTTTAAGACATCTAAGACTTTACCCACGATGAAATTTATAATATCGTCTATGCTCTTAGGCCTATTGTAGAAGGCAGGGGATGCAGGTAAAATAACAGCACCAGCTAAAGATACTTTAAGCATATTTAAGATATGTATTGTATTAAGCGGTGTTTCTCTTATAACGAGTATTAAAGGCCTCTTAAGTTTTAAAGTATTTTCAGCTACTCTTAAGACTAAGTTTTCGGAGTAACCTGACGCTATACCAGCCAGCGTTTTCATACTACAAGGTGCTATAATCATAGCATCCTGGTTAAAGCTTGAGCTAGCAATGGTGCAATCCATGTCGTGCTCACTATATGTTTTTACCTTTTCTACTAATTCATTTAACCTTTCATGAACACCTTCGTATTTAGCTACAGTTTTTGCATTATCCGTTACTATCAAGTACACCTCGGATGTTCTCAAAAGTTCTTCAACTAATCTAATACCGTAAATTATCCCGCTAGCTCCTGTTATTGCTACAACTATTTTTCTCATACTATTCCCTTGGCAGGGTAAAGTCAGCTCTGCGCGGGGTCTTCATTAGTGTTCTTCCGACCTTTCGAGCTTCATCATCTAACTTTCACGTAACCTTAATAAGAAATAGTGTATTAGTTTTTTACCATTCAGGTTTCCATAGTATTTCCTTTCTTCTACCCATGCCTTCTCCAAGGCGTTCAAGCATTATCTTCCTTTCAATGCTTGCTACAAGCCTCCTAGTTCTTATAACGACATCAGGGTTAACGCTTATACTATCTATTCCTTGTCTTACTAGGAATTCTGCGAATTCAGGATATACGCTAGGTGCTTGGCCACATATAGATACTGTTTTCCCATGGGCATGAGCTACCTTTATCAGGTGAGCTATTGCTCTCATAACTGCAGGGTCTCTTTCGTCAAAATATCCTAGTCTTCCAAGTATTGCTGAGTCTCTGTCTGCTCCGAGTATTAGTTGTGTTAGGTCATTACTACCTATGCTGAACCCGTCTACTAGCTTGCTGAATTCATCTGCTAGGAATATTACTGAAGGTACTTCAGCCATAATCCATACTTTGAAGTCTCTAGATCTTCTAAGACCTTCATCCTCCATTATTTCTAGTGCTCTTTTAACTTCCCATGTTGTTCTAACGAAAGGTAGCATCACCCATACGTTTTTAAGTCCATATTCTTCTCTAACCTTTCTTATCGCCCGGACTTCTAATCTAAAACCTGGCTCATATTCTGGCGAAATATATCTTGAAACCCCACGCCAACCTATCATTGGGTTTCTTTCTTCAGGTTCGAAGTCTTCGCCGCCTTTAAGACCTCTATATTCATTTGTTTTGAAGTCGCTGAACCTAACGACAACAGGTCTCGGATATATTGCTTGAGCCACCTTAGCTATGCCATCGGCAAGTTTGTTTACGAAGTCATCTGGTTTACCTATTTTTATCAGATATAATGGATGGTAGGCTATCCAATCGGATATTATGAATTCTATTCTCATGAGACCTATTCCATCGAAGGGTAGATCAATATATTTGTCTATTAGGTCTGGTTCACCTAGGTTCATGTATATTTTAGTGGCTGTTACAGGGTATATTTCCTGAACAACCTCTCTAGGTAAGCCTACACCAACAGCTGGTGCTGCTTTAACTTCTTCCTCCTTCTTTAGAAGCTCTTCGATTCTTCCCTCATATACAATACCATGGGTGGCATCGACGGTTACTTCCATACCTGTTTTCAAAACTTTTGTTGCGTTCTTTGAGCCAACAATACATGGTATACCTAATTCTCTTGAAACTATAGCTGCATGTGCTGTCATACCTCCTTCATCAGTTACTATTGCTGCTGCAAGTTTCATGTATGGAACCCAATCTGGATCAGTCATTTTAGTTACGAGTATGTCACCTTTCTTCATTAGTTTAGCCGCTTCCTCAACCGTTAATGCTACTTTAGCTACACCTATTGCGATCCCCGGGCTCGCAGGTAGACCTCTGACTAAGATTTTTCTTTCAGTAGGTGCTTTTGCAACCTTCTCCTCTTTAACTTCTGCTTTCGCTGGTTTCCTAATACTCCACACAGTTTCAGGTCTGGCTTGAACAATGAATACGTTTTGCGGATAAGGTAAGTCTTGGTCTATAGCCCACTCTATATCCATAGCTCGACCATAATGTTTCTCTATTTTAATAGCATACTCTGCAAGTCTTAATGCTTCCTCATCAGATATTGATAGTTTATCACGGTACATTGAGTGTTTCTTAATAATGTCGGCTAATGCGGGTTTCTCTTTAGCTATCTTACTTATCTCTTCCTCGTTCTTAGGCAATTCTACTTCAACATTTCTCCTAGATATGGGGTCGAAAAGTAAGGCTAGTGATTTCTCATTAACTTTTTTCTCTATAATTTTGAGCTCCTTCTTATCAACAACTATTTCGTCCGGGGTTACGCGTCCTTGAACAACAGTTTCACCTAGGCCCCATGAACTCTCAATAACTATTTTGTCTTCTTCTCCTGTTACCGGATGTATGGTGAACATTACTCCTGCGGATCTGGAATTAACCATCTTCTGAACAGCAACAGATATTAGCACTTTTGAATGATCAAAACCTTTGCTTTCACGGTAATATATTGCCCTAGCGGTCCATAAGCTAGCCCAGCACATTTTAACTTTTTTAACAACGTCATCTTCACCTATGACGTTAAGATATGTTTCCTGCTGTCCAGCAAAACTTGCGTCCGGAAGATCTTCGGCAGTAGCTGAACTTCTAACAGCTACACGGACTACTTCTAGACCTAGCTTCTTACATAGCTTCCTATATGACTCCCTAATAGCCTCCTCAATGTATTTTGGCATTTCCGATTTTAGTATAAGTTCCTTTATTTTACGACTTGCTTCCTCATATTCCTGCGGTTTCCCTTCCTTGATGGTTTCCTTAAGAACATTGGCTATCTTCTCTGATAGACCTGTTTCTTCAAGAAATCTCTTGTAAGCATAAGCCGTTACTGCAAAGCCTGGAGGAACAGGTATTCCAGCATTTATCATTTCGCCTAGGTTAGCGTTTTTACCTCCAACAATAGGTACGTCTTCTTTTCTTAGTTCTTCAAACCATAGTATTATTGCCTTTGATTTTTCTACAGCAGAGGGCATGTATTTGAGCACCTACTTTAACTATGCTTATTTTCCTTTGTAAAATAAGGAGAGGATACACCTCTATATATCTTATCGTTTAAGGCTAGTATTTTCAGATTTAGGGTTTTACATTTACATTTTTCAGAGAAACCCCACTAGGTTCTACTGTGCCACTATACATTTTCGCTACTCTTCCTGCTATCTCCTTAAGCTTATTCATAACAAATGAGCTTCTCTTACCTATCTCGTTAGCTACTTCATCCCATGACTTTGCCTGTAGGACCCTAGAAACTAAGATGTATTGTTCTATGCTTGATAACTTTACCTTAAAGTAAGGATAACTTATGAAATATGCTTTAGCTACTTCAAACATTACATCGCATGCAGCTTCAAAGGTCATAGGCCCGTAAGCGTAGATTCGGAGCCTATCCCACCTAATAGCATCTAACTTAGGTATATAATCGGCATCTATGGTTTCTCCCGATTTAAGAATCATTAATGCTACGTCTGTTTCCAACCCTCTATATGTGTCATGTAGGGAGTTTAAGAGTTTAATTTTGAATTCCCTATTTGCTATGCTAATTATCCTTCGTACAGTAGTATTAAGCGGGTATATGACTAAAACTGTAAATTCACCGCTTACGGGGTTCCTATCAGGTGACATGTGGACAGGAATAAAACCGTTTTTCAGCCAAAAACGTAGTAGTTTTTCCGTGACACCAAATCCTGCACCAACCCAATCATATCCTCTCTCGATAGCTTCCGCTATCACTTGTTTTAAGGCGAAACTTCCAATACCTCTACCCATAACGTCAGGGTGTGTTGCTATTCTAACAATGCGCCAGCCCACTGTTTTTCCGAACTCACGTATTCTAACATGTTTCAGTACTCTATCAGGAATAATGTTTCCAGGTATCCTACCTCCTTTAAGTAGATCGTAAACAAAATCTTCAGAAATAGGACCTTCCTCGGCTAGTTGTAAGGAACAAACAATCTTGCCTGAAGGCGTCATAATAGCTCTTATTGTGTGATGTGGCGCATCTGCCATCATTCCTAAGTCATCTGGTTCATTTCTATAATGGGCTAAAACGTATATGCCGAAAAATGCTCTAAGCTTGTTCTCGCCTTTTTCCGAGAACCAAGTTTCAAGATTAGGTTTAACGTATATGAGTCTTCCTTCAGCTATAGCCTTATAATCTTCTTCATCAAGTTTTTCAGGTTCAGCATCTAAGAGAAGGGTGTCAAATTGCCATTTCTCGATGGGATCGTTCTCCGCATATCTTATAGGTTCTTTCATTTCATATTCTAAGAGTTTTGTCGAAGGATTACTCCTTATTAGACTTAAGAAGCGAACAGAAAATCCCCTTCCAGCACCTTCGTATCCATGTATTGTACTTGAAAACATTATTCTTCTATGGGCTTTCCATATTTTAAGAAGCATGGGGACTTGAAGGCCTGCAGCCTCATCAACAACTACTATGTCAGCTTTCATTTTGGGTATATCGATAGGTTCCCAATATTCTACGCTAAATTTTTCACCTTTAACTTCTAAGATAAACCGTTTCTTCTTAATGGTCTTATATTTCAAACCTAAACTTTCAAGAGACTTTATGAGAAGATCCATAAATGATTGAACATTTGAAAGTTTAGGTGCAGTAACTAAAACCCTTACTCTATTCTTAACCTTTCTTAGCTCATTTATTATCCCAGCTATACCTATACCTAAAGCGCAGGACTTTCCCCTACCTCTATTAGCTATCAGAACAAAAACTGTTTTCATACCCTTCTTAGGTTTTTCTACGAAAAGCTCGATTATTTTGAGAACATTTACTTGGTCTTGAGTTAATGCTAGGTGGTATATTTCCTTGGGAAATAGTGTTTTTTCTGGAAAAATTATTTTCCTCTTAAAACCGCTATCTGCAAGGACGGGGCTTTCTATGGGACATTTTAGTATTTTCTTTTTATCAGCATCATATATGAATATTCCGTCGTGCTTTATTAGTTTGCGTTTAAACCACTTCTTGAATATTTGCCTAACTTCGTTTTCTGGATGCTGTGGTGTAGCTAATTCTCTTTGGAAAATTGTCAGTGATTTTTCCCATTCATCCCAATTTGGTGTAAGGAGGATAAGTAAGCCACCACCCCTTACAATACCTATTAACCTGCCAATATCGTTGGGTTTGAGATTCGACGTTAGATCTAGAATTAATGAATCAAATGTTGTTCCTAAATATTCCTCGGTATCTCTGAAATCAACAAACTCTATTTTAACATTTTTCATTTTGCCTTTTACAATTTCCTTCACTATGTCTGCTTTTAACCTTTCACTAGGCAACTCCCTATGGTAAAAGTACACTATTTCAGGGTATTTTCCATGAGCTTTTTTCCATACTCTACTAAATGCTATTATTGTCCTAGCTACAAGTACTGCAAGGAGATCGCTTTGAGAACCAGATAATACTAGTAAACGTCTATGGTTCAGTTTGTGTGCATTCTCTAAGGAAATTTTCAGCTTCTTCAGTAATTTAACATATGAGGAGGGAGCTCGCCTAGTATATGCCTTCTTCAGAATTTTCTCCTTCTCTATATTCTCCTTGAAACTTTCCATTGGCTGCTAACCGAGAATTTACTATAGGAGCGTGTTTAAAAATAGTTAGTGCCAATTAAATGAAAGATTTACTTGGAGTTATGAGAGTATTGTTCTTTTCAGTTCTTGGCTTAATTTTTCGTAGCGTTCAATATCTTCTGGCGTTAGGCTTGGAGGTATCTTCTTTAATGCTTTCAAGAAGTGCTCCATGGAGACAGGTCTTGGCTCGAATTTCTCTCTTAACGCTATCATAGCTGCTTCTCTACATACAGCTTCAATATCGGCTCCAGTATAGCCCTCAGTCATTTCAGCTAGTTTCCGTAAATCTACGTCTTCTGCTAGAGGCATTTTCCTAGTATGTACCTTGAATATTTCGTATCTACTATTAACGTCCGGTGGTGGTACATAGATTAGCCTATCGAATCTCCCTGGTCTTAGCAGTGCTGGGTCTAAAATATCTGGTCTATTCGTAGCAGCAATAACAACAACGTTTTCCAACCTTTCAATACCGTCCATTTCCGTTAGTAGTTGGTTTACTATTCTATCGGTAACGCCCGTAGTATCTGAGCGTAGCCCTCTTCTAGGCGCTATTGCATCTATTTCATCAAAAAACACTACACACGGTGCTGCTTGCCTTGCCCTTCTAAAGATAACTCTAATTGCTCTTTCCGATTCTCCAACCCACTTACTTAAAACCTCAGGACCCTTAACAGAAATAAAGTTTGCCTCACTTTCCGTCGCTACAGCCTTAGCTAGCAGTGTCTTTCCTGTGCCCGGAGGCCCGAAAAGCAAAATTCCTCTAGGAGGTCTAATACCCATTTTCTTAAATACTTCAGGGTATTTTAGAGGCCATTCAACAGCTTCTCTTAGCTCCTGCTTAACATTCTCTAAGCCTCCAATATCGTCCCAATGTACTTCAGGTACTTCAACATAGACTTCCCTTAGGAGTGTTGGCTGAATAAACTTCATTGCTTCGAAGAAGTCTTTTCTAGTAACCTTCAGTTCCTTTATAACACTTGGAGGTATAGGTTTCGTCAAATCAACCTTCTTTTCCCTTATGAACCTTCTAAGTGCGCTCATGGCAGCTTCCTTGGCTAGAGCTGCTAAATCCGCACCAGTATATCCGTGAGTAAGTTCGGCTAGTTCGTCAAGGTTAACGTCTTCTGCTAAGGGCATATTCCTTGTGTGTACCATGAGTATTTCTTTCCTACCCTTTTTATCTGGAGGCCTAATTTCTATTTCTCTATCGAATCTTCCAGGTCTTCTAAGCGCTGGATCCACGGCATCGGGTCTGTTGGTTGCTCCAATAACTATTACTTTGCCTCTCTCCTTTAACCCGTCCATTAACGCTAAGAGTTGAGCCACCACACGTTTCTCAACTTCACCAGTAACTTCCTCTCTCCTAGGCGCTATCGAGTCTATTTCGTCTATGAATATTATTGCTGGAGCATTTTCTTCCGCTTCCTTGAAAACCTCTCTTAGTCTTTGTTCGCTTTCCCCATAGAATTTACTCATAATTTCAGGACCATTAATAGCAATGAAATATGCTCCAATTTCATTGGCTAATGCCTTAGCTAGTAACGTCTTACCCGTGCCCGGTGGACCATATAGTAAAACGCCCTTAGGAGGTTCAATACCCAAGTGTCTAAATAGTTCAGGGTGTTTCAAAGGCAGTTCTATCATCTCCCTTATTTTCTCCTTAGCTTCCTCCAAGTCTCCTATATCTTCCCATGTAACTCTCGGAACTCCTTTAATGATTTCTTCCTTTACAGGTTCCTTCTTCAAATGTATTTCAGTATCTTCGGTAACGTATACGTGAAATGTTGGTTGCGTAGAAGTAACAATAAACTTTAGGTCCATATTAAAGACAGGTATTATCAATGTTTCTCTAAGTGAAACAGGTCTACCTATGAGGATGTTCTTAATATAGTCAGCAAAATCTGCTAAGTTAAACATGAAAGGCAAAGGTTCAACAGGCGCTAAAACCACTTTGGACGCAGGCTTAACTTCACGTGCTCTTCTTACACTAACAAAATCTCCTATTGAAGCTCCTATTGATGATCTAACAGTATCGTCTATTCTAATAACAGCCTTTCCTTCATCCTCGGGGTAAGCTGGCCAAGCTTGACAGACAGCAACTCCTTTAGGGCCTTCAATTTCAATAAAGTCTCCGGTAACCACCTTTAACTGTCTCATATCTCGTCTACTTATTCGAGCTATTTTCCTACCTCTATCTCTAGGTTTAGCCTCCATGACTTGTAGTCTTAATTCCTCAGACAAGACCTAACCCTCAACCACGCAGTTAGCCTAGAATATAATGTAGTTTACCCTATAAAATCTTTAAAGCAAAATACAATACCACAGTAAAGTAAAGATAGACATAAATTTATTTAGCTGAGAAAAGATATTACATCAAGGTGGCATAATGCCTATTGAGAGGATTAAAACGGGAATACCTGGTCTTGACGAAATACTTCATGGTGGAATACCTAAAAGAAATATAGTTCTTGTTTCAGGCGGTCCTGGAACAGGAAAAAGCATTATGGCACAACAGTACCTATATTACGGCTTAACTATGGGAGAACCAGGAATACTTGTTACACTTGAGGAACATCCGGTGCAAGTTAGAATAAACATGGCCCAGTTCGGATGGGATGTTAGAAAATACGAGGAGAGAGGCTTATTCGCCATGGTAGACGCCTTTACCGGAGGCATCGGAGAAGCAGCTAAGAGAGAAAGATATGTTGTAAGAGATCCTACCGATGTTGGAAACTTAATAGATATAATAAAGGAAGCAATAAGGGATGTTGGCGCTGTACGAGGAGTCATAGATTCAGTATCAACACTCTACCTTACGAGACCATCGCTAGCAAGAAGCATTATCATGCAGATTAAGAGAGTACTTTCAGGGCTAGGTGTAACTTCGCTACTTATATCTCAAGTATCCGTAACCGAGAGGGGGTTCGGAGGACCAGGAGTCGAGCATGGAGTAGACGGCATTATAAGACTAGATTTAGACGAAATAGGTGGCGAACTGAAAAGATCATTGATAGTGTGGAAGATGAGAGGAACATCTCATAGCATGCGTAGACACCCATTCGAAATAACAAGCAAGGGAATAATCATATATCCGAATAAGGTACTTAAAATAACCAGGTACGGTGTTTTCGAAGAAAGAACCTAAACAAGCTTTTTTTCACAAGGAAATGGTGTATAGTTAATGGTTTTTGATATTCACGGTATTTATAGACATGGATGTATTAACTGTGGAGAAGAAATATCTGATCTCAGACTAGGATACATGCTTCCTTGCGAAAAATGTTTGCCAATACACGTTGAAGACTTAAAGAATATAGTGAAAACACCATCATACACCACAACCATAGAGCTTACTGAAAAACTTGGTAGATTGAAAAAGCTAAGAAAGTTAAAACACATTCTTGAAGAAGTCAGGAAGTTCAATGAGCTCTTTAAGAAGCTCATAGGCAACGTAATGTGGAGTGCCCAAGAGACATGGGCTAAAAGAATATTAAAGAACGAAAGCTTTTCAATTGTCGCACCAACAGGCGTCGGGAAAACAGTATTTGGAATCATAGCCTCCATATATTTTGCTATGAGAAATAAAAAATCATATATTGTAGTTCCGACAACACCTCTCGTAATACAGGTTTATAATAAGTTAGTAGAGTTTATCGAAAAACTCAATGAACCTATAAGAGTGCTAAGTTATCATGCTAAACTATCTCAAAAGGAGAGAAAAAACATTCTCGAAAAAATAGCTAATTCTGAATTCGACATATTAGTGACAACTTCAAAATTTCTATCAACACATTTTGAGGAACTGAAGAACAATAAATTCTACTTCATATTTATTGACGACGTCGATGCTATACTTAAGAGCTCTAAAAACATAGATAGAGTTTTAATGCTACTTGGCTTTACGGAGAACGACATACAAACAGCTTTTGAGCTCATTAAGCTTAAAAGAAGACTTGCTCAAAAAGCTCTTTCCAATCAAGAACGTATTAAACTGCTAAAAGAAGTCAATAAGTTAAGAAAATATGTGGAATATGCTTCAAGGAAAGTTAAGGGAGTATTAATAGTTTCAAGCGCTACAGGTAGACCTAGAGGGTTGAGAGTTCGTCTCTTCCGTGAACTTTTAGGGTTTGAAGTAGGTACAAGGTCTGAGCATTTAAGAGCAATCGTTGATACTTATCTTAAACCTGATAAGTCCATAGAAGAAGAAGTTGCTAGCATTGTTAAAGTTTTAGGTAAAGGAGGCTTAATCTTCGTCCCCATAGATAAGGGCATAGAATATGCTGAAAAACTGTCTAGCTTCCTAAGAAGCAAAGGCATTAAGGCTAAGGTATTTGTTTCTAAGGAAATAAAGGCATTGGAGGAGTTCATTAGGGGAGAGGTTGACGTATTAGTTGGTGTTGCAACATACTATGGAGTTATGGTAAGGGGTTTAGACTTACCTGAGATCGTACGGTATGCAATATTTGCAGGTATACCTAGGTTCAAGTTTAGCACAAAGCTTGACGAACCACATCCTCTTAACATAATGAGAGCGCTTGTTATATTAAGGGAGGTTTTAGAAAAAGAGGAGGATAAAGAAAAAGTAGATAGACTAATAGCTAGGATGAAAAGGTTTATTGCAATAGCCCCTGCAGCAGTTGTATCGGAAATCGCTAAGAAGCTTAAGGAAAACATACCTCCCGAAACGGCTGCAGAAAAAATGTTTTATGAGGCTTTAGCTATAGCTAGGAGCCTACTAGAAGACCCAGAAATAAAGAGGAAATTAAAAGAACTTAAGGAAATAACCATAGTTGAAGAAAAAGGCAAAATGTTCATTTTAATCCCTGATATTATGACTTATATTCAGGCGAGCGGTAGAACATCAAGAATGTTTGTAGGTGGAATAACCAAAGGGCTTTCTGTAGTAATTGTAGATGATGAAAGACTTCTCTATGGCTTGTTAAGGAGAACAAAGTGGTTCATTGAGGATATAGAGTGGTTTGACTTTAAAACAATCGACTTAGAAAAATTGTTAAGAGAAATTGATGAAGACAGAGAATTAGTGAAGTCAGTTAGAGCAGGTAAAGTGAAAGTAGAAAAGGTTAAGGAATGGTTTAAGACAGTACTCTTAGTTGTCGAGTCACCAAATAAAGCTAGAACCATAGCTAATTTCTTCGGGAAACCAACTATTAGGAGACGAAATGGGCTTAAAGTTTATGAAGTAACTACAGGAAAATACTTGCTTATGGTAACGGCTACGGGAGGTCACGTATTTGACTTAGTGGTTTCCCAAGGATTTCATGGAATTTTAACACCTAAAGATAGTTATGTTGATAGATATCTACCAGTTTATGATACACTAAAGAGATGCTTAGATTGCGGGTACCAGTTTACAGAGTATGTAGAAGACAAAGGAAAAGTCTGTCCTAAGTGTGGTAGTAAGAATATCAGAGATTCTCTAGAAATCATAAACTTCATCAAGGAACTAGCAGAGGAAGTTGACCTAGTCCTTATAGGTACAGACCCTGATACCGAAGGTGAGAAAATAGGGTGGGATATAGCGGTTCACCTAAGACCACATGCTAAAAAGTTGCTTAGAGTAGAATTCCATGAGGTTACTAAAAGAGCCATAGTAGATGCCCTGGATAACCCTAGAGACTTCAATATCAACCTTATTGAGGCCCAAATTGTTAGGCGTATTGAGGATAGATGGATAGGTTTCGAACTTTCTAGAAGGCTATGGGACGTATTTGGTATGCGTTGGCTGTCTGCTGGTAGAGTACAGACGCCAGTACTAGGATGGATAATAGAAAAATATGAAAAATGGGCTAAGGAGAGAAGAAAAGTATACGTTGTCGAGGTAAAGGATCTGTTAACAATAGAGCTCCCCGAAGAGGAAATACCAGAGGAGTTTAGGAAAGCATTAAGAGAAGTTGAAGTTGAGGTGTTAGAGGAGGAAAAGCTTGAGGAAGCTATTTCTCCGTTACCTCCGTTCACTACAGACACCTTATTGACTGAAGCAACAAGAACACTAAAGCTAAGCGCAGGTAAGGTCATGAGCTTAGCGCAAGACTTGTTTGAACTAGGCTTTATAACATACCACAGAACAGATTCTCCAAGGGTATCAACCTACGGACAAATGATTGCAAAAACATATCTAGCCGATGTTTATGGAGAGAAGGCGAAGGAGTATTTTAAGCCTAGAACGTGGGCCGTCGGAGGCGCGCATGAATGTATAAGACCTACAAGGCCTATAGACGCTGATAGATTAGTTAAGCTAATAAATGAAGGTATCATAACTCCTATTAAGCCGTTAACTAAAGAGCACATAGCATTATACGATCTAATCTTCAGAAGATTTATTGCAAGCCAAATGAAAGAAGCAAGGGTAGAAAAGCAAAGGCTAAAGGTTAAGGTAATGGGTGTTGAAAAAGAAATACAGCGAATAGTAAATATAAAGGAGAAGAGCTTCCTAGAGTTTTATAATATAGTAAGTGTTGAACCTGTGATTGAGAAAGGTAAATACATCACGCATGAGGTGAGGATATTAGAGAAACCTACAACATACCCGTTTACTCATGGAGACCTCGTGAGACAAATGAAAGAAAGAGGTATAGGAAGACCATCAACCTACGCCAAAATCATAGATACACTGTTTCAGAGGAAATACATTATTGAACGTAAGAAAAGGCTAATCCCGACAGAGCTAGGAATTAAAGTTTATACTTATCTTTCACAGAATTATTCCAGACTAGTATCTGAGGAGCGTACCGCAATGCTTGAAAAAATAATGGACGACATTGAACGTGGCGAGAAAAACTATTTAGATGTTCTGGATGAACTTTATGATGAAATAGTTTCTCTACCTTAAGGTGGTTAACAGTGAAAGTGGCGATATATCATTACCGAAACAAAATTCTTTCAAGAAGGTATAATAGTGAAAAGGTTAACAGAGCAGCTGATGAGGCCAGAAGAAAGGATGCAATGCTTATGTGCATTTCTCCTTTAATGAACATATCGGATCTCATAGGAATATATCAGGTAAACAGGATAAAGGCTATAATTAGAAGTTATGCTGGAAGAATACCTTCATCGGCTATAGAACCTATAATAAAAATAGCTGAAGAACATTCACTATATATAATGGTCGGAGGAATATTGGAAAGAGCAGGTCCAAAATTGTTTATGACTTCTCTTCTTGTGACACCTGATGGAAGAATAAAGGGTAAAATAAGGAAAATAACAATTTCAAGAGAAGAACTCTCACTAGGGCTTTCTCCGGGAAAAATATTTACAAGTAAAATTATTGTTCGAAAATATAACCTAGGTGTCCTTGTAGACACTGATTTATTTGCTCCAGAATATGCACGTTTGCAAAAAATATTGGGAGCTCAATTTTTCGTAGCATTTTTCAAAAGAAGACTTAGGAAAGGAAATATCAGAACTATTGTGAAATCTTTAGCATTAGCTAGAGCCATAGAAACTTCATCTCCCGTACTATTATGTGGAGGTATTGTCGAGCATCATGGAGATATACTTTACAGTGCGCCATCCATGATAGTTACACCTAATGGTGTTGAAAATGAAGCTGTAAATGAGGAGAAGGTACTATTCTGGGATCTCTCCGAACTAAACAATAACGATTTCAGCACATTAAACCTATGTACTGTAAGCTATAGCTCTCTCTCCGATGCATGCAAAGAACTTTCAAAACTACTAAAATATCGTTGAAGACATTTTAGGAGGTAGCTTATGAATAAACAGGAAGAAATAAGTAAAGTAATTGGTATACGCGTAGTCTCCATAAGAGATATAGCTCGCTTTGCTGTTTCCCTTGCCAGCCTCGGACAAGCACCTTACATTATTAAGTTCAAAAAGAGAAATAAGGTAATATACGGGCTACTTGCCGTGTTTAGAGATTTCTACAAGTTCTATGGATTACCCTTACTGTACTACTATGTCACCGAAGAAGGAGAAAAGGAGAAAGGTAAGTACTATATCTTAGTTAAAAGCGATGAAACAGGAGAGAAAGTAGAGTTTTCAAAAGGTACGAGACCAGGTTGGATAGCTGTACCTATTATGGAGCTTAAAACTATTCCTAGCTTTTTAGATATAGATATTGAATAAATCTGAAAACATTACGCTACAACATATACTCTAACTCTACGGTTTCTTGAAACCTCCCTTATTAAACCTTTTCTGGATAATATTTCCAAAACTCTTTTCGCATTACCATATGTTATATCATATTTCGTCATTATTAAGTATGGTGTTATAACTTTGAACTCTCTAATACCACTCCCTATAGTTCTTAGCAGTTCTGGAGTCACAATAACTGATCTTTCTCTTTTTTCTGTTTCACTAAGCGGCCTCTTCTCTCTTCTACCTGCTTTTCCCTCTAGCATTCTCCTAGTTCTCTTTTCTATAACCGAAATAGGTTTCTTATGCACTCCACCCATATGCTACACCTAGGGTGAATACTTGTTTTTCCCGTATTTATTTTTAGAGTTATATAACCCTATCTTTACGCTGATAATACTCTTACGTATTACTACTAGTTAGGCTTTAAAAATAAAATGAGGCTAAGCATAGCTAAGGGTGAAAGATATGAAGCTTGTAACGGTTAAAATGCCTGAGACATACATTGAAGGCTTAGATGAACTGGTAAAGATAGGGAGATACTCTTCTAGGAGTGAAGTAATTAGGATAGCAGTTAGAGACTTGCTAAGGAAGGAGCTTTGGCTTAGAAGTAACGAGTACGTTTTCCCTGGTTTCCAGAGTAGGAGAAGTAAAATACCGATATAGCCTCTTACTGTTTAATATCCTTATAGTTTTCTTAACTTCTCAACTATGAAATATAAGGGTTCACATTCGCTAAGTTCTCTATAGCTTAGTGGAGGCATAAAGTTAGGTATTATATTCTTTAACTCAGCCAAGCTTACAGGTCTTCTGTATATTTTAGTTTTTAAAATTTCTATTGCCATGGCCAACTTAGAGCCTTCGATGTATGGCCAATCATCTTCATCTAAACCTGAGCCAGGCTGATAGGCTGTTTTTTCCCAAACATATGCTGGACTACCTACTATTATTTTTCCTGCTTGAAATTCACCCATTAGTGCTTTCACCTTGCCTGAGACATATAGAATTATAGTTGAGTAGTCCTCTATTTCAACTCCTATATGCCTTCTTAGCTCATATTTTTTCTTGCCAGTGAATATTTGATAAGCGAATTTCGGTTTAATAGACATTAAATAAACTTTCACAGACATGAATTCCCTTACCTGCAATAACTTTAAGTTAACTTATATTAGAGTATTTCTAAATATTTAAACGGCAATGAGGAAGGCTGGTATTGCTGAGTGATGAAGAAAGACACCAGGACCGAGCCATTAAATTCAGGAGGACATGTAATGGAAGTAATTAATGAGGATTCCGAAGTACTTGTTTACATCGATGAGCATAGGAAATTCCTTGTGAAACCACGTGTAAAACCTAAATTAGAGACAGACAGGGGTATCATTAACGTTGAAGACCTTATAGGTAAAAAATATGGAGACTTTGTCCTGACATCCCTAAATGTTAAAGCATACCTTCTAAAACCATCAATAAGCGATTATATAGAAAAATTTAGGAGAATAACTCAAGTAATATATCCTAAAGATTTAGGTTTTATAGTTTTCAAGTCAGGTATTTCCTCAGGATCGATAGTTGTAGAAGCAGGTACTGGAAGCGGCGTACTGACAGCAACACTGGCGTATTATGTTAGGCCTAATGGGAAAGTGTACACTTATGAGGTAAGAAAAGAGTTTATTGAAATAGCGAAAAGTAACATAAAAATGGCAGGTCTGGAAAAGTATGTAGTCTTTAAAAATAAGAACATAGAGGAAGGTATAGACGAAGAAAATGTAGATGCAGTGTTCTTCGACTTGCCCATGCCATGGAGGCTAGTAGAAGTAGCTTATAAAGCCTTAAAAGCGTCTGGAACCTTGACGATATTTGTGCCAACCATGGAACAGCTGTTGAAAACCATAAATTCTCTAAGGCAGCATAAGGGTTTTGTAAACATTGAGGCTTACGATACCTTGCTGAGATTATACAAAACCGTTCCAGGTGAAATAAGACCTATGACTTGGACCGTTGCCCATACAGGGTATATAGTATTTGCTAGAAAGGTTGTTATATGAAAACAGTTTCCTAAGTAATATTTTTAAAAGAGATAGAATAAGTATTGTGAAGAAAGTATAGCGTAAGGTTACGATTATGTACGAAAGAATACCTAAGGAAGGATCATCGTATTCTAGATGGTTCGATTACGTAATGGAGAAAGCTGAACTATATGATTATGGACGATACCCTGTTAAAGGATGCGGCATATGGTTACCTTACGGTTTCAAAATAAGAAGGTTTGTCTTGAACTACATGAGAAAACTGCTTGACGAAACAGGCCATGAAGAAATACTTATGCCACTACTTATACCTGAAGATTTATTATCCAAGGAGAAAGAACATATTGAAGGATTTAAGGGTGAGGTTTACTGGGTTACTAAAGGTGGGGAAGAAAATCTAGATGTAAAACTTGCTTTAAGACCTACGAGCGAGACTGTTATCTCACTTTACGAAAGCTACTGGATAAAATCATACAAGCAATTACCTAAAAAATACTACCAAATAGTAAACATTTTCAGGTATGAAACAAAAGCCACAAAGCCCATGATTAGGGTTAGAGAAGTAACAACATTTAAAGAAGCTCATACCATCCATGAAACATACGAAGACGCTGAAAAACAAGTAATTGAAGCAATAAACATATATAAGAAGTTTTTCGATACCTTGGGAATACCTTACCTTATATCTAAAAGACCTGATTGGGATAAATTCGCGGGAGCATTGTATACAATAGCGTTTGACACGATCATGCCTGATGGTAAAACATTACAAATAGGTACAGTTCATAACTTAGGCCAGAACTTTACAAAAGTGTTTGAAGTCAAAATACAGTTATCTGATGAAAGCATAGATTACGCTTGGCAAACCTCCTATGGAATTTCCGAAAGGGTCATAGCAGCACTTATCTCGGTTCACGGCGACGATTTAGGTTTAATCCTTCCACCAGAATTTGCTCCAATACAGGTAGTTATAATACCTATACCTATCAAAGACGTATGGGACAAGATTTTAAAGACCTCTATGGACGTATACGAGAGACTAAAAAGACATAACATAAGGGCTCATTTAGACGATAGAGAAGAATATTCACCCGGGTATAAGTTCTACGATTGGGAGCTTCGCGGAGTACCTCTCAGAATAGAAATAGGTTCTAAGGAGATAAGTACAGGTACAGTAACTTTAGCAGACAGGTTAGAGAGAAAACGCAAGCAAGTTCCCTTGGATGAAGTAGTTAAACATGTAAAAGAGGAGCTTCTTAAAATAGAGGAGCGTATAAGAGAAAGAGCTAGACAATGGTTTAGAACCAAAATATTTAGGGTCAAAGACTTAGAGGAAGCAAGAAAAGTTCTTAACGAAGCAAGAGGAGTATTAGAAATTCCATGGTGCGGTAAAGAAGAATGCGGCCATGCTTTTGAAGAGATTTTAGAGGCCAAGGTTTTAGGTTCTCCCTTACCTACGATAGAAGAAGTAAATGTTGATGACGCAAAGTGCCCAATATGCGGTGGAAAAGCAGCAACACTAATAAGGCTTGCTAAGCAATATTGAACACTCAAAGTACCTAATTCAAAAGTAAAAATATAAAAACTACAAAACTAACTATCTACAGAGGCGAATTCTATGCCTAAGAAAAGGAAGAATAGAGGAAGGTCCAAAGGAGCAAAGGGAAGGTCAGCACTAGTTCAATGTGACGGATGCGGAGCATGGATTCCAGAAGACAAAGCAATAGTGGTTACTAGGTGGTATAGTCCAGTCGACCCTCAGTTAGCTAGAGAATTGGAGAAGAAAGGAGCTATAATAATGCGTTACCCTGTTACAAAGAAGTACTGCGTATCATGCGCCATCTACTTGGGCATAGTTAAGGTTAGAGCAAAAGAAGAACGGAAGAAGAAACCAGTAACAATATAGTAGATAAAACAATATGAACATTTATCTTATACTAAGCGATAGCGGAGATCATAAGATACCCTTCAATATTAAAAGCTATGCTTCTACATCTGGTAGGTTAGATGTTTTAGCACGAACACTTATTACATACACTGAAATTGTCGAAAAAATGCCTAACATATACCCATATGCCTTCATTGTTACAAACATTAATACTAAGACCAGCATATTAGAGGTAAAAGTTCCTCTTCCACCATCGCTAAGAAACGAGCATAGGCTAATGATGGCAATGAACCTAGATATTCAACGGAAAAGTGAGTTCATTTTAAAAGACATATCTGCTAGGTTATTGGAAGACATTATGAAAAATGCAGTGGTTCTTAATTTAACGGAGAAAGGTAAAGCTGTAAGCACAGTAATACAAGACATCATTAAAAACATTATGAAAACAAACAAGCTAGCTATAGTTTTAGGAGGCCATAAAGACATTCATACGTATGTAAGAATGTTATTGAGAAGGTATAAGACATATAACATCAGCGTTGGTAAATTAAGTTACTTTTCATCTCAGACATTAACCATAATACTATTTAGCATTTTCAAGGCCCTCTTAAATAAGAGATTTTAGGACAAAGAAAACCCTATCGATAAGTGTTATTAACGTTAAAATTAAGAGTATCAAGGCAATAACGTTCGCTATTAGCAAATTAACCATACAGGTAATTATAATAACTGAGATGAAAATTATCCTTTCTGCTCTTTCCACTAACCCTATGCCTTCCATCTTTAGACCTAATAATTCTCCTTTGGCTCTAACATAACTTACGAGAAAGGAGAATATAAGGAGAGATATTACAAGAAAACCATTTATTCCTGTGAATAATAATCCTGCTATTAACATTGCATCGCTTAGCCTATCCAATGTCGAATCGAGAAATTCCCCTACTTTACTTACTTTGCCTAGTACTCTAGCAACTGCACCATCTATTACGTCAAAGAAACCGGCTAAAACAACCATTATAAATGCGTACACTAAGGCATTATACCATGCAAATACTAGGTATATAGCTGAAGAGACTACACCAAGTACTGTTAGTATATTAGGGCTTACACCTGCTTTAGCAATGTATTTTGCAATAGGATCTACTACCTTCGCGAAATACCGTCTAAACTTGGATAGCAATTACTTCCCCAGCTCCTTCTTGAGTTTCTCATATATTTTCTTCATAACCAAGGCATCTTGCTCTAATACCGGGCTTTCGGATATAATTACAGTGTCTACACCAGCTTCTAAAAGCGCTCTACATACGACTTCAAAATCCGGTCCATGTTCCTTACTTGAAAGAACTACGTGCTCTTTTTCTCCATACTCTTTAAATATTATCTTTGAGAAATGTGTGTGTAATGGTTTCAGAGCCTTCTTTCCTACTTCTTTTTCAACTCTCTCGATAATGCTTAGAACATTACTTATCGTTGTCACCATTGTTCCGCAGCTTCTTGCGTATATATGAGCCCAATCTATAACTGGAACCACTAAGTCTACTTCTTGAGCTAATCTAATTACCTCATCTAGACTCCCTAGCTCAGACTTCTTTCCTGTAGTTTCCGCTCCAAGCATTACGTTCTTTAACCCTAGACTCTTTATCTCCTCCTCCACTTCTTTCAATGCCCTTAATGCTCTAGTATATGCTTCTTCCGGTGTATACTTCAGATAGTACCCCGGATGGAAAACTACAATCTTCGCCTTCATGTAGTATGCTGCTTTAGCTGCTTCTATGAGACGTCTTTTACTTTTCTCAACTGTTTCTTCTTTGTTTGATGATAAATTTATGAAGTAAGGAGCATGGATGGACATAGCTATATCGTATTTTTCTGCCTCATTACCAAGGACTTCGGCTTGTTCTTTACGTATCCTAACGCCTCTAACAGCCTCGTACTCGAAGGCATCTAAGCCTATACTTCTTAAAAACTGAGGAACTTTAACCATAGGGCCTTTAAAACTAATTGGTTTCCCTGCAGGGCCAAATCTTATCCTAACCATAATACTTTATCCCTCGCTTTATTCCTACATATTAATTTTAACTACTTTAGAAGTTTAAATTACTTGTACATAATTCTTTAAATACGAGTGTCATTATAGTTGATTCTTGAAGGGTGTTGATGAAGAATCCGGGATATGAACTGATGATTGATAATAAGCTTCTGAACCCTTCTACTCCCTTAACATTTTTATACTCGTAAGCTGAATGCTATTCTTCGTGGTGTAAAGTATGAGAAAAAATATAGCAAAGATCATCGCAGTATCTAGCACGGCTCATCCACTACATAAATTTGTGAAAAAATTATGCGAAGCTCTTTCAGAAGAACTAAAGATACCTTACGAGATAAGAATTGAAGACTACGTCTTCTTAACAGAACATGGTGATAAGGATGAATACGGATTTGCTTATCTACCACAGATCTTCGTAGAATATAGCGACGGCAGTGTAAAACTTGTTTTAAGCAAAATACCTATAAATGAGAAATTAAAACCAGATTTAGAAAAGGCTAAAAATATCATATTAGAGAAAATAGCGTGAGAACATAGTAAGTTGTTTATGCGAAACGAGGTTTAGAGAAGTGGAAAAAGTGCTCATAATACGCGGTGAACATGGCAACATAATAGAGGAAAAAATAGATGAAACAAAAGACATTATCAGTAAAGTTAAGGAATTAGCAAGTAGGGCGTTAAACCTATGGGAACCTGAGTTCTCGGACTTCATAATAATCAAGGATCAATACGAAGTTTCCTTAAAACTCCCCCTAACTAAAGATCAAGTCCAAAGATTTATGAAATATGGAATAAGAAGGGGTCCAGACGGTTATGCCAAGTTTAATATTCCAGTATATATAATCTCCTATGATAGCATATGGGTTGAAAACGATTACATAGATCGGAAAGTCTACTTAGTAAGCATATATGTAAATGATGAAGTAAAGGAGGACCTTAAGAAACTCGTTATAGAAACTACACGTGGAGAAACAGCTAGGTTACGAATTACAGAGGAAGAACTCTTAGAATTAGAAGAATAAATTTAAACAAACCATTGATTAAATAGTAATTCTGGGAGATGATAGGAAAACGGCTCTGAAAAATGATGACTTCACGGACCGGTTGATCCCTTGACTGTAACGTTATTTACTCTTAATATGCGTTCAGATGAAGTAAGTAAAGCCCAAAATAGTGTTAATAGTTTTTGGCGGGCCCGCGGGGATTTGAACCCCGGACCCCCGGCTTAGAAGGCCGGTGCCCTATCCAGGCTAGGCCACGGGCCCTTCCTACCTATTCTTTAGTTTTTGAAGTTTTAAATTTTATTTTGCCTAGATTAGCGAATTAAACCCTTAATATCAACTATACTGTGAGGTTTCCACTTAGCTATAATGTATTGTGCCAGGTCAAAAATCTTCTTGGCTTTTAGCAATATTACAATATCGCTTGAAGAAACGATACCTTGCTGAGAGTATGTAATTATAGTTTTGTCGTTTCTACTACTTACAATGGTGTTTATTTTGTACCTTAGTTCTTCACCTAAGCTTCTAGTTAGGGAAGCTATTTCACCGCTATAGCTGACTTGTTTATCATAGAAAAATATGATGTTTGAAGGCGTTAACGAACACGCCTCTCTTATTATTAATCTTAACTTCTCCAGATGTTTTTCCACGTTAAAACTAAATTTTTTAATGGACTTACTAACGTCCCTCAATAATCCGTCATCACTTAAAAACACTTGCCCCCCATCGAAAGCGGTAACAACCGTAATTAGCACATTGAATCCATCTACTAATAGTGTTTGGCCGTAAACTTCTTCAGGCTTAATTACCTTGCTTGCAATAGTCTCCACTACATTACTTGGATGAATACATCTGTAGAGTATCATGCGTTCGATATTACTTAGAAAATAGCGTTTTACTACGAGATCTAGACTCTCCTTTATAGGATACCCTCTATCTATTAGGTATTTGTAATCCTTAGCCGCTTCTACAAGTTCACTTCTAATTTTAATGGTCATCAATATGCTATATACCTACACACTTAGAGGCCGTATAGAATATTGTACGTGTATTTGACAGCGTATTCAGGGGTGACTATGAAGTTTCCTGATGCAGCTGCATAGTCTTCTCTTCCACCGCCTCTTCCCTTAACTACGCTGCCTAGTATACGGTTTAACATGTTCACAGCCGATATCCCTTTATCTCTTGCTGATTTACCTACAAGCACTGTTACCTTTACCTTATTTCCAACAACATTATACGTGACGATAACAGCATTAGCTTCTCTGCTTTGCAGCCTTCTAGCTATTTCTAAAATATCTTCATCCTTCTTATTCTCATATAGGCCTATTATAACATATCCCCATGCAGTCTTCTTCTTTTCTGTTAATAGCCTTAATACCTCGGCGTTTATCCATTCCCTCTTAAAAGCACTTAGTTCTTTCTTTAGCTCATTATATTCCTTAAGTAGTTTTTCTATTCGCAATTCTACATCCTTTAAACTGGAGCTAACCTTTCTAGCAATACTTTCCAACGTGTCTTCAAGTTTCCACATGTATTCAAGAGCTTTTTCCCCGGAAACGTACTCTAAACGTACGACACCATCTTGGATTCTATCTACGTTAATTATTTTTATCAAGCCAATTTCTCTAGTATTAGATACATGTGTACCAAAACATGCTTCTACATCCCAGTCTTCAACTTCAACTACTCTAATAATTCTTCCAGGTGGAACACCTCCTTGATATAATCTTAGACCGTATTTTGCCTCTGCTTCATTTCTGTCCATGAACCTTGCTGTTACCTTCCTACCTTCTAAGACGACTTTGTTGGCTAGTTCTTCAATTTTCCTTATTTCCTCCTTAGTCAGTGGTTTATGATGAGTTATGTCTAGTCTTGCCTTATCTGGTCTCTTTTCAGCGCCAGCTTGCCATACATGTTCACCTAACACTCTGCGTGCAGCGCCAAGTATTATGTGGGTAGATGTATGGTGTTTCATAAGAATTGATCTCCTATACCAATCAATTGCCCCCTTAACGACTGTTCCTGCCGGGATAGTTACTTTTCCTTCAAGTTTATGAACTACAACATCACCTACTTTTACTACATGAATAACCTTAGCTACACCGTCTTTCCAAACTAATTTTCCTATATCCGAGAGCTGCCCACCACCTTCAGCGTAAAACGCTGTTTTATCTAAAACAACTAAGCCAGGTCTAGAATACACTACCTTGCCGCTGAATTCTTTCATGTATGGGTTCTTGTGGAATAGAAGCTCTGTTGGCTTTAATTTTTCCAGTTCCCTAACTATTTCTTCAGGTAATAGTGTTTTCTCCTCTCTTATCTCTGCTTGTGCATGTCTTTTAGCTACTATTGAGAAAAAGTTACTTGGAATAGTTACAGATACTCCCTTCTCTTTAGCTACTTCTTCTACTATGTCTGGCGGTATTCCATGGGAATCATATAGTTCTACAAGGTCTTCAAGCGTTAGTTTTTTACCTTTTCTCTTAATTAACCTTTTAACATAACCTATACCTTTTTCAAGAGTTTTCCTAAACCTATCTTCTTCGAGATCAACTACCTCAAGAATATAGTTTACTCTTTCTCTTAACCTTGGAAAGTCTCGACCCCAGTAGTCTACCTGGTATTTTACAAGTCTACTTAAAGGAACTGTTGCACCTAACTTGGCTAGAGCTCTTAAAGCTCTTCTAATTACGAGTCTCGCTAAGTATCCTTCACCAGTATTTGACGGTACAATACCGTCTGCTAGCATTAAGCTTAAGGTTTTTGTGTGATCAAGTACTGCAAAGACTTTTTCTATGCTGATAAGCATTTTCTTTGCTTTATCATAGCTTAAACCTAGTGCTTCGGCTACTCTCTTATAGTATTTTTCTATTGTCTCAGGTACTTCAGGTTTCATCAGGGAAGCGTATCTTCCTATAATGTACATTTCATCCTCTGAAGGTTCTTCAACGCATATTTCGTTAAAGAACTTAGTCACCAAGTTCCCATAGACAGCGTGAAAACCTGTCGGAGCTTTCTGCGAAAACCATGCTATTCTTTCAATTCCATAGCCTGTATCCACTATTTTTAATGGCATGGGTACGTATTGATCTCCTAAAACCTTATACTGCATGAAAACTAATGTAGCTAGCTCAAGACCGCCAACAGTTACTTCGAAACATGGTCCTGCATTTCCTCCGCCTTCCCACCAGGATTCCTTAAACGTTATGTCTTCAGGCTTAACGCCTAATTCTTTGGTGAAAAACTTGAAAGCATACCTTACAGTTTCATCCTTCCAGTAAACATACTTATCAGGGTAGTTAAAGGCGTGATGCCCTCCCATTTCAAAAGAGGTTAAATGCCTTCCAGCGGTTTTTCCTACATTATCTATGTCCTCAAGTCTAATACAGGGTTGCGAAACAACTAAGGGGTTGGCTGGAGGAGGTACAACACCATCTGTTACGAAGGGTTGGAAGTCAACTATACTAGCTATGGTCAGGTAAAGATCTTCCCTCCACCTTGCAACAACAGGTTTAGGCTCTACTGGTGTATGTCCATGTCTCTCAAAGAACCCTATAAAAGCGCTTCTTGCTCCACTAACTGTTAAAAACGGCGCTTTGTAGTCTAGGTTGTAAAATGTGTATTCAATACATGGAGCATCATTGCAGAATACTTGGTCTTTATTTAATGTCCAAAACCAGGCTCCACATTTAGGACACTGTTTCCTGATAAACCCTTTTTCTTTGAAGAATTCTAGTTCAAATTCTTTCTTACTGACCTTCATTTATACTACACCACGTAGACTTCAAGTAGATAATGTAAAGAAACTAGAATAAACTCTTTCTGTTAATTTCCACAGATAAATGCTTTATCCGAAGAGAGCTTCAAGCCCTGCTGCTATTTCTTCTTCGGAAACCTCTTCTTTCTTCTCCTCTTCCTTCTTTTCTTCCTCTTTCTTTTCTTCCTTAGCTTCAGCTGGCGCAGCGGCTGGCGCTGCAGCTGCTGGTGCTGCTACAGGTATAGCTGCGCTTTTTATAACCTCATCAATGTTTACTTCTTTGAGTGCTGCGACCAGCGCTTTCACTTTAATATCATCTACTTCGATGCCTGCTGCTTCTAAAACTCTTCTAACATTTTCTTCGCTTATTTCCTTCTTAGCCATGTGTAGGAGCAGGCTAGCATAGATGTACTCTATCTTTCATCACCTCCCGGAGGTCAAAGGTAATGATGTTGTGTAAGTATTTAAATGTTTAGCTACTATATGTTTATTTACCCAAATAATGCTTCAAGCCCTGCAGCTACTTCCTCCTCTTCCTCTCTTACTTTTTCTTCCTTCTTTTCTTCTTCCTTCTTCTCTTCAACAACTTCACTTGGAGGCTGCGTCACTGCTGAGAATCCTAATTCTGGAACTTTAGATGCTAAAATGGATGCTAATGTGCTAGCTATGGTTAATGCTTTCGTTAACACATATGGTAATGTTTCAGACGTAATAACTGCTGCTTCTACAGCTAAAGCTAAGGCACTCATTTGAGCCTTTATCAGTGCTGCTTCTATAATGCTTTTCTCAGGAAATACTATTCCAACACCTAATCTGTACGCGTTAAGGAATGCTTCTTCAATTTTCTTCCTATACTCTTCTACATTTAACTTTAAGTCTTGAGGTTTAAGAATAACTCCATCCTCATAAACTACTTTAAGCTTTAACCCTATCTCCATAGGCATTATTTCAAGTTTTTGGAGAAGAGATGCAAGCTCTGGAGAAATTCTATCTCCGGGCTTAGCTACTACCGTGTCTTTAGCAACCCATATTGTTCCTTCCTGAACCTTAGTAGGTATTTTCAACTTACCAAATACGCTAAATATAGGGCCAGGAGGTATACCTGTATTTCCAGCGGGTATTACTATTTCTTTTTCAGCAATATCCCCTGGTTTGGCATAAGCAGGTATTTTGTATTTTTCAAGTAACATGTATAATTCAAAAGGATTCATATCCGTGAAGAGAAAGATGTTCGAACCTTTAAGATATTCCTTTAATTTCTCTATTCCCTTTCTATGATTCACAACTCTATCTATTGCCTTAGCCATAAGGGTGTTTTTAGATACTCTCATATAAACTCTGGTTCTAAGAGCTTTCCGTATTTCCTGCAGTTGAGCTGAGGGAAGTTTTGTTAAATCAGCTATTGCTATTACCTTGTATTTCTTAAGGAGATCGACTAGATACTCTACTTCCTTTCTCTTCCACTCAGGTATTCTTCTTGCTCTACCACGGATTAGTGCCAAGACCTTATTCACCTCTTACACTCTACCGCTGGGCCCATTGTTGTTTTAACAACTATCTTTGCTATGTTGTACCTAGGGTTCTTAAGTTTAGCTGAAATCGTTGAAATAATAGCTAAAGCGTTTTCAGCTAGTTTTTCTACGTCCATATCTTCGGTTCCTATTCTAGCCATGATTTGAGGTTGATCCTTAGTTCTAACATATACTGCTCTCTTGTAGGACTCTATAAGAGCCGCGATATTTGCATGAATGGGTACAGGAACAGGTATTTTACCTCTAGGACCTAAAGCGGGACCTAAAATTCTACCAGCTAACCCCATTAGATCAGTTCTTATGAGGACCCATTGACATTCCCTGGCTAGTTTCTTAGCTAATTTCCTATTTTCAGCTAGTGTCTTTAGGTCCTCTCTAGTTAGTACTTTATATGCCCCTGCTTCCTTAGCCTTTATCGCCATGTCTCCTTCTGCAACAACGCATATTTTGATGTCTTTATTTGGTTTATGCGGTAAGAATATGGTTTCTCTAATCCTGCCTTCGGGACTTTTAATATCAACATCTCTAAGAACGAGGATTAATTCAACAGACTGCTTAAACTTCCTCTTCTTGCTTTTACTAATAGCCTCGGATATTAGCTCCTTAAGTTTTTCCTTACTAATTACCTCGGACATTGTCTTACGCCTTTTTAAAACATTTATTCTTCCTGATATGCTTTTTCATACTTAGCTAATAATTCATCATATTTTCCTTCATCTATTTCTCTACTAACTATTTTAGGGTCCTTCCCTTCAACGGTTATTCCTATTGCTCTAGCAGTGCCTAGTATGGTTTTTACAGCTCCTTTAATAGTTTTCGCTAGTAACTGCTTCTTTTTCATTAATGCTATTTCAACAATTTTCTCTAGGGGTAAATCACCTATTTTCTTATGTGCAGGATCTCCTGAAGGTTCAGAAGCACCAACAGCTTTTAGGAGTAAGGCTGTAGTTGTAGGAACACCAACTTCTACTCTGAATTTTTTCGTTTCAGTATCAACTATTACCTTCACTGGTACAGTTAATCCTTTATACTGAGCTGTTAGCTCATTTATTTTATTAACAACTTCCATTACGTTTATTCCTAAAGGACCTAAGGTAGGGCCTATGGGTGGACCAGGGGTCGCTTTACCTCCTTCAATTAGGAGCTTAACTACCTTCTCTTTCGGCATTTATTTTAGCCCCTCGGAGGAAGATTTTCTTACTGGTTTAACGTAATCTCCGGAAACCATTATTTGTAAGGGATAAGAGGATTCTAAAATGTTAAGCACTGCTTCGTTTTTGTTTATATCAATCCTTATTATCTTAGCCTTCATACCCTTAAAGGGTCCAGCAATTATTTCGACTATATCTCCTTCCTTAAGACCTATGAGGGGGGATTTAGGTATCAATACTCTTTGAATATCGTCATCACTAAATATTCCTGCCACCAAGCCCTTTACATGCTTTAAATCCTGAATAGCGCTATAAATCACATTGGGGCCTGGCGCTTCAACAATAATGTAACCTTTCGCGTTTGGGGGAACTATAACTGATTTAACTCCTATGTTTCCGCTTTTAACTCTATTGTAAACTAGTATTGCCACGTTTATTTCTTGGCCTGCTGTTGTTCGTATAGCGTAAAACCTGGAAGGTAGTTTCCGATTTGCCATAAGATTACGCACCCGCAAATCTTGATAGAAGGTATGCAATAAGCTTTATGAAATAAGCAATACCACCTATGAGAAAGAAAGCTAATAGAGAGATTTTTATCGATAAAACATATTCTTCCTTATCAGGTTTTCTCGAAAGTATCAATATTTTCTTCCACATAGCTATTATTTCCGAAAGCTTCATAGCATTCATCTCATAAAGCTTTTTGAAACCCTTATTTACACAACATACAAGATATCTTACTTTTAACTTTTCCGCAAATCCCTTACTAACCTAGAATTAAATATACTTTATGTTTAACCCTGCATTCACAGCAAAGGATTCAATAATTTTTCTCTGTGAAGATTTCACACCTTTTTTCTCTATGACAGCATATTTGACAGGGTGCATAGTTTTGTTTAGAGCTTGCTCTAGTATATCATAACTTAGCATGCTGAGTACGTGTTTTGAAAATATGTGGCTGTAGCAGATATCAGACTGTAAGCAGTACTTTGTATGTTTCCTTGAATAATGTCCTCCACCCACACCTATAGCTCCGGAACAGCGCATATGCTTTCCAGAATTAATGTCAGCTAATGCCTTTAACACAGCTTCTGCTATAATTTCTGCTACTTTTTTATCTTTCCACTCATCAATAGTACTTCCTATTTCTACGAAAACCAGCGGCTTATTTAGATTTGTTGGGCCATGATGTGTTGCTTCATAAACTATCTCATAATCCTTAATCAAGTGCTTTTCCTTAGCAATCTCATTAATATGGGTTATTATGGCTTTAGCCAGGGGAGGATATGTTTTAGAAAGCTCCCTTGGATTAGCACCATATAGTTTCTCATTACTTAAATTTCCCGTGAAGTGCACAGTCAACGATCTAATGCGTTTAATGCTACTATGTCTTGATAAGTAAATGTAATACTCGACGTCGAAATATTGATCAACGTAGTCTATAAATATTATGTCGTCCTTAAAGGAGGCCAAGTATGCATCGTAATCGGGGTTATAGAGAAGTGCCGCTATTCGGTCTCTTTTTTCTGCTACTTTGTCAAAATGTTCTAAATAGCTTAGGTTTTCCGCTATATTTACGCCTGCAGGGTCATGTATGGAGTAAACTAGTAAATACTTAGCCCTGTACAAAGTTACGCCTCTATCCTAGTATTAGTGAAGCTATTTTCTTAGGTTCGAAAAGTTCAAGATCATCATATTTCTGTCCTGTACCTACGTATATGATAGGTTTCTGTAATTCATAGGCTAAGGATAAAGCAACACCACCTTTAACGTCAGCATCCATTTTCGCTATGACTATGTTATCTACGCCAATATGTTCGTTAAACATTTTTGCTTGATCAATAGCATCATTTCCTGTTAACGCATCTACAACGAGTGTTTTAAAATCCGGTTCTACAACTCTAACAATTTTCTTTAACTCATTAACTAAATCTATATCCGTATGCATTCTACCCGCAGTATCTATGAGAACAACATCATAACCATGTTTTTCCGCGTAACGTACAGTATCGAAGGCTACAGCTGCGGGATCACTGCCGTATTTATGCTTAATTACGGGTAACCCTAGTTTTTTAGCATGATACTCTATTTGCTCTTGAGCTCCTGCCCTATACGTGTCTGCTGCTGAAAGAATAACCTTTAGCCCATGATCTTTTAATTTCTTAGCTATTTTAGCTATTGTCGTAGTTTTTCCAACACCATTAATGCCTAAAAACACTATAGTTATAGGTTTTTTCCTTAACTTAAGCATGCAAAGTTCTTCAACAAAATCTCTGCTCCTAGATTTCTCCAGAATGCTTAAAATAATGTCTTTTAAAACGTCTAATACTTCGTCTCGACTCTTAAACGGGTTTCTTTCATACCTTAACTTTAATTCTTCAATAATTTTTTCGGCAACGGTATACGCTATATCACATTCTACCAGTTGGAAGAGAAGTTCATCAAGTATTTCATTTAATGTTTCTTTAGATATTTTTCCCGAAATCCTATCGGCAAGATTCCTAAATATCTTTCGAAGACCGTCAAACAATAGATTACTCCTCGATAAAGGGGTCCTATTTTCGTTTTTCAGTTAATTTTTCTTGTATTCTTCTAATAGCATTTTGTATTATAGATATTTTCCGTGCTACTTCAGCAAGTTCCTTTTGAACTTTTCCTAAGTCTTCGCTTAAATCTTTCTCATACTCTGCTAATTTTTCCTCAGCTTCTGTAGGTTTTAATACTGCGTAAACGCCCGCTCCTAGGTTATAAAGGATTTTAGAAGGATCTACTATTCCTGCTTGTACGAAAACTCTACTACCTAATGGAATAAGTATTTTCTCACCTTTATTAAGTGTAGATAATATTTTAAGTTCTTCTTTCACTATTCTTACTTCGTTCAGAAGAGAAACTAAGGCATCAAGTCCTGATCTAAGTGCTTCATATTGTGCTTGTAAGTTTTGCAGTTCTATGAAGTATCTTTCTAGGTCTTCTTTCAGTTTAGCTTCCTCAGACATGAGAAGCACCAAAACTATGTTAAAATAATTCTGTCAAGTAGGCTTAGCTTATAGATATTAGGGTCTTTACTTTCTTCAGGTCTTATCTCATATACCTTAAGTATTTTTATGTGTTTTCGTTTCACCTTGTGTCTACTACCGAGCTCTGAATACACTATTTCAATAGCATCTTCAGGTTTTACTGCTCTAACGTCCTTAATGAATTTTTGAATTCTAGGGAATTCGTCATGACCTATGAGCATTTGCCCTTCTATCCTATATACTTTAACTCTAGACATTTTACTCACCTGCTATATCAAATACTTGTTCTATTCTCATTATTTCGGGACCTGTTGTTCTTTCGCCAACTAATGCTCCATAGGAGTTAACTACTATACCTGTCTTTATAAATGAAACACCGAAGTTTACGGTACCTACATCTACTCTTACCTTAAATAGTTCTTCCAAAAATTTTAACTCTTCCGCTGAGGTCTCTGGATGAACAAGCATTCCCTTATTAGTAACTACAGCAACAGAACCTACTGTTGAAATTCCAGCTATAGTACCTTGCTCTACGGGTACGTCGAGTACATCTTCTATAAACTTAAGTGTCTTTTTATCCAATTCTGGATGTACTAGAGCTGCTTTATCATTAGCTAGGATTATGTTCCCTACTGCTGTTTTCTTGGACGGCAATACTCCTATGTTTAATTCGTCTCCTATACTTTTCCTAAGTATTTCAAGTTCTTCATCCTTAACAAGATAAGGTAAAATAATGCCTTTATTGTTCCCAGCCATGAGGATTCCTACGATTGAAGAATCCATTATTTTTATTTGTAAAACTTTTGTCTTAAGAACTTCTTTTATGATGTTTAATAATTTACTAGGGGTATCGTAGGGGGTAAAAGTAAGTTTATCGTTAGTGAAAATAAATGCTCCTATGTATATGTTTCCGTTAAATGAAACTCTAGATGTAGGCATTGCTGCTATTCTCCTATAAGAAAAACTTTAGCAACATTATCTTCAGTTTTTATAACCTTTACTCTAACTCTTCTAGGAGGTTTTTCTATGCCTCTACTCCAAATGTACTCGTTAAGCTTATTGGATATTACAACTTTTTCTGCTTTAACATGCCTCTTAACAAAGTTTTTAATTAGCCTAATGGCTCTTGGTGCTCTCTTGGTTCTCTGTAGAAAATACACCTTCCTTAGAGGGATAACATATTCCCTTTCTAATACAATACCTTTCTTCTCAGACACTGTAACCACCGGCTTATTATACTTTTAACTTAACTCTTCTCCAATGTCTCATTTTTGGATGTCTCCTAAATTTTCCTCCAGTCTTAGCTACAACCCAAAGCGGAACAGGGGAATTAGACTTCAATGCTCTAGCTAATCTTAATTTCCTAGCTACATGAATGTGGCGAGCCATAGTTTAAACCTCACTTCTCCTTAATTCTTATTTTAAACTCCCTTCGTGTGCGGGCATAAATTTCCGCTAGAATAGTTTTTAGCGTTTCATCATCTACTGGGATTTTTATTCTGCCGGCTTGGGCTAATGCTATTAACTGTTCCTCTACATAGGTTGCAATATCTGGCCTTATAAGCTTTACATTATAAAGACGTTCAAGAGCCTTCGGCGTAAGTATTCTTCGAAGAATAGCCTGTTTTCGTGCTTCAAGTTCTCTCTCTAATTTCCTTCTTCTTTCCTCTTCTAGGAGTCTTCTTTGGAGTTCAAGAAGTTTCCTTCGCTTAATCTCCTCTAATTCTTCGTCACTTATACCTTCATAGCTCATGGTTACCGCCTTAGTTCGTTAGCTACTATTTCTTGCCTCCTATTTTAGATATTTTTCTAGTTCCTTATTTTCTTTGGCTAACTCTCTCATAATCTTATTAGCTAATTTATCAAGAAGAGAGCGGCCCTTAGGGGAAAGTGTTCTGCCTTTTCTCGGAACCTTCACAACTAACCCTGCCTTCTCCAGTTGCTGTAATGCTTTTCTTATGATGCTTCCTGAGCCCTTTACGAAGTGCTCAGGGGCAACACCGTAGTTCTTACGACCACCATAGGCCACTCTTAGGCTTTCAATTCCAACAGGCTCGCCGCGTACATAAAGTTTCCTTAAAATGGAAGCACAGCGATAATACCACCAGTCAGGATCACTTGGTACTCTCTCCTTATGTGCACCCGTTTTAGCATAGAAAGCCCATTCTGGAGGTTTTACTTGAGGAACTTTCTCCTTAAGGTACCTAGCCAGCTCCGCTATTAGCCTATCAGCTGGTACCTGAGCTGCTGACACCATTAGCGTTCACCGATTGTTGCTATATGCTTATTCACGTACTGGTTTTAAGTTTTTTCTTCGAGCTCTTTTCTCCCTATATATTGTGAATGTTTTACCTCTTACTTCTACAAGTATAGCTCCCAACTTTTCTGCAACCTCCTTAGCTATCTGAAATCTGTCTTTCTTCTCGACATTAAATGCAGCCTTTAATATTTTGACCTTAACTATTCCTTGTTCTTCAAGCCTTCTATCTATCTCTTTTAAAATGCCTTCGGAAATTCCTGCTTTCCCTATTCTAACGTCCGGTTTTCTTTGCTGACAGTATTTCTTAAGCTCCTTTAATTTCTTTGACATCTTTTCACCTTAAAGTAATATCTTTTAATCCATCCGCATAACTTACACTTAGCTACTATGCGTGATCCTTTACCTTCACTTCTAATTCTAATGTTAAGAGTTAATCCTGGAATCAGTGGTATGCCGCATTGTTTACATATGTTTCTCTTTATTGTCCGCGGAATTCTAACTCTGCTTTTCTCTGCTACTCTAAACATTAACTTAGTGTAACTTCTAGCTACATCGTATTTTTTCTTTTTCGTTTCCTCTAAAGCTAATTGGTAAAGCCATTTGATACGTTGTCTTGCTATATCTCTAATTTCTTTCTTTGACATTTGAAATTCCACATTAACATTATAAATTCGGAAACTCTTAACATTTCATGCACTAAGGTGCTGCTGTAATGAATAGGGGAAAGTATGCTCTGATATTGGCGGAGTCAAGTTTAGAATTAGTACCGAGGAGTTTATGGAAGCATCCTGCAGTTATTAAAAATGCGAGACGTAGAGGTAAGAAACCATCTGAAATACTGTTAGATACTTCAATACATTACCATGCAATGAAGACATTGCCTAAAAGAGAAAAAAGGGGTAGGCCGGATATAGTGCATGTCTCCCTCCTTTTAGCTTTAAATTCTCCACTTAACCAGGAAGGTATGCTTAACATATTCGTGCATACAATAGAGGACTATGTAATATCGGTTAAGCCTGAAGTAAGAATACCAAAGAATTACAATAGATTTGTTGGCTTAATGGAGCAATTACTTAAATATGGTAGAGTTCCTCCAGAAGCGGGGGAACCATTGATGTTCGTTAAAACAATGAAGCTAAAGGATCTTATAGATAAAATAAAACCAAGAAAAGTTATTTTGTTTTCAGAAAAAGGTGAAAAGATACGTTTAACTGAAATACCTAAATTCCTGCGGAAAGGAGACGCCTTTATAATTGGTGGTTTTCCACATGGTGATTTTGAAGAGGAAACATACGCAGTTTGCGACGAAGTTTACTCCTTATACAGTAAAACTCTCGAGACATGGACTGTTCTTTCACGCATTCTAGCAATCTTAGAAATGGATAATAATGTATTATAGCTATAGCTACCGTAGAGACAAGAACCATGAGAAACAACATAGCAAGAGAAAATATCACAACGTGTACGGTTTTACTTTTAGGAACAGTAATTAGGTTAATTTTTGCACCTTTTTCCAGCGGTTCCGATATCCCCCAGTTCCTAGGTTTTGCCAACACATTAGAAAAACACGGGTTTTGCTTCTACATGTATGCTACAGGCGATTACTGGACTGAAGAAAAATGGCCTTACCCATGGACTTACGTATATTTCCCTCTATGGGGTATCATATTATATGTACTTAAGATAGCAGCTAATGGCTATGTCAAGTCTTATTTCGAAGGTAGCATGCACATAGTTAAAGTTTCCATGGAGTGGATATTGGCCGTAAAGGCCGTTTTAATTTTATGTGATATAGCTATAGCATTACTTATATTCGCTATTACGAGAAGAGCAAGGTATGTGGCTGTATACTACTTAAACCCCGTAACAATATATAATTCATCAATATATGGAATGTTTGATAACGTAGCTTTACTGTTTCTAATACTATCCATTTATCTATATTTAAAAGGACGAACATATCCAGCATTAGCGCTTGCAGGACTTTCTTTGACCACTAAACATTCGATAATTCTTGCTTCAGCACCTCTATTCCTTAGAATATATTTCTCGTTAGGAAAAAAGAACTTTAAGCAATTAATTCGCTTCTTCTCGACCATTTTAGTATCTGTTTTTGGCTTACTTCTTCCCTTTATAATGCTTTGCCCACCAAGCTTACATAGTTTAATAAAGTGTTTGACAATGCCAGCCGGTATTTACTATACCGAACCTATATGTTATAGTTTCAACGGGTTATCAAGTCTACTAACCTATGTTAATAAAGAGTACGGTTATGAAACATTGTATCTAATAAAAGCAATATTTTTAGTGTTCGCGGCCTCAGCACTTATAATGTTATGCGTTACAGTATACGTTACGAAAAAAGGATTTAAGGAAATAACAATTCTTACCTTCATTTCCTACTTGGTGTTTGCAGCATTATATTGGAGAGTAAATTATCAGTACTTTGTACCTGTAATAGGTCTTGGTAGTTTAGCATTAAGTAAAGTAAAACACAGTATTTCAAGAATGCTCATATTGTCAACAATAATTTATCCTTCCATATGGTTCTTCATGTTCCCTGTTACTTTTTGGTTTCACTACCACGTGTTATACCCTAATAAACACCTTATAGGATTATTAAACATGGTTTCCTTAAACATCTATTGCAGTAGTATAATTTATGTAATGTATTCTTTAGGGCTTACAACATTATACGTCATTACGCTGCTTTATCTAGGTTTACGTGTGATTAGGGAAGTTAAAGGTAACCCAGCCTTCTAAGTCTTTCAATGATTTTTCTTCTATCCTCCTCGGTGAATGGTTCCTTATATTTAGATTCTTCGTGCGCGGAAACAACTTCTCTTAAGACATAGGTTACGTATTGCGAAACACTGGTAAAACCTGTGTTCTCTATGAGTTTCTTTATTCTATTATAAAGGGTTATTGGTATAGATACCGTAGTATATTTCCTCCTACTTCTCATTCTGCATACCCTAAGGAATTTTAATGTTAGAATCATTTAGCATTAAGGTATAGGTCTGAGTTCACATAAAAACTTTTGTTACTTAATGTCCAAATAGTATTTTGATAAAGGAGCTTGGAGATAAACCGTTGAAGGATATTAAAAAGCTGGGTGAAAGAACCCTATACATCAGAGGATCCCCTGCCACATTAATTTACATTAGTGACAATTGCGTATACGTTGTAGATCCAGGTGTTGGCAGTAAGAGGGCTAAGAAATTAAGATCCATAATTAGGAGTCTAAATAAGGATCGCATAATGTGCTTACTGACACATTATCATTCGGACCACATTGCAATAGCTGAAAAAATAGGATGTAGTGAAATATGGGCTTCTCACCAGGATTCACTGTTCATTAAAGATCCCGTTTTAAGGAATTACATGACGTACGGTTACCCATTCATAGCTAGTAAGTATTTCTTATACAATGCACCAAGCGTTAAAGTAACCCATGTATTAAACGCTCCATGCAAAATTGGGGAGCTGGAAATACTGCATTTACCTGGACATACTCTAGGTCAAATCGGAGTTTTAACAGATGATTCTGTAGCCTATTTAGCCGATTCGTTCTTTGGAAGAAAGGTGTTAGAATATGCCGGAATACCTTACCACTTTAACCCTCTTTTAGCGCTTAACACGTTAGAATACGTTAAAGAGGAAATAGTTAGAGACATAGAAACATTAGTTATATCTCACGGACCCATTTTAAATAGGGAAGAAGGTAAATCTCTAATTGAGGAGAATAAGCATAGAATTATGAAAATAGTGAATATTGTTCTCGACGAGCTATCTAAATCACCTACAAGTATTGCTAAGATTACGTTGAAAGTTCTTAGAGCATTAAACGCTAACATAAGTCATACATCATTAATGCTGGGTATGGTGTTTATGAAATCTCTACTCGCCTCCTTAGAAGAACAGGGTAAGACAGAGCCTATAATATCTAATGAGGGATTATTATGGAAAAGAACTTAAGGAACTATGTTATTCTACTCCTCTTTCTCTTCCTACTATCATCATTAACCGCCGTTTATGCTCTCTCAAGCACAAAGTTATGTACTAGATATTCCATTGTAAAATATAGGGTTAAACAAGTTTACGTAATAAAGTACTATGGCAAAGAACCATTGAATATTTCAGACTTAGAGTTAAACATATTTTCTATACCCATAAATTACACGCAAAAAGTATCCTACAAGGTCTACATGAATGGATCTGAAGTAAAAGTCATAGAAAAAACAATTAACGATACTCTATGTGTTGAAGCTCCGTCCATAATATTTCGTGAAAAATCAAATATAAACTATACATTAATATTTACCATAGATGTAGTAGATGCTGAACATAGATACCCGGATCGTGAGGTCTTAGGTAAATACCTAGGAAAAAACATAAATTTAACTGAACCTACAAGCCTATGGAACTACACGCATCCTACAATAAGGAAGGTTATTGATGAGGAAAAATTTAGAAGCTTAAATGAAATTGCCATGTGGATTCACCGTTTAAAAAGAGAAGGTCTTTTAAAATATAAAACTCATATACCGCCTCTTTACCCATGGGAGGTTTTGGAGAAAGGTGAAGGAGACTGCGATGAGCAAGCAAATCTTTTAATAACCGTAGCTAGAGGAGCAAAGATACCAGCATTTCTACAGTATGGCATAGTTTACATAGAGAACTATACACGCACAGTATCTGTAAACGACGTTTATAGGTATGAGTTAGTGAATACAGGTTGGCATGGATGGGTTATAGCATATGATGAAAACTTAAAATCATGGGTACCTATAGATTTAACGTTTCACGTAAGGTCAAGTAGATTACCAGAGTATTATGGGGGTGTCGTTACATTAAATAGGACAATAATCTGGGGTAATATTGTCTCCGGAGACTATATTAAAGAATTTAACGACTTTATCAAGAAATTGAAGAAACACAATATTACAATCGAGGAATACGATGAAACATTTAAGGTAGGTTCATGGAGTTATAGTGAATCCTTATGTTTAAGTGATTTTGTACCTGCTTTTCTAAGCTTACACGTAGCCTCAATATCCTATGTGGTCTTTGAAATTAGAAAATATGGGATAAGGTTTTAAGCTGTATTCACGTCAGCTCAATGAACAATCATAGCTTAGCTCATATTATCCGCTGTTCATCATCTCGACATGGTACTCTCGGCGCACTGCCTTCGCTACAATGGTTCTTCATCCCCTTTCCGGGTAAGCCCGCCCATCGTCAGGCAGTGCGCTTTCGAGACTGGTGCGGGGGGTGGGATTTGAACCCACGCAGGCCTACGCCATCGGGGCCTGAGCCCGACCCCTTTGTCCTGGCTCGGGCACCCCCGCGCCAGGTTCTCAACTTCCAATATTATTAAACTGCGTTATAAGCTTGGTTGTTCATAGGATTCTATTCTCTTAAATGCTTAGTTCTGCTGAAGTAGCGAAGGTTAATAGCTGCTACCGCTATATTACGCTTAGGAGCAACTGCTAAGATTAAAATGGATCAAATACTTTAGATACATAGTTTAGAAAGGCGTGATTAGAGGAGGTAAGGGGTATGATTAAAGACCTATTTGCTCCAAGGAGTGTAGCCATTATTGGTGCTTCTAGAAACCCTGCCAAAGTAGGCCATACAATACTTAGAAATGCAGTAAAAAGCGGCTACAAAGGGAAAATTTACCCTATAAACCCTAAGGCCAAGGAGATCCTTGGAATTAGATGTTATAAATCTATACTTGATGTTCCTGACGAAGTAGATTTAGCCGTAATAGCAGTTCCTGCACCCACTGTTTTAGATGTTGCTAAAGAATGCGGTGAAAAAGGTGTAAAATATCTCGTGGTTATATCGGCAGGTTTCAAGGAGATAGGTGGTGAAGGCGTTGATAGGGAAAGGAATCTTATCAGTATTGGAAAGAAGTACGGTATGAGAATTCTAGGTCCAAACTGCCTTGGCTTTATAGATACCTACACCCCTCTAAACGTTACTTTTGCTGCTGTAATGCCTAGGAAAGGTAGGATAGCTTTTATTTCTCAAAGCGGTGCTTTAATAACCGCTATTTTAGACTGGTCTATTAGAAGAGGCATAGGTTTTTCAAAGATAATTAGTTTAGGGAATAAAGCTGATTTAAATGAAACAGATTTCATACAGGCTCTAGGTCAAGATGAAAATACCAACGTTATTTTACTCTATATAGAATCTATTGAAAATGGTTCTAAATTCATTGAAGTTGCCCGCAAGGTTTCTGTAGAAAAGCCCATAATCGTTGTAAAGGGCGGTATAACCGAAGCTGGGGCTAAGGCTGCAATGAGCCATACAGGAGCTATGGCTGGAAGCTTTACATCATACAGTGTTGCTTTTAAAAAATCAGGTATCTTACTAGCAAGTACTTTAGATGAATTATTTGATTACGCGCTAGCTTTTAGTAATCAACCAATACCGGCAAGTAATAATATTGCAATAGTCACCAATGCGGGAGGTCCTGGAATAATAACAGCCGACTTAAGTGTAAAACATGGACTAAGGCTATCAAGTTTTAACATTAATACCATTAACAAGCTAAGATCAAAGCTTCCTCCCGCTGCATCTATATATAACCCTGTTGATGTTTTAGGCGATGCTAGAGCAGACCGATACGAATTCGCAATAAAAACGGTGCTCAGCGACGAAAACGTCAGCGGGTTAATAGTTATTCTGACACCCCAAGCTATGACAGAGCCTCTTGAAACAGCTAAAGCCATATTAAGAGCACATAGCATGTATCCTAATAAACCAATAATCGCCGCCTTCATCGGAGGCGAAACTGTAGAGGAAGCTGCTAAACTTCTCATAGAAAATGGTATTCCATGTTTTGATTTGCCTGAAAGAGCCGTTATCGCTATGAAAGGTCTATGCATGTATAGGGAATACTTAGACTCACTTGAGAAAGAGCCTGAGAGAATTGTCAGATTCTATGACGTTGACTTAACAAGAGCTAGGAGAATTATTGAAAAGGTTAGAGAGGGGGGAAGAAAAGTCCTTCTAGAAGTTGAAGCGAAAGAGCTTATAAGAGCTTATGGGATTCCTACCCCATTAACTGTCCTTGTTAAAACAGAAGACGAGGCAGTTGAAGCAGCCAATAAAATAGGATACCCTGTAGTTTTGAAAGTGTCTTCCCCGCAAATATTACATAAAACGGATATAGGAGGCGTAGTTCTCAACATAAACTCCGATAGAGAAGTTCGTGAGGCTTTTAGAACAATACTAAATAGAGCCCGCAAATACGTACCCAGAGCGGTACTTTACGGTATTACCGTGCAAAAAATGGTACCTAGAGGCAGAGAAGTCATTATTGGTGTATCTAAGGATCCAACATTTGGCTATTTAATAATGTTTGGATCTGGAGGAATTTATGCAAACTTATTTAGAGATGTCTCTTTCAGATTAACACCAGTAACACTTGGAGAAGTTAAAGAGATGCTTAGAGAAACAAAGGCCTACGCTATACTTAAAGGTATTAGAGGTGAACCTCCTGCAGATATTTCTTCAGTAATTAATGTTATACTTCGGGTAAACCAGCTTATACAAGATATACCCGAAATAGTGGAAATGGATATTAATCCTCTTTTCGTATATGAGGAAGGAGAAGGATGTTTAGCTTTGGATGTGAAAATAGTTATTTCTTAAAGGTGAAGGAGTTTGGCTAAATCAATATACATAACCGGAATTGGTTGCTGCGGGAAAACAGTAATTGCTTATGGACTGTTAAGGAAATTTAAGAACAAGGGATTAAGAGTTTCCTACTTTAAGCCAATCTCTATTGCTAGAAGAAGATTACCCTCAGGAAAATTCGTCGATACTGATGTCTTAGCTCTAAAGGAAGCATTAAGCCTAAAGGAACCTATAGAAACTATTTCGCCAGTTGTTCTATCCGAGAGATATCTTGAATTAGAAAGTAAAGCTGAACAAATTAAGATGAAAATAGAGCAAAGTTTCCAGCAAATAAGTAATGGTAGTGATGTAGTGATTATTGAAAGTTATACATATCCTGAAGTTCTTTCCACTATTGGATGTAGTGTACCGGAATTAGCTAGAAAATTTAATTCTAAAGTTATTTTCGTAGTTAACTGTAAAACTGAAGACCCTATAGACATGTTGGTTGATAGAGTATCCTTGTACAAGTGTTTCCTAGAGAAATTCGGTGTACAACTTCATGGAGTAATATTGAACGCTATACCGTTACCATACATTGAAAGGGTTAAGGGGTTCCTTGCTCCTTCTATTAAAGAGCTAGGTATTAAAATCCTTGGGTTAGTAGGTGAGAGACCTAAACTTGTAGCTCCGACGGTTAGAGATATTGTTGAGGCTTTAGGCGCCGAGGTATTAGAGGGAGAGGAATATCTTGACAACTTTGTTGAAGATATTTTAATTGGAGCTATGAGTCCCGAAGCAGCTATAAGGTGGTTTAGAAGAGCAACCAATGCAGCTATAGTAACGGGAGGCGATAGAACAGACTTAATAATACAGGCTATAGAGACTAAGCCTAGTGTTGTCATATTAACCGGTAACTTGTATCCTGCAATAGGAGTACTGATAAGGGCTAAGGAAGCTAAGGTTCCAATCCTTCTGGTTCCTTATGATACGTATACTACCGTTGAAAAACTTAGGGAAGTTCAAAGAATTATAACATCAGAATCTTTGAAGTTAAGAGAAAAAGAAATAGTTGATGTTATAGAGAAAGATGTTGCATGGAAGGAAATATTAGATGAAATAATTGAAAGTTAAATAGTGTTAGGAGAGCGCTTACATGAGCGTATAACATGAGAGAATTTGTTTTTATGGTGGACCGGCCGGGATTTGAACCCGGGACCTCTCGGGTGCGAACCGAGCGCTCTACCAGGCTGAGCTACCGGCCCGTGTTTTAGGCGCACCCGTGAAGAATAGTTTGTGGGTTTACTAGATATATTTTTAGATGTTAACAGTTTCAGAACTAGGGTAGTATTTTTAAGTAAGTCTTAAATTACTTAGTTTGGAAATAAGCTAATCTACAGGAGGGCCCGTAGCTCAGCCCGGTTAGAGCGCCCGATATCCGCGGAAAAATATTTAAATAGCATGCTACCATATGTAGCTCCGCGGATAGGCGAAGCTGATAAGCACGTCTTGGAAACCGGGAGGTCGGGGGTTCGAATCCCCCCGGGCCCACCATTTAACACTTACTGCGCGTCTACTTCTGCACGTCGGATTGAGAGTAACTCTTAAAATATACAGTATCGATTAAAAATAATGCTGGAAGCCCCGCGATCTTCCCGGCGGCGGCTAGGACGCGACTGGGGCGATGGCGCCCCTGAGTGAGCGTTCCGCCTCCGATCGCGGGGATACCTACTCTTCCACCGTGGAGGCCTGAACACCTCGGAGGCACTACCTCCGAGAAGTTCAGGCCTGACATGGGCCTCAGCCCCTTTTCCGAAGCTGCATATTTCCGCTCTACTGCCCCGCCTCCCCTGTCTAGGCCCTTGCGGCCGAACTCCGGTTGATCCTGCCGGACCCGACCGCTATCGGGGTGGGACTAAGCCATGGGAGTCGTGCGCCCCGGGGTATGGCGGGGCGCGGCGGACGGCTCAGTAACACGTGGCTAACCTACCCTCGGGACGGGGATAACCCCTGGGAAACTGGGGCTAATCCCCGATAGGGGAGGTGGCCTGGAATGGTCCCTCCCCGAAAGGGGCACAGCGCCATCCCCGCTGTGCCCGCCCGAGGATGGGGCTGCGGCCCATCAGGTAGTTGGCGGGGTAACGGCCCGCCAAGCCGATAACGGGTGGGGGCCGTGAGAGCGGGAGCCCCGAGATGGGCACTGAGACAAGGGCCCAGGCCCTATGGGGCGCACCAGGCGCGAAACCTCCGCAATGCGGGAAACCGTGACGGGGTCACCCCGAGTGCCTCCCGATAAGGGAGGCTTTTCCCCGCTGTAAACAGGCGGGGGAATAAGCGGGGGGCAAGTCTGGTGTCAGCCGCCGCGGTAATACCAGCCCCGCGAGTGGTCGGGACGATTATTGGGCCTAAAGCGCCCGTAGCCGGCCCGGCAAGTCTCCGCGTAAAGCCCCGGGCTCAACCCGGGGAACTGCGGAGATACTACCGGGCTAGGGGGCGGGAGAGGCCGAGGGTACTCCCGGGGTAGGGGCGAAATCCTGTAATCCCGGGAGGACCACCAGTGGCGAAGGCGCTCGGCTGGAACGCGCCCGACGGTGAGGGGCGAAAGCCGGGGGAGCAAACCGGATTAGATACCCGGGTAGTCCCGGCTGTAAACGATGCGGGCTAGGTGTTGGACGGGCCTTGAGCCCGTCCAGTGCCGCAGGGAAGCCGTTAAGCCCGCCGCCTGGGGAGTACGGCCGCAAGGCTGAAACTTAAAGGAATTGACGGGGGAGCACCACAAGGGGTGGAGCCTGCGGTTTAATTGGAGTCAACGCCGGGAACCTTACCGGGGGCGACAGCAGGATGACGGCCAGGCTAAAGGCCTTGCCCGACGCGCTGAGAGGAGGTGCATGGCCGTCGCCAGCTCGTGCCGTGAGGTGTCCGGTTAAGTCCGGCAACGAGCGAGACCCCCGCCCCCAGTTGCTACCCGGTCCTGTGGGACCGGGGCACACTGGGGGGACTGCCGCCGTGTAAGGCGGAGGAAGGAGGGGGCCACGGCAGGTCAGCATGCCCCGAAACCCCCGGGCTACACGCGGGCTACAATGGCGGGGACAGCGGGAGCCGACCCCGAAAGGGGAAGGCAATCCCTTAAACCCCGCCTCAGTTGGGATCGAGGGCTGCAACTCGCCCTCGTGAACGCGGAATCCCTAGTAACCGCGCGTCATCATCGCGCGGTGAATACGTCCCTGCTCCTTGTACACACCGCCCGTCGCTCCACCCGAGCGGGGGTCAGGTGAGGCCTAGCTCCGAAAGGGGTTAGGTCGAACCTGACCCCCGCGAGGGGGGAGAAGTCGTAACAAGGTAGCCGTAGGGGAACCTGCGGCTGGATCACCTCCTGCTAGGTGGGGCAGTAGAGCGGAGGCAGAGTCTTCGGAAGAGGGGCTGAGGCCTCTCCTTATGATTACGGGTTAGATGCAACCCAAGAGCGTAGGCTCTTGGGTGAAGGGCGCTAGTGGCGTTTACGCCACGATGGGCGCCGCGCATAGGCTTAAACGCCTACTAGGCTTAGGCTCGGCAGTATGCCGGGCTATGGCACGAAGCCGCCCGGTGGATGGCTCGGCTCGGGCGCCGACGAAGGGCGCGGTAAGCGGCGATATGCCCGGGGTAGGCGCATGCAGCCGTTGAACCCGGGATCCCCGAATGGGACTTCCCGCTACGGGCGAATAGCCCGTAGCGTTCGGGAAACCCGTGGGGAGTAATTCCCTGCGAGGAGTACCGAACGGGAACCCCCCGAACGGAAACATCTTAGTAGGGGGAGGAAAAGAAACCAAAAGGGATCCCCTGAGTAGGGGCGACCGAAAGGGGGAGAGCCCAAACCAAATCCCTACGGGATAACCGTGGGGAGATGTGGGGTTAAAGGGGCCCGGCCGCCGCCGACCCAGGGTAGCCGAACTCCGGTGGAAGTCCGGGGCCGTAGAGGGTGACAGCCCCGTAGGCTAAACCCTGGGGGCGAAGGGCCGGTGTCCCAGAGTACCACGGCTTGGTTTTGCCGTGGGAAGTTGGGGGTCACCGACCTCCAAGGCTAAATACGTCCCGAGACCGATAGCGCACTAGTACCGTGAGGGAAAGCTGAAAAGCACCCCGAGAGGGGGGTGAAAAGAGCCTGAAACCGGGCGGCGATATACGGTGCGGCTCTTAAGGAGTGAAACCCCCTGAAGGAAACCCGGGCAACCGGGGAGTACGAAGGGGGCGGACCGGGGTCGCACCGTCCGTCTTGAAACACGGGCCGGGGAGTTCACGGCCGTGGCGAGCCTAAGGGGTTCAACCCCGAAGGCGTAGGGAAACCGACATGCCCGCAGCCGAGGAATATTCCTCGGCGAGGGGCGGGGTCCGAATAGGGCCCGGAGTCACGGCCGTGAGACCAGAAACCGGGCGATCTAGGCCGGGGCAGGGTGAAGCCGGGCGAAAGCCCGGTGGAGGCCCGAAAGGGTTCTGACGTGCAATTCGTTCCCATGACCCCGGTCTAGGGGCAAAAGACCAATCTAGCCCGGTGATAGCTGGTTCCCTCCGAAGTGCCTCGCAGGGCAGCCCCGCCGGAGGCAGGCTACGGGGTAGAGTTACTGATTGGGAGAGCGAGGGGCGAATAGCCCCCGCCTCCCTATCAAACTCCGAACCCGTAGCCGCCGTAGAAGGCGGGAGTGGGGCTTCCCGGGGTAAGCCCGGGAGCCGAAAGGGGAACAACCCAGACCGGGGTTAAGGCCCCTAAGTGCCGGCTAAGTGCCAAGCCAAAGGGCGTCCTCGGCCTTAGACAGCGGGGAGGTGGGCCTAACAGCAGCCATCCTTTAAAGAGTGCGTAACAGCTCACCCGCCGAGGCCGAGGGCCCCGAAGATTGGTCGGGGCTTAAGCCGGCCGCCGAGACCCCGGGGCACCACCGCTATGCGGTGGTGATCCGGTAGGAGGGCGTCGGGCCGGGCTAGAAGCGGGGCCGTGAGGTCCCGTGGACCCGGTCCGAGTGCGGATCCCGGCGGCAGTAACAGCGAAGAGGGGTGGAAATCCCCTCCGCCAGAAAGGACCAGGGTTCCTCGGCAATGGTCGTCAGCCGAGGGTTAGCCGGCCCTAACCGGGGCCGTAACCCGGACCCCGGGAAAGGGAAACGGGTTAATATTCCCGTGCCGCGGGGGTACGTTCGCGGCAACGCAAGCCCGGTCTCCGACGCCTCGGGGTAGGCCGAGTCGGCCGTAGGGGTTTTGCCCTGCGACCGATCTAACTGCCCGAAGGCCGGGGAGTGCCGTAATGGCGAGAACCGGCCGAAGGGGGGAATGGCCGCCCGTTAGGGCGGTTCGGCCGACCCCTGGGGCCCATGAAAAGGGGGCCGGGAAGGATCCCCCGCGCCCGTACCGAGAACCGACACAGGTGCTCCTGGGTGAGAAGCCCAAGGCGTCTCGGGTCCACCCCGGGCCAGGGAACTCGGCAAATTAGCCCCGTAACTTCGGGAGAGGATGGCTGGTGGGTTTAAACGTAAACCTTAACCCTCAACTGTTAGGTTTCATTATTGGAGACGGGTTTGTATATAGAAAAAAGAAACGTAAAAACTATGTCATAGGATTTACGCAGTCCATTAAAAATAATGCAATAATAAACTATTATAGTAAATTGCTTGCAGAACTGAAAAACAATGTGCAGAAAGAGAAAGCACCACATAATACATTAAAAGTATATGTGTATTCTAAGAAATACTTCGAAGAGATTCTAGCAATAAAAGAGAATTTGATAAAGCATTTAGCTAAATACGGTGAGCACGAGAAAAACCTATTTATTGCTGGACTCTTCGACGCTGAAGGACATGTAGGAAAATCAAGCTACGTTATTTACAATAAAAATCTAAACCTACTCAATACAATACGCATATACTTAAACGGTAAGGGCATAACGTCAAAAATATATAAAGGACATAAAGTTTACGAGTTACACATTTTCGCAAAGAAGAAATTCCTTAAGCTTATTATAGACAATTCGATTAAATTAAAACCCACCAGCCATCCCCCGAGAAGGGGTGCCTGCGGTCTTGGGGGTAAAACCCTGGGACCGCAGGTCGCAGTGCCTAGGGGGGCCTGACTGTTTAATAAAAACATAGGTCCCCGCTAGCCCGAAAGGGTGAGTACGGGGGCCGAATCCTGGCCACTGGCGGTCCGTGAAACCGGGGTTCAACCCGGCGAAGCGCCGCTGAAGGCCGGGAGTAACTCTGACTCTCTTAACGGGAGAGTCTCGCCGCTTGGCATAATAAAAACTTATTACCTCTGGCTACCAATAGATAGTCAGGTGAGGTACTTGGAGCACATGTTAGTCGTCGGTTACATAATAGGGTTCATAGATGCTGAAGGAAGCTTTTCAGTAAGCATAAAGGTGCAGAGAGACCTTACCTACGGAGTAAGGCTTGACCCAGTATTTAGTATTACACAAGCAAGAAAAGATGTGTTGGAGCTTATTAGAAGAGCTACAGGTGCAGGAAGAATAATAGAGAAGCCTGGTCAAAAACACTTACACGTTTACATAGTAGATAACATGGATGAACTCGTAAAGAAACTAATCCCGTTTCTTGACAGGTATCAAAACCTCCTACATGTTAAGAAAGAAGCATATTTAATCTTTAGAGATATAGTCCTCACATTACACAAGGGTTTACACAAGAACGCCTCTAAACTAAAAGAACTCATCTACAAAGCCTATACACTATCCAACCTAAGCCCCAAAGCCCATAGAAGAAGAAGTATCAGCGAAGTATTCAAGATAGTGAATTCCCATATTGCCAAGCGGCGGGACCTCCCGGGAGAAAGGTAGCCAAATGCCTTGCCGGGTAAGTTCCGGCGCGCATGAATGGATCAACGAGGTCCCCACTGTCCCGGCCCGGGGCCCGGTGAACACACGGAGCCGGTGCACAGGCCGGCAACCCCCCGTAGGGAGAGAAGACCCCGTGGAGCTTTACCGCAGCCTGTCGTTGGGACACGGGGGTTGGTGCGTAGCGTAGGCGGGAGGCAGTGAAGCAGCCTCTCCGGGGGCTGTGGAGCCGCCAATGAAACACCGCCCACTGACCTCCGTGTCCCTAACCCGAGGGTGAACCTCGGGGACAGCGGCAGGTGGGCGGTTTGGCTGGGGCGGCACTCCCGCGAAAAGGTAACACGGGAGCCCAAAGGTCGGCTCAGGCGGGTCAGAACTCCGCCGTAGAGTGCAAGGGCAAAAGCCGGCCTGACCGGACCCTTGAACGCAAGGGGTCCGGCCGGGAAACCGTGGCCTAGCGAACGCTCGTGCCCCCGTCGGTGGGGGCCGGGCATGACAGAAAAGTTACCCCGGGGATAACAGAGTCGTCGCGGGCGAGAGCTCCCATCGACCCCGCGGTTTGCTACATCGATGTCGGCTCTTCCCATCCTGGGGGTGCAGCAAGGGGGGTAAGGATCATCAACTTCCTTATCCCCCCTGTAAGCCCCCAAGGGTGGGGCTATTGTGGAGGGTGCGGGGTAGCGGCAAGTTTAAAGTTACCTTATGTAACAATTATCGTTCGGTGATCAGTATTAAAGGTTGTAATTAAATGGCCTAGGAATAAGAGGGAATCGCTAAGATACTTATGCGGGCTCGTAAGAGGAGATGGATAATCGAAAACTGTAGAGTTGAAATATACGATTCAAACAGAGAGTTTCTAAACAACGTTATTGCAATTGCTAAGAAACACTACGATAGCATAGTTACGTCAATAACCATAGAATATAGGTCAAAATATAACGTGTATAGAGTAAGGGTTTACGGAAGAAGCTTTAGCACACTAATAAGGAAAAACATTGCTAAAATACATTCACTCAACTATATTAGAGGAGTATTCGACGCCGAAGGAAGTATTTGGAAAAACCCAAATCTCGTAGCTGAAATAACGAACAAAGACCATAAACTTCTACATACAATAAGAAAAATTCTTAGCAAGTACGGAATAAATTCGAAAATCCATCCTGATAGAAGCACATACAAGCTACGTATTACTTCACTTCGCAAATTTATAGAAATACTTGGACTAAGACACCCTAAACACACAATTAAAATATCGCCGCTACCCCCGCCCCCACAACCCCAAGCCCGCCCATTAAAGGGGAACGTGAGCTGGGTTTAGACCGTCGTGAGACAGGTCG
>Ga0190313_1000012_pt1 | contig 156275 bp, 195 predicted proteins | sample 4870071011_MG_FD_169989 | JGI IMG/M metagenome (GOLD analysis project Ga0190313, IMG submission 169989) | Hydrothermal vent sediment bacterial communities from Southern Trench, Guaymas Basin, Mexico - 4870-07-10-11_MG | ecosystem: Environmental > Aquatic > Marine > Hydrothermal vents >...
CGCGAAAGTGGGTGCCGAAAAGCCTGCACCTGGGCTCAAGAACGGGGTTTTAGAGTTTCAGGCGAAAATATAGGCGGGATTTTGGGCAAAATATGTCGGGAAAGGCCGGAGTTTGGGGTGAATTTGTGCCTGTTAGAGGAGATTTACCCCAGGATCTGCTCGAATTCTCACGTTGGGTGCCCGGGAAGGCGTCCCGGAAGCCCGCAGAGGGGCAGAGAACAAAGAAAAGGCGGCCGCCACCATGACGGCCGCCCAGGAGAGAAAGTGGCCGAACCAGGCCACCGAAAAGTCGGTCAGTGCTGACCGGCATACTCTGCCGGTTCCACGTGACGCCGCACAGGGACCTCCGGCGCCAGCTCATACTTCGCCGCCGTCGTTATCAGCCTCGTGAACTTCAACGGCACCCCGCTCCGCTTCACCCGAAAACCATGCTCCTCCAGCAACACCTTCACCATCGCGCCAATCATCGTGATAAAAAACCGGTCCCGGTTCTCCCGGGTCCACCCGTACTTCCCACACAACAACTCCTCCTCCAAATGCACTACCACCCCCTGCAACGCCGGCCGGCCATGGTCTACCACACTGCTCACCAACCAGTCCACCCGCGCCCGCAACCACTCCCACACCTCCAACGCCCGCGGATCCGACTCGTACTTCGCATAATTCCGATACTCCTTCCGGTCGAAAAAACCCTCAAGCGTACACGTACTCCGATAAACAGACATGGCCATCTCCTTTCATAAATAAGTATGTCTTACCTCACTATACCCTATCGAAGATAGCTTGTCAAGTGATTTTCTGGAATTATTTACTTATACCCTCGCCAACTTCTCCACCGCTACAGCGAGAGTTCCGAATCATCTCCGCAGCGCGGTAGCCCCGGAGAACGAGCTACCCTGTGTTGTTTCATCGACCTTCGTTACCAGTTGTGCTTGCCTCCCCACGTGGGTCACGATGCCCATCGCGCCGTTCATGACGCTCAGGTCGTAGTTGTTGCGAGTCTGTTCCATGCCGTCGGATACTTACCGGCGGCGGAGGGATTTCGCCGAACCAGGTTTTGGCTTGACATGGCGGGAGGCTCAGGTATATTTTGACCTTGAAGCTGAAAGTGAGGATTGCCGGGATGGTCAGAGAGATGACGAAACGTGCAAGCAAGCGACCACCGATTCGGAAGATTCACATCAACCTTCCTGAGGAAGTGCACCAGAAACTTCGCGTCAAATGTGCCCTGGAGGATGTGACGATCCAAGAGTGGGTAAGCAACTTGATAAAGCAGGGTTTGCGGGACGTCACACTCAATACATCTACGAGGAAGCAGGGGTGGCAAGGATGACTCGGCAACTTGCTTTGTGGGGAGAAACTTCTACGTCGGAAGATCCCGATTTCCTTAGCAAGCAATTGATTACCTGTATTGGGAACAAACGTGCGCTTCTCGGTCCCATCGGTATTGCTGTTGAAAAGGTAAAACGTCGGCTCAAAAAAGAGAAGCTTCGGGTTTTTGATGTTTTCAGCGGTTCGGGCGTTGTTTCCCGATTTCTTAAAGCTCATAGCAACTACATCGCGGCCAACGATATTGAGGATTTCGCTGTTGTAGTAGCACGTTGTTTTCTGACAAATCGTAGCAAGGTGAACTGGAGCACTCTTTTAGATATTGTCTCCGATATCAACTCTAGGGTGGATGTAGAGCCGATGCCGATGGGGTTCATTGAGGAATTGTATTCTCCACGGGACGAGGCCAACATTTCTCCCGAGGATCGTGTTTTCTACACGAAAAAGAACGCGCGGCGTTTGGATAACTACAGAAGACTTATTGAGCAGGCTCCCGTTGAGTTTCACGATCTTCTCTTGGGACCATTGTTGAGTGAAGCGTCGATTCACGCAAATACCGCTGGTGTTTTCAAAGGGTTTTATAAAGATCGGCGCACCGGCATTGGTCAGTTTGGCGGCACGAAACGTGATGCTCTTAAACGAATCCTCGCAGATATTGTACTTGAAGCCACTATTCTAAGCCGGTTTGAATGCGAGTATGAGGTGTTTCAAGGGGACGCTAATGAAGTTGTTCGTAAGGAAAAAGGATTTGACTTCGCATATATAGACCCTCCATATAACCAACACCCGTATGGCTCAAATTATTTCATGCTGAATTTGATAGCTAAGTATAAGCGCCCACAAAGCATTAGTCGTGTATCTGGCATCCCAAAAGATTGGCGCAGGTCTGATTACAACAAGCGAGCCAAATGTTATCACGCCTTGCAAGATCTCTTACGCAACATTGATGCAAAATATCTTTTGGTTTCGTATAACAACGAAGGCTTCGTATGCGAGGAAGAAATGGTGGTTCTTCTACGTGAACTTGGAAGGCTGGAAGTTTACGAAACTCGATATAATGCCTTTCGTGGGAGCCGGAATTTCAACAACCGTTCTATTCATGTGGTGGAACGCTTCTTTCTGGTGGAAAGGGAATGATATATGGCTCGAAAGGAGCAATTGCGCAAACAAAGGCTGCTGTGTAGTGAAACGTGTGACTATACATCAGCTAACTCCTCGCTTCTCTTTTCACCCGGGCCGATAATCGTCCTCCCATCAGGCGACCAATGCGCCCCCGACCATTCCATGATCCGAGTATCATGCGGCATTTGTATCCTGAGAGCCGGGATCCCTTTCGGTATGCGCTTCACATTGAAGCACAGCAACAGGCTCAACCTTACCCCGATAACAATCCCTGGTGGAATATACTCAAGAGCCTTGCACCGCTTCAAGCTCAAGCTTCCGCCCACGTATAAGTCAGGATGGATCGTGCGCAGGCGCCAGCAGCTTTCAGCCAGTAAGTCCCCGCCCACGTGCAAACCCTGCGGAAAGGATTCCAATTCCCGGCATCTGCTTAGTATCAAGTCCCCGCCAACGCGCAATCCGTTTGGCAATGAGTGAAGCCTGCAACAACCTTCCAGCGCCAAGGATTCCCCCACCTCCAACGGTCCCTCAATACGCTCCAGTGCCTTGTTGTTCGCAAGATATAGCCCGCGCTTCACCTTCATACTTGGCAGGTAACGGAGGTCATCGAGACCGCGCAAGTCCAGGAAGCCATCAAATTCCACGCCCCTCAGCAGTTCCACCAACACGCCCTTGGAACCCCGTACCATCTCCACACGTTCCACCACAGACAGATCATGCGGGTCAATCGTCGGATCGAGCATCATTGACGGCGTACCTGTCACCTACATAGATGTTCGGGCAGAACCACGCGCTCAGCGACACCATCAGCAGAGGTTCCAGCCCGACCTGCCCTCGACGTCATAGTCGCATAGTCCCAATAGGGCGGAGAGGCGATAGTGCACCTGACCAATCCACAAGAGCAATGCTTGCAGTGCACACACGGCATCGGTCTCTACGACAAGGGACTGGTTGCAGCCAAGCGCATCAGTCGGTGTAGATACATCAGAATCAGCCATCAGCTTCCACATCCAGCATCTGTACGACGCTCAGGCCCAAGTAGATAAGGCCGTAGCGATCTCCGTCCATCGCGCTACAAAGCAGATCCGCGCGTGCACGAAACTCTTGCCTGTCCATGTTGGTATGAATGTCCAGGCGAATAAAACCCGGGAGAGTCCCGTCCGGGTCATACGGTGCGTACAGTTTACACTTCACCCCCGGAAAGAGGATTCGCAAGGATTTGTCCAGCCACTCCAACCAAGACTCGCCCGAGTCAGGAAAGGCCTTCCTGAGATATTCGCGTGTTCCTTTGGCGACTGCAAGCAGATCTTCCTGCTCAGCACGAGCCTGTTCACTAAACGATTCGGCAGGCCCACTATCAAGCACCTGCGTCAGATGTGCTAATCTTCTGAGTGTGGTCATATTGCGTTGGCTCCCCGAACATCCTATATTTTTCACAAATCAACCAAGCCGCCTTGAGGCTGTCTGTCTACTCACGCGCCTTCTCTGAGGTGGGGAATCCCCACATGGCCACACGAATGCCATCCAGCACAGCACAAATGCGCTCAAAATCCGGCCCCTCTAGGCAGGTCTCGTCAATGCGGTGCACCCTGCATTTTTGCAGGCTGACGAAGGAACGAGTCTCAAAATCCAGGTGATAGTCAGGCATTACCCCTCAACCCCGTATTTAGCGCGCCACTTTTTTAAGTCACGATAGCATTGTTTAAGAAGCCGTTCATATTTCTGTGCTTTTTTATCATCAGAAAACCAAGCTAGAATTTCAATGTTCGCACCATCTTCCAATACCAACGCCTTACGTTTACAGTTTTGTAGCCGAGTGACGTATATCTTTTTTCTTCCTCGCACTAGCGCATAAACTATCTTTGTTTGGCTCTTCACCATACTTTTTACCTCCAACAAGTGCCAAGTGCCCGCCGCAAGCCAAAACACCCATCATCAGCATCCGGCCGGTTTCCTTTCGGTAGCGCCGGATCGGTTCTTTTTTTTTTGATGACCTCGCAGCAGTGATCCGAGATCTTTATGCCAGAATCGACGAGGTAGCGCCATTTCTGCGGAAGTTTCTGAGAAGGACAGTACGCACCTTTGCGATTGTAACCGGTCAGGCGAAGGTGTCGTGTGGCCTCGTTTCGCGGATTCGGGTTTTGCAAATCTTTGATGCAACGGGCAACCTTCTTTGAGACAACCGGATAACCATAGCGTTCGACCACTTTGTCGAAGGGCATCTTCGGCAAAAGCCAAGTGACATTTTCGAATGTTTTTACATGGGTCAGAATCTCGGGGTGCTCCAATCCCGTGTTACAGAAAACGGCAGAAACATCGGGATAAAATCTCCTGACAAGGTGCAAGAGAACATTGCTGTCCTTCCCGCCTGAGAACGACACGAACACCTGGCCATCCCAGTACTCGTACCATTCCTGTATGCGACGCTCGGCGTAGCGCTCCTTTAGCTCTAGTGGTAAGCCCTGTCGTTGACGTAGCTGCCAGATTTCGACCTTCGGCACAAGCACCTCCTATAAATCCGTATGAGCCACAAAACCGGCTACGCGAACCTTCTCTGAACACTCGAATGGATAAGCGCATTTATTCAGGTACAGGTTCCCACCGATAAAAGCAGAATGGTACAGTCCAGGAATGCGCAAGCAAGAGTCCAGGTAAAAGTGTCCTCCGACGTGGAGACCGGGACCGATCTCTACCAGGTTAGGACAGTGCGCTATCGTAAGGTCACGCTCCACGCGCAATCCCGAAGGAATGGCTGTCATCTGAGACAAATGACCAAGAACTAACCTCCCCTCAATTCGAACACCCTCAAGAAGACACGCAAGCAAGCCGTTGCTCTCCCGGACAATTTTAATCCTGTCCCTGACACAAAGTTTGCAGGGATCCAGTCCAGGTTCGCCTAAGATGGTCAGTGACATAGATAAGCCCAGCTTTTTGGCAATCGAAGCGGTAACGCGCAGTCCTGAAGGTCCAGCGCTCCCGCTACCTCTAAGCCATCCGGCAAATACCTCAACAGCTTGCAACCGTAAAACTCCATGTCCCCATCGACAAATTCATTCTTCCCAGAGATATTGATAAGCAGCCCGTCGCTTTCCCTGACAAACTCAAGCTTTTCCTTCAAGGACAGCTTGCCAGGACGGAGCCGCGGACCGAGCAAGACAGTCTGCACGATGATGCTTCCTTTGAAAAGGATACCGGCCGGCGTGCCGGACATAAACCTCTATTCTAAATACGCACCTCAGCGCGACTTCGTTATCGCCGCACCTGCCGGCCGGTACCAGTTACAACAGCTTCACGCACTGCTTGCGTCGGATGCACCGATAAATGACAGCCTCTGCTTTTATTTGCTCAGGTTCTATCGGACGCTCGAACTGCGTGAGTTCCCTCAGTGGTTTCCTGGGTATCTTGCGAACTCCGCGGAGTATGTAGATCTCTCGCGGCGTCTTCATACGAAAACAACAAATAAGCGTCCTGTGTTTGCTGAACCAGCGCCCCTCAACATGACAAGCTTCGCGGTAGACATCACCGGGGCTAATCAGGAACTTGTAATCCCCGCACTTTCCGAAAATACGATAAGTCGTTGACGCCTGATAAGGCGCCGAATGCACCTTGATCACACAAGCCAGGAAAGGAGGCATAACCTCTGTGTGTTCCTGGATGAGCGACAATGACCCTTTGTAGACTACGGTGCCGGTACTATGGAACCCATAAACATGATGGTACAACGCAGCGGAAGCACATCCGACCCTTATTTCAGGAAATCTTCGCATAGTCAACCTCGGATGTGGGCACCACCTGCCCCTCAGATAATAGGACCGCTGCAACTTGTGGTTCCGACAAGTATTTTCCGGTTTCCCTTAACCAGCCGATAAAGCCAGATGTCTCAAGCAAATGCTTCTGGATTAACTTGTCGAGTCTCTGTGGCCGTGATCCGAGGGAATACGGTATCTCTATGCTTTGGAGTTTTTCTACGAAAGAAGTCGACTGAGTAGACGAAAAATCAGTGGAGAGTGGTTCTTTGATCCAGGTCTCCTTGACGAGATACTTCGCCCCGTCCAGGCCTTGGCCTATATACCATCTTGTCGACTGATAATTCATAGATCGCGCACGTCCTCGTAACCGGTGGGCCAGTAGCCGTTCTCTTGGCAGTGCAAAAGCTCTCGCATCCGCTCCTCATTTTCCTCACGGGCCGCGTCCAGACGGCCGCGGCTTATTCTCCATACACCTACCCGGAACGGCTCCTGTTTTTCAACGGCTATCATGTGGATAGGAACGTCCTCATGCACAAGGGAAACCAACGCCCCGTAGAAAGCCATCTGATTCACGTAACCATACCGCTCGGCGTCACGCTCGAACCAATCAATGTCGTCACACGTCTTGAGGTCGACAATGCCGGTCTTGAGGGAGAAGAAATCCAAGCGCCCCTGACAGGCAATCCCGTTGTACGGCACACGGACCGTGACCTCCGGCCAGCCTTCCTTCAGCAGACCTGTTGCAACTTCGTGATGCCGGACAGCAGCCGCCATCGTCTTAGCCACAGACAAGTCGGAAACGGAAACCACCTCCTTTCCCTGTTTGTGCATTTCCTCTGCCCACGACGTGTAAGCCTTCGTCCTAGTTCCATACGGCTCACCTGTCTTCTCGTTGATTGGCGGATCGTAGGCGAATTCCTTCTCGAACACCTCCTGTCCTTCAAGGATCAGGGTGTGAACCATACGCCCGAAAGCAAAACTCCTGCTCTCGACTCCCTTGATGAGACCGAGTTGCTTCTTTCTGAAGAGCAGCGGGCACTTGGCGAAATCTGCGAGGGCGTGACTCGTCAGGAACGACTTCGCCTTTTCTCGGTACTCTGACATTGGTTCGAATGACATACGATCCGGAAGTTCAGCACTCACGCAAGTCTCCTTTTATTGAGTTCCAATAACATGCCTGCAGAAACCTGTGCTTACAAAAGTCCGGTGGTTTGGATATCCTAATATGCAGCGGTATTCGCAACTTTGGTTCTCTCCTGCGCGCCTTCGCAAGCGGGCACTTGATCGTCCGAGCCGCGAACCGTTTGAAATGGCGAGTAATCCGGTCCTCGTCGAAGGCCGGATCGTACCAAGCCTGCATCTCACACCAACAGCAAATGACAGCAGAAGCCCATCTCCGCGGCGGCCGGGTGGCTAGTACGTTGTCGATTCTGCTGCCATAGCACTTGAGCAGATCAGCGTACATCTCGTGGATTGTGCTTTTTTGAGTCATACTAACCTGGAAGCGGGGTCACACGCTTCACTTCCTCGATGCGCAGCTTATAGTGCTTGGCTAGGCGCTCAGGCGCCATGCCCTCCCGAAGACCAGCCGCGATGATGTTTGTGTGCTCGCAGAGATACCAGGCGTATTGGTCAGGCCAGCGGGATAGTACATCTGCTCGCTCAGACGGCGAGAGGCGCAGGAACACGCGCACGTCACGGGCGTCGCTACCATAAACCCGCCTTGCTTTTGCCACGTATTCCTCGAACTCTTGCCTGCTAGCTTCCCTTGGAGGCTCACTCTGTGCAGCTGTCGGTTTTTCTTTTTGCCTCTTGGACTCTGTAGCCAGGTACCACTTCAACGCACTGCCGTACTTGGCCTTGGCCGCGGCCCGTTCCTCAAAGCTCAATGCCGACCAAGCCGCGTGCAGAACCTCCGTGTCCACCTCGGGCAATTCCGGAGCCAGCGTCACCGGCTTGGCCTCGGGCTGTGTGACTTCACTCACCGGTTCCTCATCCTTTTTCGGCAATTGAAGTTTGTCTACCTCGAAAAGCGGCTTCTCGTATTCAAGGGGCTCTGTGTCCTGAGCAGCCGTTTCTTCGGGAGGCTCTGTCAAGTCCCGGGGCTTCGGGCCGGCATCTTCCAGGTCGCTACGCATAATTGCCGGCACGTCATGCCACACGACCTGCAGAGACCTCCTGCCAGGTACCTTCTCCTTGCGGGCAAACTGCAGCGTAGGTTTGTCCCCATCGACAATCCAACGCAAAGCGATAACTTCTTCGTGTTTGGCCATGGTTACATCCTATTCGGCATTTCCTGGTACATGTCAGGAGACACCTCCGGGTAGGTGCCCCTTGTTATTTCGATCAGGACTCGCTCGTAAGGACATCTGCGCGTCATTCCGCAGCGCCGTTTACTTTTCCGTTTTGGACAGTCCCCGTCACAGAGAGCAACACGCTGGCTCCCATTATGGCTCACGACTTGACGGTCGTCCTCGATGACTCCCGCCTTCTGGAGCAGATCCTCCGGTGCTTGGTAGAGATTTGACATGTCGGGGAGTCTTCCGGTCGTCGACCAGGCGCCGAAAAAGGTCATGCACAGGTTCAGAGGTCCGGTCAGTGCTGACCGACCGCGGTGCTGGACCCGGAGCTGCAGGACAGCGTGCTTTTCGTAATCTTTGACGGATTCGCTGCTAGTTATGAACATCTTGCCCGTGCGCCGGTTTAGATGCAACCTCTTGTTGTTCTTGAGGATAACCGGGTGGCCCCATATGCAGTAGCGATGGACGATCTCGTCGTTCATAGGCTCTCCTGCTCCCACAAAATATACCGTCCATACCGTGGAATTTCAACCTGGTCAGCTGAAATCGCTGCTCGTGAGGCGCAGCACCCGGCACCATTCCGGTGGATCATCAAACCTGTTGCTGAGGGCTACTATCCCGTGCCGCTTCTGTGTATCAGAGTCGCGGTCATTCAAGACGACAGCCATGGTTGGAGCAAACGGAATATCCGGCCAGGGGGTCTCGCCGTCAGTCAGAAAGATGACGGCATCGACCCGGGGCGTGTTGTTCCGCGCCCATTCGTAAGCCTCAGCCATGTCTGTGCCGCCGAGACCTTTCCACTCAATCTTCTTCCAGTCTCCGCGCCGGTAGCGGGGAACGAAGCCTTGAAAGCCTGCATCCCACAGGACCATGGAGACTCGGACACGATACAGCAGATGCTCCAGAACGCCGAAGAAATGCGGAACAAGGTTGGATGTGCTGCCGGAAGTGTCGGCTATTACGAGCACCTTCGCAGCATGCCTGTGACTGATCCCCTTTGCTCCGAAAGCGTGGTTACGCCTACTGGCGCGCGAGTAGGTCGTTCTACGGCCGCCACAAGCACGTCCGACAAACGTCCTGAGACTCGAAGCAAGATCCACTCGCGGGCGCCTCAGTTCCTCTATGACCGCCGCAAGATGTCCCGGCACTTCTCCGCGGCTCAGTTGGGTGGCCTCATCGACCAGTTCCTTGATCAGCTGCCGGGCTTCCTCGGGCATCAGATCGCACTCATCCCAGTCGTTATGATTGTCCATACTGACCAGTGTGATACTGATTCCACCGTCCATCAGCTTCTCATAGAAGTACTCGGCAGTTTCGTCCGCGGGCCAGTCTTCCGGTATCGTAATACCAGGAAGCACATCCAGCACCGAAACGTCAGCGTCAAGTTCATGGTCCCTCACGCTGATTCGTATGTCATTCGCGGGGCCGTTCACGGCCATGTCTGTAGCGATAAACCAGGGCATCCTTACCTTGCCGGCACCCCTGAATGGGTGCATCCTGACGAGGTGCTCGATCTCGTGCTTGATGAGGCTCATGAGGTGGGTAACGCGCATCCCCTCTAAAGCCTTCGGGTTGTAGCGCAGACGCACGCCGCCGTTTCTCTTGACAGTGACACCCATTGTACGGCAGTTCTCAGGAGAATCCAGCATCTCGCTGGCTACCCACTGCATGCGCAGCGTGAAAGCACCATACCACGGCTCATTGGTCAGAAGCCGCGACCTGGCCTTTACCAGCTTTTCGCTTACAGACGACACGAATCCTATTCCTCCCAGGAAACATTGGTGAGCAACTCTCTCAGCCTATCGTGATTGAGCATTTTCCGGAACAGACCCTCGGACTCGCGGTCTCTTATCGCCTTGTCATAGAGCTTGGCCATGTGCTTGTTCGTGAGGGCATTCGTCCTGAGCTGGGTGGCACTCGCGCTTTCGTCCGGCTGACTGATGATGCTTCGGCAGAAGGCGACCGCTAGGTCTCGGTCAACAACACCGCCAGCGAGCAGGACCGCGAAATCCAGGGCAACCTTGTCGGCGCGTTCATCCTTGTTGATGCGTTCCTTCAGGTAAGAGACAAGCCCCCACATGAGACCGACAACCTGACCTCGGTTCAGACCCTTGATGGTCTCCTCGTGCCTGGCAACGCCGTCCTGCAGAAGCTGGCTGGGAAGAATCGGCGAGCTATAGTTCTTATAGGAGTGCGCCGTTTCCAAGCCGACGAGGCCGGAGATGACGTTGAAGATGTCGTCGTCGCTGAACCCATGCTGCTTGCCGACAAGCTCAGCCTTGATGACGTTTTCCCAGGAACGCCTTGACGGAGTGATACTGAAGTTCAACTCAGCTTTCACGTCGCCGTCGAGATACCGAAGCTCCTGCGCCGTGAACTGGACAGCGCGCACGGCAGCGTCTCCATAGATCCCTGCCATATGCTGTGACCATTCCGCAAACGTCGGCTCGCCCGGGGACAGGATCATATGGCAGAACCTGTCGATAAAGGCGGGGTCATTGAAAGTGTTCACGATGTAGTCGGCATCGGCGAAGTTTCCGGCACAGGCGACAGACCAGCCGTCAGGCAGGGCGTTTAACCCGATACGCCGGTCCCACACCAGCTGAAACACCGCCTGCAACACGTCGTCTTCGGCCCTGTTGGGCTCATCGAGAAAAACGATTCCTTCCTTCAGAAGAGGCTGGCAACGAACCCTGATTCTGCTGCGCTCCTCCGGCGCAGCCTCGTCCAGTTGCTTCTGATACTCCTCCCAGGTCATGGTCGCGCTCGGAAATTCCTCCGGAGGAAGGAAACGTGTTCGATCACGCACAGTGTCACGGTCAGCAATACCCCGGACGTCGGACGCCTCGCACTGCCCGAGCCTGAAGTCCACAATTCCCAGGTGATGCTCCTCACCCAGCTGGTAGATGATGGAAGACTTGCCAATGCCATGCACACCCCAGATGAACGGAGTCACACCGATGTGCCGACACAGCATAATGGCGCGCTTCAACTCGGAGATTGTCATAGCTGCTTTCCTTTCGTGCTTCATATCTTTCTAAGCCGACATACCTAGCGCACGAAAGGTCTGATTTCAACCAGTTTTGCCCGACTTGTACGAACAGTGGCCAGATGCCTTATCCCCATCGGTAAAGCGACGGTCCGCAAGCATCTGTGCTTGTCTCTCAGCCTCTGCAGCCAGTTCGTCGACCGAGGACTCGTTCTCGACCTTGATGTCGTCCGGTCTCGGGACATATTGCTCACTCACGTGAGAGGGAGGCAAACATTCACCGACAGCCTCGGCTCTCTTGGCACGAAGGTCTTCTTTGCACTCGACAAAGAAGCACACATCCATCCGGTCCCGCTCATTGTCGTGCCGGACATCGGAAGCGATAACAATGGCCTGGGATCCCTCAGCACGCTCGGAGAACTCTGCACAATTTTTCTCCCACTGCTTTACCCAAAAATCCTCGTCGTACTCCCGTCCAAGCTGCCCGAGCGTTTGCAAGAAGCGTCGGCCTTTTTCGTCCTTCTTGCCGTCCCACCCCATTTCTCGGGCCATCTGCTTCAACGGATCCGCGAATGCTATCACGGCCACTGACAGGTTCGTTTTATCGGCTAAAGCGCAAGCCAAAACCTTCGCGAAGGAATCCTTTCCGCTGTAGGCCAGGCCAGCCGCGCCTACCTTAAACACCGGCAATCTGGAACCGGGATCTCGCGGAACATCGTCATAGGCGTGATAAGCTCGCAGCAGATGTCCGAAACGGGACTCAATGGCGTGAGGATCGACAAATATCCGACAGTTGGGCTGGGCTCCGCGCAACGTCAGGCTGTTCCAGTCAAAATTCCCCGGCGTATTAGTAGCTTCGAACTTGACACCTAGCTGTTCGGCATCGCGTTCTCCAAACTGCCGGCGAAGCTGATCAGCCTCTCTTTGCGAAGAAGCCAGTACATATACCGCACAGCCGCTTCTGGCAGCCACCCTCGCCTCTTCTAACATGCGTGAAGTTCTGCCGGTGCGCCAGAACCGCTCAAGTGGATCATTCATGTTGCCCCCTCATCTGCTTTCGTCCATATCTACTTGACTGTCCGGCGCTTTCGGAACGAACATGTACCTCGTTCCTGCGGTAATCACTACGTAACCACCATCATAATTCTTGATGGTCAGACAATCAGATGACGGGTCGCTCCCATCTAGTACGACGACAGTATCGCCGATGTGAACATTCACCGGGTGCACCGATGTGCTCCCTGCTTTACGGACCGTTGCCTCTTTGAAGAGTCGCGGAAGAGTCAAATCAACAGGACCGCTGCTGGTATCAATTTCGTAGTCAGTTTCCTGTTCTGCCAAATTCCTGCCGTGCTCGTCGCGGGCTTCCAGGTCTCCCCTTATCAACAGGTCATGACAAACATGCCCAACCTCGATGAGACCAAGATCCAAAGCGCCTGCAATGTCAAGTGCATCGGCCCCGGGACGCTTCTTGATGAAGTCCAACACCTTTTGCCTGAGTTCGTCCTGATTCACTTTGTTCCTATACAAGCAGTCGCACCATAGCCGCGATTGTTTCTAAGAGATGTTCCCTTCTGACGTGCGGCCCACGAAAAACCTTGCCAGAACCGCTAACTGTCGCAAGGCGCACGACCGGATGTCCGTCATCATCAACTGAGGCTGTGACGCGCAGGTGCTTCGATACTTGGATATACTGATTCCCGGCGCCATCCGTCTCAACAGGATGCTGCTCCTCCCGAACTGCGTAACCGATCAGGTCCATCGTTGTCCTCCTATTTCCGCGCGAGCCTATTCCCGCGGTGATAGAAGAACGAACTGGGACGCGAAAATCCTCCAAAAACCTGAGAAAAAGTTATTCGATGCTAATGTCGTCGAAGACAACCGATACGTTTTCCTGAAGCTGCCTGAGCACCATGCCCATCAGCTCCCGGATTTGCGGATGGGCGCGCTTGTTTTCTGCGCGTAGTTTCAGGATATGACGCCAAGCCCGGAAATTCGCGGTCATGGCAATTTCTGTCTTGAGGCAGGTCGGAAGCACTGAACGCGCGAACTGCGGCGTGGACCGTTTTCGCAGCAGCTCCATGTACGCTTTTTCTGCACAGCGCACCGACTGCTCCCAGGTTTCCGGCTCCACAAAACCTCCGGACGGAGCAATTACAGTAATCTCGCCCTGCGTCCCATAGTTGCAGTAGCGGGTTGATTCCTGCGAGTATGCTACTCCGATCCTGTGCCGGACAATCTCGTGGCTGATTCCGCGGTCAGTAATAAGGAGGAACGTTGCCGAAGCGTGCTCAAGGACGGATTCGTGACCACTGCGGATAAGTTTTCGAACGAACATCGAGGCTCTGTTCAAACAGTCAGAGCAAACCGAGCCATCCTCCAACTGCCCATTGTGACAACCGGAAACGCCACAGTCCAGTCGTTCTTCACTCTTGTAGCAAACGCGCCCGCACCGCTCAATAAGAAAGAGGGCGTCTGGCGTGACAGACAGAAGCTTTGCTTCCTGCGACATGATTCGCATGTAGTCTGTTCCTATTTCGCTATAAAAGCCTATAACGATGCAACGGCAGCAGCGTCACTGCCGCAGGCCGGAACCGGCAACACACGAGAGAAAGATCCCCCGCGCTCCATTGTAGTCACGGTCGATATCGACTTGACAGTTCTTACATCTGAACCGTTTCCTACCGCCTACCTCCTGAACATGTCCACAGTAACTACAAGTTTTTGACGTGTATGCCTCATTCACGAAGTAAACCTTTGCACCGTACATCTCGGCAGCATGCTGCAATATCTGTTTGAAACGGAAGAACGCAAAAGACAGCATCGACCTCACAGTCTTCCTGCGTATCTTCCTAGTAGTGCGGCATGACATCTGCTTCGTCTCGAACGTAGGCATATAGATCACGTCAAACCTAGTGACTAGGAACACGGCAGCTTTCCAGTGAAGATCGTTAATCAAATCCTTCACCTTCCAACGCATCCTCATCAGTGCTTTTCGCATCCTATATCTGCGCCTGGCTGTCGTCTTCGACATCCGCCCAAGTAGGTCATCTATGCGGAGGCACAAACGAACAATGCGCTGAAAAGCCTGTTCCCCAATCTTCCCGTGCGTCTGCTCAGAGTAGTAGGTCAGAAACGTCCTGACGCCCGGATCAAGCGCCACACAAGGCTGCCTTGGTTCTCGGACTTGCTTGCGTGGCATTTTTACCGGGACTATCAAAAAGTATCGACCGGACTCGCACACCAACTTCGTTCCTTCCAATCGGTCCTCCTTTCCGGGAAGGGGCTCGTAACCATGAAACTCAATTGAATGCTTTCCCTTGAAAATACTCCCTTCGCCTAATGATTTTTTATCAAAGGCGAAACGCTGTCTGATGTCCTTCCGGCTACGGAAGGATAAACGTTGATAACCGGCACCTTGGAAGCATTTCTTCTTGGCAGCCTTGGTCGCCCGTAAAGCATCATCCACAGCCCACAGGCGCACTCTTTGTGGGCAATCAAAAGCCCACTCAGGGTGCTCTTTCTCAAGCAGCACTTTAAGGACGTAACTGCCCGTCCCCGGACACTTGTCCACTGTCCGTAAATACTCAACGGCCTGATTGTACCAGTACCGCGAAAGGCCGAAATACTTACGAGCCTTTCTTCTTGCGCTTGCCGTGAGGAAGACTCTTATCTTTCGACACCTTTGTAGCGTACTTTCTGAGTCCGTACAGACGGCAGGAGAAGACGTGAATGATGCTGATAAGGTCGGCAGTAAGCTCCTGCGCTGGTGAAAGTTGTGTGTCGTCGAGTACCACGATTTCAGTACCGTGATAGGACGCAACACGGCGGAACATCTCAAATCCGAACCGGCACAACCTGTCTTTGTGCGCGACAACAACTCGCGCGACTTCTCCGCGCAGGATTGCGTCCAGTAAGGCGTTAAAGCCTTTCCTCTTCCAGTTAAGCCCTGAGCCGATGTCTTTGATGATTTCATAATTTGGGAACGCCTCCTGGACAAACCGTACTTGTGACCTTAGATCATCTTTTTGCGAGGCTGAGCTTACCCTGCAATAACATATATACCTTCTTGCTCCTTTGTTAAAAGAAGATAGCTTAAACAGCCTTTGTCCGCTAGGAGTACGGACTGACTCTATCTTACCTGTATCCGCCCACTTTCGTAGTGTGGGGGCGGATACCCCAAAAAACTCTTTTGCCTTGCGTAATGGAACAAACATAAGCGTGTTATACTCTTTTACAGTGTTCCCGTCAATAGTTACCCTCCTCTCCTGGCAAGCTACCTTTAATCGCGCGCGTCAAGTATTGTTTGATCCTGTTGTGCGACTGGCACCTTCTGTTTTAACCACTGAAGGATCTCATTCAAATCCTCTGTGAGCAAGTCGGCGACCTTGTACATCAGATCCGGGCGCGCTGGGCCGTCCATGAGTATAGCAGTGGGCTTTCCGCCACCAGCCACAAACCCCAGTTCCAGATGGGCGCTGTTCCCTGAGGGCAAAAGAAGAACACAAACATCGGCAGCACCAAGATACAGCAGGTCACGCCCGAAGCCGGCCGTGGCCTCGGGGTGCGCCAGCACCTTCGACATCTGCTCCGCGGACATGGGGTCATCGGAGGCATCGGCCTTTTCCCAGGAAAAGCCTTCATGGCGGTAGTCATACACGCGGAAACCAGCTGCCCGGATAGCGGACACAACCTCCGGATGTCGCTTGTTTTGCCATGAGGAGGCAAGATACACTAGCCCGCTTCCGTACCTCACAATTTCTTCGGTCACGCTTTCGCCTTTCTTTTTGTAGCCCTTTCCTCGCAGAAATCCTTCAATTTGTCCAGCGACTTCAGGGCCATTCCGATTACACAGGTTGGCCTGTGATGTACGTCTTCGGGCAACCATCCTCGTCCATTGCAGATGGTGCACCGGATCGGCTGCGCATCGCCGCCGACCAGCATACTGACACCGGTAAACCCCCGCTTGTGAATCAACCTCAGGGCGGCACCCGGGAATACCAGCTTTCGACTTCTCCTGTTAAGTACGCCACCAGGCCATGAAAAGAAATGCGGCTGCATCCAGCAACTCGCGGGATTTGTCGTTTGGACGCTTCGCGTGTTCGGCGTCCTCTATCTGTATCTTGGCGCGTTCCAGTGCTTCAGGAAAGTTCTGCCAGCCGCGCTTGCCGCGACGGACACCGTCGAACATGCGCGCCTTGAGAGCTTGGTGGAATCTGTCCAGAGCCCAATCCAATTCGGCGGCTTCACTGTATTCGTGCTGATAGTTAGGAAGCGGCATCTGTCTTCTCCAGCTTTTCTGCGACATCATCTAAGAAACCGTCGATATCTATGCCCAACTCGACAAGCAAGCGCGTGACTTTTTGACTGTCACCAAACAAGCGCCTGCATTCCTCTTTTGCGTACCGTGCGGCCTCCTCGCCTCCAACACCGGAAATGGCATAGAGATGCGTGATACGGCGAAAATGCTCCATGACTAGGGCTTCTCGGAGCATGGACATGCCCTTCCGCCACTTTTCCCGTTGCTCTTCTCCCCTGACAACTCGGATACAACGAGAGCCTATACAATCCAGCAAGTCGATCGCTGTAGAAATGAAGCGACACTCGCTGACGACCTTCTGCTCGACCTCTGCAACTACGTTGGATTTCTCTGACATTCTCATGCTCCAAGAAGAAATTTTGCGGCGTCCCCGGCCAGTTTGTACCGACCAAGATCTAGAGCGACAAGCCCCTTTTCCATAAGCTTCTGGAGTGTTTGCTTGTAAACGTCTGGCATCTCGGTTTCACCAGAAGGAATCTCGCTCAAATAGAGCATCATGAGCACGTTCATTTCACCGTAGCTCAGGCGGTAGTCAATGAGTTCTACTTCGAAAGCGTTGAACACCCTAGCCGCCCTAACCCATTTTTCTATTTCCTTGCCGGAAAGCCACTCTTGCTTCTGTACTGAAACCAGCCTGTACGTCACTCCAGACTCGCTCGCAATACCGATCAGCTTTACTCGCTGGCCTTCCTTTATGACACAATCGCGCTGCCAGCCGTTCTCGACATTTCTGATGCGCATCTCGTCCAAGAGACCAAGCGCGTTCAGCATTGCCTTCGAGAGATGCTTGGTATACATAAAAACCGGACCGTTCCCGTAGTCGCTGGGATCGCCATAACCGGGTGCCGTCAAGACAAGGCGATCAGCGGTGTATCTCCTGACCTCGGCCCTGTCGAACGGCAGACGCTCGTGATAGACGGCAAAATCCTGCGACCAGGAGACATCACCGAGAGCTTGCAACCCGGACAGAATTATACCTGTCGTGTCGGCCATAATCGTTCCTCCTGCTGACTAAGCGCCCAGTTACTGGTGTTTCAACTGTGGTAGTGAGCAATCAGCCAGTAGATAACGTAGAACCAGCCAAGTATTCCATGGAGAAAGGCATAGAGGAACGATTGGTTCACTTTCCAACTGAGGATAATGGCCAGGAAAGCGCCAAGGGTAAAACCGCCGCAACCCGATGCACCACTGCTGCTGGTCCCTTCGTTTTTGTCTATCATTCCCGCCGCGCGAATGTCCATGCTCATGCTCATTCCCTCACAAGATGTTCCTCAAGATAGCGTTTCTGTTTCAATGGCGTCAAACAAAGAGTGTCGTCCGGACAGCTGAAAAGGTAGTTAGCTAAATCGGCGACCGCTTCCTTGAGTTCAGGAATGGCTTCGGCTTCCGACATTGAATACGCAAACTCCAGCAATTCTGGAATCTCGTAGATTGTTTCCCCGTTGTCATAAGCAGCCTCGATTGCAATCGGCTTCAACACCTTAAAACCTGGAAGCTCGTCAATCCAGGCCACGATCCTCCTGCCTGCTGCCTCGCCCACGGCTCAATCCTCCTTCCTCTCATAGTACGGGCAATCTCGCTTCAGGGGTTGCTTTCTGTTGATCACGCCCCCACACGGTTGCGGCGGCTTCTTGCCGATCCAGTAAAACGCCGGTGGAAGTTCATTGATTTTGTAAGGGTATCGGCAGAAACCATCACCGCTCGGGTGCAACTTGCCCGCCTTCGTCAGATTCCAGTCCGCATACTTGCAACCCACACAGCTTTTCATTTCTTTTCCTTCCATTCTTCGGCGGCAAGTAACAGGTGAGCCCACTGTATGTACTTGCGCCTTGTCCGCGGATCCGCGTAAAACTTTTTGAAATCGCCCGGTTTGTAGGCCGTCACGTTCACGAGTTCAGAAAGAGGAACCGTGATGCCGCACTTGACAGGAGAATGGTCGTAATAACAGATCTGACGCGACTGTCGCTTCCACTCGAACCTGGCACCTCTTCTGGTAATCTTTGTCGGAACAGCCGGATCAGGAGGCCCAGGATCTCCGTAGGGTTGGAAACGCTCATACCGGATTACGTGTTTGCAGCGCCAGTCGCGCTCCTGCCTGCGAACTTCCTTTTCGGCTTCCTTTCTCATCCAGTAGTCTCGTTGGCCGGTCAGCACTGACTCACTCGTAATCAGCTTGCTCAGGGCGTCCCTGTAAGTCTCGAAGTCGGGCTCCGGCCCGGCGTTCAGGCAATGACCGTAGTCGTCTATCAGCTCTATCCAGCGATTGAACTGTTCCGGGTTGTAAAGTTGGATCCGAGGCAGGCCGTGAAAGGTGCCGCGGTCGAGTATTCCCTGCAGAATGAGGGCGAACTTGTTGTATTCAAGAGCGCGCATCGCAAGCGCGTGAAGGCCATCTTCCAGGTACACGGTTTCATAGTTTAGCGGCGCCACGTCGTGGGTTCCGTAGATCCCCCTGCATCGCTCTTTGTATTCCCTTTCAGTTAGGACAGTACAATCCGATGACCACTTATAGTCGACATAGAGCTTCCCACCGTAAAGGGGATCAGCACTATCCGGAAAGAGTGTTTCCCCAAAATCGTGCTCCGTACTCAGGCGCCACAGCCTCTGACCATCGCGGATATACAGGAAAGTCAATTTATCGGCGTCGTCAAGCCTGATGCGCACGAACATTTCCAGCGGGTCATCGTTGTGCCATTCTCTCCGGCTTCTTCTGACTCGGAAGGCAACGATGCTGCGTGGCATTGGAAGGATTCTTGAAAAGTTTTCCTCTTCGGAGAGCCAGCGTTCGAAGTCTTTTATCCGCTCGAAGGTGATGCCTCCCGTCCGGTATGCCGCGACACACTCTTCATCCATGTAGAGCCGCTGGCGGAAGATAGCGATCTTCCCGTCACTGGCCGGCGCGCCATCCCGAACGCACTTGCAGTGCTCGCTGAGGCCAACATAAAGACGCACCGCGTGCAGCTTTCTGTCAACAGCCTGGGTAGCGCACTCCAATTTCCGCTGATAGCCGTGCATTTCGACCAGGGAATATCCGTACAAGGCCTCAAGCTGCTCACCAAGATTCTTAACTCGTTTCTCGATCTCCGGTATGCGCTTTTCGGTCACTTGCGAGAGGGCGTAGACCTGTTCCTTCGGATCATCCCCCGCCTTGGCTAGAGCCGTGCACGTCTCCTCCGGGGAAGAAGCAATCATTCTCACGTCGTGAGTTTGCAGAAGGTTATGCAGCGACTGCATCTCCGACGCAAGTTCCTCGTTTGTTCGTGCAATGCTTTGCTCGATCAACCGCTTTGCCTCTGCGGTTTCGACCGGCTCAAGCTCATTGAGCTTGTCCACATGGACGCGCCTGCTGTGATAGCCTCCCTTTTTTCCAGGCATCTCTATCTGAAAGTAGTTCAACCCCTTATGAACCACCAACCAGAGGTTTTTCATTGGCTCAGCAGGTGCATCGGCCTCACGGACCCATGATCCGACAGCCGGCTGCCAGCCTTCCTCGCGTTCTGTCGCGAGTGCCTTCCTCTGGGCTAGGTGCTTTTGACTCATGGCAACCTCCTGGACATGGTTCTGCATCACTATTCCACGCCAGGACAACATGTAAACCGATTATTTGCCAGGGCCTTCTCGGCGATCTCCTTGATCTGACGGAACGCTTTTTCTTGTGTTCCGGGCAGATGCACACCATCCGAGATGTCCCCATAGTGCATTTCCAAACACTCGACCAGCAGTCGCTTGATTTCTCCCTCTGGAGGCTTATAGGGCAGATCGGATGTCTGATATAGTTGTTCTAAGTGTCGCTCTTTGTCCTCGAAGAACTTCACGATGCGATCCTGGGTCCATTCGCCCGCCCTGACGGCACGCAGGAATTCCTTGTCGCGATCCAAACAAAGGTCTCCGGTGCTTAATATCTGTTCACACTCCAATAAGAGGCGCACCAAGTGGTAGGCGTACTTCGTGTCGAAGCCGTACTCCTCTATGAGTTTCTTGCGCTTTCCCTCCGGCTTCCTGGTACGCATCTTGTTCAATTGACTGTAGGCATAGCCAATGAACTTGTGGTAGCAACCTTTATGAAGGAAGAGATGCCGGTACTCCCGCACCTTTTGAGCCAACAAGGTAGAATGGCGAATGCAATGGGCTGGAGAAAAGAGGACATCGACCATGTTCGGGTTGTTTTCCATGCAGAGATGGAAAAACTTCACAATTGAATAGACGGTAAGGTCGTATTCTGTCTCACCGTCCTTGACATGGTGTTGTTGCCATACATCGAAACGCTTTTGCTGCCTTCCGAAACCCGGGATCTCTCCGGCCAGGTGCGGGAACACCACGTCCTTCGGAGGAACAACGAATCCAACGATGTCAATATCGGAAGCATCCGTACTAATACCATACGCCTGAGAACCAGTTACAGCCTCGAACTGCAGATTCATCGGCAGCCAGGACGGGCAGCTGAGCTTCTGACGCTTGAGAATTTGTTGGATCACGGACACGTTGATACCTCGCATAGATCGGCTTTTGAAAGTCGTTTCTTGAGGCTCTTCAGGTCTTCCTTCGAAACTCCATCTGTGAGCTTGAGCGATTTGCGACGTGCATCCAAACGAGGCAACAACGAGCGATCGAACCTCGTCACCGAACAGTGGTAAAGCGGATCCGACAGTTTCAGACAGAATCCGACATTGGCCGGCACATCTCCATAGGCTAGGGCCTTGTCCCAGTCGCGGCGTCGTTGATCCCACTCCTTTTTCGTGACTTCCTCGGGCCTGTCAGCGTTGTCAAAGTAGTAGTACGGCTCGAACCAGTCCTGATTGGTGAGCAGGTCAACAAGGTCCTCCTGCTCGCAGTAGTAAGTGCCGAGAAATTTCGTCCTGAGAGGGAACACAACGACCTCGAAGTCGAAGTCCACGAGCGGATCTCGGAGATTCGTGCGTCGAATTTCCCGAACGCTCTTCATGAACCACCACCGAGCACTGGACATCGGCGAGCCTTCCGGATGCGCATCGAATGGGGCGACCTTTTTGACGCTCCTATGATCGAAAACGGATACAGCACACCGATGAATCAGCAGGTTTATCTGGCCTTGCGTCCGTTGACGCACCACCTTTCCCAGGTATACAAGGTCCTGGTGGATTTCCCGAATGTTGCGTTGTTTGAACCTGAAACCGGTAAAGATCTTCGTGCTCACTTTGTTTCCTCAAATGCACTTGAAGGTAATTGCCCACACGGTCGGGTTAGCCTCCCAGCCGAGTCCGGATTCTGCATAGTGGTCGTTCCACATCGCGCGGAATCTTCCACGAGCTTGCGGAACACTAATGACGCGGCCACCATCGTAGGTTTCGTATTTGTCAACGCCTTCGGCGAACATGTCGTCGATACCTGTGTCCTGAATGTGCTGCAAGCGAACGCCAAGAATCTCCAGAGTAATGCGACTCGCCCATCGCGGCATGCAGCGCCCGGGCTTCCAAGCCACGGGAGACGTGACGAGAAAGCCGCGGTGTTCGCCGATCTCGCCGGAATACTTTGAAGTACCGTCCGGCAGGGACGAATCGGCACTCGAAGCGATCACCTTCCAGTAGGCGAAGTGCTCTCTGTCCATGGTCGCTCTATATTGAATGCTGACAGCGCAACTGGCAGTAGCTCCTCCCAGCATCTCGCGCAAGAGGCGGAAAGGTTCCCTGACCCACAGACGGTCGCCAACGGCACCGAAAGGGCAATCCTTCTCGGTAAGTTCGTTCGTCCCGTCAATCGACATAAAAGCCAGCGGACTGGCCTCATCGGAGGCTGGCACAAGCCAAGGCTGAGGGTCTACAGGCAGCCTGACCTGCGTTTTCTTGCCGTCAAGAATGGCACAGACTTCATTCTCGGTCAGGTCGAGTGGTCGCTCAGTCATGACCGTCTCCTAGTAGCTTTTTCTGGGGACACAGCTTCCGCAGGGCCAACTCCGCGGCAGTTTCCACCGAGCTCGGGTGAACTTCGATTACCTGATCACCTACACGGACGCGGAGCGATGACACGACTTCCTCCTGCTGTTCCTCCGACCAGCTAACCGACACACCTACCACTTTTCCAGTGACCTCGGTGCCCTTTATCCGGACTTTTTCACCGAATGATATCTGTGTCATGTAGAGAACCACAACGCTTCCTCGCTATTGGTGGCGCCGTCGTTCTGGATCGACCAAGTCGTAGTATTGCGAAAGGACAATTTCCTCGCCGCCGGAATAGATACGACCACCCTGGATCTCTAGGCCCTCCGGAAGGACAATGCCTTTTCGCCGCACAATATCGACGATTGCAGAGACAAACAATTGCCGGATATACAAGAGGCTAAGATGCGGCATTTCGTCCTTCGCTTTCCGGAAAATATCTTCCAGCGGCGTGTGCTTCTCTATCATGTCGATTATCTGCTCGTTCACGGCATGCTCCAGCGTGGATGCGAACATCATCACGGTACTAAACGGGAAAGCCCGACAGTTTCAACGTAGGCAATGCAGAGGTGCACTCGGCAGGACGGTTCCGTTGCCATTGTGCATGAAGAACCACGATGGAGGAGGCTGCATCCACAACATCCACCGAGAAAAAGCTGTCCCAATAGAGGGAGATTGTGCCATCCCGGCGCAAAACCAAGCAGCGTTCTCCTTCTGCCATTCACTGGGCATTTCGGAAAAAGCTGCGCATAGTCTGCGGACATCGTTAATGTCGCTGTAGTTTCCAAGCGCAAGCGCAGCGGAAAGCCCTTTGTCGTTCGGCTCATGCCTGTCCGACAGGAACATCTTGTAGATGGACACCTGGTTCTTTTCGGCAACATCTAACAAGTCTGCCAAGGCCGTCATCTTGTCGATGGTGTCCAAAGGTATATCGTCTTTCCCGTCTTGCAATCGTGCACTGGTAATAAGCCAGCGCAACTTGTCTCCGGAAGGCAAGTTCGCCGGGGCGAAGTTGAGTCGCATGAAACAGAAGACACAGAGCAGCTTTATGTAACCAAGAACACCAAGAGATTGCACGTCCTCCTCCGGAAGAACAGCGACGGTCTTGTTGTTTATTCCCTGAATAGCTCCATAGCGCTTCAGCAGCGGGTAGCTGGTAGTAGCAATTGCGCGAGCCGCGGCCGGGGCAATGACCTTCCTGGTTTCTGCGGGAGACAGAAGTAACGGTAACAACCGCACGTCTGGTTGTCCCGCTGATTGTAGCACCAAAGACACGGCTTCCTGTGCCATTTCGATGGTAAGTCTACGGATCCCCGTTCGTGCAAGGATAGACGTAACGTGGTTTTTGGCCTCCCTGGCCGAGGAACACCTGATAGCAAGGTATTTCTTGATGTGCTTCCAGGAAGTACTGGTTGGCTTGACGTAGTTTTGCTTCTCGGCCAGCTTCAATTCGTGCTCGGTCTGCCTCAGCCACACTGTCCACGGATTGTGAGATAGAGGATAGCCGTGGTTGTCCCACGGACTATTCCATGGGCTGTCCTTCGACTTACCCGCCAGAACTTCTGCACCGAAGCGAGCCCTTACAAGAAAATGTTTCGGACATTTCGCGGTGTGGACTCGAACTGCCAGCGGAAAGCTCCCACCGCAATCCAAGTGCTTTACGATGGCTCCCCAGTAGTCAAGCAGATTTTTCTCGTCAAGGTACTCGCTGACAGCAGCCTCGGCAAAATCATCGACGGAGAACACGTCAGTTAAACGCTCTGACACAGACCAATGTCCGGAAGTCACAGCCCATCGGCCAGCAGCCCGAAGCTCATCTTCGTTCAGAAGCTCTTCGCAGGCTTTCTGATCCAGCACTCCCTTGCTCGCATGTACCACCAAGTTGTGACTCGTCAGTTTCTCTACTAGGACTCTCCGCATCGGCCCGTGCACGTGCGAGCTTATCAGCTTCTCGCGGTCCTCGTGCGCCACACTCAGCTTGTCCGTTACAGGAACGGAGGGCACCTTGGAATCTGGCGGAAGAATGCGCACTGCAAGACGAGTTTTTGCCATGACTGATCCCGAAATCTGGAGCCGCCTCCCGGACTCGAACCGGGGACCTGCGGTTTACAAAACCGCTGCTCTACCAACTGAGCCAAGGCGGCTCACACTCCATGACGCCTCAAAATGGCCTGTACAAAGAATCTCTGCCGAGAGGACAACCGTTTTCCCGCACCGATCTTCTCCCGCGCTTCTCCAAGCGTATCCATCTCCCAACCAGAAAGCATTCCGGAGTCCAAGCATCTGTCAAGCGACTGCACGGCCACTTGTCCCCTCACGGCATCGCGATTAACAGGATCTTCGGGAGAAACCACAGACCAGAAGGTCAACCTGTGCACAGGAGACGGACCAAGCTTTTGCAAAACCTGCCTGTGTGCCTTCGTTCCATATCCCTTGTGCTTCTCGAAACCGTACTCTGGAAATCTGGCTGCTAGGGATTGCATCACGAGGTCATGATGCGCCTTCGCAAGTATGCTGGCCGCGGCGACTTGGTAGACACAAGAATCAGCCTTGGGGATCGCTTGGACCCAGTTTACATCCTTCGGCAGCACGTTCCCATCGACAACAACCTCCTTGTTTGTTTCCTTCCTAATCTCGTCCACAACAGCCTTTACGGCCTTGTGCCAGGCAGGCTGAATGCCAATGCGGTCAATCTCATTGGGAGGGACTTCGGCAATTTTCCAGGCTGTGGCATGACCCCGTATAAGAGCGGCTAATCTGGCGCGTTCTTTTTCGCTGATCTTCTTCGAGTCGCGCACCCCAGAAACTACCATTGGCTCTATCGCCACCGCGCAAACGCACAGAGGCCCTGCCAATGAACCACGTCCGCATTCGTCGACACCGATGAAGTCGCCTATGATCGTGAACGCACCGGAGTCGAATGACCGACCCGGCCGCGGAAATGGATTAGGTGCTCTCTTCGGTCGCGGCATAGTAGTACCTCTGTGCCATATTCAGCGGTCGTAAGCGGAAAAATCAAGCAAAAAGGAAAGGCGGCACCTAAGCACCGCCTTTCCCACCCGAGGTCGTCGTGTGCCGAACATACAGCCGGACGTGTATCTTCTTAGCACACGGCTAGTTGTGGACTCACGCAGAAACCAACACGCCACCGCGCCTATGATACAGGAGTGACTTGGACTGCGCCCAGATGGCAACAATGTCCCCTGTGGTTCCGTCAACCCGGAATTCCACCCCGTCGTCGAAGGTCGTCTGGGCATCGTACTGGACCCCAAGAAACTTCAGGGCATTTGCCGCTTTGTCGGCTGCGTCACAAGGAAAATGCTTCGGATCCACGTTCTTCTCATCCCAGAACTGCGTATAGTCGTAAGCCATTATCCACCTCCTTCCTTAGAACTTGCTTCCTTAGAACTTGATGATAAGCCCGGCCAGTCCCCAGGTGACTTCGTTTTCGTCGAAGTCCCACCCAGCGAAAAGACCGGTCTCGATCTCGAACACGCTCGTCCAGCACTTACTCACATGCACCCCCAAAAACTGCTCGGCACCTACAACACCGACACCGAGCCACCTAGCTTTTGGTATACGGATCTCACAGAGTTCTACTTCGAGCGCCGCACGCACCATATTCTGATCCAAGTCCCACAGCAGACCGCTGTGCATCTCCGGTATTTTGTAGGTTCTGACAACCTCGGGTGCTACGATAAGATTTCCATCTTCGTCGTAGTCTGGATGGTCCTTGCTCGGTTTCCCAGGAGTAACCACGCCTCTGTCCCACGACCAGCGGAACCGACGCTCTGCCCGCCGCGGTTTCTTCGGGAGAGCTATCTTTATTGGCAACATGCCTGCCTCTTTGTGTCTGCTCTTTCGGTCAGCACTGACCGGACGCGGCTTCACACTGTTCTTTCTGCTTTTGACCTGGCGCTGCCGATAGGCCAGCACCATTTCCCGCTCCTCGGGAGACAACAAGGCAAGTGACCGGTTGCCTACGGTGTTGCAGCCCACCAGAGCACAAAACGAGAGGACACAGACTAATCCTCGCCGACAATTCTGTCCCATATTTCTCCGGCCTCCTCGGCGGTCTCGTTGAAGAACCGCACCGACAGAGTGTTCACCAGCTTGTCTCGATCTACTTTTTTGACTTCTTCCCTTATGTGGTCAGGGACAGAGTCAAGATCAAACCCGCCCACAAAATCTGACCTGCGTTCACTAGGGCCAAAGGCAAGCCCATGATCTATGCTGTAGAGATGGCCATTGTTGTCTACCAGCACATTGCCTAGATGGCCGTCGGTATTGGCTATGAATGCGTGCAAGATCGCTATTCGCCAAGCATCATCAACAGCATCAGCCCCGAAATGTTCGGCTATCACGTCTTCGTCGATATACCTCATACCAGGCGGTAGAGCCCTACTAAGTGTCTTTGAGTTCTCCACAAACCTTTGGCAGCTTGCAGTGTACTTAGCACTTGGATCGCGCAAATCGTCGCTGTTTACATATTCGAAAGCGTCTGCGCGGATGACCTTCTCCATAATTTCGGGATCCGGAAGATAGTCCTTGATGACAGTAGTCTCTGGTACGATACTCCATCCGAACATCTTTGCTATCTCATAAGCCATTACCTCGCGCTCAGAAGGACTGTCACCCTCAAGTCCCTCTCTGAGCATCCCATCAAAGGCTGATAGCGAGTCAAACTTTTGTATTGCTTTTGCACCCTCTTTTGTCTTTCGCAGAAGTGTTACACTACCGACGCCTTGCTCGCTGAAAAGCTCCAACTTTCCTGCCGCAGCCATCCTTCTGAATACGCCACCGAACTTTTGTGCTTTTGGGTCTGCCTTTCCTCCCACGTGCTTGCGTTTATGTGGATCGACTAAATTTTCCAATTTCTCGGCTATGTCAAGAGCATACGTCATCCAAGCAGAGTCGAAGAACTCGCTTATCTGCCCCGCAGTATACGTAGCAGACGAGATACGCTCCTTGTCTGTCTTTGCGTGTTTAATGTCGCGAAGTCCACGATTTAGGCGAAGATAACTGGGTTCTATCTCTGGCTCTCCCGCTTCTGCTTCAACTTTCGGCGACATGTCACGTAAACGCTCCACAAGCGCAACAACTGCTTCTCCGATTTCTTTCATCTGTTCGGCTGCCTCAGCTGCTGATAGCTTTCCCCGTTCCGCCTGCTCAACAATTTCCTTGGTTTTGTCTTCTACCTGAAGCAGCGTATGCAGCTTTGGTACTGTTCTAAAACCAACCTCATGGCGCTGCCCAAGTTTTACCCACTTACCCCCTACCAAGGCTTTTCGCGATTTGGGATTGTAGGGTAGCCACTCGCCTTTGAGCTTTATGTGCCACCCGCTAACCCACCTTCTTATAGTACCGTCTTTGTAACCGCGTCCGCTAGGATCTCTGTAAGGGTCAAACAGCGAAGGCGGTTTGTAGCCCTCAGGCTTTGGTTTCTGCACCGTCGGTACAGTCTGCTTCCAGACGCCCTGAAATTGCCGAAGATCCAGGATCAAGCCAGGCATAGTATCAGCTGCTTTCTTCTTCATCTTCTGGGTTTAGTATTCTTTCCAGGATTTCCTCCGCGCGATCCGCAGTAGCATGCGCACCATACGCTTCGAGCGTAGCGCGGACCTCGCCGGTTTCTACGGCCTCTCGGAGTTCTTCCTTAATGTGGTCTGGCACTTCATCCAGGTCAAATCCATCAAATATAGAGCGCTCTTGTCCAGGTCCGAAAATCAGACCGTGGTCGATGCTATACATATGTCCGTCTTTATCGACTAGGACATTGCCCGCATGACCGTCGGTGTTGGCAACAATAGCGTGGAGAATAGCTATTCGCCAGGCATCATCGAGTGCTTTCTTGCCGAACATTCGCTCCACATCTGAAGGAAACAAGAACCGGCGCCAAGACAAGAGCCTCTTTTCGCTATCAGTGACTACATCTGCTAGCGCTTCCGAATTTTCGACAAATCGCTGGCAACTTCCGTAGAACTTTTCATCGGCACTGTTGATTTCATCCAAGGGAAGAATATACAGCGCTTCGCCTTCCGCTACCTTTTGCATCTCCTCTGGAGGCGGAAGATAGTCCTTCATAACTTCCGTCTCCGGAACAATCTTCCAACCGAATAGCTTTGCAACGTCATAAGCAGCAGCTTCTCGCAAGGAAGGAGTTTCACCTTCCAAAGACTGCCTAAAGGTTCCTTCTCTCACAGACAGTACATCGTACTTCTGTATTGCTTTTGCCCCTTCTTCAGTGGTTCGGAGAAAGGATCTGCTCGCAGCGCCTTGTTTATAGAACAGCTCGACTTTTCCCTTTGCCCCCATCTTGGCCAATATTCCTCCGGCCTTTAGGAGGTGCTCATCAGGAGCCCCAGCCACATTTTTGCGTAGACCAGGTGTTATTATCTCCTCAACCGTACTGGCTGCATTGACTATTGCATCGAATTCCTCGGACTCAACATAGGCCGAAATCGAGCGTGTCACGATGTCGAGTGAGCTATACTCAGGCTCCAGTTTATCCAAGTCCTTTTTAAGCTCGTCAAAAGGTTCAACGTCGTCAAGGTCTACTCGTAGTTCGCTGAAATCCTCCCATCCCCCGTAATCACCAAGCAGCTGACTCTTGGCAATCTCTGGTACCATGGGAGAAAAGGTCCAAAGCTCCTCGGTGAAGTGTACAAAAGCTTCGCCGATTTCTTTGAGTTTGGCGGCTGCTTCGTGCTCATCTATCTTGTCGTTCTCGTAGTCCCTGAACACGTCCTTGGCTTCTTGTTCCGCTTCGTAAATCTGGTCCCATTCTGGAACTCTTCTCTGAGGAATACGGGCTTTCTCACCAACGGGAACCCACTTATTACCTACAAAAGCGGCCTCCGCCTTAGGATCGTAGGGGAACCACTCGCCCTTCAGTTTGATATGGAGGCCGTCTTGCCAACGGCGTATCGTACCCTCGCGGTAGCCTTTACCTGTGGGGTCTCTATGCGGATCGAATCTAGAGGGCGGTTTGTAACCCTTTGGTATTGGGTTCCAGCCCGGAAAAAGCGTTCGCTGTTGCTGTTTCCACAGCAATCGGAAACGGAAAAGGTTCAGCACGACTTGCTTCCTGTTGGGATTGAATCACTTATTGCCAGATTTTTGCTTCTTCCGTTGCTTGAGCCAATCTTCTTTCTTCATCTTCCACTTGCCAGCCTGCTTGGACACATCTTCGAGACTTCCCTTGCGCAAGATAGCGCGGCTGTAGGTCCCACTACGGAAGAGCAAACCAAGGAGGAACCGGGCTCCATCCTCAGGATAGAGGCGGTCGCCATAGTAATCGGGTACCCCGTCCTCTTTCCAGGAGTGCATCCAGAACTCGCTGGAATTTTTAGTGACGTAGATCTCACCATTCCTCAGTATCACGCGGGCCTCGGTTACCCAGTCGCCGTGACTATAGGAAATCCAATCAACTACGATGTCGTCGTTCTGCACCTTTAACATTTTGTCTCTCCATCCAGTACACAGTACATTCTATCGCACAGGCAACAGCGCCTCAACCACCAGTCAAATCAATTAGTCGTTTCAGCCTCTTCTCTACCGCTTCCGCAGCGTCACCCAGTCCATAAGGCTCCAGAGCTTGGCGAATTTGTTCCGGCTTTACTTGCCTCAGCTCCCTCTTTACCTCGTCAGGCATTTCCTCCGCCTTGAAGTCTGAAAAGATCGAAAGAAATTCTTTTTCCCCACCAAAAGACAGGCTGTTGTCGATGGCGTACAGGTGCCCACTCTTGTCGACGAGGATGTTTCCTGGATGTCCATCGGTATTACAAGTCAGGATGTGGAAAGCCGATATCCTCCAAGCATCCTGTTCAGCCGTCTCTCCGAACCGTTCCCTGATGTACTCCGGATCCACCTGCTGGAACTTGATGTCGCTACAGGCGTCGGCGAGGGCGCTAGAATCCTCCACGAACCGCTGACAACTTGCCTGGTAAACAGCGTCCGGGTCGGCAACTTTGCTGTACGAGATGAATTCTGCGCCTTCTTTGTTTATGACTTTTTTCAATGTGTCAGAGTCCGGAAGGTTATCGTGGATCACACCGGTTTCAGGAACGATTTTCCAACCGAACAACTTGGCAAGTTCGTAGGCTGCGGCTTCCCTTTGTGATGGTGGAGCATCAGTCATCAGCGTACTACGCATCTGCCCGTTTTCTGCGGCCAGCACGTCGAATTTTTGCACAGCCTTTGTACCGTCTTCAGTTGTACGAAGCAGACAAGTGCTGGCAATTCCCTGGGTACCCAGCATCTCCAGTTTAGCAGGTCTCGCTGCCTTGGCGAAAAAGCCACCTTTCTTGACAAGGTCGGGATCCTCTCGTCCACCAATCTTTTTCCGCTTTTCAGTCGTGAGCTTGCTCATACCCTCCGCGAGTTCCATGAACATGTCGAAATCCGGACTATTTAGGAACTCGCCAATGGCCTCCGCCACAGCTAGGAGACTTTCTGGATCGTCCGGATCCATGTTCTCATAGGCAGCGCCTATGTCGTGGTAATCGTTCATCTCGAAGAACTGGTTAGTGCGTTTAAGCACAGGCGACATCTCTGCAACATCGTTGCACATGTCGATGAGACCGCTAATAATGTCCTTCAACCCATTCGCGGCCTCCTCTCCGTCTATTTCTCCGTTTTCAGCAGCATCAGCCAGCCGAAAAGCTTCCCGCTCAACATCGAGCAATTGCTTATCAGTAAGAACGGATATCTCGCGTTGTTGGCGTGGCTGTTTCAGGGGAACCCACTTGTTGCCACGCAGGATCGCGTGGTGCTCCTCATCGTAGGGAAACCATTCGCCCTTGATCTTTATGTGGAGCCCGTTCGCCCAACGACGTACCGTGCCCTCGCGATAACCTCTTCCCCCAGGTTCTCGGCTGGGGTCAAACAGCCCGGCCGGTTTGTACCCCTGCGGCGGTGCCTTCGGCATCCCGGACAGCCGTGGCTGATACTGCTTCCACACACCGCGGAAATCTCTGAGCTTAATCAGCCCTGTCAGTCCGTTCATCTGACCAGTTTCCAGCTATTTCTTCCAGTTCCCACAAAAATCCCTTCACAAGTGCGACTCTTCCATAGGTTCCACCGCGCATGAGCAAACCTAGGAGAAATCGTGGACCATCCGAAGGCCGCAAGGCGCTTCCATCATAATCAGAGATACCTTGCTTTTCCCATGCCTCTAGCTGTTCCATCGGCAGATCTTTCGTGGCATAGAGTTCCCCGTCGCGCACAATGAACCTGCCGCGACGCTTCCACTCGCCATCAACGCACTGTAGATAGTCTGCCACAATATCGTCAGGACGCAGCTTCATTTCGCCTTTTTCTTTCTGTCAACGACGACAATGCGTTCCTTGTCTCCGTCCCTGGCAACCAGTGCTTCGAGAAACGCTACCTCGTCGTCCATGATAACTTGTTTCCCGTCTTTGTTTGGGATTCCGTGTCTGCGCCATGAGCGCAGAATCGACCGATCCGACCAACCGGAGGCGGTAATCTTGTTGTCCTCATAGGTCAGACGCACCTTGGAGACCCATTCTCCTTCTTCGCGTACAAAGTAATAAAAAGCCAATCCATTCTCTATCTTCACAGATGTTTCCTTCTAACGCGACAGGATGAATACATCGCCTTTCTTCAGCCTTTCCAATCGCACGAGCGCTCCCCCAACTTCTTTCTCGCTAAAACCTCTCTCGTAGAGCGTACTTGCGAGCTTCTTCTCGTCCAGCCCGCGGACCTTGTCAGAAGTTTCCGGTGACAAAATCTTGCCGCGCATTTCGCTCACGACCATGGACCAGACGATGTCTTCTGCCGGAATGGTCGGGAAGCTCAAGCTGTTGTCGATCGCTTTCAGATTTTTATCCTTGTCCACCATAACATTGTTCGCGTGACGGTCCATATTCCCTATGAGGTAGTCAAGGACGGCTATCTGCTCCATCTGCTTGTATTGTTTCTCCGAAAGACTCTCCGTGATAATAAGCGAACCATACTCCTCAGCCCATGTACGGCCATGTACAAAATCCTGTGAGGAGCCCTGGTACTTCTTGTCGGGGTCTATTCCCCGACTCTCAGGATTATTACTTGGTAGACTAAACGTCTTGAGAGCATCTATCACAATCCCTTCATCAGGCGGGTAATCATCAACCAATGTGGTTGCTGGAACTACGTCTAAGTTCATCAAGCTAGCCACCGCGTATGCGGCTTCTTCCCTGGCAGACAGTGGTATCTCCGGATCAATGTGATCTCTAATACGGTCCGGAAGTTGCGCCAGTATGTCTTGCTTGTAGATAGCCTTCTGCCCAGATGCCGTCTCGCGTAGGAGAGTAGCCCCCACAGAGCCCTGCTCCCCGTACATACTAACATCAGCCGTGTCTGCCAGGTGTCTGAATCCCGGAATGCGCTGCATCGCTTCCTTGTCAGCCGAACCCGGCTTGTGCCGTCTCTGCCTGAATTCTTCTCTGACTTTGGCAATGGTATCTGCCACAGCGAATAGCCTCGCGTAATCGCGTCGGCTTGTTCGCGCCTCCAGCCATTCGACGAACTTGGCAACCTCTTGCTTCCCACCAACCTCTGCTTCCTTGCGCAGTGGTTCGAGCAACTGCAGACCGTAACTTCCAAGAAATCGCTGGGCAAGGTCTTTGTCGATCTGTTTCAAGCGACTGTGAACCTTGGTCAGTTTATCAAGCAGACGAGATCCAATACCTAGGGCTCGCTTATGGCTGACCTTTCCGCGCTTCAAACCGGATACGACTTTTTTTAGCAATCTGTTGTAGCGCCGCATCTGCTCCGGAGCGATCAGACCAGGTTCAGGTTTGCCAGGAAGCGGAACCCATTTTCCTTCCCGTGTCTGGTACTTGCGCTCGCCGGGCCTGTACGGGTACCAACCGTCTTGCAGCTTGATATGCGGCCCGCTGCGCCACTGCCTGACAGTGAATAGACGAAATCCTTTTCCCGGCTTCGTCTTAGTGCCTGCGGGCTGCATAGGCGGGGTCACAGTGGCAACGCCCTGCTTCGCCACCGACATGAATCGGCGCAAGTTCAAAAGGGAAATATTGGACAAGTCACTCACCGCTGATTACCTGTTGCAGCGCCTCGGCAATAACCTTTACCTCTGTCAGTAGTTCTTCGGAGGTGACGCTGTGTTTGTCCCGCGCATACTTCCTCCAGACCTGAAACAGCCTGAACAGGAGCTTACCAATGTTCCGGCAAGATTCCTGGGTCCATCCCTCTTTGCGCACGTTCTGGATAACCATGTTCGCGACGAAATCCACATGTTGCTTGAACACGGCGTCGTCGCGGTCTTGTCCATTGAGAGCCGCCGCGGTGATCGTCCTGACCATCTCCGTGGCTTCAATGACTTCCTCCCGCGTCGATATGGTACCTTGCACCAGTTTTACCAGCACATCAGCCTCCGTTGCGCTCAGCACATATCCACCGCCGAGATCGAAACTCAGCCAGGTCGGCCTGAATCTCCTAACAAGCATCTTGGTCAGCTTGTCTGCCACCTCCACGAGCCCCAGGCCGCTCGCCCAGGTCAGTGCGTCGTTGAACTCTATGCCCATGACCGACGCGCAGATCCCGACCACAATCCCGACCGGAAGCTTCAACACGAAGCCTTTCCAGGTCAAAGGCGCCCGGTTTTTACTCTTGGCCCACCCGAGGAGAGTAGCAGCGACCCCCAGAACGACACCACGTCCAAGCGCCCAACCGAGATTGGATGCGGCACCGTCCATGCGCTGACCCTAGCTTGCTTGAGCGGGCGCTTCCTGAAGTGCCTCACGCACCAGCTTGGCCAGCGCCACAGGAGAAAAAGGCTTCGGAAGCACACCAGCGACATTGTTGGACGGCAACAGCTTCCGCGTGACCTCCTTCAGCAAGCCGGAAATGATGATGGCCCGGGACATGATGCCTTCCTTGCGAAGTTCTCTCAGGAGCTCTATGCCATCGAGCTTGGGCATCATGAAGTCCAAGACAATAAGGTCAGGTTTTTCTTCCAGCGCATTTGACAGCGCCAGAAAAGCGTCTGTGAATACCTTGACCTCGGTGCCCGGATTAAGCTTGCTGATAACCTTTGCCGCGAGGTCCGCGTGCACTTTGTTGTCATCCACGACATAAATCATTTTTGTGTCACCGTTTGGCCCTGTACGCGCTTAAACAGGGCGCCATAAAGAAATTCCCTCGAAACCATCGACATCGCCCACAGCATCAGCGACACCGCGATCGCAACGAATCCAGCCTTTACCCAGACGAAAGTACTCCGCGTCGCGGCGTTGAGAGTTTCCCTATCAGCTTTCCTCCTCACCATGTCTTGCAACATCTCGACGGTCTGAGACATCTCACGAACCTGACTGCAGTAGAGCTTGTTCGTCTCGGAGATCGCCTCAAACGACTCAAACACCGCTTCCAGCCGCTTCCTTATATCAGGTATCGCATCTTCAGCAACAGCCACAGCATTGGAAGCAGTCTTCGACAGGTTGTCTATCTGCTGAGTGTGTCGGTCGAGTCGTTCCTTTACCTCCTCAAGGCGTGTACTGTGTTCCCGTAGAGTTCCGACCATGTCCGTATGAAACGGGCATCCTGCGTGTATTTGCGTTGTGTCTGACATTCCTTGTCATGCCTCACTCTGATGTATTCATCTGGCACGCATCTGCCGCATCTGCTGCTGTCGAAAATCATCCACCTCCGCTTTTCTCGTCCTCAGCGTATCTTCCAGGGCCTTGAGCGGATCACGCAAAGGATCGTTGACTCTGACCTGAATCTTCTTAGGCTCAATCATGCACGAGAACAGCTTCTTGTACACCTCCGTCTGGATCTCAAGTTCGACCAGCTTCCGTCTGTTCTCGTACAGGACTTTCCACTGAGCCCGATCCTCGTGGGCCTTCGCCTCCAATCGGGTAATCTTTCCTTCAACAGACCAAATCCATCCGGCTAACGCTGTAAGGACAATCGGAATCGAAACTAAGAGAGCGTGTCCGAGCTTCCGCTCGAACCACGATCTGACAATCGGCGACGTCTCGCTGGCCATCAAAATCAGCTCTTCTTCACCACGGTATTGTCCGTGGTGTTGTAGGCGTAGTTGCTGCTCCCATCGTCGGCGATGAGGTCGTTCGGAATCTCGCCCGTCTGGCCTTGGCCAAGGGCCTGTCCTTCAGGCAAGTCAGCGCTGACCTGATCGGGCTCCGCGAAGAAGCCTGCGCCCTTCACGTCACTCGTGCTCGTGTCGTAGATCGGATACCAAAGTGCATCGGACATCGCTAGGACTCCTTAAATTGCTACATTAACAAGGTTCAGAACGAACAAGTATATACAATGTAAACAACCGTTGCCTTAGATGGCCATACTATATCCTTGAACACGGAGATTTGCTGAGTTGTATGTCGAATTATAGGTTGTTTGGTATTGAACCGTTGTATCACCGACTGATATTAAAAGACTTCCTAAGGCTCCGCTTCCAGTTTTCTGATCAACATCTTGATGATTGTTGTACGCTATCATCCTAGAGGTATTAGGGCTAGAAGACTGTTGAAGAAAGAACCCCCCAGATACAGAACCGGTGCCTCCAGCAGAATCTGTATAGATAATAGCATGAAATTCAGCCGCATAAGCTATAGGAGGAACATAGTTTGAAATAGTTACAGAAGTCCAGGAAGTAGTTGCTACACCATGCAGCAGTATAACGGCTGAAAATTGTGCTTTGTCACCAGATTGTCTAAAGTATCTAAAATTACTGCTCCCGTCGTTCCGCGCTGCTCCCACCAGCCTTTTCTTCGTATAACCAGAAGGCAGGACGGGATTAGTCGGAGAAGCAGACAGAAGCCCGGCAGCAGTTTCTGTCGCCGGATTCCAGATCAGATAGATGTAGTACCAAGTGTTCGCGGCCTCGCTACCTGTATCCAACCCATTTGCCCCGCTGTTCGTGATGTCAATGGTGACGTCGGAACTCAACGAAATCACGGCACCCCCGTCATCGGTACCGACCGTGCTTCCTGACTTGACGACAACCTGCGTCGCGGAGCTGCACTCAATGTGCAGGTTCTTCAGCAGACTCTTTATGATCCAGGCATCAACCTGACTAGGAGACAGTCTCATTTTGTTCCCCTTCGCTATCCTACAAATCCAGGATAAAACCTACGCAACTTATCAGCGAATTCCAGGTAGCTTGATTACCTGCAAACACAGAAAAAACACCGGATTCGTCGGTCATCTGCTCATAATTAACCGATGTGTACTGAACCGCGGAAGAAAAGACATCTGCGTATTGGCGATACAATCCGTTGGAGCCGGCACCTGACTTCGCAGAATACGCTGTTCTCATTGTTATGTCGGCACCAGACGTAGGTGCACCTGCATATTGGTACAACCTCAAGGCACGGCCGATCTTAACGGGGTAAAAAGAAGCTGTGGTAACCTGAGTCCAGGAAGTAGGAATAGAACCGTTGACGAGAGCTATGGGCGTCTCGAACTCTACCAAGCCTCCTATCTGCTTGAAGAACAAAAAATCCCCGCCAGAGCTGTTCCGGACAGCACCTACAAGGCGTTTCTGCGTATATCCTGAGGGCATAGTTGGAGCACTGTCAGACAAGGAGAACAATCCCGCAACCGTGCCGGTACTAGGATTCTTGATCAGCCAAATATAATACAAAGTCGCAGACGCTTCGCTGCCGGTATCCAGCCCGTTGGCCCCACTATTGGTTATTGAGATGATGATATCTGAGGCTAGAGAAATCACGGAAGAACCGTCGTCGCTGCCGACCGTACTTCCGGCTTTGATAGTTACCTGCGACACACTGCTGGTTTCTAGCCGAAGGTTGTGTACCAACCTTTTTGTCAGTGCAACTGCGATTTCATTTGGATACTGAATCATCTTCGCCTTCCTTACAAGTCATTCCTGGCGTTCTTCCTAGTCGCAATGCGATCCTGCAGTGCCTGGGGCAGATCGCTCATGGCAATCACTCCCTTGGCGACAAGAACGTCAACCAGATCCTCGATCCCGCGGACCATAGGGATGTCAGTGCTGGTAAGAGTATCCAGTGCCAGGCGCCGGTCATTCTCCGCGGTGTCCAAAACCCACGCACCGGTAGCCTCGTTCCAGTCACATGGGACGTTGTGCTCCAAGGACTCCTGCGGAGGCGCAACCTCCGTGAAGTTGGAATCGGAAAAATCGTCTTCGACCTGGACACCCCAATCACCGACCCTGTAGTAAACGTTATCTTCGGGGCGCCGTGTCTCTTTGTTCCAGACTGTTTTCATGACTGACCTCGCTCAGCTCTGCAGTTACAGTTTCATCCAGATAATGTAGTTGTAAAGCCAGCAAGAAACCGACGACGTGATGTAAAAGGAAAACTGCCGATTTGCATTCAACATCGTCTCTCCTGGCAAGACAGGATCGGTGGCTTGCTCGTTGTGGCTTAAGGTAACATAGGAATCTCCGGCCCCCACGGATCCGCTTTTTACGTCCGCAACAGCATGGATGTTGACATCCTGACTAGACGGAGCGCTAGCACCGCTAAAGACTCCGATAGCGTATGCCTTATGAGGAACAACAGGAGATAAGCTATACCAGGTATTTGCGCTTGGAGTACCCGTATAGATAGCAAATCCGTTACCGCTATACAGGACTATCTTGTTGCCTTGCTGAACGAAAGCCATGAAATTTCCACTTGAATTGTTGCGGACTGCACTCACAAGACGCTTTTTGGTGTACCCGGAAGGCATAGCCGGTGACGTGGATGAAGCAGAGAGCAGCCCATCAATTTGACCGTTGCTCTCGTTCCATATCAAGTAAACGTAGTACCAAGTGCTGACGGCTTCGGAACCAGTGTCGAGTCCATTCACACCGCTAGTGGTAATGTCGACCGTGACATCTGATGAAAGCTCCATTACAACCGCGCCGTCGTCCGAACCAACAACCGCGCCCTGTCGAATTGTGACCTGCGTGGCGCTGTCACAGGACACGCGCAGGTCTCGCAGAACCGAGCGTGTCAGCCACGGATTATTTTGTGCTGGGGTCAACTGCGTCATCACTCTTCCTCATATCAGTCACACAAGACGGCCAAGTCAGGTCGTCCCTACGAAGAACCTATTCCAGTCTGTCAGCACGTCTGTCAAGCCACTGTTAGGATTCGCCTGGAAGATGTTCTGTTCTATAATCACAGGATTGTGCATGTACCCATCCAAATAATTGCTGGCAAGGCCATTAGTGCCGATATAGAGCTTACCTGTGTAATTCGCCCCGAGGCTCGCAGACATTTGCTGAAAAGCAACTTGCGTACCGTTCAGATAAAGGCCAATCGTATCGGTGCTCACCTTGTACACATACGCCACATGGTACCACGTGCCGGCGACCATGGACCCGCCAGCTATGTTTATTTTAGTTGTACCGCCAACAACATTCCAGAAGGCAAGTTGGTCGCTGCTGTCTTTGTAGAACGTCCATCTGTTGCTGCTGTCCTGTACCTGGCTTATGAATATCTTGCCGGTGCCGATGCTGTTACTGGTAAGGTTGACCCAGCAAAACATCGTCCGGTCTTTGCCGCGGCCTAGCATATCCCAATACGGCTGATCCAACACAGCGTTGGCGTACTCGCTGTTTGACGCATTGAAAGCGAGCGACTTTACGTTGAACTTCACGGTCCCAGCGTAGGTCGTCATCTTCTGTCCAACCACGTGGACAGATTTAGAAAGGTCATAGATGTGACCGTAGTTGGCCCCGGGATCCCACAGGCGATAGTCGTCGCCGGAAAGCAACATCCGTAGACCCTGCAGTCTGACAAGTCCGCCCGTTTTGTTTACGATGTCCCAGGTACCGCGTGCAGCATCGTAACGCAGACAGACCTGCGACGGCTCAGCAAGCTCGACCCCATAGCCCGGGCCAGAGAGCCACACGCGCGCACCGGGATCGGACAACGCAACGGTGATCACCTGCGCCGATTCGTTCTGAACCCAGATCGTCAGACCGTCGTCGGCGGAAGTCGCAGCGGGCAGGGTCAAAGTCCTGCCAGCGGATGTAGCCCTCGTGTATCTGAACAGGTAACCGTCTTCATAGACAGTGGCAGAGTAATCCGCGGTCAAATCTTTCTGGTACGACCATCCCTGATAGTCGTTAGTCCCCCCGGTGTCCTTCACCACGTAGAAATCCAGAATGTCGCCGGACTGCGCACCAGAGTTTAGAGTGATTGTACGAGCGTCCGTCTTTGTATACTCGTTTTCGTCCAAAAGCTGGCCGTTCTTGAAAACGAGTATACCCCGGTTGGTGTCGTAGCTGAGCGTGGCCAGGTTAAAAACCGTCTGGCTTGCGGTTGCTACCTGTCGTTCAGGAGAAAGAAGCGCACTGGCAATTCCCGAACTGGTATTCACCTCGGTAACAATTTTCCACCCGACAGTGCTATCCACATAGACGAGGATGAACCCACTACCATCCAGGTCGATCACCATGTCCTGGGCCTGGCATTCGATATTCGAACCATTCCTAGCGACCGTAAGCGTGTAAGTCGTTGCGCGCCTGTTTGCGTCGACAACACCGACTGTGTCGCCTTCTGTCGGCGAGGAGGGAAGCGTGAGCGTAAGGTCAGCGGAAGAAACGAGCAGATATCCGTAGCCGCTAACAGCCTGAGTGTTCGTCGTAACCTTAACCCAGGCCAATCTGGACCTACCGTAGAGGTTGCTCAACAGGCTCACTGCATAACTCCCTGGAATTCGTGATTCCAATCAGACAAAGTATCGGTCTTTCCGCTATTTGGGTTCGCGCCATAGCAGTTGGCGTAGCTTATCAGCATGTCCTGCATGTACCCCTCATAGAAGTGAGCACCCGCGCCATTCTGCCCTATGAAGAGCTTTCCGGAGAAGTTCCAGGTGCTTGCGAGCAGCTGGTAAGCCACCTGCTGTCCGTTGAGATACACACCGACGTTGCTACCGACTCGTGCGAAAGTTATGTGATACCAGCTGGAAGTTGACCCAATTGACCCGCCAGAAATTTGAAACTGATATGAACCGCCACCTTTCAGGTCAAGACAGACTGCATTGCTAGCATTCTTGTAGAATATCCAGTAGTTGTTGGAGTCCTGATAATGACAATAGAATACTTCTGTTGTAGACAGTCTACTGGGCCGAATCCACAACGCCACTATTGCTATGCCACTCGTAGAGGCAAACACGTCCCAATCAGGGCTGTCCGAAATATCGACGTAAGCGCTATTGCCAGCACCAGCCACATAGCTTCTCGGCGGTGCTATGTAGCTGCCACGGCTAATCTGCCACTGACTCTGCCCAACTGGCGCATGTCTCTCCGTGTCGTCTACACATTGTATCCAATTTACGCCTCCGCCCTTCCAAACGGTGACGTTATTTGAGCAGAGCAATCGCAGATCTTCCTGACGAACCAAGCCGCCACTCTTGTTGACCACGTCCCAAGTGGTTCTATTGTGATCATAACGAATACACACCAAAGCCGTCGGGAGAAGTTCAATCCCGCGACCACTTGGAGATGTCCACACTCGACTCGAATCACCAGGAGTTACCGTAATCACGTGAGCCGACTCGTTCTGAACCCACACGACGTGACCGTCCTCGCCGCTGCCCACGGCCGGCAGCGTCAGGGTACGGTCGGCGCTCGTGCTCGACGTGTAGCGGTAGAGCTTGCCCAGATCGTTCGTCGTGAGCGCGGTGTCGGCGGTGACCTCGACCTCGGTCGCCCAGCCCTGGTATCCGCTGACATACTGGCCTGGGCCAGAGCCGGGGCCAGCAATCTCCGTCACCACGACCCACCCAACAGTCGCATTCACGTAGACCAGGGTAAAACCACTGCCGTCAGTGTCAATAACTAGGTCTGTAGCGGAACCTTCGATGTTGGAGCCGTTGCGCGCGACTGTCAGCGTGTAGGTCGTCGCTTTGCGGTCCGCATCCTTTACTCCCACCTTGTCCCCCACAGACGGACTCGCTGGCAGCGTCAAGGTGACATTGGAAGAAGCAACGATCAGGTATCCATTCCCTGTGACAGCCGCGGTATTCGCGGTGATAACTTGCCACGACATGCCCCCGCCACCGCCACTGCCGGCAAGGGCCTGGTCTATGCCCTTGAGATGGGCGGATATCTTTGTAGTGCTCTCCGCCCCCGCCGGGGTCGGCGTATAGTTCGCCGGAGTAGCATAACCGGCTCTTATCTTCCTGCCTGTGAGGCGTCCTATCAGTCCCACGTGCTGAATCCCTCGCAGATTGGATACAGTACTTAGTAGTTACCGCCTACGCTTTACGCTTTCTTCACGACAGTGTTATTCGCGGTGTTGTAGGTGTAGTTGCTGCTTCCATCATCAGCGATGAGGTCGTTCGGGATCTCGCCCGCTTGACCCTGGCCAAGCGCCTGTCCATCAGGCAGGTCAGCACTGACCTGATCGGGCTCAGCGAAAAAACCCGCGCCTTTCACGTCGTTCGTAGAAGTGTCGTAGATCGGATACCAAAGTGCATCGGACATGAGAGGACTCCTTTTTATAGGTCTATGGTGTAACCAGAAACTCTAACATGGCAATTCCTAGCTGGAGTAAATGTGTCACTAGAGTGTAGATACACTTGTAATGTTTGGTTCACGATAGGGACTAGGACAGAAAGATATTTAGTAGAATGCCTATCGGAACCATCTGTGGCGTAATAGGTACTAGTATCTACCGATCCTATGCGCGTCATCCTTGATGTATCTCGATCAGGTGAAGCTGCAAAGACACCCCAACTGGCCTCACTTCCGTTTGATGGATATTGATAGGTGTCATAATATACCGAAGCTGTCATAACTGGCACTAATGAAGATAAGCTATATGTTCTCCAAGAATTAGTTTGCCAGGTTGTGCTGAAAACTGTCTCTGATGCAGTGACTAAATTGCCTCGCTGGAGAAAATGCTTGAAGTTGCTACTCCCATCATTCCTCACAGCTCCCACCAGACGCTTCTTGTCATAACCGGAGGGCAAAGTAGGATTGCTTGAAGACGCAGAGAGCAAACCAGCCACCGTCTCAGTGGAAGGATTCCAGATCATATAGATGTAGTACCAGGTATCCGAGGCTTCAGAGCCTTGGTCCAGACCATTGACACCAGAATTCGTGATGTCCACAGTGATGTCCGCACCTGCTTCCATCACGATACTGCCATCATCCGCGCCAACTGCCGAGCCCTGCTTGATGACAACCTGAGTGCTGTTGCTGCACTCGATGTGCAAGTTGCGGATGATGTTCTTCGCTATCCAGGCGTTAACCTGATCTGCTGCTAACTGAGTCATTGTGATTGCTCCTGTAACACAGGACATTTAGATGTCTAAGCTGAACCCGAGGACGAGCACGCCCAGAGTGATTGTATCTGAGTATTGCTTAGCAAATGTCAACACCCACGTGTTGGGTTCCACAACCAAATCTCTATGAATAGCTTGCGTTAACGCAAAAGTTGAATAGCGGTCCCCGTAGCTAAATCGTTGCCAAATTGAAGATAAATGCTTCACCCAAACTTGTTGATCGTAGTTTGAACCAGGAGTGAGATAAGACATCAACTGCAGTTCAGTTACAATCGGATAAGGGGCTGCTGACGCATAACTGATAGCAGTTCCACCATTAGAAACCGTAGCCACGTCTGAAGTGAAAAGGGAAATCTCCGCACCGTATACTACTTTTTTCCCCAATTGGCGAAACTCGATAAAATTGCTACTGGAATTGTTTCTTACAGCGCCAATCAAACGCTTCTTGTCATAGCCAGAGGGCAGAGTAGGATTGGTCGAAGAGGCAGAGAAGAGTCCGGCTGCTGTGGAGGTCGTGCTGTTCCATATCAGCCAGATGTAGTACCACGTATTGGCCGCTTCACTCCCAGTATCCAGCCCGTTTGCACCGCTGTTCGTGATGTCTACAGTAATATCGGAACCAGCTGTAATGACGACAGAGCCGTCATCCGCGCCTACGGCGCTCCCCTGCTTAATAACCACCTGGGAAGCCGCGGAACACTCGACCCGCAGACTCTCTATGACGCGCCGGACCAGGTACGCATTTACTTGGCTGGGCGGAATGGTCGTACCCATCTTTGCCTTCCTTCCTTTTGCATCGTGCGCAGCAGACTAACCTTTATCACGACTTCGGATTCACTGTGTTGGTGGACGTGTTGTAGGTGTAGTTGCTGCTTCCATCATCAGCGATGAGGTCGTTCGGAATCTCTCCCGCCTGACCCTGGCCAAGGGCCTGTCCGTCGGGTAGGTCAGCACTGACCTGATCAGGCTCAGCGAAAAAACCCGCGCCTTTCACGTCGTTCGTGGAGGTGTCATAGATTGGATACCAAAGTTCGTTGGACATTGCTGAAACTCCTTGTTAAGACATCAGAGTCTGGTTCTCAAATGTCCAGAGTAAAACCACGAATATCAATGATCGCCGCCCCCTTGGACGACGGTGCATACGCTGTGTATGCCTTAATAGTTCTATTCCTCAGTATGGTCTTCGTGTCCGAAACATCGGCATGCGCTTTTGTTTGGTCATAGTCTTCTGTTGCCAGAGTCGCAAGGATGATAGTCCCGGTATCATCCAGTACACGAATGTTCTGATAATTGATCCCTTGATTAGCATATCTCCAGACCTGAAAGTGCACCACGCAACCAACAGCCTTCTCAGGTACAGATGCAGAAAGAGACAAGGTAGTCGGTGTAGTTGAGGCCCAACCACTCACGATGTTACCGAAACCACCTTTGACCTCTTTTCCACGCTGAAAAAACTGCAGGAAATTCGAGGATGAATCGTTGCGCACTGCCCCCACCAGCCTCTTCTTCGTATAACCGGAAGGCAAGGTAGGAGCGGTAGAGGAAGCTGACAGAAGCCCTGCCACCGTCTCAGTGGAAGGGTTCCAGATCATATAGATGTAGTACCAGGTATTGGCAGCTTCACTTCCGGTATCTAGGCCGTTAGCACCGGAATTCGTGATGTCCACGGTAATGTCCGCGCCCGCTTCCATCACCACTGAACCGTCATCAGCGCCTACACTGGAACCCGCCTTGATCACAACCTGACTGGCCGCCGAGCACTCGATATGTAGGTTGTGAATGAGTGTCTTTGTAAGCCAGGAATTGATGTGGTCTGCTGGAATTTTTGTCTCGGCCATTTTTGATCCTCACCGGATATTATTGGTTTGGCTGATCACTTATCCATTCCTCAGTGCGCAATCTCTCTCAGTACATAAGCCACGGGTAGCACTCTTCACTATCCAAGCATTAGCCTGATCGGATGCGAGACGTGCCATTGTGATTGCTCCTAACTGTTCACGTCGGCTACAATGCGACTTGATAGCCTAAGATTTCCAGTGTGAACTGGACTGTTTCGTTATATGCCTTTCCAAAGGCCAAGCTGGTCTGCCCCGGCTTCACGATCAAATCCTGATGTACAACAGCAGAGTAGAACTCGTCGATGGTCATGGAGCGCTCCTTCACGACTTTGGCTCAACGGTATTGGTGGACGTGTTGTAGGTGTAGTTGCTGCTTCCGTCATCAGCGATGAGGTCGTTCGGGATCTCGCCCGTCTGACCCTGGCCAAGGGCCTGTCCATCAGGCAAGTCAGCACTGACCTGATCAGGCTCCGCGAAGAAGCCTGCGCCCTTCACGTCGTTCGTGGAGGTGTCGTAAATCGGACACCAAAGTTCGTTGGACATTGTTGGGACTCCTTCACTATAAAATTTTTATAAATCAAGCATATAACCATACGAATAGATTGTCGCACTGGGGTTATTGTAATTATCACTCACATAATATTGAATAGTCGTCGTTTTTCCAAAAATGAGGTTGCTAGTCATGTCATAATCAGCTTGAGCGTATGCATCAGCACTACGCCTATTTGAGTATGCTACAGCGTAACTTGGACTTGAAGAGTTTTTCCTTACTTGTATGCTAATTGTATTGTGCCCAGAGCCAGGTAAAGCCACATAACCACGTATATTTAAGCTCACAGAGAGATCCGTCGGAGCGATACTAGCAAGGTTTATTGTTGTCCAGGACGTTAGCGCGCCAGAAGCAATAGTTATATCGCTGTGCGTCACGTAGTTGTTGTACTGCGTAAAGCGTATAAAGCTGCTACTGGAATTGTTCCTCACAGCTCCCACCAGCCTTTTCTTCGTATAACCGGAGGGCAAGACCGGAGCAGTGGCAGAAGCTGACAGCAAGCCAGCTACGGTACCATCCGAGCTATTCCAGATAAGGTAGATGTAATACCAGGTATTGGCAGTCTCAGAACCAGTGTCCAGGCCATTGGCACCACTATTCGTGATGTCCACCGTAATGTCTGAACTAAGTGACATCACCACTGCTCCGTCATCGCTGCCGACAGCAGACCCGGCTTTGATGACCACCTGTGATGCGGACGAAGACTCAATATGCAGGTTGTGGATCAGCGTCTTCGTGATGAATGCGTCAACCTGGTAAGGTGCAAATCGCGACATGCGCCGCCCTCCTAGATCTTATGGAAGCAAACTTCCTCGCCGCCAACCATGGCATTGTTAAAAGTCACACTGGTGGTGCTCGTCTCCGTGTACTCGGAAAGGCTCGCCTTTTTGCCGTTGACGAACACCAGAAGCCGGTTGCTCCCGGGCGTGTAGGCAAACCCAGATATGTTGAACACAGTCTGTCCCACGCTCGCTGTCTGACACTCGACTGAAGCCGGACCCTGGTCAGTCGGAACAGGTTTAACAGTGTAAAACTCAAAGACATCGCCTGCCAAGGCTCCATTCGCCAAAGTCACAGTTGTGCTGTTTGTTTTGGTGTAGAGGCTGTTGTCGAGAATCTGCCCGTTACGCACCACGAAGATTGCATAACGGGGGTTGTATGTGATTTCGTTGAGCGTGAAAACAGTTTGATTTGCGGTGGCCACCTGGCGTTCGCTCACCATTACGGCCTCACCGATGCTATCGGTGCCGCAGATAAACTTCATCACCGAGACCTTTGTCCCGCTGGTACGGCCGGTATTGAACACGACATCATTGCCGGAAAACACGTAATCCGCGGTATACGTCATAAGCACTCCACCGCTCATGACAATTGTGTTCCCGCGATTCGGCGGAGCACAGTGTGAACAGGTAAAAGTAGTCTGATTGGCGGTTGCGACAAAGTCGTCGCGCTCCATGCAGGTCCCGGCACTGCTCGGCCCCGCACCAGACAGTCCCTGTATCACGGTGACTTTTTGTCCGGCCGCACAACCACTTGTGAATACCACGTCATTGCCGCTAAACGAGTAGTCAGCGGGACTGTACTGCAGCACCTTGCCGTAGAACACAAGCGTGTTACTCTCATTGGGACTGATGTTCGACAAGGTAAACGTCGTCTGATTGGCACTGGCTGTGAACTCCTCCTTCAGGAAGTAGCCCACGCCGGCAAAGCCACCGAAATACTCACTCAGATTAAGGCTCATCGCTTTGTTCCTTGTTCAGCCTGTCAGATTCGTCCCAGGTCAAATGCTTAACTTGTATCCCATGCAGTAGATATCCGCACGATCATAGCTGTCGCCGCACCTGAAATAAAAGACAGAGCCTCTGAGAGTAAGAGGCGGAACGCTTGCCTTGATACTCCAGTTTCCAGAGGTAACGGCGTCTCCCTGCTGAATAACCGCATAAAAGTTTCCTGCAGAGTCGGCAGACAAATAGAGAGCAGTTCCCGTCGAGGTATTACCAGTCGGAATGCGACTCCAGCCCCACAAGTGAATCTGCGATGTAATCCAGACCGGCGCGGCAGGGCTTACAGCCACAGAGGTGTAAGACGTAGCGTTGACACTTGAAGCAAGAAGCTGTGTCTGAATCTGAACATCCCGATTTATCTGCCGGAACCAAACGAAATTACTACCTCCATTGTTGCGCACCGCACCAAGCAGCCGCTTAGCCGTGTAGCCGGCAGGCAACGTCGGCGATGTGTAAGAGGTAGACAGCAGACCTGCTGCATTGCTGCCATCCCAAATCAGGTAGATGTAGTACCAGGTATTCGCAGCCTCGGAACCTGTATCGAGACCATTTGCACCAGAAGTCGTGATATCGACCGTGATATCGGAACTCAGGTTAACGACTTGACTTCCGTCATCGAGGCCAACCTTTGACCCAGACTTTATGACCACTTGGTTGTTGTTATCACAACGTATCTCCAGGTCCTGAGTAAAACCAGCTATGATATTCGGGTCTCCGCCACCGGAAGCTGACCCCGTCACCGCCTGGAACTTGATGACCTCTATCTTCTCACTTGTACTCGTGATCGCGTTTGTGAGCGTAATACTGTTCGTACTGGTCTCAGTGTAATCCTGCGTGGCAATCTGAACATTTCCGTTGCGCCGCACCTCAATCTGGTGGATACCCTGAACATACGAGAAGGAGAGGTTCAGCACGGTGGTTCCAACGGCCATGTTCTGAAACAACTGGTAATCAACGGCAACGTCCGAGACACCTTTCAGGGCGTAGACTTCGATGACCTCCCCAGAAGCTGCAGGCTCTGCAAGGGTCACAACGCTTGAACTGGTCTTCGTGTACTCGTCCTGATTGAGGACCTGGCCGTTCTTCGTCACGATAATCGCGTGACCAGTGTCATAGCTGATGCTGGCCAGAGTTACAACGGTCTGGCCGGCAGTCATCACTTGCTTTTCAGATACAAGCACGGACGGCGTGGTAGTACTCCCTCCTCCACCGCCGCCACCTTTGCTTAGGAACTCACGCGCATCCGTAATGTCAGCTGCATCAATGACGACCGAAGCGGATTCATCTATCTTGATAATAGCTATCGCCAGCTTGTCGGAGGGAAAAGCCGGAGCATTGGCAAAAGGACTTCCGGAGCCAGCCGTAACTTCGCTTCCCTGGGCAACCGCCAAATTGCCGCTGTCGTCGACAACCAACAGGTCATATCGCTCCTTGCCAGCACCAGAAACTGCCGCAAAAGCCGGACTGGTTGTAGGACTCGTGATTTCAACAAAGCCGGACCCGTCGCTCTTGACATGCTTTCCGGGCGAGACAATCACCGTCGCATTAGCCGTGGGCTGCGGCCTGACGAAATAATCCGCAACAAGAGCGAGGCGTAGTGGATGAACTCTGGAATCCATGTCGCGTTTTCCTTTTCGCGATTACAGCATCAACTGGAATCCAACGACTTCCAGGCTGAGAGTATCATTGTCGGCTGTATTGGCCTGGAAGTAAACGTTGCCGTCGATATTCGGCAACTCGACGTATCCAGCCAGTCTCTTCACGTGCGGACCAACGGCAGATCCGAGACCGCCGATCTCCGTCATTACGTCCACCGTACCTATGCCGTTCGCACTCGCCGAAAGTCGGACACCTACATCGTCAGAAGAATCCGGCGCCACATCCTCAATCAAAACCTTCAGTGAGTAGTAACTTGTAACGGGCACTGGAAGTCCAGGATTGAGAGCGGCTGTAGCAGGAGCACCAGCGGGAGGAATCGACATATTTGCCAGAATGACCTGTGGCAGTGTGCTTACCCGCGCATTCATCTGTTCAAAGGCAACAAAGTTCGAGGAAGCATCATTATACACAGCCCCCACAAGACGAGCGTCCGTAAACGGCGGGGGGACCACCGGCGCGCTCGAATTGGCGCTGAGAAGTGCTGCTGCGCTCTGAGCCTGATAGTCGTAAATCAGGTAGATATAGTACCAAGTGCTTGCTGCCTCAGTGCCCTGGTCCAAGCCACCAGGTCCGGAAACCGTTGGGTCTGCAGTCAAGTCCGACGACAAGGTAACCACAGCGCGTCCCGTCGAGAGACCGATGCTGCTACCCGCGCGAATCGCCACAGAGGAAGGCCCCGTCATCGAAACGCGCAGGTTCTGAATGGTCGCGGCTACGAGGTTACCGCCGCTCAATGTCTGTCTTGGAAACAGAAGTGGCATCACGCTTCCTTATGTATGAGCCAAGACACTTATCAGGTCAAACCCGGCGGGGTAGTTCGTTGTCACCCCGTTTACATCGCGCCAGATCCGCAACAGATAACGGCACTCACCTGACTGCACATCTGCTGCCGGTATAACAAGATTGTTTGCCGCCAGATGGTAAGAAGTATCAGCCACAGCCGAAGACACGTCAATCTCTTCTTCCGCTGTCCCGTCAGGAGAAGCTTTGTTTGGCTTTACGCCGTCCGTCAGTTTCCAGTATTCCAGGTTCAAGCTAACCTGCTGCGAAGCGCCGCCGTTTGTAGGCACAGCATATCGGATATCGAGCTTGATGTCCTTGCCGGACCAGTCGCTCGGCTTCTCGAAAGCCACCAAAGTCGCGGTATCCACAGAATTGCCGAATCTGACAGCTCGCTCCAACCCCCAGAGCGTGACATCAGATGCAGGGTTCGTGGGATCTGCGTGGAATTCAGTCAGCTCAACGTGTTCGACCCCTCGTGGCACCAAGCCGCTCTGGGCCGTTTCGTTGATTAGCACCCAGCCATGACTGCCGCCGACATAAAGCAACGTGCCGCCAGAGTAGTTCCTGTCGACAATCAGGTTGCCGGTCTGACCGCGGATGCGCCCGCCATTGGGGTTGATTGTGATCGTGTTTGTGGTCGCTGAGCCCGTGTGATCGACAAATCCGACCTGGTCGTAAAGATTCGGCGACCCAGGCAGTGTCAGTGTCACGGAACCACCGGACGCATCTATCGCGTACCCGTTGCTCGGCGCCGCAGTAGTACTGGAGGATATGATCTGCCAGGTAAGTCCACCCCCGCCACCCCCACCGCCGGCACCGACGACCATCTTCAGGAACAGAACTTCCTCACCGCCGCTCATCGGTGTCGAGAAGGTGACAGTGCTCGTGTTCGTTTCAGTGTAATCGACCGTGACAGTCTGCCGGTTACCGTTGACAAAGACCCAGAGACTGTTGTCTCCCAGGTTATAGGTAAAGGCTGTGATGTTGAATACGGTCTGACCAGCGGCAGCAACCTGCCGCTCGTCGACGATTGCACCGACAGCACCAGGAGCCAGCTGGAGTACAGTAATCTGCTCCCCAGCCGCTCTCCCGGAAGTAAACACGATATTCGTCCCGGAAAAAGTGTAGTCCTCACTGGCACCGTAGTGCATGAGGATGTTCCCGGAGAATACGAGTGTCGTGTCATCTGTTGGGGTAAAGGAGAGTCCGAAAGTGGTTTGCCCGGCCGTAGCTGTGAATTCGTCCTTCGCCAAGGTAATTGAACCGCCACCACCGCCACCACTGGCCGATATTTGCAGCTTTTCGTCACCACCAGAGTTGAGCACGCTCAACGAAACGTTGCTGCCTGCAACGATCTTCTGTTGCAGGTAGCCCTTCGTGGTATCGCTGGAGGTAACCTTGACCATCTCGCCGGTGCCACCAACACCGAAGTACTCCCGAACATCGGTCACGTCGGCAGCTTCGATAACCGGATTGACGGTCTCGTTGACACGGACAATCGCAATCCCGAGCTTGTCTTCGTCAGGCGCCGGAGCGTTTGTAAACGGGTTTCCTGCACCGACGACTTCGCTTCCCTGTTTGATAGATAGAATCGCCGAATCACTAATTTGAACCAGGTCGTAGCGCGTGTGTCCAGCTGCTGTCACTGCCGAGAAAGGCCCAACAGACGCAGCCGAAGCCAACTCTGCGTAGCCGGAGCGGTCGGACTTGACGTAACGACCGCTCTCGATCCGAATGCTGTTGTCGGGACTGGCCTGGGCGTGCGGACGCAGCCAAAGGGCAGAGAAATAGTTCTGCAACGCATTGGCTGCCATGCCGATATTCAAGAACTCGCGGACGTCGGTAATGTCCTCGGCATCGATCTGGACACCGCCTGTCTCGTTGACACGAATAATGGCCAAAGCCAACTTGTCGCCATCGGGCGAAGGCGCGTTGACGTAGGGGTCTCCCGGGCCAGCAACCTCAGAGCCGGTCTTGATAGCGATGTTGCCGCCGTCGTCGATGCTGACCAGATCGTAGCGGACATTGCCAGAAGTGGATACAGGCCCGAAACTTCCAGATGTTGTCCTAGTAGAGAGTTGCTTTATCGCAGACCTGTCAGAGACCGTCCAAACACCCGGTTTGATGTCGATGGTATCAGCAAGAGGATCGCTCGGAACCGGTTGTAGATTTCCGGTCCTCGCCAAGATATCCGGCAGGTAGGTCAACCCGTCGCTAAGGATAGGCCGCAAATCGTCGATATCAGGCGGATTGATAGGATCTTGCCCGTCATAGCGGCGGATCCTAGCTATCTGGAAGGTGTAGTGCTGGTTGCCATCGCTGTCGACGTAGTCAGGAAAGTGCTCTGAACCCTCTTTGATGTAGATGTTCTGCACCAGCTTCATGCGCAGCTGGGCGCATACCTGAGTAGACAGATTGTGCCGGAGGTTTGGATCGTCCTCGCAGTCAATCTCGTCCAGATAGACGTTCAGGAACACGCCATCTACCCGGTTGCTCCCGGACGGCGTCAGCAGCTCGATGCGATAGTGGTCCCCAACCTGGGCCACAGTGGTAGCGTCGCCATCGAGGACCATCTCCGTCTGCGTATTACTGACGACTTGGAACGTCGAACCCGGCTGGGTGATATCCGGCGTAACAAACTTCCCGACGTGCTCGTTGGTGTCCCAGTTCGCCGCGCTGTCACTCAGAATCGTTTGATTCGGCCCGGACTGGTAGCTGATAGCCGTAATTCTCGGATGCAGGGACTTTCCGTCCTCGGAAGCACCGTCGTTCTTGTAGCTTGTTGCCCCGTACAAAAGGCAGCGATGGCCGGACAAGAAGAACCTCCCGGCACCATCCGCTGTTCCATCTCCACCAAGAATGTGAAAATCATTATCCAGGCCGACGCCGACGCACTTGAATCCGTCCTTAACCGCGCCGTCACCAAGCAGCTGCTCGATTCGGCGCATCAGTGTATAGTGTGACTCTTGAGCGTCGTTGTCATCCGCGTCCACCCAGGGGATGCCCTGTTGTACGCGGCGCATGACATACCGAAGCTGCTCGTTGAACATCAACCGACTATAATTGCCGTGCGAGGCACCCATCCGGCTCTCTCCTTGAACAGGCGAACGCTACAGTCGCCAAAGCGCAAACCTACCAGGGCGCGCCTACTGATAGTATATTGATAGCAGGCACGCGAATCAACAACGGGACCGCTTTACACGCGAAGCACAATATCAATGAAGCGCACGATCTTTATCGTGGGATCCTTCCAGATACGATTGTGGTGAATCAGGTCCACCATCAGCCCGCTATCAGTAGTGGCTGTTGCTGTGCCGCCAAATAGCCCCTGCTCCCGAATATACTTGAAATTAAAGGGATCGGACGGATTCCCGTAATCCCATGTCGTGCGTATCTCGATGACGTTTGTTGGATCTATAGAGACTTCGGGAACGAACTCGTATTCGGTAGTAGAATCGACAGGGGCCGAGAAGGGTGTCGCTACAGTAATTTCACCGGTCTCCTGAACATAGCTCGAAACCACGCGACTCTCCCCGGCATTCGTACCAGCAGTGATTTCTACAGTCATCCCATCGAAGAAACCGTCCGGCTCGAATCTCCCAACCAAACCGCAGCCGTCCACACGCGAAGGGTCCACGATAGTCGACGACGTACCGCTCTGCGCCTTGCCCTGGCCCCACTTCAGGTAAGAAATCCCGTCCGGCTGCAATCGACTCACTTCGCTCTGCAGAGTGGTCGCAAATTTGGATGGGTCAGGAATGCCAGAAGTATCCCAGGCACTGTCACCGACGCCAATAGCGTGAAACAAAATTCCGCCAAGGAAAGAAGGATCACCGGCAAGTAACCCGGCAACTAGAACAGTAAAGGGCTGGACAATGATGTTGTGGTTCTTCTTGGTTTTCTCGACAAGGGCTTCGGAACCGTCCTCCGTCCGCTTCCACACCTCGTCGTACCAGATACCGCGGCACATGCGAGCATCTGCAATCTCGCGCTTCGCCTGGCCACCGGCCTGCATTTGCTCAAGTCTGCGTCTCATATTTCCCTCCATTAGGGCCTAACATAGGCACTTATGTAGTAGTGGCCGTCCACGGTAGTAATAGGTGGACTTCCCTCAATCACGATATTGGATGTCAGCAGCCTGTCCGTAACAAGATCCTGCCAGAAGTCGATCACTCTCTTGGAGAGGTCGAAGAGACTCAGGTAATAGCCCAAGGCACCTTGTATCGGTGCGCCCGACCGCATCCCACAGGCGCCCTCGTCGTCCGCCGAGATTAGGAATACGTCCGCCCACTCCCCCTTCACATCATAGATTTCAGTATGTGTTGTCCAAATCTCGGTCTTGGCGCTATCTTCCCCATTCTTTGGGAAATCCGTGTACTCGGGATAATGGCAATCGACCGCTGTCATCACGGGCACCGTACAGGCAGGCACCGCCTCCCGCATTGTTCTGCACAGCTTTTCTACCGTCTCTCTCAGAAGTGGCTTGTTGCAGATGATAGTGCCCGTACACCCCGGCCTATCGTTCCCGAGTGTAAAGAAATAACCAAGCCGCTCACAACGATAGTAAGTGCCGTAGAACTGCTCCGGCATAATTTCTATGCCGACAATCTCCGGATTTCCAAGCCATGTCGACTCGACCAGGATACGCCAATCCGTGTGCGGTTCCAACCCGTCTGTCTCTATCTCGAAATCTCTCCAGACACCGATTGTTCCTTTATCCGCAAGCGACGTAGCCTGGATAAAGATGTTGTTCCCGCTCGCGAACTTACCGGCGAGAAGTCGCATCTGGCCCTGCCACTCGTCCAAGACATAATCCGTTCCGGCGGTCTTTAGGTCAGTACTGACCTGACGGACACGTGAGAGAATGGGAATGCCGTGCGGCTCGCCCACCGGGGTAGTGAAGGTAACGATATTACCCTCTACCTCTTTCACCTGGAAGTACGCCGTCACGCCCTGACCGCTGATCTCGATCCAGTCGTCCTTGGAAAGCCCCCCGGCATCTGAAAGCGTCGCCTGCGTGTCGCCGAACTCAAGAGTCTTGGCAAGCTCGGTGTCTACAGCCTGGTAGCCAGTTACTTCGTAGACTTCGGCAGCAGGAATTGGCGACACGGGTACATAGCGCATGTAAATCGTCTGGTCGTTGCCATCGGCCTCTATGAGGAACTGCGTGAGACTCTTGGTGTCGCCATAGCGGTAGTCGCCAGCGTCGACCCAGTTGCTACCGTCGAACCACTGCAGCTTCCATCTGTCCAACCCCCACCCACTGCGCAACCGTATGAGCGTCGGAACGATAGGCTCGTGCCAATGATAAGCCCACCAAGCAGGAGAAACAGTATCGGCAACCCAAGACGTGTCCTCGCGGTTATCCAGCGCGCGCCAGGCCTCATGACCCACGACACTACCGGACGTGTATTCTGCACCCCTTCTGAGCGTGTCCTGCCAAGCGTAATCGTAGGAGAACGCTGTCTGGTCCCCGGGAAGCCTAAAAACGGTAGCCGCCGTACCTTGGTTGTCGGCAGAAACGGAATACTGGCGCGAAGATGTCTTGATGTTCTTCCAGAACTCGACAATGTCCGTCTGCAGGCGAGATATGCGATACCCATGTATCCTGCACCCGACAACGGTGCCTTTGCGCTTGTACCACTGGACTGCGCCCTTGATCTCCTCTCTCTGCTGAGAAATAGGCAGCTCTTGGTTGAACTGGACTCCGACAAGTGCCGCCATCAGCGGCAGAAAATCGGCATCGGTCTGATCGACGTCGATCATCACCGGCATCGCATCGAGCAGACCCTTTATTTCGTCGAACTTCGGCCCAAAAATCTTCAGGAACCGTCGCAACTGCCCGTACTTGACCGAGCCGTCCTCGGCCGGATTAAACACCTCGCCGTCAGACGCTGCCACTGGTACCAGACTGGTCAGGTCCTCGAAAGCCATCAGGCGCCATCCTGTTCATGGTAGACATTGGGCAAGAGCCGCCACATCTTGTGCTCGAAGTAACCAGTCGGGATCGCGAAAGCCTTGCCCTTGTACTTATTGTCGAGCACCCACACACCGTCAGCCGCACGACGCGCGAACAAGCAGTAGTAATAAACCTGGTATGCCTCGCAGTCCATGTCGGCGTAACTGAATGTAGAGAACGGACGTTCCTCGTCTACAAGGATAAGGCCGTCCTGGATGTTGCGCGGCCATTCACCCCACTTGCGGACGAGGCAAATCCTGTCAGGACTCACCGGCGGCAAGTTCCAGTTAATGACAATCTGTGGACCCTCGTATCCTCGACGCACGCAAAACGGCAGTTCCGTCGGACCTAGCGGCTGCCCGGGAACGCTGTCCGTCCGACGACTGCGAAGTCCGCGGTCACCAGATGGAACAGCTATTCTGTCTATACTTCTGCGACTACGCAGCTGGGCCACGCCATTCCCTCAACACTTTTTCTCTGTGCTCACGCGCGATGTCGTTAAGTCTTTGCAAGACTTGACGCGCTTCTGCGACCTCATTATCGTCAATGCCAAGCATCTTTGCGAAGGCCAGCACTGTGTTTGTGCTTTCTTCGAGCTGGCCAAGCAGCTTCCAAGACCGGCGCCGGTACTTTTCCTTTTTCCCTTCTGGAACTCTTCCCTTGGAAATTGCAAATACTGCTGGAGTCATTGCGATCGCGCCCAAGGCCCGGCACTTAGGACAAGACGGCGTAAGCTCCTCTGAGCCAGGGACAAACACTTCACCACACGCACGACACCTCCATCTGACTTCCGCTTGCCTGCCGATTCGACTCTCGGAAACGGACGCTGGGGCAACGCGACCGGTCATCTCCACACCTTTCCCGCCACAAAGCGGGCAACGCATGGCCAGAGTCTTTACCTCGGCATTTATCGCGAAGGTACGCTGACAGACCTCACAGGTATATCTTACAGTGGTTCGTGACTTCATAGATTCCTCACCGCCACAAGGTTCGCCGGACCTTCCACGTCTTCATTGCGCGTACCAACATCCCAGGACGTATCGGTATCCTCTGCCTCTATCCTGTAAGTATAAACCTGACCGTTTTGGGGAATTGGCACCTCCAAGTCTGACCTCCGGTTCGTAGTGTTGTCAGCGCTATCATCAAAAAACGGGGTAGCCTTGTCAATCAGCACCGAATTCACTTTGACACATCGACTTGGGTCAAAGTCAGCACCATCGCATCTATAGACGTTGTACCCGTCCGTGTTTAGGTCGCTGCTGGCTGGGAATCCGCTCCAGCTGAGGTAGACCTTACGGTCCCCAAGCGCCACCTGCGGCTCCTGAGGAACAGAAGGTATCGTCTCCAGCATCACGCTCGCAGCAAAGGAGGAATTCTCCGGCGACTCGTCGTCGACAGCGAACAAGTAGAACGTCCAGCTCTCACCATTGGCAGATGGTGGCATAAGCTCGGTGATTGACGTGGCTGTGGGAGAAATGTCTCTGGACACCGCTTTGTAGCCAGCATGATGTGTAACCGCGTCCAAAGTGACCCTTGAGTGCCCTTCGGTTGGAGTAACCGGGTGGTCACCAGAGACGCGGTACAGCTCATAGTGATGCAAATCGCTCAGAAGCACACCGTAGATGACAAACACATCACTGCCTGCAGCGAATGCGCCGTTTTCCAGCGTCAACTTGCCGGCCGTATAATCGACTGAATAGTCGACGTCCCGTGTCTTTTGGTTCACCGAAACCGTCTTGACGGTAGAACCAGCAGGAAACTCGTCCCGGAAATTACAACGGGTTTCCAACCGCAGCTCGCTTACCCCCTCGCTGAGCAGACGATAGTACGCTTTCCTTGCCCCGTCGGCAACTTCGACAATCTGACCCACGTGAAATCCGTTCGAGTCAGCAACCTCGATCAGATCTTGTGTCCTGCTGAAAGGACGTACAAGCGTGGTATCTCCGCCAAATGGATCGTAGCCAGTAATCTCGAACACCGTCTCCGACTCGCTCTCAAGATGGTTGTTGCGCGCCACCAGCGTCTGATACGTACCAGATGCCTGACCAAGGTAATCACCCATCTGTTCATTCAGAGTCACAGTATCCCAGCGAACCGTGATAAGCGTCTGACCTCGTGATACGGCCGTCTCCTGAACAGCAGAAATTGTCGTCATCCTGGGAATCGCCGGCGCTAGAGCATCCTGCCAGACAACCGGTACATAGCTGATGTAAAGCTCAAAATCCTGTTTTGTAATCTCAAGGTTCCCGTCCTTGACAAGCGCCGTTCCCGTGGAGTTTTCTCCAAGCGTCAAGGCAGCAGTATACAGAACCGTCTCTATCTCGCTGTCCGTTTGGCGCAGCGTCGCACCTTCAGACACGAATATGCGGTCGTGCGTACTCGGCGAATTGTCGTAAAGGGTAGACGCCAAGAATGCGTCGACAGTAGTATCAGATGTGATGTCAAAGTCAGACATCAGAGCAACCTCGCCATGCCTTCTTCCATCTTTTTCACCGCATCTTCGATCTTGAACCCCTCAGCCAATCGCCTAGACTCTTTCCGCATCTCTTGTCTCTTGCGCTCGTCCTTCCAGGCCGCGTAGATGTTCCTGAGGGCAGCGTCAACTTCGTATGGGTCCTCCATGCGGCAGTGAAAAAGTGCGCCGCGCGCACCATGTCTAGCTAGAACAGGGCAACCGCAGGCAGCCGCCTCAAGCACAGTCCTGGTATCGTCGCAGGACGGCGTGATTAGTAGGTCTGCGGTGCGATGCACAGAGGCGATATCCCCGTGTACCGTATGGAGGTCTCCAATGGTATGTCTCAGCTCGTCACTCACCCCGTGTAAAATTGAGTTCCACGGATGCCGCAAATCAGTAATTTCGTCCTTCGGAACAGCATACAGATGTATACGTGAGCCGGTCTCTCTGCAGAATTTCCGTGCGCCATGCAATATCTGGAATGGATCCTTGAAGGCCGTGTATCTCCAATGATCCGCGAAGGTGATGTTCATGCCGCCAGAATCAGCCGGTTTCAGGTACTTGGTCTTCTCGCCGTTCGGAACGAACTTTGCCAGGTCACAGAAATGGTTGGCCAGCACGACGCCATGGAAGTACGGCTCCAAAAACGGAACGTGTCTCTCCCATAACGTGATAGCTCCCTTCATCCATTTTTGTTTTCCGACAGTTGCCACCAAAGACCAAGGACCACCGAAAGGTGTTCTCTCTGCCCGCTCCTTCCTGACCGCTGGATCCGTCGAGACTTCTATCATCATCTGCGAATAGAATATGTATTCCGGAAGTCCATGCGCGAAGTAGAATGTGGGTCTTGTCCCCTCAACCTTCGTCGGGATACCAGTATGTAGAATATGTACGTCTGCCTTGCCGGCCCATTTCATGCTGTCTATGGGAACACCGCGATCCTCTGTATCCATCACTGGATTGCCGGATCCTGTCACAATCCCGGTCACGTCGACCAACCTGGCATCCCACTTCAGGTATTTATTTTGCGCCCATGCGACCTCTCTTGTTGTCTCGTAGAGGCCGCTTCGGGATGGCGCCACTTGAACGAAGTGCGCAATTTTAAGCATTAGTTTTCCTCACAGGGAATGTACCGACACGAAAATCATTTCCCTCCAGTAGCACACGGCCAACAGGCCACTCAACGGGCATCCCTTCAAGCCCCCCATCGCCTGTCAACGACGGCTTGAAAATAACCAGCTTCTCTGCACGTTCCTCCAGCTTCTTTTGCTGGGCATTGAAGGAATCCATTGCTATTACACGGTCTTGGCTCTCGCGTATGAACCTGCACGTCATCAGCTTCTGACGCGCGCTCGTCTGTCCGACAACAGCGAAGTCAAAGGCGAAATCCATGTGTGTTCCGTCAAGTGTGGGGGCCGCTAAGCGCGGCCCCCACTAACGGCCGCAATCTGCTCAGGACAACTTGTACGAAACGGAAATCGTGCTACCAAGCAGCCCGCGCAGGGTCAGGGTGTCAGAGGCGTTGCCGACCTGCCCGCAAAGCATGACTGTGAATGGCAGGCTCGCCATCTGCGTGCTGTCGACGTACTGACCGGAGCGCCACCTTGTCGTCTTGGTCGTCCCCTCGGAGACCGTGGTACCAGGAATGTCGGTGGCACCGGTAAGTGTAGCTGTGGAGCCAGCGATGACCGCCCACTTGGAACTGCCGGTATTGGCGTCCATCTGGCCACTCCAACCGAGGTCGAACTCGCAGTCCTCGACGGTCTTGGTATTGCTCTCCGGAGCGTTGACAGTAATGCTGGCGAGCACGGCCCACGAAGTGCTCTGAGTCGTGAGGGCGCTACCTTCGGTGTCATCGTTGCCACCATCGGCCAAAGCCGCGCTATTGTTCGTGAATACGTAGGCGGTGAACTCAGCGCGCGCCACGGACAAACCGGCAGCGTTTGCCAGACTGTCGATCTTGCTATCGGTGGTGCTATGGGCAGTGGACACCTGTGTACCAACAGAATCAACGCGCGAATCGGTTGTACTGTGCGAAGTAGAAACTTCGCTGCCGACGCTATCCACCTTGGAATCCACAGTACTCACGGCCGAACTCTGCACGACCAGACGCGAGTCGACAGTGCTGACATCGGTACCAACGCTGTCCACCTGCGTACCGACGCTGTCGGTCTTCGAGTCAACGGTGCTGACTTGCAGACCGACGCTATCAACCTTAGACTGCGTTACAGAGTCGCCGCTGGTACCACTGTTCGCCAGGCTGTCGATCTTGCTGTCAATGGTGCTATTCTGCACACCCAGCGAATCGGTCTTGCTGTCGACCGCGGAGACCTGCGTACCGACACTGTCCACCTTGGAATCGACCGTGCTGACCGCCGTGCTCTGCACGACCAAGCGCGAATCAACAGTGCTGACCTGGGTACCGACACTGCCAGTCTGGGTGCCAACGCTGTCGACCTTGGAGTCAACAGTGCTGACTGCGGTGCTCTGGACAACAACCCGAGAATCGACAGTGCTGACCTGAGTGCCAACGCTGTCAACCTTGGATTCCACGGTGCTGACCTGAGTGCCAACACTGTCAATCCTGCTGCCAGTATCAGGATCGGTGTCGACATAGGTCATGTACCGAGACTGAATAGACGCATTCGAATCCTCGGTGTAGGAACACTCGAAGAGGTACTCGCCCATCGGGTCGGTCGACGCGAAACTCACGTCGTAGTGGTATTGACCGACGCCATCACGGGTCATGGCCGCCGCATTTACTTTCTTCGTGGTAGCATCCGGCTCATAGACATCGAGAGTCACGCTGTTCGAGTCCGGATCCTCAAGATTACCGGTGCTATCGTACAGACGGAAATGGACCCTGATAGTGTCGCTGCCACTGTCCGGAGCAACCAACACGGACGGAATGACCACCCTTGCCGTAACGTTGTTGGCGATGGCGTCCACCGAACCCTGCAGTGTACTCATAGCCGCGCTGTGAACATCAGCCTTGCTGTCCACGGTCGACACCTGGCCACCAACACTGTCAACCTTAGAATCGACCGTGCTCACAGCCGTACTCTGCACCACAATCCTAGAATCAACGGTGCTGACCTGGGTGCCGACACTGTCTGTCTTGGAATCGACAGTGCTGACCTGAGTACCAACGCTGCCGGTCTGCGTGCCTACGCTGTCAACCTTTGAATCAACCGTGCTGACAGCCGTACTCTGAACGTCGATCTTCGAGTCGACAGTGCTTACTTGTGTGCCAACGCTGTCAACCTTGGAGTTCGTTGTCGAGTTATTCCCGACATCAACGGCCAAGCTGTCGATCTTGCTGTCCGTGGTACTGTGTGCAGACGAGACACCAGTGCCAACAGAATCTACCTTCGAATCAACAACCACCACACGCGAGTCAACGGTCGAAACCGCCGTGCTTTGCACGACCAACCGCGAATCCGCCTGTGAAGCGTCAACCCCTACACTATCGACTTTGGAATCAACAGATGAAACAGCACTACTCTGTACGACAATTCGAGAATCAACAGCGCTCGTCTGAACACCGACACTGTCAATCCGCGAGCCGTTCAAGCGTTCACGAAAGCTCATTTACGTTCCTCCTAGCTATTCACCACAACGTGTTTAAGCCCAAAATCACCTGAGTAGCTATCATTCACATCAGTGCCGAGGCGAGACAGCTTGCACTCGACTTCCACAGTGTTACTACTCACATGTCCCTCAGGGATTGTAAAAGCGGTCACTCGCGCCAGCTCATTAGCAGCCGTACTTGTTGGCAGGTCGAACGTCTGGCCGTAGGGCGTCCCGGCAGAGTACGATTCGCCATCGTTATGCACGACGTAGTCCAGCCTCAACCGGATGTTCTTGCCAGGGTCACTTGCGCTGAGCGCGTACACAAGGTCAACAGTAACCCCTTTGGCAATCCTGAGAGCATTTGGTTGCAGCTTGAACAAGACTTCCGTGTCGGCGCCGTTCGGGAATCCAGCTCCGTCTTTGAAACCGAATACGTCAATATCGGCAATATACGGAGGATTGTCGCCTTCAAAGAAGTCTAGCTCAAGCTGGCCGATAATCGGCACGTTACCGGCAGCAATCTCGTCGATAGCCGCCTGGACGTTTGTACCGACCAACTTCGACACAACATTGTCGTAAGGGATCTCGGAAGCATCCGGAGAATAAGACACATTCTGCGGATTGGCCCCTCCTACTAGCGAACCGGTCCCGAGATTTATCGGCAGTACTACCTTGACACTTCCGCTGCTATCCATCTTAATAGCAGCATTCGTTCCCGCATCTATCTGCTCGTGCGCCAGGAGGCCTCCGGATGTATCGGAGAACACAACCTGACCCAGCGCTCGGTGATAAAACGTTCTCAACGTCGAAGCATTGCGCACTCTTACAGCAACACCGGCAGCCGAAGCTGCCAAACTCTTCACGTTTGTGAAGTCAGCAGCACCAACGGCGATATCTACGGCCTCACCCGCACCGGCATTGGTGAACTCAACATTTGTGCCTAGCAGTACGCTACCGCCACCGAAGTTGGCGACATGGCAGCAGGCTTGCGCACTACTGTTCCTCATCGCACTTTCGGAAATCAGCAGCCTCTGCGTATGCGGCCCTTTGAAATCCAAAGCATATCCAGCACTGCCCGCATCAACGTCGATACCACACCAGGACGCGGTGTTTTCCTCAAGCGTGCCTGCAGAAGCCGCCGAGAATTCCAGCTGGCCTTGGAGTAAGGTCATACCGCGACTGCCCTGGGCGACTGCAACGACAGCAACGCCAGGTGCTAGCGATACATTCTCCGTATACGCTCCCGGCTTTACGAGCACCGTGGCAGGAGTCGTCATCGAGGCACCATCGGTCACAGCCTGGGTAATGGCTGCCTGAATACTCGAATATGGATCGCCCGTATCCTTTCCGACAACGTAGGCCAGTGACCCCATGCCCGAGATCATGGCCGCGATCTTCTGCGAACTCCAGAGCTTGATGGGCGACGTTGCGCTATCGTCGATTACTCTATGCTTTTCGGGCTCGTCATCACTCAGAAGCGAGTGACGGACATCGGCAAGGTCTGACAGTGAAGAACCGGTCTTTGCAACCCACGCCCAGGCAATTTGCCCCGGCCCGAGTACCAATGTACCTCCGCTCAGGTCGATGCTGCCGCCTGTTATGCTCACGTTGTCGCTGTCTTGAACAGCCAATGTTCCGAGATCGCCACGGCTGACCTTGATAACATTGCCGTCACTGTCAATGAGCCACAGGTTTTTGTCTTTGCAGAACAAAGTGGCAACACCCGGGGCTGGCACTGCCGGAATTGGAGATTCTCTCAGTGTCAATCGCGTCATTTGCCTTCTTCCTTCCGTTACACGCAGCGCAACCGCGGGCCAACCCCACCGACGGCAAAGATCAGATCCACGAGCCCCTTGATGAAAAACTCGCCAGCTAACAGCGAAACATTGGCCAACTTTGGACTAGTCCTAAACTTTACGAAATCACCGGCCGCATTTGGGTTTGTCCCTGGTTTCATTAGGAATTTCAGGTTGCCATTTGTGCTAGCAAAAGCCGTCCCAACTGTACCGGTTCCCTGGAAACCGCTTATGGAACCACTCACGCTGAATGTATTCGGTCCAGTCATAGAAACAGTCCATTCCTCGTCCACAGAATCAGGACCGATCTCCCACTCGTCCTCATCAAAGGTAGCCGAATCATCCTCCCAAACCTGAAACCTTGGCGCTGGTTGCCTCGTAAAATCCGTGAGATCGACATGGTCCACGCCATCCACGCCGTCGATTACCGAGACGATGTCGCTGAGGTAAGCATCCTTGTCAAATCCTGTGTAGGGGCTCTCACCTTCGTCAAAGTAAGCGTCGATATGAGCCAGGACAGCATCCCGCACATCCGCCGCATTGAAGTTTGAGTAAATCGTCACGCTACCTTTGACATCAATCGGCTGATAGAGCGGATCAAAGACCTCAACACAGGTGCAAGCAGCCTTTATAGGATCGAAGTATTCGACGAGGTCATTCTTCAGAACAGCGCTCGGCCGACCTCCCCCAACAGGTACAACGTAGAGACTGACCATACAACAAGCAGTATGATTGGTCTCAGCGCGTTGTCCCACGACTGCCTTCGCCTTCGCAACCCCAGGCTGAGCTTCTGCCAAGCTCTCATAGTCCTCGGCTGTGACGGCTCGGTACAAGGCACGTAAAGACCGAGGACCTTCGAGACGGGCACTTTCGATCGACTGTTCATCTTCGCCGCCAGAAGCCGGTTCGGGATTTGTAGCCTTCACGGTGATAGGCGCGCCAGCATAGAGGATCGGCGACTCGATGATTGTTATCGTGTCGGCACCAACGTTTCCTTCTTGACCCCCGCCAACACGGTACTCGGCAGTTATTGGCGCACCCGGATCAGGAATTTTTCCTTGGCCGTTGTCACCAAAAATGACATTGATGGTTCCGTCTGCCAGGCGCTTAGCCATACAGACCTTATCACAGGACAAAGATTCAATAAGAGTGTCGAGAATTTCCCATTCCTCTGGTCCGGCACCCTCGTCTACGAAGATTCTCGGCGTTCCCTCGATAATAGGAACTTCGGTGATCTTGAACTTCTGGTTCGGCAGGCCATCACTTGTACCTAAAAGCACGTTGCGTGATGTCTTGCCCTGTACGGCTCCGACTGTGCCCTCAAGTGCGCCGGCAGGAATCGTTAGGTCCTGAACCGTCTCGAAGTAGATAGCATTCGACAGCTCATCTACTTGAGAACCAGCCCTGTCGCAGAGTGTCTTCAACAGAGTGCCGCTGGGTATCACGAGATCGCCAGTCAACGGCTCAGCGAGACTGAACTTGATGTCTGCAGTAGCTGCGACTTTGCCGCGGAGCTGATAGTCAATCAACTTGAGAAGATTGACGACTGCTTCCCGCGTCACAGCTGTCGGCAGAAAAGCCTCACCAAAGACCCTATCAACGTAGAAATGCAGGACATCACCCAGCCCAGCAAACAACTCAATCAGAACGATACCGAAGTCAGATGGGTTGTAATCTGTCCATTCCGGCGTGAAGAACGGAATGGTCCGGATCATGTCGTCCCGAATAGACTCAAAATCCCTGGATGTGTAATCCAGCGCGGGACGCTTCCAAAGATTGGGTCTCTGAGTGGTTGTTGCCATTCAAACCGTCCTAGGCAGCCGGTGTCACCCAGGCTTTTCTTTGTTCCTCGCTCAGGAAGAACGGGAACACGATTGAACCCTTCTTGTGGCTCCTGACGATCGTAAACTCCACTGTTATCTCGATTCTCCCGCGGCCCCACTCGGCCCGATCAATCGTTATCGGGCCGACAATTACGCGGGGCTCCCAGGTCTCGATAGCTGTCCGAATCATGTAGTCTATCTGAACATCCAGCGACGGGTCATTTGGGTCGAAGACAATGCTCTTGAGCAATGAACCGAAGTCTCGCCGCATGAACCGCGTCCCGACCATGGTCCGCAGAATCTGCATCAGACTGTGCTCGATCAGCAGAATCTCATCACTGCGCGCGACGACGGTACCTTTGAACACGCCGCCTGTGCGACGGGTGAACTTGAACGGGAAATTCCAGCCCCGACCAAGGTACTCTCGCGGATTGTACTTACGCGCCAGATCCATCGCTAGCTTCCTTTGGACCGTTAACCACCTCTGACAGGAGTTTGGCTGCCAACTGTTGGCGCTCCTTCAAAAGGGTAATCTTCCTCCCGACGTCATATTTCTTGGCCAGCTTCTCCTCGGGCTTCATCGCGTTTATTTCCTCCCGAATATCCATAGCCAAGCGCTCAAGGTGATTGCGGAAGCATAGCAATTCCAGGTCATCGCCGTGTTCCGCAATAAAAGCATCGACGCGCTGCAACAGCGATGTCACGTTGTTCAGCGCACCTCCGAGACTTTCGCGCCGCCAGTTGACGCGGTCGATCTCCTGCTTCAGCTTCTTTTGATACTCCTCTAACTTCTCTATTCTATGCGGGGACGCGCTTCCCTGCAAGTCAGAGGCGACTGCGACAAAGAGATCCCTACTTGGCTCGCTCAAGCTTTCGTACAGTTTCCGGACACCGGACATTCCACACCTCCTTTATCCGTTGGCAAACGTCGTGGCACTGCACGACACGTGAGGATTCGGGGGATGCGGACACGGATCCCCCGCGTGATTATCGCCACATCTCGCCACTCCGCGTCCATTGGCAAATACAGTGGCGCTGCACTCTACCTGGACTGTTGTGCCACAGTGTGCATCTGCATCCCCACACCGATGCACACCCCGACCATCGGCGAAAACGCTGGAACTGCAACCGACGGCCACAGCCCCGCAAGCATGCACGTCTCCACATCGCGCCCAACCAGGCATCATTTGTCCCCCGACTTTCCACAGTTCCCGCACCACGGAAAGCTATGATACTGGTCCTTACGCTTAACAGTCCGTGCCACAATTGGCGCTGAACAATCAGGACACGGCTCCCCTAATCGGAAGCTGCCCTCATCAGTCACAACCTGGATATGGGAAAAATCCAAGACAGTCTCGCCTTCCGCGTCTCGTTCTATGTAGATAGGCTCAAGTTTCGGCAACATAGGAAATCCTAGTTATGGTCAATTCTGGGAGCGTAATCGACAATATGCGAACCCGCTGTCCTCGATATCTCGTTCCCAACCTGCTGAGTGAAACTCGCCCCTACCGTCTCTATCTTATTCTTGTCGATCATGATGATCTCGTTCCCTTCGATGTGCCGGATGTAGTCACCCTGTACGTGCAAAGTGGCATCCCCATGCACATGCACGTTCCATTGTCCCTTGATGTGCTCGTCGCGGTCGACTTCGATGTAGAGATACCTCCGCACCTGAACGTGCTCGGTAACCGTACCGTCAGGATGCACCTCCAGCCAGGTGCGCTTTGGGTGCCAGATATGAATGCGCTCCTTTCCGGGGGTGTCATCATACTCAATGACAATGCCACTCTTTGTCTTCAGGACACGGTTCCTGGGGTACGTCGGATCAAAGGAGATTGGTGGCTCATGCAGCACACGCCCATCAGCCGTAACCATTTGGTCCGTTCCCTTCGGCGGTACCTGTGACTCATCCGGAATCTCACGCGCCAGCATGGGAACCTCACTGCCGCCAGCTGGCTCAGACCACCAGCGCCCACTCCAAACCGGCCGACATGGATCCCCGGCTTCAAACTCCACCCAGACACCATCGCCAATGTCAGGAACCAAGAAATCTCCCTTGTCCCCGTTTCTCTCGGGATTCAAGACCGGCTGATCTTCCGGTCTCTCGGGCACATCCTTGCGTTTGTTGATAGCCCCCAGCCAGCCATTTTTGGGAAACGCCCAGTCACTCACAAGATCCGTTCCGAACACCTCTGGAATCTGGAGGACAAGCCTACCCAGCTTCCGCGGATCATCATTGTCCACCACAAGGGCGCGATAGATGCCGTAGTACTTCTTTTCGGAGAATAATTCACTACGCTCGGCCATGGCTACATTTCTATCTTACAAACAGGACACCACCAGGCGCGCGTCCAGCCAGACGGCGTCTTTTTGGCTTTCTCGTGCAAAACCGTATGACAACGCGGACACTCATCTCCTCTACGGTGCTGCGACAGATGCGTCTTGCGTATTTGTGGCTCACGTGGCTTAGAAAACCACGGCGGGACCTCCGAACCGCGTCTAATCGCGCCGCTCCTGCAACAGCTCATAAGCCTACCGTTCCGGCACTGCTCAGTTCAACAGTCTTGTTTCCAAAGCGATTCCCTAATGGACCTCCGCGCCAGGTGCGTGTCACCTGAAAACTGGCTAGGAACCCTCTCTTTCCGACCTCTGTCCGAAGCCTTCGAATATAGTACTCTCCACTGTCCCTGCCGATACCGATTAGCTCCACACAATCGCGAACACGAAGGTCTTCAAGGGCAAATGTCCTGGCGTCACCCGCGACCAGCCAGCGCGTACTCTGCGAAACACCTTCGACCTGGTCCTGCAAGCTGAACCTGGTTTGTTTGTGCCCCTCCTCGAATAAGAAAGCATCGCCCTGACCAATGGTTTCGCTGATTACACTCAGTTTGTCAGAAGAAACAACCTGCATGTTTCTGGCTGCCGCCTCTGTTTTCTCTGTCACCTCGTCCTTCTTTTCTTGGCTCTGCACCGTAAAGACCTCCCTGGAAAGCGGATCCACCTGAGAAGCGACCACGCGGGAGCCGTGGCCCAAGGGTGTCTGCCCGACAGTAGCGTTTCTCAAGGTACTTTCCTGCCCGTGACCGTAAATCAAGCGCCACATGGGCTTTCTGTATCTGGGAGCGTGGAAGTGCAGAATCGGCCCGCCGGTCATGTGCGGACCGTGGTCCACGAACACCTGAAATCCGTAATAACGAGCACGCTTGTCAAGGAACTTCCAATCACTCTCATTCATTTGCGCAACGTGTTCATGAATTGGTTCTGTCTGGTCGACGTCGGCTTGCCAGCCGTACTCAGCAGCAATTTGCTCGGCAATCTCAGAATCGCGCAGGTTTCTCCACACCCTACGCTTCTCTGTTAGTGTCAGTAGGACTTCCTCACCGTATCCCACAATGACAACATGTCTGGTCCCGGCCTCGCTCGCACCGTGTCGGATCCTGGCACCCTGACTGTAGAACAGATTGCCTCGCCGTTTCATGCCGGTACCGCGATATCCGAGCATTAGCTTGATCTCTTTCCCTTGTTCAAAGATGTTGCTACCGGCAAAATCCGGGACAGACTCAGAAAGCACTATCTCAATACGGGACACCATGTGCTCCGAGGTCTCGTCCACCTCGATGCGCTCTATTGGCGACCCATTCGCCTCGAACAACGTACCGCCGATATCAAGAACATAGTCTACTTCACGTCGGTCGCTTATTTGTGGTCTAGGACGTAAGTAGGACGCGGTATACGTTCCGGTCGCCGGAGAAGGCAACGTCAGCCGATCCGCTGCCCGGAGTGCTTTCACTAGGCCGCCACGAATCACCGAAGCTGCATTGCAGGGAGTACCTCGACCCATCATCCTCCCTCACGCAACTCCCGAAGCGGAATCATAACTTCGCTGCCGGGAGGGATGTCAAGCGGCCACAAAACACCGTTTACCTCGGCTATTAGCCACCACAATTTGCACTTATCAGCGTTTTGCCCTGCGTACTCATAGGCTAACTGATCCAGTTCTTCTCCGCTGCGAACCTCGTGTATCGCCCAGTTCGGGTCGACGTCCTCGGCCGACAAGGGCTTTCTAGGGTGAACAAAATTTCTGGCCACCCCATCCCGACCTATGATAGTCGTAAACTCGCTATTCTCGTACCTGCTACCAGAATAAACCGCCATGGCTTATCCCTCATTTCTTTTCATAAGGCGTCAACACGTACTCAGTGAAAGTCGCATCAACGAGTGCCCTAGTTGTTTTTCTTGTAAGAGGATGAATAGCAAGCCTCTTTATGCTCATGTTGGTGAGGGCGCATTTGAAGAAACTACTGGTAAGGAAAACGAGTAATACCGCTGCCTGATCATAGCCCCAATCGCGTGTCGCCAATCTGGCATTGTTCGGTCGCATCACGTCCATGAGCCAATTGATGGAATCTTCCGTGCTTTTTGCCCCTCCACCTTTGACCTGATAATCACCTATATCATTGAACAGCAGCTGCATCTGCCATCTGCGAGGCTTCGTCACCTTGTACTGTATGGGGACTATCGATCCATTTCTGAAAGCGACCTCCTGCCAATCAGCAACCTCTGTCTCCGTGAAGCTAGACGGAGCATAGTGACAAACTAGGCGCTCTGAAGGCTTTTTCTCAAGCGCAATAGTCATTCTCGCCGTTCGCGGATGGTAGGACCGTCCCTGACTGGCCACCAACCGAACTACTTTGTTGTCGGTAACCGGGGCAGCTTCACGACTCTGGTCCACCTGGACGTCGTTAGTACTCGGCGTGCCACGCTCATCCTTGCGCATTCTCCTAATCGACTGATTTAGGAAGTAGCTTCCCATAACTTCTCCGACTACAGCGGTATACCGCGCATAGCACTCGCAGGAGCATTACCGTGTCGCAACAGTTCTTCCCTACTTACCCTAGCTATGGCTGTCCCCACCTCCTCGCCGTCCATAGTGACGGTCACCGGTATAATTATATCCCCACGGGTCTCCACCCCTGCAGGTGCAGGAGAAGGTGCAGCGGCTGGAAGGTGGCGAGTAACAATGCTAGGGATCAACGACTCAGCACGAGCAACTGCAACCTGTGGTGCTGGCAACTGACCTCCTAGAGTCCCAGTAGGCAGAATTGGGGCAACCGGAGCTGCAACAGCAGCAGCCGTTGCCAGCGCAGCATGTTTCAGGCGCTCAAACGAGCCTGTAAGAGAAAGCATGCTCCTAGTCGCTTCTGCCGCACCTTCCGGAATATGTAGAAAGCCAGATCCGTGCATGGCTTTCTTGCTGCCTTTTGCCTCCCCGGCAATCCAGGAGAACATCTTGCCAAGAACCCCAAGATGCTTGACCGCGTCCTTAATCATGTCGCGGATACCAGCCTTGAATCTCTGACCAATGGTCAGAATCCAATCGCCGATTTTTGAAACCATGTTCCACAAAGTGTCGACTAGGCTCCTTGCCCAGCTGTTTATGCCGTTCCAGATTGAGGTCGCCACAAGAACCATCATCTTCACCAACGCCCGCGGTATCACTGTGACAATCCACCACACAAGCTTGAGCACACCCAAAGTAACCTGCTTGAACCACCACTTGGCCACAGACCAAATGACCCCTGCTATTTTCTTGGCCGCATTTTCGATGAAAGCACCCATGTTAAACCACTTCATAAATGATTCCCGTAATTTCTCGGCATGCTCGGTAGTCGGACTCAAAATATATGCGATAAAATCCCCAAGCATCTTTAGCGATCTGACGACAAGGGTAATTCCCCAGGCTAGGATCCTCACGGGCAAAAGAAGACCAGTGAAGAGGTACTTTGCTGCTATCCCGACAACCCGCATAATTTTGGCTAGGCCTTCGACATTGTCTCCCGCCTTTTCTGTTCCGGAAAGCAGTCTGCCAAGTACCCTGAATAGCGGCCCAAAGGCCTCACCAAGAGCCGAGCCCAGCTCGCTAAAAGCTGACCACACTCCTTCCAACGCATCAAGGAATCCAGCGACAAAAGCCATGGAAGCAAAATATAGAGTCTTAATTACCGGGACTAAGACTCCAAGTATAGGACGAACAACTTTTCCGATCGCCTCTCCAATGGCGATCATTTTTCCACGGAATACTTCTGCTTCATTGGTTCCGAACAGTCGGTCAAGAAACTCATCAATCATGCCGAGAATACTTGGCAGCTTTTCAAGCGGACCAAAAACACCTTCTAGTGCTTTACTGATTCCTTCTCCGACAAAGGACACGGCCTGCCACAGCCTAGAGAAGAATCCTACCAGTAATTTTACCAAAGCCACGACGGCAAGGAGTGGCGGATTAAACACCAAGAATGCCTCTGCCAGCGACCTAATTCCCCTCTCCCCGGAAGCAAGCATTTTCCACAGCTTGTACAACCCAACAACAATAGCTGCTACCCCAACGACAACCCACGTCCAAGGATTTGCAAGTACTGCCGCAGTAAAAGCCCACATAGCACTCGTAGCGGCCCATATACCGCCGCTTAGAACCCACTGCGATGCCGCCTGAGCATAGTTGGCGATAGTCTGCCGCGCTGATAACGCTATTTGCTTTAGGCGGATAACAATCCCTGCTTCTCCAGCAATGTTTTCGGCTATTTGGGCACCTACAAGCTTTTCCAGTGCCCCAATGGCGATCAAGACATTCTGCCTGAACCCTTGGAACATCGTAATCATGCGACCAAGAATTACAAGCCCGCCCAGTATTGTCACTCCGAGCACCGCCACCGCGCCTATGAGTCCGGTGACAGGTGCAGGAATCAACCTCAAAACAGCTACGACCCCTCGAAGCAACATAACGAAGGGCATCAGGATCGGCCCCAAAAACATCCCGATTCGCACCCCAAGCTGTTTCACCTCTTCACCAAGCAATTTTAGCTGGGTTATCAGGTTAAGCGATCCGCGCGCTGCTTCCCTTTGAAGCGCTGAGGAATCAGCAAATGTTTTTCCGAGATCCTGCACCAAACCAGGCATCTGCCCCAGATGTTTGCCGAGATTCTGGAATGCAGTCAGCTCGCGTTCCGATGCCAAGCCCAAAACCTTGACCTTTGTTGCCTCTGACTGGTCTCCGAGTGATTTCAGGCCGCGCATGATCAGATTAACACCGCTGGCCAGATCACCTGCACGGAAAGCGGCAAGCACCTGTTCCCGGGCCATGCCACGAAGCCCCAGCTCAGCAGCCTTAGTCGGATCTCGCAGACGCTCCAGTACAGTTCCGGTTATACGCACAGCCTCGGCGGAATCGAGTCCGGCTTTTCGCAGGCCAATAACTATGCCGGTGAACCCGGTAAGCTGCATACCGGTTTGCTTCATCGCAGCACCGTACTCACGCACACCTTGGATAAGTGCCGAAACATCGAGCTTGTAACTACGGGCGGCCGCAGCCAGCCCACCCATCTGCTTTCTGGCTTGTTCTGCCGAAGATCCGAAACCGACCACTAGAGCTTTAGCCAGCTTGCCTGATTCTTCTCTCGACACCTTGGTCGCCAGTGAGAACTGGAAAATCTCCATGCTGAAGGCTTTTAGGTTTCTTTCGCCTTTAACCCCGACAACCGCCAACTCTGCAACCGAGTCGATGAAAGTGGCCGCGCTCCTGCCGGCAGCAGTCATTGCTGCAGCGTAAGACTCGGCACTGGCACTAGCACGCGCAAAAACGTCAGAGGTTTTTGCGATAGCTGTTTGCAGGTCGTAGGCCGACTCAACCACACCGCCCACCACCTTGCGTAGCCAGAGATACGCGCCAGTCATGAGGGTAAGGTCTGAGCCGATGCTGCTCTGGGCCTGCCTCGTGGCTCCGGCCATGCCACCCATCGCGCCAATTACACCCCTACCAGCGGTCTGCACATCCTTCCGCAGCGTGCGTAGTGAGTTGTCCATCTTGCCAATGTTCTGTTGGACGTTGTCCAACGCCTTGATCATCGGATCGTCCTTCACGATGAACTCAATCGCGAAGATCCGTTTGTTGCCAGGAGGGACATCGGCCATTAGAAGTCACCTACGCTTTGCTGCTTCTATCTCTTCCTGAATGCGTTCTTGATGCTCTTCACATTTCTCGGCCCACTTGCGTCGCTCCTGTTCCGGAAGGTTAATCACTTCCGTGTAGGTCCAACCCTGGAGCGTCATGCAGATGAGCCAGATCTCGGAATCTATTTCTTCGCAAACCGCTTTGTAGAAGGACTCTAGGTCCTCTCCCTCTGCGGCCTTCGGAACAAAAAATCCGAGCTTGCGAGGGTCATTGTCATCTCTTCGCCGCACTGCACGCAGTCGACGGGTACCCGCATGTCAGGCCCGGGAAGTGCCTTGGTGAACTCTTCATCCACGAAGTCAATCACCGGAAGCGGGAGATTGTCAAAAAACTGTGGAGGCATCTCGCTTGCCGGAGTTCCGTTCCACTCGATCAGGCAACGCTCGTAGAGCGTATAGCTCGCGGCAACCGGATTCTTGTCCAGAAGTGGAGCAATGTCCACTTGGTCCTCGCCTTTTGGGAGCCTGAATGTGGCTTCAAGCTGGAGGTCTTGATCCGCGATGCTGAAGAGAATGTCACCGCCTTCTGCCTTAGCCTCATAGTCAGACACCAAGTCCTCGTATGTGCGAACCTTGATATCGTTCGTGAGGTCCATGGAAACGTCTAATTGCGCCCCGCAGACCCCGCACTTAACCTGCGAGTGCACGACACTGCCCAGTGAGATTTCGCGAATCTTCAGAAGAAGGAAATCCCGGTCTGCCACAAACAGCTTTTGGGTCAGTGCTGACCGAATCCTTGTCTCGCCCCCCACTTCGGTAAGACACTGACCCAGAAGCGCGTCTATTACCTTGGCCGGATTTCGTCTCATCTCCGGCCTTGACACCATCTTCCGCGCTTTTCCTGTCATCGGAACAATAAGCGCGTCTCTCTTCAGTTCCCCATCCACCATAAGCCCACAGGGCAGACGCACCTCCGTAGCAGGTGCAACAGCACTCTCCATAGCCATCGTTCATCTCCTGTCACAGACAACTTACGCACTGTATTACTCATGCAGCACGCACGTCACAGAGTGCGCGCGGGAACAATGATATCCAGACCCTCGTGCTGTAGCACAAGAGTCTCAATCAGCACCTCGGATCCTTCGGCATTGAGATCGCTCACGCTGAGTTCCGAGGGCCAAGCAAGATGAAGCCGCCACTGACGCACCGGTTTCGTGTTCGGCTCGCCCTTGTCATAGAGGCTGATGTCAACAGTTCGACGAAAGCCAGTACGTTCGGCGCCCGCCGGAACACCGTCGCCGATACCACCGTCAGAGCCGTACCTGGCCACCCCTTCTCTCCAGGCAAAGAGGAAGTTGTTGTTGGTGGCACCCTTCGTCAGCGTAACCGGGTCATAGTTGGTCAGCCCGGGCAGCTTCATCTTCCAGACCGGCTGATTCCCCTCACGGTATTCAACCACGTCGGAAGACTCCTTGAGGCCCGAGACCTTTTGGAAGCCAATTTGCGCATTTCCGGCCCCGTTCACCACGACAGAGAACTTAAAACTGCGGAACGGATCGGCCATGGTAACGTCAGCCATTTTCCTTCTCCTTTCAAGCCATTGCGGCTGTTCCCCTAGAAGGAGCCATGATCGTCTCCGGCGGCCCCGTATAAGAGAACCTCACGCCTTCGTTTGCAACCGTCATGCTCAGTACCTGAACAGAAGACGTTTCGGCATCGAAGTCGCCAAACTTTATGTCTTTTGGCCAGGCAGCAATGACGTTCCACTTAGCCACTGGTCCACTATTCTCCCCCTTAGCCCATGCGGTAATCTCTATAGGGGCACGCATCGGCCTGCTTGATGTCATAGCCAGCACTTCCTCAACACGCTCAAGCCAATTCCACAGTGACTGAACCTCATAGGTAACGCCGCGGCTAAAGGTGACGTCCGGGAAGTGCATACGGTCAGGCAATTTCCAAGGTGTCACAAAGTCAGTCAGCTCGCTCCATTCAAAAACGCCGACGCTCGCGCCGAGTCCAGAGACCTTCTGGAATCCTAACGCGAAATCGCCAATTCCGAGTGAGCGGCCCTGAATGCTCACATGGAATCTAAAAGAGCGAATGGGATCGGCGATATCTACAGGCACCTTCTCATCCTCGCGCCTGGGGTGCCGCCCTCACAGCGGCACCCCGTCTCTTTCCGCTGTTAGCCCCTACGCGCGATTTCCTCTTCGATGGTCGTACCACCGCTCCAGATACCGATGCGGAAGATAACGAACTCCGCTGGGAACGGAGGATTGATCCCGATCTCGCAGATCACGCGGCCATCCCGGATGTCGGCAATCGTGTTCGTCTCGTCATCACACTTCACGAAATACGCCTTCGTGTAGTCTGTGCTCGGGAACAACATCCCGCGGGTCCATAGGCTGTGCAGGAACTCAGCATTGACCGCCTCGACCTCAGCCCACAGCCTCGGGTCGATGGGCTGGAATACCACCCAGCGGTTGCCGGCCTTGATCGACGCCTTCACAAAGTTGAGCAAACGCCGCACAGGGACGTAGTGACGCCCGTCGCGCAGACTCGTAAGAGTACGAGCACCCCAGACCCGAATGCCTTCGCCCGGGAACTCCCGGATGCAGTTAATGCCAACCGGGTTCAGGATGTCCTGCTCGCCGTCACTCACGTTGTACGTCAGACCAAGGACGTTCCGCATCACGATGTTGGCCGGAGCAACATGCACGCCCCGTGTCGAGGCTACCTGAGCGTAAATACCCGCCATATGTCCCGACGGAGGACGCTCGATAGTCGCCCCACTGTTGATTGGATCTCTCTCCAGCACCCACGGGTAGTACATCGCCACGTAGCTGCTATCTGCGTTGAGGTCATACATCCGATAGTTGTACACCTCGGTAGGCAAATCCGCATAGCGAGGCGGGTCGATGATGCACATGACGACACTGCGGTTCTCGCTGTAGCTGATCATCTCGGTATGGACGATCTCGGTCGTCACGCCAGGAATGCAGAAGTAGTTCAGCTCCCGCACATCGTCCAGGAGGTACATACCCGACCGCGGATTCACGTCGCTGCCGATGAAGTCGTTATCAGTCGGGGTGGCCCCGTCCTGACCATGCTCAAGCGGCAGGGACACGACTGCGAGCGGGATGTTTCTCCAGAGGTCCGCAGGAGACGCATAGAGATCGATGAGTTCCACGATAAGCGACTCGTTGGTGTCACCGCTCAGGCGCACACCGAAGTAGTCGGAACTCTCTTCCTCCATGGACAAGAACTGATGCGTCTCCTTCACAACGCCCTTCTCCAGCACCTGAACCATCCACTCCTCGCTGACAGCAAGCGCACCGGAAATGATGGTGTTGCTCAGGCTCACCGGAGCGAACCGAATCACGTTGCCGTCAATCGCCGTCACCTTCACATCCACCAGGTTGACCCCATCGCTGATGACCACTCGGGCACCGATCCGCAGCTGCCCCACAGACGCCACCGTGATGCGGTCAGCGCCATCCACAAGGTCTTCCATGGTGATCGTCGACATACGGTGCTGAGAGCAGGACTGGACAGGAGCACCGGCAGGAATGATTCCAACCAGGTCGTCAATAAGTGGCAGAACGCTGACTTCGCGCGCGTTCACGTCGATTTCGGTCACAAGGCCGACATACCTCTTGCTGGCGAAGCTTGGATCATAGGTGTACAGGATATCGCCCTTGGACACGCCGCGGATAGACGAGAGTTGCAGCTTCGTGTCCCCGTTGAACACCTCACCACGCAGCTCATGCTGCCAAGCGATTGTCCTGATCGACACGCTATTGCCCCAGGCCCCCGGATTCTCCGCTCGAACCAGGATGGACTCCATGAAGTCAGCGTCGGAACCACGATGCAGAGTGTTGTCGAAGCCCAACCCTTCGGCCGTGGTCGATGTCGCCACCTGAATCGTAGCAGAATCGCCGGTCGCCAGGGTCTCAATCATTACTCCGCCGTTGGTCGTAGTTGTCGCGGAACCGCCCGAGATTGTAGCGTTCACTACATCGACGACCTCCTGAGCAGTGACCTTGTCGACATTCGCCACGTTACCTGTACCCATGGTCACACCAACAGCGTGCATGAGAGCCGCAACCGCTGTCCCGCCGAGGATGTTGACCTTTGAGCCCGAACCGTATTGGTCGGCCTTGAAACTGAAAACATTCGCCGCAGCCGACATGGACCCGCCGCGAAGTCGCGGGTTCACGTAGTCCAGAACCTCCTGAACAGGAGCCGGGTTGGTCAGACCCGTGAAAGTGATTGTTGTGGGGTCATAGCCGGAGAACTGGATCTGCAGTGTCTGCCCGTTCAAGTTGACAGGCACATAGGCACCGGACCCGTTGCGGACCGCTTGCGTTCCTGTGAAGGTGAACACCTGTGTTGGCTGACCAGAGATGTCGACGTCGAGGTGCTCGCCTGCCTCCAGGTTGAACGGCTCCGTCAGCGAGGTGATGACCTTCGCAGAACTTCCAGCCGAGCCCCAGCCGTAGTGGATCTGATTATCAAAGTTGAAGGCAGACGCTGTCGTGCTTGCGGCGATCTGCACGGATACACTGGCGCCCTTCTCTACGGTAATAATCTGTAGTTCACCGTTCGGACTGGCTACTGCATAGGCGCCCTGCAAAGTGCCCAGCGCTGCTGCTGCGTCACTCGCGGTCACGCTGTCGATGTTCGGCACATTGCCCGTACCATATGCCTCGGTGATATCGTGACCGATGTCAGCTAAAGCTGTGCCACCGGTGATCTTCACGAAAGACCCGCTACCGATCTGGTCGGCCTGGAAGTCGATCTCGCCGCTGTTGACGATCGCCGAGCCACCTTGCAACAACGGGTTGAGGAAGTTCGCGACATCGGTAGCGTTGGGATTCGCCGGCAAGCCGCTGAACGTGATCGTCGCCATGTCCCAGCCGGAGAACTGAATGAACAAGGTCTTACCGTTGATGTCGTTCCCGGTGAAGCCATTTCCGGAGACCAGCGCCTGAGTGCCGGTGAAGGTGAACACCTGGGTAGCATAACCGAGCACGTCGATGTCCAGATGCTCGCCGACATCCAGGTTGTAAGGACCAGCCGCACCTGCTACAACCTTTGCCGGACCTCCGCTATCGCCGGAATTCCGCATATTGGCCCAGCTCACGGCCGCGCCTTCACCAACCACGCGCGCAATATACGCCCGTGTTCCGCCCTCATCGAAAAACGCCTCGACTGCGGGCTGTAGGTGGCTACCGCGGAAGATTTCCCCGCATCGCTCTTTGAACTGGTCCTTGTTTGTGACCAAAATGGCCCTGTCAATGGCGCCCTTCTCGGCGACACCGACAAAACCAGCTGTGTTCACACTGACACCAATCACGCGCGGCCGACCAGCAGTCTCGACCACGTAAACTCCGGGGTGCAGTGTCTCGATAGCAACAGACATTTTGTTCCTCCAAGTCTATGAGGTCGGCTTACAATCCGGCCCGCCTATTTCCTCATCTTCGCAGACACATCCAGAAGCGCCCTGTGCTCAAGAGCCTTTTGAATCTCGGGACTCTCGAACTGGGCTTTTGTGAGCGGCCGACTGACCTCATTCTTGGACAGGATTAACGACTCCCGCTGCCCCTTCTCGTTCTTCGTAGCAAGATTCAGGCACAGCATCATCCTGCTGATGTTTTTCACGTAGTACTTATTGTCCATTGGTCATGCCTCCACCGTTTCGACGTATTCCAGCCCGCCAACGGGATGGAAAAGGAATCTGATTTCTCTCGCCAAAGTCCTATCAACTGTCGCATCTCTCCGAAGCCACGTCTTACCAAATAGTGTACACGTATACTCCCTGACAAACAAGCCTTGAGCCACTCTGTGCGCAGGATTAAGAGGCGTGTCGACCGGTACAGGCATTGTTTCTCCGGTAGCCAATGACCGCACAAACCGGTGGTAACTGAGTGCCTCGTTCACTGCATCAGACAACCTTGTCGCTTCTGCTTTCAGGTCTGACTGGCAGGAAATCCTGAACTGAGCATCGAACCAAACGCGAGACAAGTGAGTCTTGGCATCCATATTCGCTTTGGAGATGTCGTCAATTAGATTTCCGATGCGCAAGTCCCTTCTTTCTTTGACGGATCCGAGCTGTACAACCACAGAGGGAATCGAAGCTAGCTGGACAAACTCTTCTGCTGCGATGTAGATCGGAGGCCGAGCCATGAAGTTCGCCTCAATGTACCCCTCTTGAGGACTCGTCATCTGAATACCGCCTGCGACAAAACCTGCAAAGAGATTCGTGCTCCTGTTTGGATCCGTCGTCAGGTTGTAGACGGAGGCGGGCTCACTCAGTTCCTCCCACTTTTTGTCTTCAAGCATGATGACATCCGACGGTCCCGATGGCGGACAAGACCCTGCGGCACCAGAAACCGGCTGTGGAATCTGGACAAAGTATTGAGCCCTTATCCAACAGTATCGCTCCAACCAGTGCTTCATGCTCCGAAGCAGGTCATCTTGGAAGTCGAATGCGAGGTCTGCATAGATCGTAACCCGTTTCAGGCTCGGAGTGGCATCGCCATCGGCACTCGGACTTAGCCGCACTTTTATCCGCACTTGCTTTTCATTGGTAAGAGGGAAATTACGGATATACATGTCGACTTCGTGCTCTGTATTCCAGTCGTTGCTGCCAGCAAAGACCCATGTGGTACCGTTGTGCCAGAGCCATGTCGCACCATCGTCGTTTGATAATTGGTAACCCACGCTTCCGCCGAACTTGTCTGAACGATCAGAGCCGCTGGTCTGGACTTCCGTACCAAAGCCGAACAAGCTCACGATACCCTCCGCCTTCCAGTTCGGCAGTACCGCCCACGATTCCTTGTATTTGCCGACTGGCCAGTAACCACTCTCATCGTCCTTGAGTCTGCGCAATTGGAGTCCAAAGGTGTTGGTAATGCAAATGCGCGAAGCCCCGCCCGCATGGATAGGCGGCTGCAGCTCAATGTCATCCACGTTCTTAAACAGGATGTTATGTGCAGGCACGTTACACCTTCGCTAACATTTGGTCCAGATACTTACCAACTACCTTGTCGACCTCTGCATCAATCTCTGCTTCAGCCGCCGCAAACACGGGTCGAGGCGGAATATGGAGAAACATTGTGCTCTTTCTGAGCGGTTTTCCTTGCGCTGCGAACCACCTCCGCATTTTGCTCGTGACTCTGATGGTCGCGCCCCCCTCCATAATCTTAGCGATCATCTCCATGTCATCGCCTTTGGAGTTGCGCGGAACCAACATGCCGACCAGCGCGTACTTGTCACGAATCTCCTGCTGAATGCCTCGCAGGAAATCCCCTGTGTCTATTCGTGTCCTTGTACTCTTGCCTTGCTTCTGCCGGAACCACTGCGTAACCGCACTCAACGGCGGAAACGCATTCTTCTGCTGTTCTAGCGTTTCCACAATCGTCACGTAAGCCAGGTCAGCCAAGTCCTCGATCACAAGCTGCGCGACCAGACCCAGCTCTTCATGCAGCTTCTGGGTGGCGTGTGGAACCTCGAACTTGACTTCCCAATCCGGCATCAAATGCTTTCCAGCTGCTTCCTCTGCTGCTCGAACTCCACCGAAATGAGCAGATGCCTACCCCTGTAGGGTCCGAGCGGAGAAACCTTGATTATGTTCAGGTCACAGACCACATCGTTTATCTTGATAATCCGGTCACCTTTTTGCAGACCCTCTTCGCCGATCTTTCGAAGCTCCTCGGGGCGGAACACAGCCGCCCCGGTGCTTTGTTCCGAGTCCCCCGTCTGCGAACGCTGCAGACGGAAGAAAGTTCTGTACCCCACGAGCTGGCCGACCAAGCACACATCTTTCTTGTATATCCTGTTGGCGACCGGCTCGCGGTAATCGTCGTTCATCGGCGTCATCGAGCCCCTGTCATAGATGCGAATCACGAAGTAGCACCTATTCATCCTCAAGGGCATTCTGGGCAGCACAAGGAGCCCTCCTGACTACCGATACCTGACTACAGCAGCGGAGAAATCTTGTCGTTCCAGATCTTGGTGCCCACAATGCTGCGAGCCTGGGCTTGAAGCAGCTCGTAGGTGCTCACCAGACCGGCAAGCTTCTCGTTCGCCGCCGCACTACCACCAGAGGTGTTCACCACCACCATACCGCTGATGTCCACGTTCCGAGGCGCATCCTGGAACCCAACGTTCGAGAGAACAGCCATCTCTTGCTCCTTTCTAAACGTTACGCCGTGCTTCCCACGTAAAGCATCGGACAACCAAACATCGTCAGAATATCGTCCACTTCCGGATTACCGGTTGTGAACGCACCGCCGCCAGGACCGTAAGCCACAGGTAGAGCTGCGAGACTGTAAGAATAGCCCTCGACGCTCTCGCTCTGTAGTCTGTCAGCAAACCAGCGAGGTGAGTCCTCATCATCTTCGCGCCCGCGGCGCCCGATAGGCATGCGTTTGTCTCGAACCAACAGTATCGTTGCCATCTGGATCGGCGCTGGAACACGTCCATAGCGCACGACAGGAGATCCGGCCGAACAGGCGCAGCCAATTTTATCAACTGCGACATCGTTTCCCCTGACGGCGTCGACAATCACTGCATCTGACTTCGGATATTCCTCTGATCCGACAAGAAGAACATCGGCATGCCTAATCCCTTCGGTGCTCGCGAGGTGCAGAATCTGGTCCCCAGGATGCACATCCGCCGTCAATGTCGTCCGCACCGGGGAGAAGTCATCCTCTAACCAACCAAAAACTCCGTCCAAGGTCACAAACCGAGGTGTCCTCGGCAGCCTAGACCTGAAGCTGAGCATCTGAACTGTGCGCTCTTCGACCTGGTAAGCGATACTAGGTATTTCCACGTCTATCAAGCCCTCTTTGGCAATGCGCAGCGAAAACAGTTCCAAAATCGGCACAAAATTTGGCAGATGCACGATTGGACTGTTTCTTCCATCGACCTTCGCGCGTACTCGTACCGGCAAGAACCACTGCTGAGTGAGCCAGTTGATCAGATTGCTTGCATACCTTATGAGCCAATCTGCTCTGTCCGCGGGCAGATAATCCGCATCCAGTCCTTCCGCCCGCAGCATGTCTACCGTGACATACCGAAAAGCGTGGGACATGGGGCCTACATACGTTCTTGGCACGGATTATCCTCTTGGCATAGAGCGCATCGGTCCACGAATGCGCTTGCGCACGAAATGATAGTACAAGGTCGGATCAGCCATGATCTCGGTCGCCAAACGCCACTCCTGAGCCGACGGCACACCTTTGTCGCTCGGGAATTGCTTCGTGTTTACCATTGACCTGCGAAGCTCAGGATTGACCGGCGGAAACGGACCGATAGGGTTACCAGCAGCATCGGTCTCTCGATAATAGTAAATCCCGCTCTCAGGAGACCCCATGCGCAAAAACCACTCGGCGTCCTCCTCGTTGTCTACCTCCGTCACATAGTTTTGCGAAAACCAGTAGACTTTTCCACTTCGGCCTATCTGCTGTCTCGTTCCGCTATACCTATACTTGAAGTAGCGCATCTGCAAGCCTTTGCAACACACAAAGACAGACACGAGAGAAACACCTCTCGCTTTCTTTTAGTTTACAGATATCACCGCTCGCTTGCAAGCAAAGCCTCGCTCGCGAAGTTCGACAACCTAAAGAACAACTGCCTCTTACTCGGGTTATACACGCACATTGAGCCGCTGTAAATCCACGACAAAACCTTGAATGCCTTCTCTCCCGTTAAATAAAGCACCGTTGGGCTCTGCCCACTCGGGCGCGCTCCCATCACGCCTATTTCCCTCTTTAGCACCTGTCGCAGATCCTGCAACCATCTATAACTTCCTACGTCCAGTACCAAAGAGCATCTTTCCGGCGTTGTGCCGGCGATTGTAGCCGCTATATCTACAAAAGCCCGTACATAGTATCTTCTGCACTCTGGACTGATCCCGAGGATTCTAGCCGGGCGATGCTTCGCCGCAGGTATTCGCGCTTTTCTGCTCCTCACCCAGTTGAGAAGAGAAGGCTCATTCAGAGTCAGAAACACATGCTCTCTATCCCTGTCGCCTCTTAGCTCCCCACCGAGCACCCACAACAGCTTTCGTCCCAGGTCAACCGAGCCAGGCCCGCTTATTTCTATGTGAATCTCAGACCCCATCCTTCGTCCGGAGACCGACAACAACGCCTCAAGGTAGCCCTCGGTCTCCGCGCTCCAATGTTGCTGCCACACAGTCTTAGACCTCCGCCCTAATAACTTTCTCATCGGCACAAGACCGTGTTCCTTCATTCGTTCAAATTGCCTTCGCACGCCATGCCTGCTTCTGCCGGTCAGCTTCTCGATCTTACTCCGCTCAAGCCCAAGAAGTCCCAACGAGACCGCTAGGACTTGCTCGTCTCTGCTCCAGCGTCTTCCGGCTTTCGACATGTTCTGTCCTAAAACGAAGGGGCACCAAGCGCTGCGCTGGTGCCCCTTCTCCGGCTCAGGACGTCGAATGTCCTCAGATGACCAGCGTCCTCCGGCGCAGGTTCTTCACCTTCACAATCGCATCGACGTTCTCGATCTCGGCATCCACCTGGTTGTAAATGATGGACTCGATCTGGTCGGTGTTCTTGTTGAACTCGGTGAAGATACGAGTGCCGTCCAGAATGCCCCACACGAAGTTCTTGGGGTTGGCCAGCCACATGAAGCTGCCCTCGTTGACCGTGTGCGCAGAACCAGCGTTCGAACCGTTGATCGTGACGTCGGCGCTGGGCCAGGGGTCGTTCGCTCCGGGATCACCCAAGAGGCCGAGCACGGTCCACGCCTGCTGAGCCGCAGGCACAGGACGCAGCACGATGCTGCTGGCCGCACCAGTGGTCGGCGACTCAAGGCGCAGCTGATCCATACGGTTGTCGCTGGCGAAGTTGGCATAGGCCAGGCCGTAGGCCCCGGAAGCCACGAAGGCGTCGTTGATGGCCTTGGCGATCTGCACGGTGTTCAGGGTGCCATGGGGCAGAGTCACGGTAATGTCGCCGTTACCGTCCACATTGAACTTCAAGGTGTCATTGGTGCTGTCAATCACGAACGGACCAAACTCCTTGCCCACGATCTGGGCGGGAGACGCACTGGTGACAGTGATCGGCGCGTCGTCCGGAATCAACGGCACGCGCAGCATCGGGGTTCCCAGAGGCGCCATCTCAGCACCCTGCAGAGCGGCATCACCAAGGATAGTGCCACGGTCCGACACCACGTCGGCCCAGTCGACCGCAATCGCATCACCCACGATCCACCGGAGGCCGGGATCATGCTTGTACTGCTTGGGGATGGTCCGCTTGGCCTGCGAGAACACGCCCTTCTGAATGGACGCACCCTTCACGTCCAAAATGTGGGCACTCTCGGTCTGGAGAGCCCAGCCGTCCAGACGCCGCAGCAGGCGAGCCTCGGCAGTGTTGCCGGTGGTTGTAGTATCGCCGTTGATGGCCAGATGTTCCAAGTCGGTCGCGATACGCTCCACCATGGTGTTGATCACGGTCTGCTCGAAGTCGTTCTGTTCGATGTTGCCCTGGATAACCTCGGTGGTGATGTTCCAGGCACTCCGGACCTTCTTGGCCTGGAGGGTAATGCGCTGGAACTTGGCACGGGCGAGATTACCGGTGTCAGTAGCCTCATCCACGCTCTCAGTCACCGGCTCACCCACCCAGAGCTTGTCGATGTCCATCAACGGCCGGGGCATACGCACGAAGCGCGTCTGGGGAAGCAACACGGAAAACTTCTTCACGAGGGTAATGAACTGGGTCTGCTGAAGCGGGTTTAACAGGCCACCACTCAGAAGATCGCTCGTCTGAATGGATTTTTCCACCAAAAGTTCGTTCTGATCCATTTTCTTTCCTTCCTATTCGAAGACCTTCCGATCCCGTTAACCAACGAATAAATTACATCTTGGACATGGCCTGCTTAGGGGCCAAACCAAGGATCCCACGCCAGACAGGCTGAGGACCATGGTCCTTCTGAATCTCGCCGTCCTGAATACCGCGCGGACCGCCCTGACGGGGAGCACCGGCGTTCTCTAGGGCTTCGAGACGCTTGCTGATCTCCTCAAACTTTTCATTGGTCGAGGCCACCAGCTTCTCAGCGGTCTTCAGCACCATCTGACTTGTGGCTTCCAGACTCTTCTGGAGAACAGCGTCAATGCTCTTCTCCAGTGCCTTGCCGTAGTCGGCTGTCTCAGAAGCCTGCGGCAACTTGCTGCTCGCCTCCAGTGCCTGCTTCATTCCGGCAAGCTCGTCCTCGCTACCCGGCGACCCCGCAGCCTGACCCTCGCCATAGGCGGGAATCTTCCGCACGTCAGTCACCGAGGCGCGGGCCATGTCTCCCTCGCCTTCCTGCTTGTCGTCGTTAGCAGTGCCCTTCTTGGCAGCACTTTCAGTCGTCGGCGCGTAAGGCCCACCGTCGACGATCAGAGAAGCAACAGCCTCCGCGGCGTCTCCCTCGCCGTCGCCAGCCGCCTTCTCCATGACCTGCTCCGCGAGCAAGTACCGCACGTTCCAGAGCGCACCGCGCAGGGCTTCCTTCTCCACCGGACTCGCCCCACCAGTGTGCTTCACTTTTGCCAGAAGCAAAGCAATCTCCCGGACGATCTCCTCTTCGTCGGGCTCTTGCTTCTTCCGCTTCTGGATCTGGTTCCGACGACGCCGCGCCGCCATGAGAATCTTGGCAGCTTCTTCCTCCTCGGGCGTCATGTCGGTTTCTTCCTCTGTCTCGTCCTCCTCGGCCGCCTCTTCGTCCTCGGCCTTTTCCTCGGTCTCTTCCTCTTCCTCTTCTTCCTCACCGAGTTCGTCAGCAGCCTTCTCTTCTTCCTCTTCCCCTTCTTCTTCCTCTTCCCCTTCTTCCTCCTGGCCCTTCTGCTCTTCGTCTTCGTCGTCCATGGGCCAGCCCTTCTCTTCCTCTTCTTCCTCTGTCTGCTCTTCTTCCTCGCCCTCTCCAGCGGACCCGCCGGACAGAAGCTCGTCTACCTTCTTGGCTGTCTCCTCGACGGAGGACTGTTCGGAGGTTTCCTCTTCTTCACCCTCTTTCTTCTTGTCCTCCTCCTCGGACACAAGCCTGTCCTCATCGCTCTTCAACATATCTCCACCTCCGTTATTCTTTCCAAAAATTCGTCCGATACGAGCCAGGATACCAATACCCGTCTCGACATCCTCCAAAACCCCATCAGTCGCAGCCTTGTTCTCTGTCTGCTCCTGCGGTTCAACGTCTTTCCAGGCGTCCGCCTCATCGAGGGACTTCATGATGGCAGCCACAAAACCGGTCCTCGGGTTCGCCGCGTGTTTGGGCCGGGTGCAAGCGATGTGGTCGAGGTCCAAATCGTTGATCATCCTGACCAGACCCTTTTCGGTCATCTGAATTGAAATCGCATTCGGGTTCTTGAGGTTGAGCTTGCCCCCAACGGACAGCTGCTTCTCGCACTTGCCGTCCTTTACCTCCTTAAAGAGTGCGCGTGCCTGTGGCCAGTCACCGTCCAGTTCGAGGTCAACAACAAAACGCCGACACTGTTTGCCGTCTTCCTCTTTGGTGATCACTGCCCCGTTTACTGTACGCCCGAACTCGAAGGTCGCCTTGTGGTTGTCCAGGAGCGGCACGCCACGCTTGGCGTCCTGGGCCATCTTTTCCAGCGCCTTCTCGCTCATCACGTCGCTTTGGAGATCCGCCAGGTCGTCACTCGCCACGGCCACCACGTGCATCTTGCCCTTCTCGTCCTGGTAGGCTTTCTCCACCATGACCGCGGCTTCCCAAGGGACTTCTTTGGCTGCCATAGTGTTACCTTTCAGTGCTGCGCCAGTTACTCGCGTTCATCTGCTTCCACTGTAAGCACCGCGCGTGTCTGGCTAAGAGCCTTCGCGTCCTCCATCAGGCTGCGTGCTAGGACAAGCGCCTGATTCAGGTCAACCTTACTTTTATTATGCACAGAACCACCCTCCAAGCCAAGGGCCTGCAAGGCAATTGCTTCAGTTCCTTCAGGTTCTTCCTCTCTCTGTTCTTCTCGGGCATCGACCGGTTTTTCCCAATCTTCGATGTTATCAGAAGCAGGCAAGGCTTCTTCCTCAGCACCACCTGGAGCAGCCTCTCCAGCTTCGCCACCTCCCAACATTCCGCCCATACCAGAAGCAGCAGCCTCCTGTTGCGCCTGCGTCTGCTCCTTCTGGTGCTCAATCTGGGACTTCCACTCACCAATAATAGCTTCTGCCAGTTGCATACTGAGTTCAGCCATAGCAACCTGCATAGGCTTGTCAGCGAACTTGTAATCAGACGGATATGGAGGCTTGCCAATGCTCTGCCGAAGTTCATTCGGAGTCAACGCACCAAGACTGGCATAGGTCTGATCCATCCGCGCAGTATCAAGCGGGTCCGTTAGCTTCATGCGCTCAAAGCGGAATCGAACAAGCGGAACCTCACCCAGAATCCCCGGAATAAGCTTCTGGTTGATGATGTATTCTTTTTCGAGTCGATCGGGTTCGAAGATTTGCTCGTTGGTGATTTCGCGCTGTACCTGCGCCGAAGCCTTGTTCACTGACTCTGCAGCAAAGAACGCCTGACTGATGCCGAATACCTCGCGAATCTCCTCGTCGTTGGCACTGCGGTATTGGTTGAAGCTGGCATCTTCAGTAACGCCGACCGTCAGAGGCTTCAGGTCTAGGCGAACGCGCTCCCGGTTTTGCTGAAAACCCGTACTAGTGGGTTCTGTTTGAACTACGACCAGAGCCCCCGCCTTCTCAACACCCTGGACTTTCGCTTTGAAGAACTCTTCAAGCTTTTGCACGGATTCAGGTGTGAGCCGCCCACCAGCAACGAGCAGTGCCATCCGCGGCACTGCATCGTTCTCAAAGAAGCTCACGTTCCGGATCGCCGCCAGACGGTTTCCACTGATGGCCGGCGCCGTCGAGACGTACCTAGGAGCCCCATACCACGTACTCGTGGGACTGTAGAGCTTGAAATGCAGAATTTCGCTCGCTCGGCGCTCTAGCGGAATGTTGTCTCCATATTGCCCCGTCTTGGCATCCATCTGCAGCGGGTCACCAAACTCCTTGAAGTACCGCTTCTCGCTTCCCCGAATCTGGATGTAACCGCCTATGACAGGCGTTTTATCATTGCCTTTTTTGACTCTGATTCTCATGCTCACAGATGGAACATGGTAGATACTGACAATCTCGTTCTTCATGTTCCTGACCACTTCGAGGTAGCCATTCCCGGTCGCCTCCTCGTCGACTTTGAGTGCGAAAAACAACTGACTCGTCGGCATCTCCGGATTCGGCCTCTCAAAGAGGATACGCAATCGCTCCATCTGCGATTGGATCTTGCGCTTAATTTCCGGCTCGGTATCGGGGCCGATAGCCACAATCGGCTCGATGAACCACCCGAGCCCGACTGTGTTCCTTGCGTAAGTTCTGATGCAGCGGCTAAGCCGAGTGCTCTGCTCCATAGCCGTCGCCCATACCTGCGGGTTGAACCTTGGCGGAACAAACTCCCCGCCAGCAAGAGCACTAAACGGGTCACCCTTGATCTGCTTGCTGGCATCCCCGCTTACTGCCTGTTGGTCAGCAGGCGCGTCAGCTTCGGCCGCTTTGCCAAATATAGACACGTTGAGTGCCCGCTCGGCACTTGTCACCGACGGCCCGGTCCTGCCTAGTACTGCCTCGTAATCAGCTTCCATCACTTTCCCTCGCGGCCACAGGCCTACTGCTCAAAAAGAATTGCGTCACGCTTCACAATCAGCGTTTTTGCGAAATCCCACTCGTATCGCTTGTCCGGCCAGCTAGCCTGAAAGGCTAGATCATACTCCCCCAGCAGGGCATCAGTCTCATTCGCAGTGAGTTTTACAGAAACAATCCCGACGTTCGGATCGTTGATTGTGACTCTGCTGTCACCGGTCGTGTAGTAGACTCCGACGGCGTTGTCGATGTGCCCGAGCATCTGAAAAGCCCAGGTAGTCGCCGAAGCCAAGTCCCCAAGCACAGAGCCCAGTACGAACAGATGCAGATGCAGAGTCACTGAGTTGCCTTGCCACATACTGACAGAAGACACAAGCTCGGGTTCACAGAACCCAGCACTTCCGCCAGCAACATCGGCGTAAAAATCGTAGATGTCGGGGCAACCCATGCCATTGTCCTAAAACAGCGGGACCGGATGCCTTCGCGTCCGGTCCCGCACTTGGCAGATCACTCACTACCGTCGGCCATGTCCGCCAGCTTGATGCTGCTACGTCCGGAAGCCAGCGCCGATTGGAAAGTAGCAAAGTCGGCCAACTGACTCGCGGCGTAGATACGGTCCAGCTCCTCCATCAGGGCAACGATGGCGTCCCGCAAATCCCACACATCGGCGCTACCGCGTGTGGCATCGGGACGGAGCTTCACGACCTTGCCATCACCCAAACGTTTGGGGTCTCCACCACCAACAGGCATCGTCATCTCCTTTCCTACGTGAATTCAGCCCACTGCACGGCCACAGCGTGATCCTCATCTGCTGCAGAAACGTTCTCCGTGCGAAATCTGACCTTGAACCCATTGGACAAAGCAATCGGATTTGGCACCCTAGCATTCGGAAACACATAGTGCGTGTTGCCAGTTCCCAGAACCCGATCAATGGTAAACACCTTTCCGCCGCCAACAGCCTCGACGATGATGTTTATCGCCTCCGTCTTTTTACGCTGATACAAGATGCTGTGCACAACATACGGGGAAGCGACAACGGGACCCGCAAGAAGATCCATCTGGTTTGCACCCGTCTTCGCCTGAAAATCAGTCTGTATTTGTCCCATATCGCAAACCTTTTGCTGTTACGGCCACCTAAACAAGCGGCACGACTCGGTATCTTTAGTATATCCCTCCGAGCAGAGCATTCAAGCCTTATCCGGCTTCGGCAGCTTATCGCTACGCTGCTGTCGCCAGTAAATCGCGCCAAAAGGGATACCGGCCAGAAGCGGTATCACCGGCCAACAACGAATCTGCTTGAGAACATCTACGACCGAGCCGTGCATCGTCCAACAGACGATATCGAGCAGAATCGAAGCCCCCGCCACAGAAAAAAGTACCTTCGGCCGAGGTCCAGGGCCATCGCTCGTAATAAAAAAGTGCCCCATCAGGACACCAAATGCCAACGGGAGCGTAAATGACCGCATACCATAGAAAGCAATCACCTCGCTAATTGTGTCCCCGCGCTCGGGAACAAGAAACGGAATGACATCATAACCAATCAAGCCCGCAGCGACAAAAGCCAATAAGTATTTTGTTACCTTTCGCCATCCCCCAGCCATAGCAACCTCCTCACATGCGCAGCCCTTTCTCGGCCAGGCGTCTAACGACTTCCTCTTTGGGAATTGGCTGCTTCACTTTCACCTTCAAGACCCTACGTTCCTGTTTTTTCTCTGCCATACAGCACCCTCCTAAGTATTCGGAACGGTTCTTAGAATATGGTCGAATTTTACCTTCACCGGCTGCTCACCATAAGTGGAGGTATAGGCAAGCCGGATATAAAAGTACGGTGGGATATCTTTTGCGTCTGGGTAAACCGCCTCTAGTTGCCAATTCTTGGATACGTGGACCTTCTCTGCGAACGTAACAAGCACGGCACCAGCAGGCGCTATAACCCCGTCACAGTCGACGATCGCCACATCGAAGTAGTCACCCGGGTCAATGACGAGCCTGAATTTATCGCCAACTTGCATTTCGCTAAAAGAGCCCAAGCTGATCACCAACCCATCTTCGATGGTTACCGCGCTAGCCGTCTCACTCGTAACATCGACCGAGCCGGGTTCCCCTGTATCAGAAGTCCAGTCCAGTATCAAACTGCCATCCTGAATATCCGATACAGTGAATTCATACTTCCGGTGATGCTTCGTGAAATTGCTACCCTCGGCAATCTCGATAGTTCCATTGCCACTATTTTGCTCGTCCGCCGTCGCCAAACAATTCAGACAACCCTCATTCACGTTCTCATCCAGCATAACACGAAGACCCTGCAGCTTCATGGTCCTGTCATACTTGATATCGAAATTTGTAGTCTGCTTAGGCCGGGCAACAAAACCGTAACCTCGCCTATAGGCGTTGTAGCCGGACAAGTCAACGAAGCCAACCTGCTTCGACTCAATGATTGTATTCGACTTCTTGATCTCGACTGGAATGTCCGCCTTTGGCATGGTCTCGCCACTGTGCGCCGCAACCAGATCATCCAGAGTCACCTTATCCTCATCCGGGAGATCGGCTTTGAAATCCACACTACAAACGTCGTTGTCCACGTCAACCCCGACCAGGGCAATCGTAATCGACGAGTCCAGAATCTCCTGTTTAAGCCTGTCAGCACAAACCGCGCCGTTGGGAAAATCAGTACTGACCGAATAATTATAGCTCGCCATGGTTTCTTCCTATCAGCAGAATACGACCAATCTTGCGCGTCTGATCTTTACGGAATCCCCATTATCGCTCTTGTACTTTAGCGTGACCGTGTGGCTACCGGCACCGACCTGAGCAAGCGCTACACCCGAACGCGGACCCCAACCTGTATCCGTTGTATATCCCTCTGCGACACAATCGCCATCAAGTTCCACACGCAGCCACATACCAGAACTCCAGTGCCAGCCGCCGTCTACCTCAGCACTCCAAAGAATGACGATGTCTGCCGCGTCAGGCACCGAAAATGTACCACTCAGCTTGGTCTTGTACGTCTCCTTAGTGGTGCTAGAACTTCCGTCAGATGCCCACGAGTACCGTGTGCCACCCGGCTGACCAGCCGGACCTTGCGGTCCCTGAGACCCTTCTGCTCCAGAAACTCCCTGTGGCCCTTGCGGTCCTTCTTCAACCATTCCGTGAGTTGGTTCACGGAGATCGTTGTCAACTGAGTCAACCTCTGTCCCATCTTCAAGCTTTAGCGTGATCTTCCCGTCTTGCAGAGCCTGAGATAGGTCAGTTGAGAATCTCAACTCCCACAAAGGATATGTATCCATTAAGTCAAGATCCGTTGTGGGATGAGTGATCTTTAGGCCGCCAAGGTCGTAAAATACGACCTCCTGGGCCACTCCAGTTGTGCTGAGCAGAATCTTCACCTACACCTGCCTTTCAAGCCATATAGTCACTCGTGGGTCTCGGACGCTGCTGCCGTGCATATAGATCTGCAGGCTATCGTCTGCAGAGAATGTCACGGAATAGCCTGTCGCCGATTTCTGCGTCTGATTAGTCAGAGATAGGGTCGCACCGCTGACCAACGTGCCATTCCGATGAACTTCGGCAACCCAGCTCGCAATGTTGCGCGCACTCGCCGACATGGCAACCAGCTTGCAATTGTAAGGGATTACGAACCCATTCGAGCCGGTCGAAACACCATCAGCATAAAGGTATATGTTCGAACTGTAATTTCTCCGGGCGGCCGTCAAACAGAACAAGCCACCCGCCGACTGCGGTCCCTGGTAACCCTGGCTGCCCTGAAATCCATTGGCACCTGTCTCGCCCTGAGGACCCTGACTGCCTTGCGGCCCCGGATTCGTACCCTGTGGTCCCTGAACACCCTGAGGACCGTAATCACCAGATATTCCCTGCCAGCCCTGAGGCCCCTGGAACCCTGTCGGCCCCTGCACACCTTGACTGCCAGCAGCACCCTGTGCACCTTGTGGACCAGCGGCACCGGGGGGTCCAGCAACTCCTTGCGGTCCAGCGGAGCCAACAGGCCCTTGAAAGCCGGTATCGCCCTGAACCCCTTGTGGTCCCTGTGGACCCTGCGGGCCGGGATTGGTGCCCTGCGGGCCTTGTACGCCCTCGCCCTGCGGCCCCTGCACACCCTGCGCACCTTGCGAACCGAGATCGCCTTGATTACCCTGTTCGCCCTGCGGCCCCAAACCACCTTGTGGACCCTGAACGCCTTGCGGCCCCGAATCCCCTTGAGGCCCTTGAACACCGCTTCCCTGCCAACCCTGCGGCCCTTGGTTTCCTTGTGAACCGGAAACACCTTGACTACCCTGAACACCGGCATCACCCTTCACCCCTTGCGGACCCTGCGCGCCGTCAGCACCAACATCGCCTTGTGGGCCAATAGACCCTTGGACGCCTTGAGCCCCTTGCACCCCTTGAACACCCTGTGGACCCTGGACTCCTTGTGTGCCAATTCCTTCGGCACCCTGCACGCCCTGAAATCCCTGTGCGCCTTGGTAACCAATAGCTCCCTGGTAGCCCTGCGGACCTCCAACGCCCTGTGGACCTTCCTGACCCTGGTACCCGATTGGACCCTGGTTGCCGTCTATGCCCTGCGGACCTTGATCACCTTGAAACCCGGTTGGACCTCTTATGCCTTGGGGTCCCTGACGACCTTGGTAACCTTGCGGGCCTTGAACACCCTGAGGGCCGGTATCTCCGGTTTGCCCCAGACCCTGCGGACCTTGCACGCCTTGGGAACCGGTTGGTCCAGCATCTCCTTGTGCACCCTTTTGCCCAATTGGCCCCTGTACGCCTTGAGGACCTTGGTTTCCCTGAATCCCCGGTGTTCCTGGATCTCCTTTGAAACCTTGCGGGCCTTGCGGCCCAATCTGCCCGTCAAGTCCTTGTGGCCCTTGCATACCCTGCGGGCCTAGACCTTGAGGCCCCTGGGAGCCTGTTTCGCCGATATCGCCTTGCGGCCCAAGAGCGCCTTGCGGTCCTTGTGCCCCCTGCGCACCAGAAACACCCTGTGAGCCTTCCTCGCCCTGAGGTCCAGTCGCCCCTTGCGCACCTTGGTACCCGTAACCTTGTGGCCCCTGGGCACCTTGTGGCCCGAAGTCTCCCTGCGCTCCCGTATCTCCCACAGATCCCTGAGGACCAATCGAGCCGGTATTTCCCTGGGGACCTGCAGTGCCCTGCGGGCCTTGTGGACCGGCTTCTCCTTGGTAACCCTGCGGGCCACGAAGACCAAGTGGCCCCTGCGCGCCAGTGTCCCCCTGGGCACCCTTGCTACCTTGGACACCCTGGTTTCCTATCGGCCCCTGATTCCCCGCAACACCTTGCCAGCCGCGAACTCCCTGTGGCCCCTGAACACCCTGGACACCTTGCGGTCCCTGAATACCCTGAGCACCATCAAGGCCATCAACACCGTCAGCTCCGGAAGGCCCTTGGACACCCTGCGGACCGGAAATCCCTTGAGGTCCTTGCGCGCCTTTCAAACCTTCAAAACCCTGTGGACCTTGAACACCCTGCGGGCCTATTTGCCCCGTATCACCTTGCGGCCCCTGAGCACCTTGAAATCCATACCCCTGCGGACCCTGTGGACCTGGGTTGGTGCCTTGAGGCCCTTGAGGTCCGAGCCCCGTGACCTTCCTCCTAACACCGAATCCGCGTTCTCCGCGGGGAACATGCGAGACCGGCATCCGCGACTACCTCACGCTGCAATACAGAGAAGCTGTCCCTGTAAATGGCGGTGTTCCGGCTCCCCTGCAAGAGACCCTTATTCTGTCCTCGGACTCTCCGAGCTGGACGGGTATTCTGAACGTGCCGCTCTGAGTGAATCTGAAGATAAACGTCTCCGTAGTACCATCATTGTCGCTAATGGTGTCAGCGAAAAACAGATTGCTGGGCGAAGTGTCATCAAAAACAGGGCTGTACTCTACGAGAACCTGGAGTTCGTCCTCGTTTCCTTTTGTATAGTCGATGTAGACGAACGCTTGGATAACAGCAGGTGTCAAAGCTACCCTGGAATTATCCGAAAAGGTTGTCGTCAGGTTCGTGATGTCGAAGGTCTGGTCGTAATTCTCCCCCCAGTTGCTTTTTCCAGCCATGTTTGCTTCCTACAGTCTGCCGAGACGATAAAGCGCCTCCGTGACATCCGCATACATCCAGGGTATCGAAAAGTATCCACAAGTATAGTTACCCGAACTATCACGACCGCTGACTAGCAGCTTGACATCAGCCTCGTCACCGGCACCAGAGAACCTATTTTCGAAGTCGACAACGGCCGACGGAGTATAGCACCTTTGCTCGCGCCACGTGCCGCTTACGCGACCAAACAGCGGCCCTTGAATCGTCAGCTTTGCCCAATCGAGTCCGTCATCCGAAACAGCCACTCCAATGCCCTCGTGTAGTGCGCCGGCTCCTCCGGAATAGAACATCATCCACTTTCCGAGAGTAGTCCGGAACACACTACAAGCACCTACGTAGCTGGAATCCCACGGAACAGGATTGCCCCAGACGGTACTGCCATGGTCCAGTACCTTGTTATACAAAGAAAAGGTAACACCATCAGGGCTATAACCGAGTCCAATGGACTCAAAAGCACCGGTGGTGCCATCAAAGAACAGGACGTAGCTGTAGTCGTAGGGATTGCTACCGGAATTGCTAGCACCACTGTTGTAGATCACCGCGCAGGGACCATAGGAGCCGCGGTTCCAATCCGGATGTGTTCCTGTGACAATCGGAACAGCACCGTTTTGCAGCGGCTGATCATTACTCCAGTTAAGCAGGTCAGACGACTCAGCGGTCCTGATAGCCTGCACAGAGTATAACTGCGACGTGTCCCAGTAATAGATTCGGAAAGAAGAAGCTCCCGTTTGGACGACCTGGGAATGGTGTGCACCGGACGGCAAGCCGACAACAGGGTTACCGCCATTCAGGCGTGTCCACGTCGTGAAGTCGTTACTACCGGAAATAATGATGCCTCCACCGGCGTCCACGTCCGAAGAATGTAGACACACGTATTTGTAAGCAGTCCCGGCGATGTCGAAGCCATCAGCGAAGTACAGAAGAGTCGGATAATATGCCCTGTCAACCGGAGGGTCGAGCACAGGATTCTGATCGTATTCTTCTGGCAAGGCTAGGACCTTCCCGCCACCAGTAACATCCCAAACGCGCTGAAACCCGCCTTGTATGCTGTCACGGAGACGCTCCATCTCGGCTACCCAGGGCGTCAAACGGCGCTGACCTCGGTTAAGCTGGATCTCCTGTGATCCTCTGTGGTAGAATTGCTGCTGCGTCATCCGACCACCCCCTCAAAAATGGCAGCGTAAGCGGCATCCTCTGCGTCCAGCTTCGTCCGCAACCGATCACGCGGAGAGAAAAGGAACTGCTGCCCCCGGGCCACCTCTGCAAATAGGTATGTGTTATTTACGGACCTGTGCACCTTTTCCAGCACTTCTCCCGCTGGCGCCTTCAGGTCGATTCCATCCATCCAATCCTCGTCAGCGCGTCCTCGCAGCAATACCGCCTTTCCGTCCTTGACAGCCCATTCCTGGACGATCACACAATCCCGTGTGCGCGGGTTTTGCTCGTAGACGGTCATGACAACATTACCAGCGGCCACCTAGTTTCCTCCATGTCCGCATTTTCTTGAGTTCCGAGTGACGCTTGAGAACCCCGTCTAGCTCACGGTCGCCCATTCGTGCCTCAGTCATTGCTTCCGCAACAGCCTCTAAGTCGGCCTTCTCCAGTATCTGCCGGACATCCTCGGTTATTTCTTTGCCGACGAGTCTCCGCCCAATCACAGAAAGCATATGCGTCCTGTCATCGCCGGAGGTAAAGGCGTAACCGTTGTCTATAGCGTAAATCCGCTTCTGCGGATCCACGAGCAGATTGCTTGCATGTCGGTCAATCTGTCCGCAGATAAAGTCGAATGCAGCACAACGATGAAACCAGGGATTTTCTGGATGCTGCCGATAATCGTATCGCCCCGACCGGCGTAACTCACTCAACAATGGCAACCTGACCCACGCCATCATAGAACCGGAACCTTCATTGTCTAGCGTTCTGCCGACAACAGGGGGGACCAGGTCGAACCCATATATCCGGTCCAGCTTATACACCAGAAGCTCTCGCTCCGAAGGGCTCACCTTCGGATCCATTGCCGACAAGTACCGCCCGGTCTCATATCTAAACTCGTGCTTCTTAAATACAGCCTGTGTACAGTCGATAAAACCCTTGCGGAACGAAGTTTTCAATCTAACTCTCAAGGGACGATGGATCCCCTTGCCGATGGGCTCAGAGTACAGCTCTTCCGCCTGGGTTAGCACCAGACAACATTTGGCGTGGTCCAGATCGTCCAGACCCTTATCAAGATCAGCCGGCGCGAAGCCGGCCGACCTCCGCATACCGGAGAGTAGCCCACCAGTCAGCGCGTTCATGCGGTTTCCAGAGATGCCGCTACACAGCAGCCGGCGTCATTCGACTTTGAACGTGTGCGTGTGGCCGTCTGCCTCCTCAACGAGGCCGACCACCTTCACGTCATGCGTGTGGCCGTCGACACTGTCGGTCTTACCGTAAATGACACGCATATCTTTATCCACGAGGGCTACCACCCTGTGGCAGTGTCGGACCCCGTCTACACCGGCGTCCTGCGTAGTAATCGCCTCGATTTTTCGTTGCCCCGCTTGCTCACGAGCAAACGGCATACTGCCCGTGGTGCATGTGTTGTCCGGCGTGCCCGGACAGTCCACTTCGTTTTCGGCTGCAGCACCTATCCGCAGTCCTTCCCCGTAGGCATTATACCTCTTGAAGAAGAGAAGCCCAGAGTCGACAGCCACCAGCTCCCAACTAGCCCGACCTAGCTTCTCCAGCGTCGCAGTCAGGTCTCCACATTCAGACAAACTGACCGTGTAGTAGTCCCATCCAGGCATCGCTGCAACCCCCGTTAGATGCTTGAGGTCAGGCTGACCGGCCGAAACCGGTCAGCACTGACCGAATCCTCAGACGCGAGTCGGGCGCGCCCAAGCTCCGAATTGTCCCGGCGCAACACCGACCTGACCACCGCTCCTGGCCACGGAACTGACCACCTTCGGACCGTAGGCGGTCTCGCCACGTTCCACAGCGATCACCTTGCGAGCGTCCGCGTTGTTGCCCTGGCGAGCCAGATCGGCCATCTTGTCGGCCTCCGCAGGCGGCACACCGGCAGGGCCAGCATTCGGGATATTCGAATCCACAGGCGGCTGATCGGCGGGCTTTGTCACCATCTTGCTGATTTCCCCGCGCGCTTTACGCGCCTTCGAAACGGCGCCAGTTCCACCACGAGCAATTGTCGCCTTACCCATCATTCATCCTCCTTGCTTGACTTGACCCCTTCAAACCTGAAACCAGGACAATTTGGGGTCGGAGAGTCTGGAAATCCTCTACAAATCTGCGGCCTGTCCTCGTAGATGGTACAAACCGCTTCTCCGTTTTCCCACTTCAGAGCGGAACACCTCGCTTCGAAAATAACTTCTGCTTCCCGCTCGTTGATCTGTTTGACCGAGACACCTTCGTGCAGGGCCGCCCAGCGTAGAAAATCTTGGGCTGCTGCCATCTCTAAGTCAGTCGTGGCACCCTCCATTCCAAACTTCAGGACCACCTTCTTGCAACAGTTGCCACACCGCAAGCACTCACCGGTTCTTTCCATTACACCACCATCGGAGACACATGCTCGGTCTCCCCGCCGGGCGTGGCCATCTCGGGAAACCGAATGATAATCGAGCTGTCCTTAACAATGTATGGATAAGGGGTCTCCTTGTCCTTCACCGGGTACGGACCCTTCCCATCGAGTTCAAGCGCGAGGACCCGCTCCTCTTCTGAGAACGGCTCGCTTTTCCGCACCATTACACCGTGCGGATAGCCGTTCTTTGTCACAAGGCACTTGCATGTGTAGCACTTAGTAACCTTGCCCTGCGGGAAAATGTCGACGACGGCACCATGGACTCCGAGCGGAACCCAGTTTAGCACTTGGACTCTATCGCCCACACGTAGGGTCCGCGGTCGCACAAAAGCAGGGGGCTCTTCCGGAACCTCACGCTCAACCCAGAGCTTGTTGGTCTTCCTAGAAATGATCTCCCCATCTTTGGCGAGAGCACGAGCCAAAGCTTTTCTGAATTTCTCAGATTCGAGTAGTTCAACCGGATAGCCAGCCTTTTCAAGGGCCGCCGCCATGATCTGACGCGCCTTCTCTTTCAGCGCGCCTTCGGTCACGGGCTGGTCTTGCGCCGACCCCTTTTGCTCCGACGCCTGATCGTCCTGCTGGTCTTCGTCCTGTTCCTGCACGTCCTTCAGGATCGGGAACAACGGTTTGTTGAGCTTCGCAGAAAACGTCAGACCCTTACGAATCTCGGCGCCGTGCTCAATCTGACTGCTGGAAGTCCATGTTTCTCGGTCGTGGATCTCATTCATTTTATACTCCTACGCGAGAAGATCGTCGAGGGCTTTCTCGAAATCTTCTAGGCACTTGCCCACGAGGCACTCACCTCTGCCACCTTGCCCAAGTCCCGAACCATCCATCCGACCGCCACCCGGACCCATACCACGACGACCTTGCAGCAACCTGGGAGGCAGGTTTCCGGATGCCGCTTCGGTTTCGCTCTCGCTCGTAGTGGTAGTCTCTTCCTCTTCTTGGTTCGTCAGCCCCTGGAAAGGATGCAAGGCGCCACCAGCAGCCATATCTGCAGTGTCCATTTTCGTCACGCCGACCACCGACAGAACACCTGGCGCAGCCCAAACAATTCGCTCGCTCCCTGGCAACAGCCGCTGGACGTCTACCCGGACAGCCATGTTATCGGAGGCGTCGATACTGTCGACCTGCAACCCGCGTTCGATGCACCACTCCTTGACCTTGGATGAGTTGGCGAACCGCTTTCTGCTGAACCACAAACTGCCAAGTTCGAAATCCGGCACCGACTTCTGGTAGCGCGTCTCATTGAGCATACCAGTCCATCGGTCATCGCTCAGCTCGGCCGCCCTTATCGCCTTAAAAGGATTGTCGCAGTACAGGCACTTGTGCTTTGCTCCCACAATCCTCGGGCGCCAAGCTAAAATAGAATCGACGCAGCAACCGCGCACATCCTGTACGGCTTCAATGCCGATGCGGCCATCCAGATCCAAGCCAGCCATGGTCTTGCCTCCCATGAAGTTGCTTGCAGGACGCGGCCATTCGCTCTATGCCGGCACCCGAAGCAGACTTGTGTATCCCGCGCACATCGCGGTAGCAAAAGAGTCACAGCAGTATATGCTGCTACAATCCTAGTTTATCCCCTTTTTGATAGTGAGTCAAGCCTTTCGCACTACACAACGATGACGTTCTGAACGTACTTCGCCGAATCAAAAGGGTTCACAACGAAATCAGGAACGTCTACAGCAACCTCGTTCAGACCATCTTCATCGAACTTCCTAGCCATCGCGCGCCGTTGTTTCTCTGCCTTTTTTGCTTCGAGCAACCGCGTTTGCACCTCAGCAGCGGACGCCTTCTCGATGTCTGGACCAAATTCGTCCTCGAAACGGAAATTCATCATGAGACACATGAGCGCGTCTGGTCCGTGATCCTTCTTCTTTAGGATGGCACCGGTAGTCTCGGACCTACGGTAAGCCTTCAGTTGCTCGATTAGTATTTCCAGTGCCTTGTTTATGCGTATGCGCCTGAACACGAAGTACTTCGAAACATTTTCAATGCCTATCTTCTTCCATGTCCCGAAATTTATCGGCCGCACATCAAAACCAGCGCTAGAGAGTTCCGCGTTGTTGAATGGGTGAGACGAGTCTGCCAATACGGGGAACTCGCCAAACAGTGTCTTCCAATCGCGCAACTTTGTAGCTACATCGGAGACCAGCACGTGGTCTGTAAACTCAGCCTCATGGATATAAACACATTCCCTCGTGCGTATCCCCAGGATCATCACCATGCTTCCCTGAGACTGAATACCCCAGTCGATACCAACCGCCGCCCTATCCACCGCACTGTCGATAAGGATAGGATCAGTAAGAGAAGCCTCAATCAGCTCAGGTGCATAGACGCAAGACGAATACGACGGGCGTTCGCAGGCAAACTCGGTCTCAAAGACGGTCGTCCCGGCATTCATCTCCTTAGCTTCTGACACCATTTTGAAGGTGGCCCAGCCGTCACTGTGGCGCGCCTTTCCGTAACACCCCTTAAATACCTCTGTCTTCTTACCATCGGGACCATCCACCAAAACCCTGTCCGTCAAATAGCACCTCTTGCAGTACTCAAGAGCTTCCGGATCATCCTCCGTCGCCTCTTCGAGACCCCTCGTGCATCGTTCCATAGTATCAAACACGTTCCAGTTGTACCGCTGAAATCCCTTCTCCCTGTAACCATCCCAATACTCTTGGAACAGGCCGTGCGGTATATGGAACGTAGAAAACAAGCACACAATTGAATCCGGCTCTGACAGCGCGCCCTGCAAAGCAGCCCGCATCGCCTTTTCGACTCTGCGGTCCTCCTGGCAAACCTCGTCCACAAAAATTGTCCCAAAGTGCTTGCCGCGTCCTTGTTTCTCCGTCGCCGGCACACACTTCAAGAGAACACCTGTCACCAACCGGGTGACATCAGAAAGCGGATCGCCGAGCAGGAGACCGTCACGCAACCCGGGCACAGCATCCCAGAACATCTTCACGTAGTCATAAACAACTTTCGACTGTTCCCCCGAACCTGCCACATCCAGTATTTCCCGCTTCCAGTAGATGAGGAGCAACCAGATCAGCACAGCAGCCGAAAGAGATCCACCGCCACCACGCGGCTTCCAAGTGATCGTCTTTCGAACTCGACCAAAAAACACGTCGCCGACCCATTTGATGATCGGCGGAATGAGCTTCACATAGGTCTTTTTGCCGTCCTTAATTACGTATAAGGTTTCCCCGACAAATGATGCAAGCCTTTCGTGTTGCCGCTTTATGTATGCTTCTTCACTTTCTTCGTATCCCAAGGGCTCGCGAACCCAGCCGTCTGTCACGTGCCAGCCTTTTTCGGCAGCCGTAACGGCGCTCATCTCTGGATCATAGACACCCTGCTTGAAGCCACGGGGAAACAGCAGATCAGGCAAACCGTAAGCACCCGGATATCCCCTTGCGAGACGATCCCTGATCTCTCGCTCAAGCAGCAGAAGCTGTCGTAGCTTCTCCTCTTTGCTTTGGCTCGCCTTACGTTTTTTCACTGTAACACCGTGGGGCCGCCGTTGCCGACGGCCCCGATCGTCTTCTTTCTAGCCCTTCTTGCGGCCTCGCGCAGCCATCTGCTGGAAGCGCTTCTTCCCGTACTTGGCACGACCGAGACTGGCAGCCAAGGCAGCAGGGTTCTTCACGTCGCCACGCCGCCGCAGCTTGTCCTCCAAAGCCTCGAACCGGGCGCCTTCACCGGGAGGAGCTTTTGCCGAAGGCTCGCTCTTTCCGCCCTTCAGCGAACCGGGCTTGACCTTCCGTCCCTTACGGGTCTTCTCGATCTCGAAACCTGGGACCGACTCGTTCTCCTCGCAGAGGCTGTGCAGGATCTCATCCAGGGACTTCCCCGCGGCCGCCATCTCTTGGAACCGCTTCTTGCCCCACTTTTTCCGGCCGATCCAAGCAGCCACGGCCTTCGGGTTCTTCACCCCGGGCTTCCCGCGAAGCTCCTCAACAAGCTCATCGAACCGCTTGCCACTGCCAAGCTTCGGCTTTTTCTTTTCCACCTTACCGTTCAGCGACTTGATCAGATCGTCCTCAGAAAACTCGACAGAAAAGCCGGCTTTGTTGACCCGAATATCCCGCAAACCCTGGGCAAACAGACCGATTGCCATGATCGCCTTGTGCGCAGCCTTCTCGCACTCAAGAATGAGCGAACGGACGCGATCAGCATCGCTGTCCAGCTCGTTCACGCTGTCACGGAGACGCTTGCCAACAAGCTCGGCCTGCCGACGAGTCCGGTCCATCTTCACGCCGGGAAGGGTTTCTGCCAGGTCGACGGCCTGGTCGACGAGGCCTGCACAGGCCAGCACCTTTGCTGCAGCACCGCGCCAGTCTCCCTTTCCGCGAAGCCCCTTGGCCATGTCCACGGCACTTAGAGCCTCCTCAACCATTGTCAGGAGCATCTCCTTCCTGGTCTTGTTCTTGCTCACCTTGGCGAGGCTCCCAAGAAAGCCCTTCTCAAGGTTCTCGCTCATTTCGTTTCTCATCGTCATTCTCCTAGCTCTAATGAAACATGGACCTTACTCGTCCGTGCCTTCCTTGTCTGCGTCCTCTCCCTGTTCACCTTCCTGCTCGGAATCACCGGCAGTCCCTTCTGGACCTTCGTTGTCCACAGCGTCATCTGCCTTGTCAGCCCCCGCAGCAGGCTCCGTAGCAGCAGCTTTCTCGGTCTTCACCAGTTCCATGCTGATCTTGCAACCAGCACAGACCAGCTTGCCGTCTTTCGCCTCCATAGCTTCACCACACCTCGGACATGTCGCATTCTCCATTCGATTCTCCTTTTTCTTTCCGACAGCAGCACTTATAGCCCTTGTCACGGCATTAAGACCGCCGTCGAACTGACCAATACCAACAGCACCGCTAGTATCTATTGCCTTTTTCACGCAACACCTTTCTGTTGAACCTTGCCAACTCCTTTACTACCCTGACGTTTACCGCTCTCGGCTTTGGCTCCCGAACTTTTTTCGGACTAGGATCTTTTCTCGGTTCCTTTGGCTTTGGCACAGGAACCGTCAGCTTTGGCTTACGAACCGGGACGTTTTGGTCTTGTGTTGCGGGAACAGGACCCTTCGCCCAATCGTTGCCTCCGGGGCCTGAGCTTGCATTCCTAGCCGCGTCCCTCGCTGGCCGTTTACCTCTTTCCGGATGCCTTGCCATCCCTGATTTCTTTCGCTTCCTTCTTAGAAACAACACCGGTGCTCTCGGCACCGCTGATTACAGCGCCACGAATCTTTGCGGCATTCCCAGAACGTAGGTGCAGCGACGCCAGATCTCGAAGAACCTCAGACACAATCTTGTTCATGCCTTCGCCTTCAGCATTAAGTCGCGTCTCTTAGCCAAGGATACCGAAATGTCGCCAAAAATCAACGAAACGCCGAGCCAGAATGTCTTCTCAGCGTCAGTAATCGTGACCGACGGACTGGCTCTCAGACCCCTACGGCCATACTTCACCGCAAACTTTTCCGCCTTGCAAACACGCTTGTTCAGATTTTTTGTCTCGGCACGCATCTCTCTCCAGACACTAGGCTTGAATCGTTTGCAGTTGGGATCCCGCTCGATCCTATCAAGCAGAGCTTTTACCTCTGCGATCAGCACATCGCGTTCCTTGGCAAAATGTGCACTCTTGAAACCTCCGGCACCGCCCCGGCTCAACTCCGTCAACTTCTGCAGTCGCCGTTGCATCACGGCAAGTCTTCGCTTGGCAGCAGCTTTTACATGGTCGCCCCTCGGGGATTCCTCCTCTCCGCCTTTCTTGGAAGCTGTGTCTTTCTTGGGTCCTCGATAGGGAACAATGTGTCCATTCGGAAGCTTAATGACCCGCTGTCCACCTTGCCGTGTCCAGATTTCTCCCACGCGCCGGCGGACCCATTTCTCCACCGCAATCTCTGCCAAATCTACAGCCCAGCTATACTGTCTCACGACAGGATCCTCACCGTAACCATGAATGCCATCGGGCGCTTCCCGCGGCGCCTGAATGCTCGCCCCTGAATCACATACTTGTTACCTTGGCTAAATACTCCTTCGGCTTCCTCCTTGAAACCGTCTGACAAAAGCGCATCTCGCAGATCTGCGATTCTGCGACCAACATCCTCCTCTGCATCGCACACGACCGTGATATGGTAGGTATCCCCTCTATGTGCAGAGGGGGAGAGCCGACAGCCGCCCCTCCAGCCGCCCATCTTCCGCGCGATTCTTGAGGCGAACCGTCTGATCCCGGCATCGCTTTCCTTCACCACACGCTCAATAGCAGCATTAAAGGCGAATAGTTCTTCGGTGGCCAAATCCTTCCCATAGTCATCGCAGTCTTCGCACTTTTTCACGACGCCCCAAGCCATTTTGTGGCACAAAGCGTCGTCTTTATGTCGCTCGTAGCAGCTGTTGAATACCTCCACCCACTGCCGCTGCTTCTTCTCGCTAAGGCCTCTTAGCTTGCTAGGTGGATTGTTCACGTCGTAAGGCATGTTCCAGCCTCCCATTTCTTGAGGGTATCCTGACAAAACGCTGACAACCCCTCTAGTGCTGATGCAATACCGTTCTCCCGCGAAATAGCGGCAACACCGTGTCCGCGAGCACGCAATTCTCCCTCCGCAGGCTTCCGCCCGATGACATTGCCCTTCGCATCCATAAGGTAGGTGACACCGTGTCTCGTGACCTGTGCAGCCACACGCGGCAACTTCGTCCGCGTAGGCTTTTTCTTGGGATGCTCGGGCTTTCTCTCCGGTTTCTTTTCTGGTTTCTTCTCTGACTTTGCACTCGGAGCAGGCAGATTAGCTCGCCGTTCGCGCCGCTCGAACTCCTCTTTTAGTCTCTCTGGAACTTTGATCCCGTACTTTCCGAAATCTCTCGGATATATTGGCTGCCAAGACCCACCGATCTTCATATGTGGCAATAGCCTCGCCCTCGGACCCGACCCGGTCCGATACCACTCGATTCGGCCCTCACTCGCGGGCTTCGGACGCTGGGTAGGACGGGCGCGGCCTTTCGGTTCCTCGTACACATATATCGGCTTCTTGCCGGGACGCTCGATCTTCCTCTTATATTTGTGTGGTCTCAGCCTCTGGGCAAATCCCATCACCCGGCTCACGAAACCGGCCTTCAGTAGTTCCTCGCCGACGCCGCGCGACTTCGATACGTCGAAGACGAAGTCACACAGGGCCAGCAACACATCGAATCGCGCGTCGTTCATTTTCTTCTGCCGATAATCTGCGCGACACGCCGGACATCGCCCGGCGTATCAATCGAACCTGTCTCTTCAACCAGCTTCGCCAACTTCTTGAGGAAGTCTAGGTAATGATACCTTTCGAAGAGTTTGTAGCGCACGTTCTCCGGAAGAAGGTTCGGCGAGGGGTACTTTTTCAGTCCTCTCCGCGCTAGCTCTAGCTCACGCTTGAACGCTTCAAGCCTGTCGCGGTGGATGTCAGACATCTCTGCCGCCATTTCCTGCACAGCGGCATCGAGGTCCTTGATCCGCCTACGCAACTTCGCCGCAACCTCAGCACTATTCGATACCGAGAGAACATCCGCCAGTCGCTCAATATCGATCAGGCTGCGCCACGCCTCAGCCTTATCAGCATCAATTTGCCGAACATCACGTTTCCACTGATCATAAACATCCAGCAGACTCACGCCGATATCGGGACTTGTCTTCAGCCACTTCTTTCGCATCAAGTCGTAAACAGCGTCGTACTTGTCGAGGTCGGCACTTTCTAGGACGAAAAAGTTGATTGGATGCTGCGTCCCGGGAGCAAGCTTACCGCTAAGCCGTGTTGCATTCTCGACAAGTGCCAGCAAGGTCTCTGGATCGACGTCCACCACAATGGACACATCAATGTCCGACTCAGGATTATATCTGAGTCCGGTAATACTCCCGACCAGGTAAGCAGCGCGAGGCTTCACACCAAGCAGGAGTTTGCGTGCCTGCTGTCGAATCGCCCCCGCGATCTCCGGTCTGAGTACGTACCTGTCCCCGCGCTTGTACCAAACAAGCGGGTCCAGTCCCGGCATCTTTTCATCTAATATGCTCACGTCTGGGCCTTCGCTTTCTTTTCTTCTTCGAGGACTGACTCCATGACAAGGAGCGCAGAATAGTAATCCGGATACTCAGCCAAGTGATCCAACGCAATCTGAGTGGCCACGTCTCGCCTGTCCGTGTGCTCCATCTCGATCTCGATACCGATGGCCAGCTGAACCGGGTCGACATCTTGCTCGGTAACGCCCTTCTTTGCCGCCATCCCGTTTAGCAGTGGCCTAGTGTCTCCTCTGCTCGACGCCCTCTGTTCTACCGCCTTTTGGATTTTGTCAAACATTTTGCTTTCCTGTCAGTTGCGCCCAAGCGGATGCTGTGCCATGTCCAGCAGATCCGGACTGTCCTCTCCTACCAAGTCGTCCAACAATCGTTTCTTCAGTGCTGTTAGTTCTTCCAAGGACGCACGCTCAAGATCTACTCCCTCTATGATGTGCCTGGTCGTCGTCTGTGTTACAGCCTTGGGAACAACGCCAGCCTCCATAAGAAGACTGGTTCGACGATGCAGGGCCGAAAGGGCCTTGTCCAAAAACGCAGCTCGCTGATTGGCACTCGAAGCCAGCGAATACTCCGACATGGCGCACCGGTAAATCTCATCGTATTTTTGACAGGCTTCGGCGACCTCGGCAGGTGGCTCAGCGTTCGATGTCTTCTCTGCTTCCTCTGCCTTCCACTGCTTGATCCAGTTTTCCACGGTCTGCTCTGTGCAACCTACAGCCTCGGCTATGTCGCTCTTGCGTGCACCCCTGATGTAGAGACGGATCACGCGATCCTTTAGCCGCTCCCTTTCCTGCTTTGACATAGGGCCACGTCGTCTAGCCATACCGCTATCCTGCCATTTGCAAGGTGTCGCCTACCTGCCGAATCCGGCCGGACTTAACAAGTACCTCCACCACCTCAGGAGCAACAGGATTTCTTTTACCATCAACACGCACAAGTACCGGTTGCGTCCCCATGGCCCTGTGCACCATTGTTATCCTGGCGTCATTTTGCAGAAAGAACATGAGATGGTTCGGATTCCTTATGATTCTTCCATCTGGATAGATCGGGGATCTGGCTGTCGATAGAGTCTTTGTCCTCGGCTCAAACAGCGTTTCCTTTGACTCAGGTTCTTTTCCTGCTACAGGTTCGCTTTTGCTTCCAAGAACACCGAGAACCTTGTCCAGCGCCTGCTCCACTGCACGCTCAGCCACTGCTATGTTTAGAGCAGGCGCAATTCTAGTCTTTTGCTCCGCAGGTCCTTTGTCCGCAATGACCGCGGTCCCGGCAGCACGAAGATTTTCTCCGTCCCAGACAAAATTCGTCTCATTCTGAACCCGGCGCATTGGCATTCGTCCGAGGAACAATTCTGACCATCGAACCACAAAAACTCAAGGGCAGATCCTGCACAAACTTCTCTGGGGTGTTCGTCGTAATTCGCTCGCCCAGGGGTCCCAGGTAACCGCCCATTACGTACTCCACAAGCGGATTTTCCTCGCCGCTGAGCACCACAACCTTGTCACCCTTTAGGGCGATCTCCCCGACAAGCTTTTGGTCTTTTCCAGCACCGGTGTAGACCTGCATAATCTCAGCGTTCTCAGACTTCAATATGAAGTCCTCTAGTTGGCGCAGAGCCATCGCAACAGTAGCCATCTCTGCCGCGTGTGGTTTCGGTTTAGGTGGCTTAGGTGTCTGGAGAGACCTTGCTCCCATGGCAAGCTCTACCATGTTCAACGTGCGAGGTAACCTGCCTTTCTCCTTTATTCGCCTAAGACGCGCAATGACACCGTTGGCTTCCTTACCTAGGCCCCATTTTTCCAAGGTTTTCTTTAGTTGTCCCTCGTCTACTTTTTGCAGCTGCGAGACGATCCGCTTGTCTATCTTCCCGCCGTTGTACTCATGGGAAAGCCAGTGAGGCACAGACGTAAAACCGTGAAAATCGCCTCGTTCATCACTGATCGGGAAGTTGAACCCATTGTCGATCGCGAATGCTTGCTTTCGGTCAGCACTGACCAAGTAATTCCCGAAGTGCCTGTCTGTGGCCCCTGTAAGGTAGTCAAAGACGGCCATTTTTTCCACGGAAAACCTGAAATCAGGATCGTTTTCGAAGTGCATCTGCGTCTTCGCCCGTGAAAAGTCACTCCCGCTCATAGCCCCTTCGACAAAATGCTGCCTAGAAGCAGAAGCCTCCGGATTCAGTGCAGCCTCTTGCAGTTCCTTCAAGGCTTCTTTTGAGAGCTTATTTTCCTTGTAAGCAGCCTGGAGTTCTGGGTGCATCAGAACCTGCTTGACAACCCTTGCTCTATCCTCGGCCGCTACCTGCGTCTTTGTCTTTACTGTTGGCGGGACAATGCCGAAACCCAGCAACCTGTCCACCTCAAAAGCCGCCGCTTCGCGCGCCCCCACCGACACTTTTTCGTTGAGAATACCACGCCGCATGAAACTAATCGGTGGACCAAGTCCATCCGGCTTTGTTACGCTCTTGCTGCCATCAGGTGCCTGATCGAAGTAAACCAGTGTTCGGCTGTCAATGCCTGCTTGCTCCCGTTTCACCGGGTCAGAGCGCAGAGCTTTTTCTACTTGCTCTAGGTGTCCTTCCCAAGGAGCTGACGAGAGTGCACCCTTCTTGTAAACAAAATCTCCCCATCCCGTCTCTTCGTCGTGCTTGGCCGGACCGGCCTCCCTCTCATCCAGCTTGTCGAGTTTTTCTGCTATCTCCCGCAATATGCCGTAAGCTTTCTGGATCTGCTCGGCATCCCCTTTCTTGAATCCATCACGCAAAAGCTGAGCAAACTCCTTCGCCCGTGTGCTAATCTGTTCCAGGACCTTCTTCTGATGCTCAGTAGTAGCCTTGGTTTTCATTTCGCGGAACCGCTCACCGAACTTCTTCATTAGTTCGGCAGACTTCCGCTTCAGGTCCGGTGTTGCCTGCCTCGACGATCTCAACTGTCGGACAACGCTCTCGACCTCCTGGGCCAGCTTCGATGTCTTCGGGGACGGCCCTGCCACGGTCTCAGTCTTTGCGCCCTTGGGCGGCGTGTCCGAATACTCATAGGTACCATCGGGCAATTTACGCCGCCAGAGATGGCGCTTCCTGCCCGTGCGTCCCTCTGGGTCTGGGGGCTCCCAATCACCGACCTTCGCTTTCAATAGCAGGCTAAACTGCGTCAGCGATTCAACGATGGCTTCCCTGGAAAGATCCGCGATCACTAGGCGCTAACCTCCCTAACAGCCCCGTCTTCAACAGGAACGACAGGGAAACCAAGAAACTCCTCCGGCATAATAAGAGGTTCGCGCTCAAGAATCGGAACGAGTACCGTCCGGCCGTCCGCGCCTTTCCCTACACCAACAGACCGGGCTACCTTTACCTCTCTGTTTATGCGCTGGAGCAGTTTCTGTGCGGCAACACGTTCTTCGTTGGTCATTTTACGGAATCACTTTCATCAATTGCTTCTCGAAATCAACCAGAGTCTTTTGAACTGCTTTCTCGATCAACCCCCTCGGATCCTCGAAAGATTTCCCAGCAGACAAACGGGCGTGCAAACCAGCTGTCATCCGCTCGATGTTAAACTCTTCGCGAAGGTCGTCTTCGTCATCCTTGAACATAATGATTTTCAGTAGATTTTCGAATTGTTCAGGCGAAAGCTTTTCCATCTGCCGCTTTACCCTATTGAACTCCCGCATGTTCCTGTAATTTTGGGGATCCATACCATCCAGGAAATCGCGCTTCAACTGCTCTTTTGTCCTCCCCCTTCCACGCCTGCCCAGACTAAGTTTGAAGTACCCCATTTCGCTCATTAGGCTGTTCAGCAGCTCTTGTTCCTTTTCTGTCAATTTCACCCCAGCAGCCTTCAGAGCTTCTAAGTATCTCCGCTTTGATTCTTTTGTCATGTGATCCGCCAAACCAGTGGCCTGTCGCAGCTGCATCACAAGCTTCGTGCCTCGTTTCCGCCCAGTCGGCTCCCAATCCTGCTTTTCCTTCGCGCCCTTCTTACCTACCTTCTTCATGTACTCGTCGTAAGCCTTCGAGCCACGTCGCACACGAACGATGGTGCCGTCCTTCCTCTTCGTCCATAGAGCCATGCCGCGTCCCTCAAAGCCAGACTTGGCCCACCAGAATTCCCCGACCTCGCGACGCTTCCGCGGCCCCGTCCGCCCGGCCTGGCCTGTTCCCTTCCCGCTTGTACCGAGCTTCAAGGCTCTTTTGCGCTGTTGCTTCGTAGTATAGCGTGGCTTCTTCGACTTGACTTTTTTGGGCTTTGCCTTTGCTTTTGCCTGCGCCCGCTTTTGCTGCATCAGCTTTGCCTTCGTCTTCCCGGACAGCTTGCGTTCTCTCTTTCCGGGTATCTTCCGCGGACGACCCTTGATGCCAACATCGCCGCCTCGCATGCTAGGCCCAACCGGCGCCTTCCCAAGCTTGATGAGTTCCTCTTCCTCATTCGCAATGAACTCATCTCCTACCCCGGCCATCTGGGCGACCGACGGGAGCGAGAAAGCGGAAGCCAAATCCCCAGCTTCTTTGCCAAGGACAATGTCCACAGCTCGCTTCTCAGGCAAGTCCTTTTCCTTTCGCCGACGCACTGCCTGCTCCAGAATCTCCAACGTTTCGAAAAGCGCCATCTGCCGCTCCTTTACGAACAAAGAGAATGAATGATCTCCTCCGTTCTTATCCTGCGTATCACAATCTGCTTTCCAGCCCAGAGACTGGGTAAAGCTTCTCCGACAGGCTCCAACGCACCCGTGACCCACACGTACCACTTATTTGGGCGTTCTTCAACGAATACTACGCCCGTCGTGGCACTGAGGGCCAGTTTATACAGATCCGTAGCGACCTTACTGTTCATGCCAGTTCCTGTCAGCAAAGCCCCAGTTGACGAGCTGTCTTACAGCCTTATTCAGGTACGACCGCCTATCGCTCTGATAGTCGAGATAGTAGGCATGCTCCCACAGGTCTATCGCGAGCAGCGGAGTCATACTCTCATCCAGCAGTGGTCCCGCGGCATTTTCCCCGTAAACGACTTCTGGCTCTTCGTTTCTCTTGACCAGCCACAACCAACCGGAGCCAAAGAGTTTATCCCCCATGTCTACCATGACACGCCGGCATTCTTCGGTCGAACCATATTTCCTTCGCACCGCAGACAGCAGATCACCTGTTGGCGCTGTGTCCTGACCAGGAGGGGATATAGACATCCAATAGAATGCGTGATTCCAGGCTTCCCCCGCACGTCTGGCAAGCACCTTGTTCCCATCTGCTCCAGAAGAAATGAGACTTCTCAGATCTTCTTGCTCGAATCGAGTCCCGCGAACCATTTCCCTCACAAGATCCACGTACCTCTTGTGTATGCGAACGTGCGCCTCGATTGTATCCCTTGAGAGAGCGGGCGACAGCTCACCCATCTTGAAAGGTAATGCTGGCATCACTAGGCGGCCAGCAATGTCTGTAGCCGGCTGTTCGTTACCTTTTTGCTGCTTCACCTTTGTCACAAAGGCTGCATTGCTCCCCACAGATTTCAGGAGAGCCCCAAAACCTCCTAGACCAATGCCTGTCTGCATGCTCTCCTCCCATACACCGCCGGCAGACACCGCCTAGCAGTATCAACCGAAGCAAACGCACTGTTATTTTAATCTTATCTATGCCCGGCAAGGGAGTCAAGCAGAAGCAAGAGGGGCGCATGGCTGATCATGCGCCCCTTCTCGTGCCTCAATCTGGCAGAACCGTCGTCACAGGAGAGGACTATTTACTCCGTTTGTCAAACTTCTACTGCGTTCTTTCTGGAAAAACGAGAGTCACGCCGGGCGAGCGTGACTCTCTGGGCAACACAGGACACAAGGAAGCGCCTGTTAGTCACCAATATGGATACAACATCAATCGTCCTGGAGAACAATCCTGCAAGAGTTATTCTTGCATTCAAGTTCTCCTGCAGCACTGAACTTCATTTCTGCTGCGTCGTAATCTTCTTTTTCGATGCGTTCATACGGCATCTGCGGTCGGTTTGAAACAGTGGGCATGACTGTCGTACCCTTCAGGTGCGGCCCGAAAGCAATGAGAGCGCGTTCAACATCCTCCACAGTCACCTTTTCGGGATCCACGTTGACAGTGAAGGAAATCGAGTTGTCCACATAGCTGTCCTGAACTGTCTTCTGTACGTCAAGGTATTCCTCCAGGGTCAGGTCTGTCGACTCCTCGACAAGCCCCGGATCAATTTCGGGATCGTCCAGTATCTTAGCCCGACAGATGTAAGAAACTACCTTCGTATTGGGACTATAAAGCGAATCCTCTACATCGAGTCCGTTCTTTTCTGCCTCTTCGACGATTTTCCGTTGGTTTTCGTCGCTCATCAAATAGGCCACGCGACGCCGAAAATACCGGAACATCACCGGCTGCATACCCTCCGAACACCCCGCCAGCTTAGATGTCGAGCCCGTGGGAGCACACGTGCTCACCTTCACAGGTTCAGGTATCCTCAGTTCGAAAGCATACTCGCGCGCTGCATTCCTTACCATCTTTGCCGCCTTCTGCAGGGCGGTCTTCTGCCTTTCGGCCGACGGAAACTCACTGAACCGCACGCCTTCCCTTACCAACCAATCGGCAAATCCCGTAAATCCGACGCCAATTCTCCTATCGCGTAGCACAACCTCACGTGCAGGCCCCTCCGGATAGTCGGCATACGTAGCACGGATGAGGAATCGCGTCATCAGCCTAAACGCTTCCAACATTCCAGCCAAATCATGTGCAAATTTGCCCAAATTCACACTCCCGAGGATGCAGCTCCCCCACTCCGGCAGCGTTATCTCCCCACAAGGATTTGTGCAAACAATCTTGTTTGGCTCTCCCTCATTCGCTTTCGTTATGTTGAATATCCCAGGCTCACCATTTGACAGGGCTCCTTCGGCAATCATCCGCATAATCTTTTGAGCGTGTGCATCCTTTCGTCGAAGTGCCAGCCAAAAGTAACTGTCAAGCACAATCGAGATATTCGTGGTCCAGTGCGCTGAGCCATCAGCTTTCAGGTCAAGAAACCTCTCGATGTCCTCGTCCTTCCAATGCTTCATTGACATCCTGGCACTACGCCGGGAGCTTCCAGCAACTACGCAGCGGGCAATCTCATGGTCTATATCCAGACAGAGAAATGAATCCGGTTTCGTGCCGACAGCGGCATTCATTCTGTCCGCGACCGACAAAAGCATCTCTACAAGTGCGGCAGGTCCACTGGCAACCCCACCAAACCTCTTCAGTCGACTGCCGCTCGGCCGCACATGCGAGACATCGAACACCACCTCCTTTGCCCGTTCACCCTTTTCATAATATAGGTCTAACATGAGCCCGAGAGCGTCCACCCAGCCCTCGCGGCTATCTTCCACCTGGATCGCACCGGCCCAAGAGGCAGCATATTTCTTCGATAGGAATCCGCGTATCTGCTCATAGTCTTTGTGTGCTTCATCGCAAACAACATGGACATCCACCGGGTGATGGATTCTGCCGTACCGGCACACGAAGGGATTGCTGTAGTTTGCGCCGACACCACCTCCTTCCATCAGGCGCGCAAAGGTAAATCGGAAGTGCTCAGAAAATTTTTCACCCCACCCGGACACCCAGCAGTTTGCCACCGTTTGTACACCTATCGCGCCCGTCGACCAAAGGTGTCGTCCGCCGGGCAGAAGCTTAAAATGGTAGATAAGGTTGAACAGCTTCTCAGGCTCTCCGCGCTCTATGAACCTCTTCGGCACAAACCTGCAGTTTCCTTCTACGACCCGTTTGACTGTTTCTGCCCACTCTTCCTTGCTACCATCCGGCTTGGTTCGACTGTATGTTCGCCGGAAAATATCCTCTCCAAGAGAACCCCACGAAGGCGCATCGAGCCGTTCAGGAAGCCGCAGCATCCCTCTCCTCCTTTCCACTCTGTTCAACCAAAACCGGATAGGCTCTAAAGACTGTCCCAGGTAGCGACTTCCGCCGGGTCGAGAAGCTCTATCGGTAACGCCAGGCGATACCGTCGATAGCTTCTTCCCTCTTCGTTAAGTCGCTCCTGGCATCTTTTACAGAACCTATTGAAGTTGCCTTCCGACCAGAACTTTTTTCCGCACCCCAGGCATGCTCTTTTTCGCCTACTCATTGGCAAGCCCTGTTGCGGGTGCCAACATTTGTATCGGGTCCGCCCTGTTGGCACCACTAGCCCATGAACAAGCACGCCCGGACAGCGTCCGTTTAGTTCTTTCCTGCTTTCTTTGCCGCTTCTTCTTTGTCCTCCTCTTCAGCAGCCATACTAAATGCCATCAGCAAATCCACCAAGAAGTCGTCGTCAGGATCCCCGTGAAAGGGCTCCGCCCAAATGACAAAGTTGCTCACCTTCGGAGACTTGACGATGAGTTCCTGTTCCTCGTCCTGGCCAAGCCGAACATCCACACCCCACTTCGCCAGCTTGGCGAGGTTCAACAGCTCACCTTCACCAGCGGCAGAGAGCAGCACGACTGAATCCGTACCAAGCTTCCTGCCATCGTAGAAACCCTCCTGCACCAACTCGGCGGCGACTTCCTTCAGCATCTCGCCTGGCAATACATGCTCGAAGTACATTTCCAGACCACTTTGCTTCAGGAAAGCGTCCAGAAAGTTCGTCTGATGTTTGGATGTGAGCGTAACCTGCTTGAAGAACCGCCGCGCTTCAGTCAGAAATGTCTCGACATGAGGCCGCAAAACGAGGGTACTTGTGTCCTGCATCCCGGCCACGTCATCGAAATACTTGAAAGCCACGGGCTTGAGTTTGCTGCTTAGCCGGGCCTCAGTCAGGTCTGTCGCAACCAGCACATCTTCCAGGTCCACCAAGAGGGTTTCGATCTTCTTCATTGTTGCGTCCTCCGGCTGTCTATCATACTATACGACATGACAGCCGGAAATCAACCTACCACTACTTGGCTTCAGCCCAGTTATCGCCAATACCGACCTTTGCTATCAGTGGGACAAGCAAATTTGTAACCGCCTCCATAACCTCCTTCAGCCTCTGGGCTGCCTGCTCGGCGATTTCCTCCGGAGCCTCGACAACCAGCTCGTCATGGACCTGTAGGAGCATGTGCACACCCTCCCAGCGGGGATCCTGCATCATCATTCGTCTTCTCTCTCTGGAGAAGTTGCGCATCGCGATATTCATTATGTCTGCGGCACTACCCTGAATGCTGGCATTCGTTCCGACCCTGACCGCGCTCTCGAAGTCCTTTTTCACCAGCGCCGCAAGATTCCTTTTTCTCCCCGCTATGGTCGTCACATAGCCGCGTGTCCTCAACATTTCTCTGATCTGGAGGTGATACCGAGGTATCGCTGAATATCGCTCGAAGAACCTCGTGCTGTACTTCTTGCACTCAGCCACTGTCTTCACCAGGCGCGCATTTTTCCACAGCATCCGCTGTAGGCCCTGCGGACTCAGCCCGTAGATCAGCCCGAAATTGCACGCCTTTGCAATCACCCGGTTGTCCTCGGACCCGCCCAATCCTAACGCTTCCTGCGTTCGACTGTGTATATCGCCATCCTCGCGGTAAATCTCGATCATCGTCTTATCTTGAGACCGATGCGCCATCAATCTCAGTTCTATCTGGGAGTAATCTGCGACACACAGCTTGTTGCCGGGAGTAGCCACAAAAGCTTTCCTGAGTGCGTATTTTTCCCCTTTCTTTGGCCGCGGAATGTTCTGCAAATTGGGGTCAGAACTAGATAACCGCATCGTCTTCGTGCCGGTTGAGTGGAACGAGCAGTGTATCCGGCTCTCAGGATCTGAAGAAACCAGCTTGAGGAACGGGTCTACGTATGTGCCACGTATCTTCGTCAACTTACGGAAGTACAATAGGTCCCGCACGAAGTCATTCTCGACGTAGCGGGTCAGAATGTCCTCGCCAGTCCCGTAAAAACCCTTCTTCCCTCGCTTCATGAATGGCAACGGCTTGAGCCTGAGCCCCTCCGGGTCGTCGAATAGGTATTTGCTGATGCGCTCCGGACTGGTCAACATGACCTTTCCATTTGACATAGCAATAGCCCTATCTTCTACCTCTTTGATTTCCTGCATAAGGTACTTACGGTACTCCCTCAGGTAGTCTCCGTCTATGCGGATACCTCGATACTCCATCTCTGCAAGAATGCGCACCAGGGGCATCGCCATGTCCCAGAATACCTTCTTCACCTTTGGTCGGCGATTGACCTGCCTCGTCAGCTCCTTGTAGCACGCCATCGTCCAGAGCGCATCATCCTTTCCGTATTGCTCCTCGTCTTTCCCGAACAGACCGCCACTCAGAGCGCTCTCCTTCCATGTCTCCAAAATGACGCCAAACAGCTCGTGCGTCAAGCTACCACGGCCCTTCAGAGCAAGTCTGCCGGTTCCAGACCTGTTTTCGTCCAGACAGTAGGCCAGTATCATTGTGTCTGCAACACGACAGTTCACGTCCCAGGAAGCTGCCCACATGAATTTCAAATCGAACTTACCACCATGAAACACTGCCGTCTTCTCGCTGTCTGAAAGCGCAGGCTTCAGTCTCTCTTTCAGAACGTGCAGAGGGATACTTCTAGATTGCCTCTGAACTCTGAAATACCATCCATCCTTCTCTGAAACAGCAAACGAAACGCCGATAATCCGGTCCTCACGTGGATTCAGACCCGTGGTCTCCAAGTCCATCGAGAAGACCTTGGCCTTCTTCAAGGACTTCACACAAGAGTCGAGTTGAGCCAACAGAAGATCCGTCTCGTTCATATCGACCTGTCAACCGCTCAATGAAAAAAGGGCGGGCCGAAGCCCGCCCCGGGACGTCAGAACGGTATGTCATCAGCAGCAGAAATCGGATTCCCCGCCTCCGGCTTTGGCGCCGATGCTCCACTACTACTTCCCCCGGACTTCCGCCTCCCGTTGCCGTCCGTGATCTGGTACTGGCTGAAGAGCCGCTGCTGCTCATCAATCGGCATCGGAGCGAACAAGTCCCGATAGAATTTCTCGGCTTCCTCGGCCGTGAATCCATACGGATCCAGATTCATATTCTCCGCGCCGTACTGCTTCAGGTATGCCTTCAGGTCGTCGATCTTCTCCATTGGTTCATAATCGTCGCCGACCCTAGGACTGCGCTTCTCGTGCCGAGCGACGGTGTACAGCCAACCCTTCAGGTTTCCCTTGCGTTCCTTCTTGGTCTCGATAATCGACAACGCTGAAGGAACGGCCATAAGCAGCTTCTTTCGGGGTGTCACCCTCATCTCTCCGGTATCGCGGTCCTTCCAGGGCGTAACATCGAGAATAGTCATCGCACCGACGAACATCCTGCGGAACCCGAGATCTGCCGGCTTACACGGAATCCCGGCCGTCTTCGTACAGGTCACGTAGACACAATTTGCCCAGTCGCCGTCCAAGTCGAGCTTGTACTCGTACCGACAGAACGGAACCAGTGGCATTGTGTGACCACCACGCTCAACTGTCCAGTCGAAATCGTCCAAGAAAATAATCCGGGCTTCCGAACCGACCTTCAGCCAGAAGCGGCTCTGCCGGTTGTTCCCGAACTCGCCGCCAGACCCATCGTTCGTAACTCGCCCCTGCTCAAAACCTCCCATAAACCAGTCACCAGCCATTGCTCTACTCCTTTCCTCTCCTCTGTTGCCAATTTGGCACCATGACTTTACCGGCCACGCACCGGCCCATGAATTTGAGTGTGCTAAATAAAGCGAAGCGTCTCCGCTCTTTCAATGCACTTTCTGACAGAATCTTCATCCATGCCACAAAAATCCTTTTGCTTATATGATCCACTGTCGGCATCTCGTGCTGCACCGCACTTTCTGCATAGTATCTCCCTTCCAGAGGAAGACAATTTCAACCTAAAATCACCACATGCACAGGTCTCTGCAGGCCAGGCAACCTTCAGAAGGCATCTGTTCTTCAGTCGGTGAACAGCTTTCGCCATTCCACGTAAACCGGCGACATCCCAGTCGAGCGCGAGAACAATTGGCTTCTTCATAGATAACAGCTTTTCGGCCTGAATCGCTGAGACCTCGGCACCCATTACGGCCACCGCGTCAAAACCGCACTGCCTCAGCCAGATCGCGTCGAAAAAACCCTCCACAACCAGCATCTGGTCGGCGACACTCGCTAGGTGTTCACCATAAAGATATCGGCTCTTCTTAAAAGGAATCATCGGCAGATACTTGGGCCGCTGGTTCTCAAAAATAGTCCTCGTCATTACACCCACAAGAGCCTTGTCGGCACTCCTCCTAACGGGAATCACGACCTTGCCCTCTTCCTTGTGATAACCCAGATCCCACAGCTTGCAGCTCTCCAGGGTTATCCCGCGGTCGAGGACGTAACGCGGAACCCTCCCAGAGAACGGCGCCAATTCTTCCTCTGAAAGTACCTCGTCAGGTTCTACAGCCACGGGAGCAAACTGATCCAACGTCCTATATTTTGTCTCCAAACTGGAGACACGTAGTGCCTCGCCCTCATGCTGCTCTACCAGCCTCAAAATCTCCGGAGGGATCAACATGCCAAGGCTCTGCAACCTACGGCAGAGCTTCTTCACCGAGCCGCCGGATTCTCCGCAAGCAAAGCAGTGATAGCGACTGCCCTGTCCTGGCTCAGAGATCTCTATACTGAATGATGGGTGGCGGTCCCTAAAATCCTTGTGCGTGAACCTGGCAAACGGACAGTTTGCAGAGATGTTTTTTTCTCTCTCTGATATCTTGCCGCAGCCCAGGCCCGAGAGGACCTGCCTTAGATGTGCTCTATCCATTCCCCTTGCTAACCAAACGTCGCCGCAGATGCGGCCCCCGTCTCTCCGTCACCGGTCAGAGCCGGCCCCATTTTTCCGTCACGTGTAGCACTTGCGTGCCCTCTGGTAGAAATACGAATACCTTCTTCTCTCTCCTCGCCGCTTCCGCCACTGACTCTTTCAAAGCCTTCATGGCCTCCTCGGAGACTTCCTTCGGAAGCGTAAGAAACACAAGATTCTCCAGCTCGGTCCGCCAACAGCGTATCTCGTCCAGCTCGATACCTTCTCCGTCCAACGCCTTCAATCTGAGTGTCAGACCCTCTGGAGCATGCTTTTTGTCGAACTCGTCCATACTAGACTTACCGCCCTCGTTTACAGCTTTCAAGTAACTTTCCTGGCACGCGCTTCGATTTCCTCAAACATCGCAATAGCAATCATGCTGGCAAGCTTGTCACGGATTTCCCGTGTGTGCGTCCGATAAAATTCTTCCTGTTGTTCTGGCGTAGTGTAATCAGGGTTAATGTATCCAGAATCTAGCATCTCCTCCCGGTCTGCCTCTGCGGCTACCCGCCGCGCCACTTCCCAAAGCCACTTCGGAATTACATCGGAAACAAAACAAAGCTTGAACACGTCTTTCGTAACAAGCTGCCCCAGTCCATTCTCCTCTGCATCGCCATTACCGGCATAGATCGCATAGACCTCACCATCCGGGACATTAAGCCTGCGCCACTTCTTTGCCTCGCGAAACGAACGCCACACACGAGTTCCCCGAGACACGCTTGCCTCGGGGTCGTTCTTTATCCGCCGGTACTCCTGCCGGCTCAGCACCACATACATCGCGTCAGGCATCTTCATACGTGGGCGCCTCGGCCGCAACGACAACTTTCCTGTCATCGGTCACCGGGCCATCACCCTTGTACTCCTTGCTGTTGGGGAGCGTAAAGAGTCCTTTGACCTGCTTTAACGCCTGGTCGTAACTGTTGCCCATCACAATGACCGAGATGAACAGCTCTTTCAGGTGAGCGAAGGAAAGCCCCTCGGTATCGTCGACCCACCGGTCGATATCAGCGACCGCGACATCATCGTAGTTCTCGGCACCCTGCGAAAACAGGAACTTGAAGAATGCTTTCCGGCAGATCGGAGAAGGCGGTCCGAAGTAGTATCTCCGGTCGAACCTGCTCGGTCTATTGATGATCCGCTCCCCCAGCCTCTCAGGGTAGTTCGTCGTCGCGATGTACACTACCTTCGAAACCCCAGAAACACCGTCCAATAGGTTCAGCACCGTGCTCTCGCAAAACCGCTGTACTAGGGAGTCGATGTCTTCCAGGAGAACGATCAGAGGCACATCAGGCTGCACGTTCCTGACAGTCCGGAGCGCACTCACGAGCGTCTCCGGAGGGCAATCCCCAAGCAGCACGATGCCTCCACGGGAGACCAGCTGCGTGGTTAGTAGTTTTACAGCCGATGTCTTTCCTCCACCGGGAGGCCCGTGAAAGAGAATCCCACGCTTGTAGACCAGCCCGTAGTCGTGGAAAATCTGCTCCCTCTTCCAGAAATCCTCAATGTGCTCTAGGACATCCGCAGCAAAGCTGTCAGGAAGAGCTGCGAGCTTTCCGCCACTATCCGGCATCCGAACAAAAATCAGGCCACGCTCCATGGTCACCACAGGTTTGTACATGCCAGGCGGCAACTCGTTCTGCGTATGGCCGACCGCGGCAAACTCTACACCGTCATTAGACGCCCACTGCGTTGCTGTCAGTAGGCCGCCCCTCTTGGCAGTTCTGAGTACACGTAGCGCATCTTCCGGCGCCAGATGTATCCCAAACTCCTGCCGAAAGAAATCACTTACTTTTTGTTCGGCAGCCATCTTGACCCCTAATCTGCGATCTTGACCTTTGTCGCGATCTTGCCCCTACGGCCATCTGTGAGTTCATATTCTACAGTCTGATTTTCCTGCAAGATACGAAATCCCTCGCCGTCGATGCCGGTATAATGCACGAACACGTCGCTCCCGCCGTCATCAGGGATGATAAACCCGTAGCCCTTCTTTTTGTCAAACCACTTTACTCTTCCGCTCGGCATTTGTGTTCCTTTCGAAGCTGCGCTATTCGATGTCGTTCAGGCCGCCCACAAGACCGTCGGGCTTCCTATCTAATAGTTTATTCAGTTGTATCTCCTTGTACAAGTCTCCGACCTGTCCATCCTCTCTGAAGTCGAACCAGACAACCGTCTGACACTTCGCACAGGCGAAGAACATTCGGCTAACAAGCAACGGCCTCCCGTTGTCATCGAGCTCCGGGCCGGTCATATCGGCGTTGGGCCTGTGCTGATGCGCTTTGGTCCGAACGTACCGCATTTTTCGCTCGCACATTGGGCAGTAGACAACACGCTCAAATCTTAATCCGGACATGGTTCTTTCCTATAATGAGCTGTCACGGCAGCCTGTTCTGCAAATACTCACCAACCAATATACACGTCGGCGTATAACCAACGGTCTTCTTGACTCCGGCCTTGACGTACCGCTTGTAAGGCCAATTCTTGAAGGGCCAGGAACCCGGTTTTCTCTCTGCGAACGGCACCACCTGGTTGGTCTCCTCCTCGTGTCCCTCCGACCACCTATAGACATCTGGATACTCGACTCGACATTTCCGGCGAGCGATGTAAGAATAGAACGGGTTCTCCTCGCAAAGCCAGATGAGGCTTTTAGATGGCGTCTTACCGGTAACCAGGTAAGCCAGGAATACAGAGTTCACGTGCTGTCTCAGCCATGGAATCCAGCGTACCAGCCACCCAAAAGCGGGTCCACATCGCACCAACCATCTGGCCTTGTGCTTCACAAGAAACGGGTCCTGCAGCTTGGCGCCGCAGTCAATGGCAAACCGCAATCCGGCGGGTCCAGCGAAAGACTGCGCTTTCTTCTTGTACCAGAATTCCGGCATCTTCTCTGACCGAATCCAGTCAGCACTGACCGGCATAGGAGCAAAATTCCGCGCGTCAGGACCAACCTCCAGCAAAACGCGCAGATACCTCTCCGCTTTCTCGGCTACCTCTTTGTCGCCCTCCAAGAGAGAAGCGCCGCAAAGCAACCCAACCCAAGCCATACCGTCTATCCAGTTGGTATACCCGAAAGGCACGACCTGGGAGAAATACCCATTCTCCTCCGAGAATGCTGACAACACAAGCTCCCTAGCCTCTTCCAGCTTGTTCTTGTCCATGGGATGACCTTTTTATTCCGGCCGGTATCTCTCAATCACAGCCAGCGCGTCCCTGGCGGCCTGTCGAAATCGCTCGTCCCCTTCCTGCTCTGCAATGTCTTGCAGGATCTTGGCCGCCACGAAGAAACTTCCAGTCCCAAACTGCCAGCCACTTGGTGTCTGCTCGACTCGGCAGTTACCTGCTTTTTCGTCGATAACGGCTACTAGCCCAAAATCTCCCTCATACCTACGCTTCGTTCTTCCGTCCTCAATGCTCACAGAGACCATCGTTCTTTTCCTTTCCTAAATAGAACCGGCTACAAGCGCACCGCGCGTGACCGTATACAGTGGGTCATCAGCGACCCTGATGTCTTTCACCGGAATTGGAAACTGCAGACGCTCGAACACATCGGTGAACACCTTCACAAAACCATTCGGAGCCGAGGTTCCTCCGGCACTCACAATCGTGACTGGCTCGCTAAAGTTCGGCATGTCCTTGCCTGCTTCGAACCTCCGCTTGATGTTCTCCAGTGAATACTGGATGGCAGCCTCATAGTAAGACCTAATAGCCGCCTGTTCTCTGCTCAGCTTTTCCCCGGTCAGGCTGAACGCCGGATCTTCCTTAATCGCCGTCATCCGCGGCTTCACCTCCCCACAGACCTGCGCCGCTTTTTCGTCGATGTAGTCTCCTGCCCGGGCGGAAGAAAAAGTTATCACAGGAACACTCTTAAACGCGACACAGACGTTGACCATGCCGCCACCCCAAGAAATTCCAATCCCGGTAAACTGCTCGTCTGCCAGTTCTGCGAGGACCACCGCATGGCCCTCGGTCACGGGCACAGACTCGATCTGTCTTTTTTGTAGAATCCCTTCGATCACGGACTTGTGGAAAGTGCCGTCGAAGTTTGCGTCCACAGGATCCGCAGGCATCGAATAGCAGCACTTGTCTCCAGCTTCTGCGCCAGCGTCTGAAAGGAGCCTACCTATCATCCTGTCCATCATTGGTATGGCATCAGCCTCCCCAGAACTGATAACTCCAGACTGCATGGGCCGACGCACTTCCTTCCCAAATGTCTTCGCCAGCTCGAAAGCTTCGTCACCGGCGATATACAGCTTCCCGTCCAACTCAAACTCAGGGACGTTCATGGTGCCCAACATCCTCTTGCTGAACGCATCGTTCGGAACCTCAAAGAATACGTTCCGCAGACTTGACACCTTCACATCTCCGTCCGAATCTTCCCACGCACAGACCAGCGTCGCTGTTCCTGGATCCAAGGCCACAACCTTAGGCATCGTTCTTCCCTCCGCGCAATTTTCTCAACAATTCCTTATTTCGGGCCACACCGGCCGTCTTGTCACCGCGAAGTTCTACCTCGTCGATATTTGTAGTCATCTCGGAACTGAACACCTCGGAAGCTAGAGCCTCCTTGATATTGGGAACGCCAGCATCACCGGAAACTGGGCTAGCCGTAGCCGGCACCGCAAGTCCCGAAAGTTTTTCCTCAAGCACTTCGGCCAGCATCTCCCGCAAAGCATTTGGATCCTGCTGTACACTGATACTTACCTCCTGCGGCGTTTTTTGTGCTGCGGATCCAACGGCTGCCAAAAACACCATTCGCATGACCTCTTTTAGTTCCGCCTTGTCCTTTTCGTTGAGGCTACGGAGCCGCGCCTTCTGTCGATCAAGGCGTGCCCACAATCTCTCAAAGGCTTCGACAGCTTCGTTATTCAACGCAGTTTCAGTTCCAGTGTCACAGCATTGCAGTGCCGGCAAATAGCTACCTCGTCGATCTCAAGCCGCCGGCCACACCTCCCGCAGTGTCTGTTCGCCTTGGCTCTCTTTCTTTCTATCTCGTCCTTTGTCAGGGCTATGATCGCTGAGATGCTGTACTTTGTTTTGCGCTTCACCCAGTTGTCAAAGCCGCCAAGCTCCAACAGGGCATACTCTGAAGCTGGTAAAACCTCCTTAAGTACGTCCAACGAGCGCATCAGAAATTTCTTCTGTGCGTCCGTAACGGCACTCTCTATCGCAAAACCTCCCTCCCACCAATCAGATGGAGGCTTCTGTTTTTCCATTTTACGTGACCTTTGGTTTTGTTCAACCGTTCGCACTGTCGCGGACATGCAATCTTACCAAAGCGCCTGTTTCCTGATCCGCTGCTTGCCATACTCCGTCCGTCAGTACATCCGTGCCACGGAGACCTATGACTTCTACGTTTATCCGTGTAACCAGCCCCTCCTCGTTCCTCTCGTAGCCGTCGGCGGTTAGTCTTACACGCCTCGCGTGCTCCGAAAATCTGTCAACGACTCTCTGCACGACGCGGCGCGCGTCCGACAGGGGTATCGCTTTCCCGTTCTCCGTTTGTGTCAGCATCTCGATATGTTTGCAGGTCCGTCCGAATTTCCCGGCCCTGCACGTGCAGGTACCCGCCTCTCGGTCTATCTCGTACTTAGCCGCCAGGATCCATCGTTCGTCATCCTGCGCGTACTTGAAGACAGTGGCCGTTTTCTCATCACTCTTCACTATGTACCGATAGTTCATCGACCACATCCTTTCCGAACACAGGCCCTTCCTCATCGAAGGCCACGAGCTTCACTCGGAATACCCGCTCGACCCTGCGGCACACCTCGTCAAGCCCCTCCTTTCTCGTATCAAATCCTTCCGAGTTGAAAGCCATCGCAATACAGTCAATCAACCACGGCAGTTTATCACTGCCAGTTATTTTTCGCGCTTTGTCTAGGGCTATATTCCAATTCTCCCATTGATCGTCGTAGAGAGGAATCCGGATGACATGAATCGACTCTGGTACCTCCTCTCGGCTGGGAATCTCAAGACCTTCTTGTTTCGCTTTTTTCTTCTCGGCCTTCTCCCGTGCTTTCTTGGCGATCTCCGTCAGGTCCGCAAAGCTGCTCTTTTCTACTCGCTCCATCCACGGCTTAACGTTCCCTTCCGTGATAATTCCCTTCGCAGCCAAAGGGGCCAAGAGCGACATCTTGGACCATCCCACCTGTTCTGCCCATTTCTTCGGAAAGGGTCCTTCCTCTGTTTGGGCATAGATAAGTGCTAGGTGGTTCGCTTTTCTCTCTTTGAAACCCAGTTCTTGCTCGCAGTAGGCTGCGAAGGTCTGAAAACCCCAGCTTCGATAGACCGGGATACCTTCCTGGGTAACTGCCTTAGCGATGAGCTTGAGAAACTTCCCAAGCTCCAGATAACTCTTCTCGACTATCTCCTTCAGCTCAAGGGCTCGCTTGCGCGCCTCTTTTGCTTCCTTCTCACCTAAAACTATCTCCCCGACCTTGTGGGCATCTACCTTGACCACTTTGTTCTGTGTCATTTCCAGCCCCTTTCCTTCATTACACGCACAACGCGCTCGTCCTTTAACAAGTCAGCGCACGATTTGCCAAACCGCCGGCATAGGCACATCTCAGGCAACGTGCCGCTCTTTCTTGCTATCTGCACGCACTTGGTCTTTGATTTTGCTTCTGAGACGACAGCCTCGTCATACTCCACCACCATGTCTTTGACGAAATCCTCCCCGCCGTCCTTGTTCAGATACACCACACGGCCTTTTCGTATTCCGGACAGCCACATGTAGACGATTATTTGGAACCGGTCAGCAGGCCAGATATCCTTTATTGCCTTGTATCTACTCGCGCTTCTGGTCTTGATGTCCATGACCTCGTATTCCCCGTCGAAGTCCAGGATACCGTCCATTCTCCCTACTATCTCGTGCTCTTTGTTCTCCACCCGAATCTCTGAGTAGAGCCATTCGGAGTCCTTGCAATGAATATACACGGGCATCTTGGCCATGTGGACCACGTGCCCGCAACGACTACAAACCCAATCACCAACCAATAGGCCCATTGGTCCGAGGTACTTTTCTTGCCACCATCTGTGTAGCGCATGCCCGATATCAAACGTTATCTCGTTGGCAGGAGTCCGTTCGATTCTTCTGATCCCGCCAACAGCCTCGGACAAGACTTCAAATCTCGGACAAAGGTAATGCAACTCCGACACGTGGAAGCCCGCTTCTCGCTCTTCCTCCTCGCGGGTCACAACCCACTTTGACACTAGGGATTTTAGCGACTCGCGCTTGATCGTGTTCGCCGCTATATCCGCGAAGCTACTCACTGGCTGCCACCTTCGCCAGATACTCCATAGGAACCATCGCCCATTCCTTAGTCCCGAGCTTCTTCATTCCTCCAATCTCTACACAGAGACAAGGCACCCGGCCAGCAAGATCTGCCTCAGCCTCTAACTTCAGGAGCCAGTCACCCTTTATCGAAATTGACTTCTTGTCAGTTCTCTTCGCCTCGATCAGTAGTTTTTTGCAACTTACGTCTGCAGAGAGGCCCACCTTACCACCGACCAATCCATCTTTTACTGTCACTTGACCATCGCGAATTTGGACCGAACCAAAGGCTCCAGAACCGGCCACTACCCTCCCCTTGTACCTGCGTGCAAGCCGCTTCTCTTGCTTCATGGACTTCTTCTTATTCCCGTACCCCGGATCCAGGGCTCTACACCTGGGCGGTTCGTGCTCAGGCATCATCTCCCTCCAAACCGATATTTTTGAGTGCGTCCTTCTCCTCGATAGTGCCCAGGCGCTCTGCCAGAAGGGTCTGCCGAAGTCGTTCCAGCTCGTCAGGATTTTCGACGAGGTACTTATAGATGCTCTTCGCTGTCTTGAACTTCTTGTCGTCGTAGACCCAGCCACTGCTACTATCCCCAAACCAACCGCGGCTCTGGGCGACCCCGAGTATTGTCTTCAACTCATTCGTGTCCCCAGGGGTGTGCCCATCAATATCAGCGAGCCAGACGCGGAACGTGCACTCCATCTGGGGCGGCGCGCTTTTGTTCTTCTCACAGGTCGCCTTCACTAGCTGGCTCAAGGTGTTACCATACTCATCCTTTTCGTACTTGCCACCTCGCATCCGCAGGTCAATCGTCGTAGCAAACTCCTGCCCCATCCCTCCTGGTTTTGTCTCGGGATTCCCGAACATCACGCCCAGCTTCATACGCACCTGATTCAGGAGCAGGACTGTTGGCCGCACCCCGCTGTTCAACTTCTGCGCATTCTGCGCCGAAACGGAACGCCGCAGGAGCTTGTTGATAAGCCTTGCCTGCAATCCCATCTGCCAATCCGTGGCAGACGCCTCTATTTCTGCCGACGGAATTAGATGTGCGAGAGTATCGATCACAAATAACTCGCAGGCACCCGCGCGCAGAAAAGCATCCGCCATGTCAACGCCCTGCTCAGCATACTCAGCCCGACTCAGCAGCAACTTGCTACAATCGACTCCCAGAGCAGCAGCCCATCGGTTTTCGAAGCTACCCTCAGCGTCCCACCAGATAACCCGAAAAGGATTGTACTCCCCGCACTCCGGGCACTTCAGCTCGAAATCACCCTTGTCCACCAGATGGGATTCGTAACCAAGCTCCTTGCACTCCGGACACAGGCCCCCAAGTTCATCTCCGCGGTAACCACACTCTTCGCAGCGATACTTGCGCTTCTCGGTCCGCTTCATCTTACAAAGGTGCTTCCGGCAGTATCCCTGCGCCGCCGCCGCTGTCTTCAGCGCCACCAGCGTCTTGCAGGACGAGCGCAATCCGTAGATTCCAATGATTCGCCCTATCGGAAATCCGCCACCGGTAATGTAGTCGATACCGAAAATCCCGGTCTGTAATCTTGGGATCGTCAGAGCCCGAGCACTGGAAGCTCGCATGATGGCCCCAGCACCGAACTTTGCATTGACCTTTGCCACCAACTCGTCAAAGCTGAGATCGCCGCTCGTTTTTTTCTTCGGTCTCCCCGCCACGCTGTTCTCCCTCAAACTGAATGGGTTCATTTACTTTTTGCCTAATAGCCTCCACCTCGGAAGCTATCTTCCTCAGTACAAAGTCTCGACACTCCTCGTAACACGCAGCCTTGTCGTCATCCTCGCCCACTTTACGCACTATCCAACAATCCACGCGGGCAAAAGCGAAGTGATCTAGCGGAAGCGTCAGGCCGATAGACGACCCAACAACTTGCGTGCTACTTCCGCTTTTTGAGCTTGCTGACGGCATCCTTGATCTTTCCTGTCACGAACTCGTAGCACTTCTCGTAGGCCTGCTCCTCCTCGCCCGCTTTACACGGCCGACTGCACCAGCAGTCTATCCTCGCTGACTCGTAGTTGCCAAGGTTCACAGTCAACCCACGAGACAATCCCACCGTCACCGTCTGCTCTGGGGAAACGTCCTCAGGCACGGGCTCTGCTCCAACCTCATTTGTAATCTGCCTGTCCATTCCTTTTTCCTTCATTGTTACTAACAGCCCCCAGGAAGCATGCTCCCGCGGCATTTTTAACTGTGGTGATCGGTCGCCGCAAACAATCACAGGTGATCAGTTCCTACGTTCTAGCACGACGCGCCCGCGCTCGTTGGCACAGATGACTCTGTTGTTAGCGCGCCTATCTCTTAGGATGAGGGTCTCACCCACTAGGCTGTAGTTCACACGCAGCGTATGGGCTCCAACGACCTCACAATCCACTTGCTCGCCAGTAGCTTTTCTCTCGATGGCCCATTGTTGGATATTTTCGGCATCAAAAGGCACGGAAACCAGACCTCCAGCCTCTACCTGCCTCTCATAGCTGTTCAGGCTTATATCCTGACCACCCAAAGCAGAAACAACTTCAAGTTTGGCTTCCGCCTCGCCGCACCACTTGACGATCTGCTCCACGAGCCTTTCCACCCAGTCGGAGCGTTCAAGAATTTCCGTGGAATCCACCCGAAAAATTTCCCTTAGTCCTGAGGGAGTGTGCAGGACCGACCACCCAACGAAACCCTTGGTCAATCGACCGTAGGGTCCGGAAATCGACCAGTCGGACCTGATTCTACCTGCAGACACGGCCTCCGCGAAAAGAACACCGACACGGTCGGCTCCGCTTATCCCAGCAGGTGATCGGTCCCACACGGTAATCATACAGGACTAAACGCCTGAACCGCACAGATTCAACTAAAGCTCGCCCTTTTCCTTGAGCACAGGATAAAGAGCCTCCACCGCGACCTCGGCCATCATCGGGATCACGGTTTCCTCAACCTTCCGCTCGAAGGCACCAAAGAGCAGCGGTATGTCGATGTTGTTCTCGTTGCCAGACTTACCACCGTCGTAGGTCTTGTAGACGAGCCAGATCGCTTCCTTGACGAACTCCTTTTTCTGCTCACCAGACAAGCCGTCGATTTCTTTGGCAATGGTCATCAAAGGCCGGACGCACCGAAAGATCAGCACTACATCCTGCCACTGGAAACCGTCACCCAACGTTTTTTTGACATCAGCTGCGATTTCCTCGATTTTTGGCAAGTACTCCTTAACCAACGCGCCTTGCCTAATCTGCTGGGTATTACCCAAACCTTCCAGCACCTTCGCCATTGCCTCTTTCATTTGTTCACCCTTCATCTCTCACTCCTTTCCTCATAACAAAACAACCAACCGTGCAACGTTGTAACCGGGACACACACCCGGTACATCTTTTGCATCATCTCGGATACAGCACTAAGTGTAAACCCCTCTTTTATTAGCCTTTGTGCTTCTCTAATCAAGTCCCATCCGTACTTGCTCTTTTTGGGGGCCAGATGCTTCTCTACAGCAGGATTACAAAAGTGCCGCTGGCACTCAGGACAATAGTGCTTCGACGAAATCACCAGCACATCTGTCGAAAGTGTACGCACCAGCCTCTCTGAGACACTATGTTTTTTCGAGATGCTTTTGCACTTTGGGCATTTTGCCACCTGCGCGACACAGTTCAGTGTTTTCTTCCTTCGCTTCCGAGCCACGGCTAGATTTCTCCCGGGTCTACTGCGGGCAGCTTATCCTGCCCACAGAGGTCCAGCCATTCTTCCCGCTGCATGAGATCCTCGATCAGGTCAGCCAAAACCGACTGCAATCGGTTTTTCTTCCTGCCAAGCCCCTCGCTCAGCGCTGAAAGTAGGCTCGCCAATCTCCCGTCACAACGGACAGCCAGGTGGACCGTGTCTCCTCTCAAGAACAGAATGAAACCACGACCGTCCAGGTCCCCCTCTGCGTCAATAATTTCCTTTACCGCCGCACCTAGGGCATCATCGATCTTTTCTCCAGTTTCTTCTCCACCGCCTCCCGCGCCTCCGCCTGTGTCCTCCTTGACAAGGGCCGCCAGGTCGAGAGCTTCAGCCACCTCGGCCAGTTCCTCGTTTATCTCCTCAACCAAGTCTGCCACCCTGTCATCCAGCAGACGACCCATCGACCGACGATTATTGAGAGATAGAAGCAGAGCCTTTTCGCGAGCACCGCCGGGTTCCAGATCCACCCAGGTAATGTCATCCTTGTGTACCACATCCTGTCCGAGTGCCTGTAGCGCTTCCAGCCGCCGATGCCCTCCGACAATTCTGTTCCCCCGCTTGTTGATCGTGATTGTCCCGCATAAACGGTACCCGTCCTCGCGACGCCAACCGGGAATAGCCTCCGTGTGTTCCTTGATGGACGCCTGCAGTCGTTGCATGTTCTTCTTCGATATCTTCGTGACGTTGTATTCGGCTGGCTTGAAGTTCGAAATCATAATCCAGTCAGCATCCTTGCTCATTTACCTTTCCCTTTCACTTGTTTCTTCAACGTGACCAGTACTTCCGCTTTCAATACGCTGATCGCGTGTGTTGCAGCGGTTCCGTCTGGGTATATCAGCCGATTTCCACGCAGTGTGTCAAACAGGGCTCGTGTTCTGGCCTCGCTGAATCCTGCACTCTGCGCAAGCTGATTCCATGGAATGTCTACCTTTGTCCAGAGCCAATCCCACCGCTCGCGTTCATCCTTTGGTATTTCACCTTTACGGATTGGTAAGGTGAGAATCGAGAGATGTGTCCAGGAAGAGAGAAGTCGCTGCAAATCGGGATCGCCAACAAGTATAGCGGAACTGTGGTACCAGCGCTCTTCCTGGTCCCGGTACCAGTCCACAAGCTTCATGAATTCGCTGTCCATGTTCTTGATTACTTTTTGAACGGATTCTGTTTACACTGAAAACCGGCAGCGCCCTTGTGTCCGCCACCACCGTAGAGTTTTGCAATCTTGCCTACGTCTAGGTCCGGTCGCACTGTGTACAGCGAAACAGTGTACTCCTTCCCTGTCCAGACAAACGTGGCAACAATATCATATCTGTTGATCTTCTCCCCAAAAGCCTCCGAGTTCAATCCTTCTGAGTTCACGACAAAGCATTTATGTCCCGCAAACTTCGCCTCGAATCCGAACTTTTCAACGACCTCTGCTGCTTTGCTCAGTAGTGCTCTGCGAATCCAGCGCCCTTGCTCGATAACCTCCAGAACCACCCTTGTGTCATCAGCCAGCAGATCTTTCCACAGCGGATTCTCCGGCTCGTCTCTTCCGGTTAACCCGGCGACAAAACACAGGCTTTTCTCGCCGAACGCATGTTTCCACGTGTCGAAATCGGAAACCAACTTCACTGCTTCTGGTGGTGATTTTCGGAAGCAGTACTTCCAAGTCAGAAGAGCCGCTGAATCATTTACATCCCGAATACCTTCAAGATCCTCTGCTGGGGTGCCTTTCGCAGCGTCAATAGCACTGGCATGGTGGTCAATCCAGACAACGTTCTTTGTCACAGCCAGCAACTTCTTCCAGGATGCAGCCGGTTGCATGCTGAAATCGACGATGTAGATGCTCTCATTCTTCCGTATGCTCTCCAAAGGCAGCCCGCGCTCGTAGCTAACCTCGACAACGTTGACTGGCATTCCGGCCAAGGATTTTAGCAGCACCGCGGCCGAACAGCGACCATCGGTGTCATCGTGATGGAATATCTTCATCCTTCTTTCCCCAAATGCGCAAGCGCCTCTGGATAACCGAAGCACCGCTCTCCCACACAAACTATTGGGTACTTTCCGTCATTCATTTGCAGGGCGACAAACACCTGTAGTGCCACTTTGTCACGCCGTCTCCCCGTCTCTATGTCGCGTATGTCAGCTTTCAGAGGCTCAACGCCCGTAATTTCCTTGATATGCGTCCAGGCGCGTCTGCATCTCGCACAGTTATCCATCCCCCATATCGTGATATTAGTCAACTTCGGCATCGTTGAAACTTCCGCGCCAGTCTATGAATGTCTCATCGAGAAACTCCCGCATCTCCTGCTCGGTCATACCCGTTTTCCGCACATATTCAGGCCGCTTATGAAAAACCCTTTGGAATAAAAACCAGCGTGCCTCCCGAACTTCTGCTCTCCATCTCTCAATGATGCTCTCCTCGGATTCGTCCATCTGCCGCCCCCTGCCACAGCCAATCTCTAAACGCCATGATGTCGTGCCAACTGCCGGTAAGTAGGATTGCAGCGGCATCGCCCGGGAATTGTGAAATGCAGGCCTGCAACATATGCTTCAGAGCGTCCGATCCGCCACCCTGTCCTTCTGCTAACTCTCTCATGCTGCGCGCTCCGAGCCGAACACACAGGTCTCCTGGAAAGCGCCTATCCAGGTACTCATCCAACATCATACGATATTCGTTGGGAAGTTGCAAGTCTTTATCTTCAAGGATGCGCAGGGCCAGGCTATACAGTCTATCCTTGAAAACGTCTGATATCACTGCTGTCTTCGCGAGTTCCTCTCTCAACTCGCGCAGAGCTTCCGGTTCCTCATCCACCGCTTACACCTTTTCATCCGAAGCTGACAACTGTCCCGAACGGGACCGGATACTCGGCATACTCTTCGGGAACAACCCAGATGACCGGATAATCCGGTTCCTCGTCCGGGAAGGTTCCCATCAGGTCGGTCATGTAAAACAAACAGCTGGGCCTGTAGCGATCCTCGGCCAGTTTCTCGAATACCGGCACAAAACTGGTTCCGCCTCTTCCCTTCAGCGTTCTGGGAATATCATCCACATCAGATATCAGCACGTCATCCACCACAGCCGCGTCGCACATCAATAACCTGACCTCGGAAATGTCGCGCGCCCGCACCAGGCGCAGCATCATTGAAAGAAAATCCGCAGCCATGTCCAGGTCTATCGACCCGGAGCTATCCAAGCCCACCGCGACCCTGGTAGTCTCGATATCGAGACTTGGGAGATAGAGTCGCCTTGACACGTACCTCCGGTCAAACTCCAACATGCTGTAGTCGCTTTTGCTCACCTCGTCGAGGAACATCGCGGCCAATTTCTCAAGCGGAAGCTTCGGCTCCGTCAGTTCCTCTACAAGCTCCTCCATTCCAGCGGGAACGTGACCTTGCATCTTCCCAGCGGCCACCGCCTCCACCAGCCTGTCACGCCACTGCTTTTCCTGCTCCCGCATCTGCTGTTCAAGGCTGCCACTTCCGTCCATCGGAAACTGCTGGCCATCATTCTTATCATCTGAGGCGCCGCCACTCTGCCCTTGCTGGGCTCCACTGCTGTTGTCTGAGCCGTCCCCGGGAGGCGGCAGCAAGTCTTCCATGCCAGGTTGCTGCTCGTTACCCCCTCCTCCTGACTGTTCCTGCTGCTCTTCCTGAAGTACCTGATAGACCTCCTCGACAGACATGCCGCTAAATCTGTCATCGCAGTACCAGTCACCAGGTACGTACATCTCTTCCGACTTCAGGAAGTTGTTTACCACGTGGTCAGCCGCGATGTTCCACAGCTTCCTGTCCCGCCACTCGATCCTCCATGGCCAGATGTGTCCGAGCGCAGCATGCAGCACCTCGTGACAAAGCACAGACAGTTTTTCCGCGTTGTCCTTTTTTTCCATCTCGCTCCGCTTAAAGTAGAGCCGCCGTCCGTCAGTACCTACAAAACTACTGTCCGGGTATCCGGCCGCGGCCCACTCGGCCTCGCTCATCTCCATCTCTTCCATGTGCAAGGCCAGCGTTGCGAAGAACTGGTAGTCAGTTACCAGACGCACCTTTGTATTTTCGAATAGCTTCGACTTTTTCATGACTACACCATCGTGGCGGCCTGATACTTCTTGCCGAAGGCAGCCCATTCCTCACTTTTGACCAGCTCATCCCAATGGTCATTGAAAGCGGGCGTCTTCAAGAGATCCTTCACAGCATAGGTCGCGAACTCAGCCGGCATTTGCTCTGTCGCGTACCTCACCATGTTCCGCATGCCCTGAAGCACGTTCTCGCAGCTGGTCGCCGCGCCCACCAGCGCGCCGCCAAAGGCGAACAACTCGTCCGGCTTTGTCGGACACTTCACCGACATGTCCCCGCTCACGACCGCCTCGGCGTTCGGGATCTTGTTGTAGACTCGCATGAACCCGGCAAACTGAATTGCAACCGATTCTCCCAAACACGGAACAAACCTCTCCGCTTCTTTCGCCGACGGATCCACCGAAAGCAGCCTAGACACGAACTCCCAGCTCCGGGGCGTCGGGAACTGATAAACGTGTACTTTTTTGTCGAAGAAGTAGAGGTACTTCGGCTGATAAGACAGGTAAGCAATCACCTCCTCCTTGATTCCGTTCTTCAGCGCCCACTTTTTCCAGGCTGAGAGACTCACCTCGACCTCGTAATGCACGAACCGGTTCCGCAACGCGCTGCTCATCTCGTAGGTGACTGCAAGATCGTCGATCAGGTTGCCAGCGGCGATGATGTCGACTCCATCTGCCAACTCTGCATCGCCGGTCCGCCGGTCAAAAACAAGTTGGTAAGCGGCTACCTGCAGCGCCCGAGGACAGGCGTTGATCTCGTCCAGGAAGAGGATGGCATTCTCCAGCTTCTTGTCACCTTTCAGCGGGAGTGACTTTGGCGGGAACCACACCATTCTCCCGCCTTCCTCGCCGGGCACACCAAGCACGTCTACCGGGTTCCGCATGCTCAACCTGAAGTCCACCAAAGGTCGACCGCTCTCTTCGGCGATCTGCTTGACCGCGGCGCTCTTCCCACAGCCGGGGTGCCCGTGCAGCATCACCGGCAACCGCGCCTGAAAACACACCTTGATCTCATCCTTCAGGCGGTCAATCGGATATGTGACTCTCTTTATGTCTTTTGCCATGGGACTGCTCCTAGAAGAGGGTCAGTTGGGCTTCCATTTCGACCTGTTTAGCAGATTCGCGGCTTGCCCTCAGTTGCTCTTTCACCTGTTCCTCGCGCTCCTCGAACAGGCGAAGCGCCGCCGTCAGGGCTACCTCGATATCCTTTGTCAAACCGTAAAGCACCGCCAAGCCGTTAATTTCCTTGAGCCTCTCCTTTCCGTCCCGCACGTACCGCAGACTCACACCGCCGTCTTCCTTTTTCTCCGCCTCCTTCTTGTAGAGCCTCTTTACCAGTTCATCGACCTGTTGTTTCAAGGCCGAGGCCGCCAGCCTTCTAACCTTGTCCACGGACCTGTTGTCAAATGGCAACACGAAGACTGCTGCCCTGTTGCCGGTCTCGTACTCTGCCTCGGCCACGATCTGTTCCAACTTCTCCTTGAGACCCCATTGAAACAGATAGACGCTCAGGTTTACCCTGATTGCCAGACGCCGGATCGCCCGGTAGAGCTTGTTGTAGAGGCTCTGGTGCCCGTTCGGCACGTCGTAGACCAGAATCCCGTAAGTGATTCCGTTTCCCTGTTCTTCTACTTCGAGTCCGTCCGCCATGGTTCACTCCTTTCTTGCTGCTTCCATGACACTTAGCGACGAACTCTTCGTATTTCAACCACCGCCATGACTGATAATCTCGAAACCTTTGGCAGCATACAACCGTGCCCGTTTCCCCCAGAATCTCCCCAAGATGTCGTTCTTGACCTCCCTGCCACCGACATCGGAAATTGCGTCTATTGGATCGACAACCATTGGATCTTTCTTTCCGGCACAGCCTCGCAGGATCCTTCCCACTGGCTGCTCCACGTCTGCTTTTGGCGTTAGAAAAACCAGAGTATCCAATGCCGGTAAGTCGAGCGCATCCTTCGCCATTCCATAGGTGCCTATGAGCAGATCCGCTTCGTGCGCCTTTGCTTGGTCTTTCTTCTTTGTCGCACCCACATACCTGAGGACACGGTACTGCGGCATCCGCCGTTCTACCTCGTCGGCGAGCAGGTGCACCTGTTCGAGCCGGTCGCTGAGGGCAATCACCTTACGACCCTTTTCTAATGCGCGACACAGCACGCGAAGAAGGATTGCATTTCTCTTCCTGTTCTTCGCAAGCCAGTTTATCAGTCTCGACATGTACACCTTGTCACCGGACCGAGGCATGTAGTAATTGCTGGGCACCACCATTGGGACTGCCAGAGCATATACCTTACAGTCGACGACCCTGACAGTATCCATGACTGTCAAGACCTTCCCCATATGTCTCTCGAATATCCCTTGTAAGCCATCCGAACGTCTAGGTGTCGCCGTCAGCCCTATACGCACCGAGGCCGAGAACCTTGGAACCACTGTCTGGAACAAGGGCGCGCCAAACTTATGCACCTCGTCCACGATTAGCAGCCCAGCAAAGTTCTCTAGCTTCTCGTTTCTTCCCCGTGAATACAGCGTCTGCGCCATACACAGAACCACCTTGCATCCGTCTATTCTGCTCTTGCTCTGTCTTACCTCTCCCACATCATCCTTGCCAAGTCCGAGGAACCTTTCGAGGCGTTCCCTCCACTGTCGTATGAGGAAGTCCTTGTCAACAACGACAGCCGTCGTTCTTTTCAACTTGGCCATCATCTTACAAGCGCACACGGTCTTACCCTGGCCGCACTCAGCGCAAAAGATTCCGTGTTTGAACGGCGACTCCTGCCGCCCCATCTTGCTGAAAAACTCGGCTATCGCCCTATCCTGCGCATCGGACAACTGTTTGAAACGGTCCTTGTCCTCCCCAGGATTGAATACAAAGTCGACCCGCTCACCCCGCGACATCCGATCTTCCACATCCTTGCTTCTTAATTCTTCCCACCAGTAAGACCGTGGAAGCGTTATCAGGTCTCGGTCTTCCTCCAGTAAACTCACCGTCACACCTGGTCCGAATCCAAAATACTCCCCTCCGCGCGACCTGAACAGCAGATCTCGCTTTGCTTTTCCGTACTCCGCTTCGGTCAGCACTGACCGACTCAGGGTCACAGTCCCATCAAGTATCAAAACGTCATCTCCATCGTCGTCGGCTGGTCCCCGGATTCTCCCTCGTCGATCACATCTCCGTCCAGGTCAACCACAGCCTTCTGGCTGAAGTCCATGTTGTCGAAATCCCAATTCACGTGGATGTTCACCTGCTCGCCTTCGCGGTGTTCCAACAGTCTTACGAGCATTTCTTTTTCCTCACGCATAATGCTCGTCTGGAACATGCCTATGAGTCCGTCACAGTTCTGTGCGATCTCATATGCGTACCCGATGTCTTCAGAACCCGCATCGACACGGGACCGCTTCACCTTTCTGGAGAACTGTGTCGTCCCGATAATCTTGGTCATCTTGCTCTGCGCGATGTCCTGCAAGTGGTCAGCTATCGTGGAAACCCGCTCGTACTTCGACATTGCCTTGGTTCCAGCCACCTGCATGAGATAAATGCCGTCTATTAGGGCAACATCGGGCTTGATGTCCTCGATAAGCATTTCCAGGTCGTCAGGCGTTTTTACTAAGCCCTTACCGCAAATGAACGCAGCTTGGCCAAGGTTTTTGATCTTGTTCAGGTGCTCTGCGTAGCGCTCCTCAAGCGCCTGGTCTAGGAATCCTTTTCTCAGCGACTCAAACGGAATCTTCCCAGCCAAAGCATCGTATCTTCTGGACATCTTGCTTATCGGCATTTCCATAGACACCAGCAGCGTCGTAGCCCCATGCTGGAGAAAAGTGTCCATGAGTGCTATCTCACACCATGTCTTTCCTGTCTTTAACCTAGCGACAATGAACCACAGCTCCCCGTTGTGTATGCCTCCTGTTACCTCGTTGAACGCTTCCCAAGGAAAGGGGAGACCGTCGATCTTCCCCTGCATGGTCTTCATCTTCAGGTACTCTTCCCACCGTTCCTCGGTGTTCGTCCTGATGTCGACTATGCCGGTCTCTTTCCCGGTCTGCCCAACCATCATAATCTCGCGGATGCGCTCTTTGACTACGTCGACCGCCGCTTCTGTCCTGCCGGACATTACTTCGTCGTGGCTCTTCGACAGCGCCTCCGCAAGCCGATACCTGCGCCACCTCTCGACGATCTCGTTTGTATAGTATTCAAGCGGTTCCAGTTTTCCTGGGGCGAATTTTACACCACACTTCTGTTCTACCGTTTCTACCGTAGGCATCTTGCCGTAGTTTCGGTAGAAGTCAGAAACAAACTCATATGCGATGCCCCACACCTCTGTGTCCTTCACCCACCCTACCATGGTCGACTTAAAACCTGCCTCCAGCAAGGGGCGCATCCCTTCACTTTCCAGCAACGCCCGTACAAAGCGTTCGTCCAGCACATACACTTGCTCGTCAGCCATTCCGCCCGACCTCCATCACGACGGTCTTCGTTGTTGTCTTCAGAAGCTCCAGAACCGTAGGGCCGTAGGCCGCGGAAAGTGCCTTCACGGTCAAGTTCGTGCTGACAATGGTTGGAAGCCCTGCGTTGTATCTGCAGCGCAGTATGCGCTCCGTCATAGCCTTTGCCACCTCCTTTCCGGCCATCGCGCCGAGGTCATCCAGAATCAGGAACGCCGCATGTCGCAATCTTCTTCTGCGATCATCATCATCGCTCATTTCTATCTCAGCAAGATCCCATTCAGCCTCGAAATGAGGCCAGCAACCACGTCTGATAATCTCCTTGCCGATAACTACGGTCCCCGAGGTCTTTCCTAGTTGCGGTGGTCCGATAATCAGGAGGCCTATTCCCTGCTCCCGATACCCTTCCAGGTTCTCCATGTACTCGACGATTCCTTCCTTGACCTTCGGGTACCTGTCGAACCATGACAGCCGCGCCTTCCAAAATTTCCTAGGGATATTACAGAGAGCGAGTCTACGCGCCGTCAAACGGGCGTCATCCGGTTCCCGGAGCGGCCGCTTCGCCTCTATCCTGGCTGCCAGATCCTCGTCCGAAATCACCAGATGCCCTCACTGTAGTTCGTGTCCCTAGCGCGATCTGCAGCCGTGAACCTTCTGGCTCGTTCCTTCTGCGCCTCAATCTTGGAGACGCCACCGTTCTTCACCCAAAAGTATACCTGGTCCTTGATGGCATCTACTAGGCCCAGCGTCGGCACCTCCATGCCCCGTGCGCGGAAGTTCACCGCCTTGATGTCGTCCCAGTTGTCGCAAACGAACTCCATCATTGCCACGGCCAGGTCGTAGTTCTTCCCGGAGTAGTTGTAGATGTTCTTGAGGTGCCCGAAATCGGCGCCCACTGGCCGTTCCATAGGTATAGCGTGCCCCGTCAGGATGCGCATCGCCTGCTTCCACTTCTCCCACATGTGCCAGATGTACCTCTTGCTGCTGCTCTTTTTCTTCTGTGGCCTCTTCCTCGCGTCCTCTGCCGCGCGCTTGCTTCCGCCTATGCGAGCCGTCTGCGGCCTCTGTACAGTTGACTCAACGCGACCCGGAGGTTTTCTCAACTCCATTCCGATCTCCCCGACTTCATCTGGACAGGTGTCCAGCGTGTCATTTTGACCCGGTGCGACTTTATGTCTTAGTTCCCCAGCGGAAAAAATCTGTCTCGGACTTTCACTCTGTATCGTCTGTGTTTGCTGTGTGCGTCTAACCTTCGATCGGATCCTACGTCCTATGCGCTTGGCAAAAACTCCTAGGGTTATCAGTATCGCATTGAGTTCCTGCATCTGTGTCGGAGCTTGCTCCGACGCAGTGCAAACACGCGAAGCGTGTTTTCCAGTGGGTTCTCCTAATACATCCTCTCCTGCGGGTGTCACGCTTGTCACCCGGGGGTGACAGTCCTGTCTCCCTTGCTTTTCTCGCGGTTTTTGGGGGGTGACACCACTGTCACCCCTCTTTTCTGAAGAAAAATGGCCCTGATTTGCGCCCTTCACGCGGAGCGTCCGGCGACCTGCGGGCATCTGAGATTCGGCATATTTGGCGGCAGCTTCGATGTCCCGGAGCGGATTCCTCGAAGCAATGTCAGGATAAACAGTATTTACGTCTCGAAGAATAATGAGAGAAGTACTGTTAGAAATCCTGACTAAACCGAGTTTCCGTAGGTCGGAAATGTAACGCTGGACGCTGCGCCTAGAGCACTGCATCTCTTTGGCAAGGTCGGCGCGCTTGAGGAACACTCTGTTCTGGGTGCCAGCGTGGTCGCAGATGATTGAGTAAGCCATCTGGGCGCCGAAGGTAAGCCGCGGGTCGTAGAGGACCGGGCGCGGCACGGAAGAATAACGCAGGCCGGTCAATCTGCTTGCCGACCTGCCCAACCGCTTGCGCTTGTACATGAATTCTCTCCCTTACGAATGATTGATGCGCTCGAAAAGAGCCTCGACAGTTGCCTGACAACCTTTGCAGACGCCGAGAGTTCCGCCGTGCGGACCGGATATCCGCAGCAGCATCACCGGGGTGGCTCCGCAAATAAAACAGAACGACGAGAGGTTACCTTTCAGGGGGCCTTCATAGGCATTGAAGGTGCCGCCACGGGAAGGGCCTCTACAGTCTACACCGCAAGATGTCTGACCAGCGGCAAGAGCCTTCGCCATATGTGCACAAAACGTACACGGAAAGGCGAGCCCCGGACAGACCAAGGGGAATTGCTCTGGCATAACAACACCTGTAATTAAACGACTACGTGCTTGTCCGGTATTCTGGTGATTTCTGGCTTGGTAATCGTGAGTATTGTGAGATTGATCAGTCTCTGCGCCCGTTTTACCGAGTAAAGGAATGGGTCTGGTTCGTATGGAGGTGAGTAGTAGATGAAGTGCTTATTCAGTAACTGTTCGAGTTGTTTGTCTTCGCTTTCCCATCTGAACTCGCCATCGCGGCCAAAGAAACACAGGCTTGAGTCAATCTGAACGGCGACCATCACAGCCCCCTTATGCAGGAAATCACGAGGTCGAAGAACTCCGGGTCCTGCGAAGCAAACTCCTGCGGGTCATACATGAGTCGTTCCATGCCGCAGGAGAGCACTTCCATGCCAGCTCCTTCTTCTGTGTCTCCTTCCGACTTGCCATACAATCTGCCTGTGTACTCGCGTCCGCCCTTTTCTACCCATTTGTCCGGTTTGTATCTGTATTTTCCAATTAGCGGTGATGTTTCCTCTATGACCTCGTCGTCTTTGGTCCTTTCATGGAAGAAGCGCTCAACAGCGTCTCTGATAGCTTTGTTCTGATGCCATAAGTGGTGCATGTACTCGTGATAAAGGTCATCTTCGGTTTTGTCTATGGTGGCCTCCTTGGCGTAGGCTAGCAATATGACCGGTCCCTCGTAATCCACTGGATCATTGCGTGTCCCTCGTTTTCCCCGAGCGTCGTACAGGCTGAACCTGTCTACGTCAATACTGACCGGTTTTGTCTCCAACTGGGAGAAAACATCTGCGGAGATCATCCTGGAAAGCGTTTCCATAGCAGGCGCAATTTTTGCCATCCTAGCTTTCGCCAATTCAGGATTGGGCAACCACTCGTGCCGCAACTTGATGGCATCGCTGAGTGGTTTTCGCTCCAATTTGGCCGGGTCCCTCACGGAAAGGCTGGCTACTAGGCGCCTTCTTCTCAAAGCGTCTGCTGCTTGGAACTCTGCAGCGGCTTGAAGGGCAGTCACACTGTCAACCTTTCCTGCGGCTTGTCCCTCAGAAGCACGTTCGTAGTTTTCCTTTGCCTGGCGGTACTCGGCAACTTCCTCTGGTGTCATATAATTCGCGAGGTCAGAAGCGAAATCCAGGAAATGCTCCCGGACCTGGGAAGGAGATTGTATCTTCTTGGCAGTTGCTTCGGAAACGCGCGTCCAGCCGGTATCGGTGCGGACCCATGGCTCGGGTTTCCCGCCGGGGCCAGTCTTCCAGTTTCTGATTTCGCCTACACGAGCCGGTTTCACGCGGCACTCGCCTCCGCAAGAAGAGCTTCGGCCAGGGTCGGCCGTTCCCAGGAATAGAACCCGGGATGACCGAAGTGCCCATAGACCGAGGTATCATAGTAGATGGGCTTGCGCAAATCAAGACACTTGATAATCCCGGTAGGGCTGAGGTCAACCATCTCCGGAAGAACGCGGGAAAGTATGGAATCCATCTCGCGTCCGGCGTCGGTCTTCACAAAAACGGACAGGGGCCGCTCGACGCCAATCGCATAGGAAAGTTGAACTTCGCACTCCCCTGCGAGTCCTGCAGCGACAACATTGAGGGCCAGCCAGCGGGCCATGTAGGCGGCGGACCTGTCGACCTTTGTGGGGTCCTTGCCGGAAAATGCGCCACCACCATGGCGCGCCCAGCCACCATAGGTGTCGACGATGATCTTCCGACCTGTCAGCCCGCAGTCACCAGCAGGCCCACCAATAACGAACTTGCCGGTTGGATTGATGAGAACCCTCTTCGGCTGGAAGTAATCCTGGAAGACCTGGTCTATGACGGGCTGCAGCAGGTCGGGAACGTGCTTGGTAAGATCGGGATGATGTTGGACGCTGACGAGCAAACTCTCCACCGAGACGGGGTGATTATCATCGTCGTAGGCAACGATAATCTGGACCTTGCCATCGGGCCAGATGCCATGAATGTCCGCTTGGTCAATGGCCCGACAAAGACGCTGGCAGAGGTAAATGGGCAGCGGCATGTAAGCGGTCGTCTGGTTGGTCGCGTAACCGAACATGAGGCCCTGATCGCCAGCTCCACCGGCATCAACCCCCTGAGCAATGTCTCTGGACTGGGCGACCAACTTCGACGCTACGGGAAGCGTCTCCGGGTCCATTCCATAGCTTGCTTCGGTATACCCGGCGTCGGAAAGAACGGAATGAACAACGACGGCGGGGTCGACTTTTCCTGCGGAAGTGACTTCTCCGGCGACAACGGCCAGATGGCCGGTGATCATGGTTTCGCAGGCTACTCTGGACAGCGGATCCTGCTCAAGGAGAGCATCCAGGACACCATCGGAAATGGAATCGGCCAGCTTGTCCGGATGACCGCGACGCACACACTCTGAAGCAAACAGAAAGCCATTGTTATTCATTGCCTTGCTCCTTGTTTTTGTGCTCAACACCGTCCGGGCCAACGATGTCGAACATCTTCTGCTCGTCGTAATCAGGTTTGCGTTTCTTGAACTCCTCGTAGGCCCACTGGACGAAGCGGTAGAGCACTCGCGGGCGACTGGTGCCCAGGAAACGGGCGACAGCAGAAATAATGACGTAAGTTTCTGCATCGACGTTGAGGGTGCGATTCCGATATCGCTTCGGAGCGCGCAATAACTCGTCGAGGTGATCCGTGTGTTGTTCGGTCATGGCAGTTGTTCCTTTCATACTACTAAACCTAAGCGCGGAAGAAGCTTTTCTACAATGTACTCTTCCTGTTTTTTTGAGCGGTTGTCGACAAAGAATCCACAGGCAGCCAAAAACGCCTGGACAGCCGTGGTCCGCGCCGAGGTACACTCGTTTGCGGGAAGATAAAGGAAAAGCTCTGACTTCAAGTTGGAGAAGAGAAGCGGTGGATGGTTGGTGTTGGAGAAGAACATGACCTCCATAATGTCCAGTCCGAAGATCTCTTGCAGAACAGTTTTCGCCTGCTTCGCAAGACCGCGCCGGTACTCAGTGAGCGGTTCGAGAGCAAGATCCGACTTTGCGGCGTAGCCGAGTGCATCCTCGGACGGAATACCGTCTTTGGCGAGCATCTCCGAAAGCTTGTCAGGAAGACGAACGGGGGTCCGTCCAGACGCCTTCACAGACTGGGCGACGTTTTCCGACGGATTGAAGCAGAGCATGCCATCAGGAAAGGCTTCATCAAACGCTTCTCGCCACTTCTGAACGACCGACTTATTCCAGTCGTGGTAATACAAATCGCGCTCAATAAGCTTCTCCTGCGTGTTGGTGACGGCTTTGATAAACTCTACACGTCTTTCTAGGCTGCAGGTAGCCAAAAGCTCGGCTATGGCCCAGCGAATGTCTGAGACCGTAGCGGTCCTTGACTCTGTGAGGTTTAAGTCGAAGAGGTCGTAGTCATACAGAGAGGACACAGGAAGCTCGGTCACAAAGATTCCCTGTTTGTAGATGCGACACTTTTCGCCGAGTCTGGAATAAATGCGACCGGTGCCGGTTTCCTCGATCAGGCCGGTGGAGCGGATGTAGTATTCCAGGTTGTCGACGACCTGCCGGAGGCGGGGAGTAATCTGGATAAAAACGCGCGAGCACCCAGGCTCACCTACCGGATCTTCGTCTGCTAGGCGAAGGACGTGGGATCCCTCATCAGCGGCATTCGCGAAGAACTCGCGGAGGATAAGCCAGTGGTCGTTCCAGTCGTGCTTACCGAAATCGGTAGTAATTGAAGTTGGAATCACTTCGTCTTCGACGAGAACGTCAATTCGCTGTGTACGCCTGCCACGAAACTCAGTCGGTATCTGGCAAAACTCAATCCTCTTAGTGCCAGAAAAGACCACAACTTCAACTCCTTCGCGTGCTGCCAAAGCGACAGAGTAGTTGAGCCCGCTGCCAAACATACCGATTGGATCATCGATCTCCTTGACGCTTATGCCTAAAAGGCTGAAGGCGCGCGGGTCGATTTCACCAGCATTCTGAATAAGCACCCACTTGGACACGGAAATCTCCTGTAGAAGTTCCTGTTTTCTACACTAAACTTCCGACAGGAGATGTTTCAACCTGATTGCTTGAGAAGCCATTCCTGTTGGGGAGATTCGGCATCACCGTAAATCACGGTTGGGAGCTTCGTAAAGGCCACCTCGCCAGGCCAACGGCTGCAGAATTCCCAGTCGTGGGCGTAACCAACTTCTTCCCGAGACTTCCACCAGCCAGACGTAAGCACGATGTGTTTCCTGTGTAGCATACAGCTCGTATCGACCTGGCCACGCTCTTTCCTTTTGAATATCAGCGGAACGGAGTTTGACTCTAATTCCATGGAAGAAATGACGCCGGAGGTTGCTGGGGAGAGAAGGGAAACCAGCGAAGACAGATGGTTAGGCTTCCAGCGGTTGTCATCATCGAGGTAAGCGATCAGTGGAAATCTGGAGGCAGCAATGCCGACGTTCCGCGGGTAAGCACCACCAGCACCATGATTGGTGTCAAGAGAAATAACCCACAGCAGTAAGCGGAGAGAATCGGGAATCTGAATAAGCGTCTCCGGAACCGGCCCTCCGTCATTGACAACAAGAACTTCGAAGGGGAAATAGTCCTGAGCCAAAGCCGACTCAAGAGCCTTTAGAAGCTTCTGTGGTCTGTTGTGGGTAGGAATGACCACAGAAACTCCGGGGCCAAAATGAACCTGCGGTATAAGGTGGTTGCGCGGATGCCGGTAGGTAAAAACAGGGAAACCATCAAGGAGCAAATCCGAGTGATCACAGCCAAGTTCATTGTACCAGATTGCGTTTCGGTCGCGCCGGGCCTGATCGTGAGCCGAAAGATCGTGGAGGATGAAAATGTCGTCCTTGATGAGAATCTGTCTTTCGCCTCCTATCAGTTTTTCGTGGACCGGAAGCTTCCAGCGGAGCGCGTTTGTCATGCGGAAAAGATAAGGTTTTGGCACCCACTCCTTGTCATCGCTGTCCTTGAGGCGGAGGTGCAGAACGTCATATGGAAAGCAGTCGCTGATCTCTACCAGTCTGGAAAGAATCTCTTGCGGAGGAATCTCGTCTGGATCCTGCATGACCACCATATCACCTGGCTTAGCGAAGACAGAAAGGGCAGCGTTGCGCTGTTCTGCGAAGTTAGTGAACTTTCGCTCGGAATAATAAACGCCGTTGGCAGAAGCCCACTCCTTGGTTCCATCCGTAGAACCGGAATCAAGGATACAAATAGAATCGACCCCGGCTTCCCTGTACATGGGAACAATCCGTTCCAGCTGTGGCCGTTCATTCAAGGTGATCATGATGAGACTTAGCCGGTGTCTGAGTGCAGGAACGGCAGGAACAGAGGCTTTCTTGTTGTCTGATATGCAAGGAACAAAGCTCTCCATCACAACCTCTGTCTGCGGCTGAATCTTCTTGAGGTAAGCTGCCAAGGAACACAGCGGATCATGAAACCAACAGGGCAGATAGTCGATAGACGCATCCGGCGGGAGATAAACAAGCGACGGATTGTCAGCAGCCGATGCCTGAAAAACGATGGGCTTGTCGGAGCAGCGCGCAAAAATGTCCTGGAAGGAATTACCAGAGATAGGAATTTTGAGAGAGGGGTGCACGATCAGAGTGGCCTCGGTGGTTCCAGCAAGCAGGAGGCGTAGAAGGTCAGCCATCGAAGGTTGGTCCGACTTGTCGAACTCTGGACAAGAAACACCGGCCGCTACCCTGCCGGTCCAAGATGAAATATACCCCAAAACAAGCGAACCTTCGGGGACTGGACAGCAGACGCGAATGTCTCGGTCAGTGCTGACCGAAACGACCGGCCGGTTGTTGGAACCAGAAAGGCGCTCAGAGTTTACACGCTCAAACTCGGTGCGATAGTGTTGGCGACCAAGAGCCAGATGGTCCTGGATTGCCTTGTTGCGGAGGAAGGTGGTATTTTTCCAGGAGTCATGGTAGCGATAGAGGTAGAGCATCTTGTCGAGGTGCAGACACTTCGAATACAGGAAGAACCGTGCAAAGAGATCCCAGTCATCTGCCACAGGTAGATTCGGGTTGTAGCCGCCAAGTTCGCGGAAGATACTCGCGCGAAAAGCGCGGACATGGTTAGGCCCAACTGTAAGGAACCAAGCGAACTGCTGATCAAAGCCATCCCCGAAGCGGTCATAAATGTTCGGATTCACAGCTTCTTTGTAGACCTTACCACGGTACTCGGTGTCGCGGTACCGCTGGCGCCAGAAGTCGTCAGTGAACTGCTGCGGGCTGCCATCCGGAAAAAACGAGGCGCAGTTGCTGTAGACCATGCCAACGTCCGGGTTAGCCTGAAAGGCAGAGACAACCTCTTGCAGAGCATCGTCGGCGAGCATGTCATCGTGGTCCAGCTCAACAAGAAACTCACCGCGGGCCAGCCGGGTGGCCACGTCCTTGCTGTATCCAATCTTTCCCTGATGCGGCATGAGGAATGGCCGAACCCGAAAGTCTTCCTGGGCCAGACTCATGATACGCTCCGCGGTTCCATCTGTGCTTCCATCATCGACCACGCACCACTCCCAGTTCGAGTAGGTTTGCTCTCTGAGTGACTGGTAGGTGTCGCGGAGCAGGTCTCCAGTGTTGTAGGTACAGGTATACACAGAAACGAGTGGGAAGTCAGCGTCGTGAGGATGAGGGGACCAGATGTTGAATGAGTAGCACTGCTCAACAGCTCGACAGACATCTTCCGAAGGGCTGTTCGGGGGAACGTCGATCCAGCGTTTCCTGAGGGCGAACGGTGCTCTGGAGAGAACAGAAGGCAAATTGCCGGAAGTAACAACGACATCCGGCCGAAACCCGGCAACGTCAAGGAATATCCGGCGCGGGTCCTCGTTGACCATGGTGTCGTAGGGAAGATGAAAATCGCAGCCAACCAAAAGCACCTTGATACCGGATACAGACATTGTAGCCCTTTCAAAGAAGTCTTCGTTCCAGGTTAATTAGTTGGCACTCAAGAACTAATCAGCAAACGAAGACAGCTTCGGGTATTGCTTCGGCAGCGCCTTCAGCCCGTCCACCCACAGAACGGGGACATTGGACGTAACGGCCGAGACAATCATCTTGAATACGGTCTGCCAGGTAACGTGTGGTGATGGCTCGAACACCAGCCAAGAGAACGGGTCAACGTTGAGTTCGATGTGCGACGAATCGCCGGGCTTGATGACCGCGACGCAATGAAACCGAACTGCGTATGCTGCCGTTTCCGCGCGCGTGGCATCCGTCTGGTGTGTAATGTCGAACAGAGCGAAGACGTTTTGCGGAGGCTCATCGACCTGCTGCATGGCAGGGAGATATGGACACAGGAAAACCCAGTCTGTCAGGCGGCCACAGAAGCCGAGAAAACCATCCAGATCCAGATCCTGGTTGTGCTCGACGTAGACCAGACAATCCGAAAGAGAAGAGGAAGGAGGCGAGGGTGCTGTGAAAGAGGTGTTGTCACGGAGGGTGTGTGACTTGCACAGCCAAGGCACCCACGGTCTGGGGTACTGGGGAGCAAAAGCCGGTTGGTGGTCGTTGGATTGTCTCGTCTGGTACGCTTCACGTTCCCGTAGAAGGTTTTGCAGTTGCGAAGCAGATGGCTTGTCCCCAAACCTTGTTCTCGCCTCCTCCCAAATTTCCTTTCGGATGTCCGGGTCTTTGATCTTGGTCAGCGGGCGCACCTGGCCTTCGCTGACCGGGTCGCCGTCTAGCTCCTCTGCGACTTTAGCAGAAGCAATGAGGCGATACGCATGCGCGCGCCCCATATTCCACCGCTGCTTGCAGTACTCCGAGAAAGTCTGGTACTGTTCCCGGTAAAGCTGCTGCTCCTTGATCTTCAAGAGGGCCGTACCGACCTCCACAAACGAGCGCATACCACGCCTGATCACGCCTTCGTAACGGCGCAGTTCGGCACGTTCGGTGGTGGTGAGTCCGTTACGTTCGCTCAATGTTAGCGTCCAGGTTGACTATCTCACTATACGGACGGGAAGCAGATTTTCAAGCTGTTTTCCTGCCGGAGATACCGTCAGCGAAGTAAGCACAGCGCGACGTGTCACGCTCCATCTTGAAAATCGAGCGGATCAAAGGCTCAGCTACACCGCGGATGACCAATGTTCTTCGACTCTTCAGACCAAGCGGCGCCACAGCGAGTGCGACCGTTCGCGATTTCCCCATGAAGTAGCGGCAGAAACCAATCCTGGAGAAATCGGGAAGAGAAGCCAGGAAATCGTCTACAGTTTTGGCCAGGTGAGGCTGCGGGCACGAGGCTCTCAACACCATGAGCAAGATATGCACTTCGTCACCAGGCCAGTCCAAGAGTGTAGCTCCGGTATTCCTGTAGAGTCTGGCTGTGGAGGTAGATGCCTCGTAAGCGAAGCCAACATCGCGCCAACGCAGGCGCCGGAGGACAACTTGCCCAAAGACACGGGTGCCGCGGAGGGTGTCGCGAAATTCCCGCCACGGAAACGAGACTTTCTCACGAACAAAGGCCGGATCTAGGGAAACCTGATAGCTGAACTCAGCAGGCTCACCTGTGCCCTTTCGGCAAGCCACGTGCCCCGGACAAAACCAGTTTCCCATGATCCGAACAGCGAACTCGCACTTGGGGGCAGCTATGCACTCTGTGTATTCGACCACGGATTCTCCAGGACCGGTTTCAGGATGGACGGGATTTGGCAAAGAACGTAGTCGGACTGCATCTTCTTACGTACAATCGTCGCTCCAACAACAGAAATCTCGCCTGACACGTCTACTGCGACAACTGCGCGGTGCTGGTTGCTGTAGATGTAGAAGCACCTCAGCAAGTGCTGACCAGGTTCGATTCTGAATTTCACTGTGTCGTAAAGCCAGGGAGCAACTTCCATCCTCAAGTAGTGAACAAGGGCATCCGGTTGTTCGACAGGCTGCCAGCCGCACCCCTGCTCTAAGAGATGCTTTCTCCAGGAGGGGTCAGAGTAACGAACAATCAAACCGATGTTATGCAGGGCCATGGCCATGGCACGCTCTTGCCAAGTGCATTGGACGGCTTCCATCACGTGCCCTCAATGTCCAGGGAAATCCATCAGGATATGCCTTTCATCCTGGCCTCGTATCTGATCCAATCGAGATTATCAAGTATTTGATCTGCAGGGATCGTCCTACAGGGTTCCTCCGGGCGCGCATACGTCACAGGCATCCCATGTTCCAGAGCAAAGCGCCGTTCTGCTTGTACGCCCTGGCTCTGAAAGAAACCATCAGGGTCGATAAGAAGGATCCGCAGCTCTGTTGCCCGTTCGAGCATCTGCAGATCCCAAGACACCCAGTTGAAATCTTTGGGGATAATTCCCGTCGTCATGCGCAGAAGCGCGGTAGCTTGGACAATGGGCGAAAACACGGGCTGGCCAGTTTCGGCAATAATCCTGGCCGTGGCCAAGGCTGCGAGCCTTGCTCTTCTGGCCATCACCTCCGGATTAGGATGTCGATAAGGAGATGCAAGGTAAATCACGCCGGTTTTCCTTCAAGTCACGGCACCCGCGGCAGTCCGAAGTCGCGCTTCTTAATCTTCCCTTTTCTTCCATCTGGATGCCAGAACACGATTCCTTCTATGTCCATGTCGGCCAGCCATTCCCTAAGCTCGTCGAATGTACGCGGGCAATCGGCAAGAATATCCCGACCGTGAGGGACAAGCACGTGTTCATCGAATCCCTCTGGATTGCCTTGTACTTTTGGGCCACACAGCTCATAGGTACCATCGGGAGGCGTTCCGATCCTGTCAAGAGCCTCGAAGTAGTATCGGTCGTTGGGATCGCCCATGCGAACAGGAACCCAACCGATTCTTTTGCCGGTTTCTCGATCAACCTGGACCTCGATGAAGTCAGCGGGCGCCTTCTTCCCGGGGCGAACCTCTCGCCGCTTGAAGCACTGTCCATCCTGTATAAGCACACATGTGCCGTCGTACTTCCTTGTCGGAAGTCCTTCGCCGCGGAAAACCCAGTCGCAGTCAGGGTGCGGATTCCTTGTGATGCGGGACTTGTTGTCTAGGTCACGAAGGAAAATAGTGGGAATCTTGCGCATTACTTCTCCGGCAGAGGAACCAGTGGAGCATCCACAGTCTTTGGCTGTCGACCGCTGAGAACGGCGTTTCCACAGGTAATCATACCTTCGTCCTCATCCATCGAGGGAACAAATACCAGCACGTCGAAGCCATTGGCTTTGAGATCTTCTTCGCACTGCTGATAGGGTACGTATGAGTGATAACCTTCGGCAGTAGTAACACCAAACTTTGTCGAGGTCGTCGTAACGTGAATTGGGGTGATCTTGCAGATGAAGCGGGCTGGGTCGAAAAGACGGGCCATTTCTTTGCCATCAACTTCAGTTCCGTCAGCCAGAGCAATGTTCACAGTATATTTGCGACCGACGGGATCAGGCAGCTTACCGGCAATTTCGGAAATTTCTGCGAGAGACAGAGAACAGCCGTCGAACATATCCTGTCTCTGCTGCTCGTTGGTGGTGTTGATGGACAGTTGCAGGCCGGCGTTTCCGCCAAAAACTTCGTTTTTGATCTCGCACCACTCCAGCAGGTAATCCAGCAGAGATGTATGCGCCTTGGGCATCATGGTAGAGAGTACGGGATGGACAAGGCTATTGCGGACGACATCATGCTGCGGAGAACGGATAAGATTCCGCGCATGTTCCAGAACCGCCGGGTTGAACGTGGGCTCTCCCATCCTGGCATAGTGGATGTTGAGCCTGGCTGTCTTGGTAATATCTGGGAACATCGACAAGGCGCTGGCTACTTGGAGATCCATGTCCGTAACGCTGGCGTTGATACCAGGCCCAACCAGGGGCACGTCGCAGAACTTGCACCGCATGGAGCAGCCGTACTGACTAGAAATCGTGACGACCCACTTCTTCGTCAGCGGCATTACCTGCTTGGCTGTGACACCGTTGATGGGATCCGGCAAGCCAAGGAAATCCGCCTTGATGTTGTGCTCTTTGCCGTAGTCCCCGATGGAAAGGCATTCGAGCTTGCCCTTCTGACCTTCAACTATGAGGATATATCCGGTAGGCACACGGATGACTTCCTTGATAGCCATTTCATTCTCCTATTTCTGTGGAGCCTCTAGTCGTCCCTAACTCCAAGGTGATCAAGTACCTGCCGAGCCATCGCGGGGTTGTATCTGAGGATCATCTTAACGAGTGTGGTAAGGTCGTCAGCATCCAGGATGACATCTCCGAGGCTCCTGAATTCGACTTCACCGGTGCTGGCATCGAAGAAAACAACGAGATCCGGCTCGCCCTCCTTACCACTGGTGAAAGTGATAGAACTAATCACGGGTTTCTCCTTTTCCATGCCCATATTCCGGGCGGATCCTTGCTTTCTTCTATGGTGCCGTCGGGCCTGAGCCGGTACCAGTACCCGCTCTTGGCTTCTTTTCCGACATGTAGCGCCTTGCATATCATTCGTTTAGTGTGCCCGTTCCAGGTGGCTAGCAAAATACAGCCCTCTTGCCCGGCCGAAGCCCAACCTCCATGAACAGCAACGGCTACGCCGTAGTGACCTGGAGCGGCGGCGCATCCGTCATCAGCGAGCGCACAAGCGTGGCCCGCTGTGCCCTCAGCCAGCGCACAGCTGGACGATCCAGCAACAACCGCGTGACTTTGGTAGCCGGTAGCTCTGGCTCCGCTCTCATCACCGCTTGCCAGGGCGTGTGCGCGCCAGCCCTTGGCCAAAGCCTTGGACTCATCTTGCTTGACATGGGCGTGCTCGTAATCCCCGGAAGTGCGGGAACGACCCCTGTAGGCATTCTCCCCGTAACCGACAATACAAGCCGGATCCGGGGCGTAACGAGCAAGGAAAGCCGTCGCACTGCGCCGAGTACCGATGTGGACAATGCGGCAGCGTTTACACTTGGCGCCTATCTCCATGTCGACCAATGGCTTGTGCACTGCCAACACCAGCCAAACGCTCCCACGACGCCAGTTCAGGAGGCTGTAACTCCCTTTGCCCCATGGCAGGTAGTAGAGGCCGTCCCAGTACTTATTTGTCGCCGTCCACTTTTCGGCGTGTACCCAGGCACCAACCTTTAGGGGCCATATCATACCTTCGGGGCCGATGCCTTCGGAACTTACGCTTTTTAACCCGAGCAGTGCATCGCCTGGGAGACGGTTCCAGCTTTTTCCCCGAGGTTTCATTCTAGTCCTCCGACGGAGAAACCTTGTACAGAAGAACTAAGCGGGCAGCCGAACACTTATCAACCGTTCACCAGGGACGGCTGAACGTGGGAACCGCAGCACTTCAGGAAGGGACCAACATCATCAGCATCGCCGGCGAACTGCAGGACGCAACCATTCGGACATTTCCAGGAGGCATGGCAGTAGGTTGTGCCTGTGTCCTCTCGCCCAACAGTCGCCATCTCGGAGCCTGTTGGGCGCATTCTGTGCACGTTGAGCAGAATCATCGGCTTGTTATGAATCGGACAAAGTGGTTGCATCTAGCCATCCCGATAATGCGCTTGGACATACTTCTGAATGTCATCTCGCAAGAAATCGAAGTAACCACGACACAGGTGACCTTGGTGGTAATGGCTGTCGCAAAACTCAAGCACGTCCTCAGCCGATTCAGGCGTTCGCGTGAGGACATCCTCGTACACTTCACAGAGGAACCGCGGCAAGTGCTTTTCGACGGTTCGGTAGTACTCTTCTGATAGCGTGCCTCCGGGTGTCCTGTGAGCGTTGATCGCGATCTCAACAGGGTGGAGCAGGCCGCACAACCAACCGGTTTTAACGGCACTTACAAAAAACCTGTTGTAGGCGGAATCCCCAAAAGCAGAGGATTCTGTCGGCGGAATCTCCGGCGAATCGCTGGCATTGGTCCCGGCAGGAACGCCATAGGCGAAGGAAAGGGTTCGCAGAACGAGCCCGGTTAGGCAGAAGCGCCGATGACCGCGCGAGCAGGAACATTCCTTGCACGCGGATCCGATCTGTTCTTTCTTGATAACCTGCATGAGTTTGTGGGCGATACTCCTGGCGTCGTTATCTCTCCCTTCGGAGTCGGCCAGGGTCAGTTGCGTCGTCAATTTGCTAACGGCACCGGCAGGACAGCCATCTGCGTGATGTACAGAGAACGTGTCCTGGCCTAACACTGCCGAAGTGCCGCAGAGTGCGCAACCTACGACCTTTCCAGATTCTTTTCTCATCCAGCGTTCGGTGACAAACGCCGCGATCCGGAGCCTAATCGTGTCGGCAAGGAAATGAGGCATCAGTGTTTCTCCGCGGACAGCGAGAAAAGAAAATCCTTGGCTTCTTCCAGGTTGTCAAAAGTCACCGCCAAAGGCGTCTCGGCGGACACCATGTTGACGACGCCGGAAGCTGAAACAAGAAGAAAAGCTGTTGGACACAAGCGATGGTCATTTCCGTCAAAGAGAACGAAATCATGACGGCTGGAAGAACGATTCTAATCACCTGGGTTCTCTGGTAAATCTGCGGAATCAGCGGATTGTGACTTGGATGAGGCCGGGCACAAACGTGTTTCCTTCTGCTCGTTCAGGGTAAGATTGCTGACGACGATGGCAAAGTCTTCATCTGCCATATTTTCGCAGGCATCGACAAAGTGGGACAACGTCAAGTCAATGGGCAGGAAGACTTGGCCGCGTTCAGAACTGCGAGCTTCCATGCAGATCTCACCATCCCTCATCACAACTCTGCACCATTCCAGCAGCCCCTCGACTTTGATGCCCATCTGTAGCGCTTTCAGAACAATTGGTGCTTTCATAGCGTTATCTCCTTACGTGAGAACCTTGGGTCGCCCGGACTGGCTGTCCTGCAAACGTTGGTGGAGAGTCCCACACAGCCAACTGATCCGAGCAATGCACAAAAGGCCCCGGGTAGCTCTTGTTATCGCCGGATTGGGCTGTGACTCTATTCCTCTGCAACTGCAACGAGATCTGATAAGAACTCCTTTGCGTCCTTTAGCTCGTCAAAGTACACGGCCAGAGGTGTTTCGGCAGACACCATGAGAATGTTCGAGCCGGACACAAGAAGGAAACTGCCGGAGACAAGCGAGACGCGGTTGCCCTGCTCGTCAAACAAGAACAGGTCCTGAACGAGACGATACTGCTTTGTGCCGGTTGGCTTACGAACTGTAGTACCAAGTGGAATCATGTGCGCTGGAAGGATGATCTTAATCATGCTGTGCTCCAAGCCCTGGAAGACAATTCCGGCAAGCAAGCTCTTCGGCGCGGATACGGTCTCGCGCGACGCTAAAATACGCTTCGTCGATCTCTATTCCGATGAAGTCTCTGCCAAGGCGTACACAGGCAACACCGGTTGTTCCACTGCCCATAGCAAAGTCGAGAACGGTGTGGCCTGGGTTCGTATAGGTACGTACTAGGTATTCAAGCAGTTCCACGGGTTTCTGTGTAGGATGTAATTTTCCGCTGGAATTGTGAACACACTTAATACCCTGCAAGACGGTATCAGGATTTATCCAATCGTCCTGTCTGTCTAAGTAAAACTCGCGTTGACGCCCATAGACGCTCGTTTTGCTATTCCTTTTATTCCCTGACTTTCGCTCGGTGGTCCTGGGACGCTTCTGCGGATTGTAGGTACCTCCGAGTTTGTCGCAGAAGATTGAAATTATCTCGTGCCCGGTCATGGGTTTCTTGCGCGCATTCAGATTGTCTGATTTCAGGTTTTTCACCCAGATCCAATCGTAGCGGAAATTGGAAAGGTTGCTCATACGGAGCAAGCTGCTAAAAGGCTCACTCCCGAACAAGGCAATCACGGCATTCGGCTTTGTCACTCTCCGCAGCTGCGCCCACATTGGTTCAAGAGGAATGACAGCATCCCATTTGCAGGCGGTTTTTCCGTATGGCGGATCCGTGATAACGGCATCAACTGACCCTGAGGGCAGAGATTCCATCTGCTCCAAGCAGTCGCCTAGTAAAAGAAGATTCTTGGACATGTTACCTGTCGACTTGTAATTCCTAGACACAGGACACTATCCTGCATGACGCGATGACTCCTTTTGTTCACAGTACTTACCGCTTGAGCCTGGATTTTTCAACGGCACGCCGGAAAATCAGAACAACGGGGCGATCTCAGCATGATAGCTGAGTGTGTCCAACCCGCTGACGCAGGCCATTTGAATACTGACGGAAGCACGCGGCTCTACTTCTCGGGCAGCTTCTACGATCCATTGGCAAAGAGCGAGCTCGTTGTCAACGCTCGCCGAGAGATGGCCGGATTTCCTCGTAACGTAGCGTACTGTCGCCTGATTCTCGTGAGAGGCACATCTGTAATCCGTATGGCGGGTCCAGTTTCCATCGGAAAACGAAA